>Ga0335079_10010919_pt1 | contig 10346 bp, 10 predicted proteins | sample Lox_Sample_33_FD_206719 | JGI IMG/M metagenome (GOLD analysis project Ga0335079, IMG submission 206719) | Soil microbial communities from Loxahatchee National Wildlife Refuge, Florida, United States - Lox_Sample_3.3 | ecosystem: Environmental > Terrestrial > Soil > Wetlands | place: USA...
CACGAAGCCGAAATCATAAGGGAAGTACTGGCCGTGGGGCAGGACGCCGGCGAGGCGGAAGGCCCCGCAGCCAGGGTCGTAGTCGTATTTGTTGGGGCTGTCTTTGGGAGTCTCGATCACCACAGAAAGATCGCCCGTCGCCTGGTCGAACGCGGGCAAGGATGAGAGCGGGTGAAGGCGGGCACGATCTTTGGTCAAGCGCTCCTCGCGTTGTAGTGCTGACGCGCCCGGGGGGCCTTCGCCCCCCGAGCTAATGCCGAGACGTATCCTACTTCTCGGTGACCTGACCTTCGCTGTTCACTTCGATGTCGACGGTCTTGCCGTTCTTTGTCGCCGTGCCGGTGTACTCTGGCATCGAGGATGCCGCGGAGGTACCCGGGGTGGATGTTCCGGACCCCGAGGTTGAGCTTTCAGGCTTTAGCTCGATGTTGCTGTAGCCCTCCCGTTCGAGCTTCTGCTTGATCAGGGCCTCTTTCATCTTGCCGGCCGTCGCGGATGAACTTTCGGACGACGACGTTGATGGAGAGGTCGTGCTCGTTTGCGCCAGCGCCACGGCAGACGATGCCATGAGCGCGACTGCGGATGTCAACGCAAGAAGTCGGTTCATTTTTTATCCTCCCAAGAGAAAAAGCCTGTCAGTCAAACGCTGCCTGCTGAATAGGGCTCCGTAGCGAACTTGCCTGGCTCGGCGGAGAGCACTCTCCATCCGCCAGTTGACGGCCCATTTTCTTTCACGGACGCCGCCGCGATCGCTTGCACCGTTCCGGTGGTGACATCTCTCAATGCCGTCTGTTCACGATCTAAGCGCCTTTAGGAGAGCCGGCTATGTCGAGCGCAGAATTCCTTCGCGGGAAAGCGGCCGAACTTCGCGCCCTGGCAGCTCAAGCCAAAGTGCCGGAGGTGATCGTCCAACTGCAGTTGTGGGCGCGCGAGTGCGAGGAGGAGGCCGGACGCGCCGAGGGAAGCGCGGCCGCGCCCACCGTGCTCGTGATCGCGCCGAAGATCGGCAGCGGCGCATAACGAAGATGCTTCGCGGCGACGAGGCGCGCCATCTGAGACGGAGGGCAGCACAGTTTCGCAAACTTGCGGATCAGTACCAGACTGCCGTCTCTCCGACGCTGCGGCAGATCGCGGAGCATCTCGATGCGTGGGCCGACGAGCTGGACCGTCGGCAAGCCGACGGCGGCTGAGCCAAAAAACTCGCGCCGTTGCCTACCAATTCGCCAATCGATGTGGGGTTCGAACCAGGGACGCACATACGTTCGCTGCGGCGACGCCGGCATTGCCGGTGCATTCGCGCCAGCGTCGATCGGGCAATGTGCAGCAGATCGAATGTCAGGCCCAACGCCTGGAACGCTGAGCGTGGGAATAGCCCTCGAATGCAGTACCGCTCACCTTAAAGTTCGGGCCTTCGATCCGCGATATCCTGAAGCCTGATCTTCTCAACATGCGGGCGTGGTCGAGGGCGACTTCCTTGTCCGCGAATGTCATCGGAAGCACGCGAGAGTCGCTTCCCTGAGATGGGTCGACGTAGTGAATGACGTAGCTCATGGGGTGCCCATACCGTGCCGTTGCCGCCGGGACAAATTAAAAGATCGTCAGACAGCGATGTGAGCGTTGCGGGCACGAGCCGTTGGGAATGTCGCTTCAATCAGCGCCGACGGCGGCAATCAACGCCAGGATAATCACCGACCAAGCTGCGAGCGCGCCCAGCAGCGCAAGTGGTACACGGTGGCGCAGCCGCTGTTCCAAAGCGACCACCCTCGGCTCGAGTGCCGCACCTATTCCGCCAACGACCGCTATAGGTGCTTTCCCGTTGCGAAAACCCGGGTAAATGCCGGATGGTTCCATGCGCGCCGTGGGCGGGGCCGACTGACGATCAGCGATTGCTGCACACCCGCGTGTCGGCGTCGCGCCGGCCGGCACAACGCGCCTCCCGCGAGATCGCTGGGTTTGATCGTGCCGGGGGGAGAAGCTCACAGACCCAGGCAGCAGGTCCGTCGTGATACCGGCAAATCTCCGGGTTTCCCCGGGTTGTCCACGGAGGAGACGTCTGATCATCTAGGACTGGATCGAGCGTTTCAAGAGAGGCCCAGACGGCCCGCGCTGGCCCTCGAGCGGGTCTTGAGCCTTGCGCGAGCCGCCAAGGGCAGCGCCAGCCATGGACCGATGGGGCAGTTCGGTGGCGGGCGGCACGGTCGGGAGATGCCGAGAATGACACAGCAGGCGGCAGGACGGGCGATGGCCCGCAGAGCACCGATCCGGCTTCGCGTCATCGCGGTCGCGGGAGCGATGCTTGCCATGTGCTATGGCAGCGCGACCGCGGACGAGACGATGGTCAAGTCCGGAACGGTCCACATCGAGCAGGTTCAGCTCGCGTTCATCGGTAGCGGCAATCTCGGCGGCGGCACCCTGCAGTTCCAGGGCAGAGCCTACAAATTCTCAATCGGCGGGCTGGGGATCGGCGGATTCGGCGTTTCCAAAATCACGGCTGTCGGCAATGTCTACAACCTCACCGATCCGCGCTTCTTTCCGGGTGCCTATGTTCAGGGACGCTACGGCTACGCCGTGGGCGAGGCGAGCGCCGGCAAGCTTTGGCTCAAGAACAGCAACGGCGTCGTGCTCGAGCTGAAGGCTGAGCGCCAGGGATTGGCGCTGTCTCTCGGGGGTGACGCCGTCTACATCAACTTTGATTGACGGCGATGCGGAGATAGCGCACGCGAAGGAACGTCGATCGCAGCGACCAGTCTTCGGTGAGGGATGTCATGAGGTCTTTGAGGATGGCGCTATGCCTCGCCGCGGCGATCGTGATGGTCGGGGCCGGGTCGAACCATCGAACCTGGGCAGGCGAGGAAGCGACGGTCAAGGTTTTCGTCATCTGGCAGGGCGAGGGCCGTACCGTCCAGACCGGCCCGCATGAGGCCACGTTCGTTGGTTCTCTGTTCGGTCCGGTGTATGTCGACACGGAAAACGGGCTGATCAGATCCGGGGTGATGAGCTGTCCCGCCATCCTCGAACTCGGACTCGAGGACGGAAAGGAGCAGGGACGGGGCCGCTGCACGATCACGGCACAGGACGGCGCGCAGATCTATGCGGATATCGAATGCGCCGGCGTCTACATGGTCGGTTGCAACGGCGAGCTGACATTGACCGGCGGAACGAAGAAGTTCGAAGGAATCTCCGGCGGCGGCAAAGTTCAGATCCGCCCCGACTCCCGGCAGATCACCCCGATGCAGAACAGCCCGGCCAAGGAAGAAGGAACCGGGAGCCTCGAGGCGCGCGAGCTGCACTACAAGCTGCCCTAGGGAGCTGTTCTCAGCCCTGGATTAGGCCGGCGCGGTGCGACGTCCGGTTTCGGCGGCTCGCTCGATCGCGGCGATGATCCGATGCACGGCGACCGCATCCTCGAAGCTCGGTGCCGAGCGGGTACCCTCGCGCAGATCCCGGGCCATCCGGGCATAGAGGCGCGCGACATTTCCCGGCTCGACGTCTTCCGGCCAGCCGGACCGGTATGAGGCGGGGACCTCGAGCGGCCGGAACGTCTTCTCCTCGCCCCGCGCGCCTTCGAGGGAGAGCTGCACCATCTGCGTATGGCCGGAGGGACCCGAGACCCGGATGTCGCCTGCGGTGCCGTTGATTTCCCAGCACAGGCCGTCGCCGTCGCGCGCTGCGCCGCCGCGATAGTGGATGGAGACGGGCACGCCGGAGGCGAACATACCGCTGACCAACACCTGGTCCGGGGCGGATACGGGCAGTGTTTCCCCCGTATCGGCCACGAGCGCCGTCGTCCGCCGCGTCGCGAGGACTGCAGAGACTTCCGCGACCTTGCCGAGCACCTCCGTGAGCGCTGCCAATGTATGCCCGACCGGGATCGTCAAGAGGGTGGCGCCATTGGAACGATCCAGCAGATAGGCCCAGGTTTTTTTGTTTGGGATGCTGCCGCCTCCTTGCAATGCGCCGCCCCGCGCAACCAGCGTCGTCGACAGCACGTCGCCGACGAAGCCGTCCGCGATCAGATGCCGCAAATACGCGATCTCCGGAGCGACGCGCGCCTGGGCACCGACCACGCCCAAGACGCCTTTTGCCCGGGCGAGCGCCGCCATTTCCTCGGCCTCGGCGAGGCCATTGCCGAGCGGCCATTCGCAATAGACGTGCTTGCCCGCCGCGATCGCCGCCGCCACGATCTCCCGGTGCGGCGGCACCTTCACAGTGACCGTGACGATGTCGACCTCCGGCGCTGCGATCAGCTCGGCGATGTCGGCGAAGGCTCGCGGGAGCCCGGTCGCGGCAGCCGCCGCCTCGGCGCTGGCCCTGCTCGTGTTGGCGACACCGACGATCTCGAAGGTGTCGGAGAGCGCACGCAGCGCCGGAATATGGGCGCGCGCGGCCCAGCTCCGGCCCGGCTGCAACCCGACGATGCCAACCTTGAAACGCTGTCCCGGCATGGTGTTCGGTTCTCCTTCACGCAGTCCTGGCCTCGAACATAGGCCGGTGCGTCCCTGCGAAAATCAGGTATATGTGCAGGCGATCCGTGAGATTGTGCACAGATGGTCGATTGGGAAGACATCCGGCATTTCCTGGCCGTGGCGCAGAGCGGGACGCTCTCGGGCGCCGCTCGCGCCCTGAACGTGGACCACGCGACGGTCAGCCGGCGGCTTGCCGCCCTCGAAGCCGCGCTTGACGTACGGCTTGCCGATCGCCTGCCGCGATCCTGCCGCCTCACCGCGATCGGAAGGCAGGTGTTCGAGCGGGCGGTTGAGATGGAGGCGGTAGCCCATGGCATCGCCCGCTTGGCGAAGGCCGCCCATGCGCCGCTGGTAGGCCGGGTCACGCTCAGCGCACCGCCCGTTCTGGTCGCGCATCTTCTCGCCGAGCAGCTGGGGCGCTTTCGCGCCGAGTATCCGGACATCCGGCTGTCGCTGTCCGCCCAGGGGCAGCGGGTTTCGCTGAGGCGTCGCGAAGCCGACCTTGCCGTGCGGCTCGTGCGGCCGGATGAAGCGGGCAGCGTGACGCGGAAGATCGGGAGAATGGCCTTCGGCCTCTATGCCCACCGATCCTATGCTCATCTGGCCGCGCCGGAGAGGTGGCAGTTCATTGCCTTCGATCAGAGCTTCGCCGACATGCCGCAGCAAGCGTGGCTGCTCGGCATTGCCGGCGACCGTCCGGTGGCCTGCGAATTGAACCATATCAGCGAGCACCTGATCGCCGTGCGGGCCGGGGTGGGCGTCGCCGGCTTGCCCTGCTTTCTCGGGGAGAGAGACCCCGATCTCGTCCGGATCGACAAGGACGTTCCAGCCTTCGCGCGCGACGTCTGGCTGGTGGTTCACCGCGACCTGCGCAAAACCCCCGCGGTACGCGCCGTGATGGATTTCGTGGCCGCCGTCGTTTTCGAGGACCGAAATCTATCGATCCGATAGACGCGATTTAAAGGCGCGAGACGGCATACTGTTGATCGATCGAGACATCCCGCTCACGCGAGGCCTACTATCTCTCACGAGGCGGTCGAGCAGAGGCAATATCGTGCCGCACAGATCGTCTAGGTATTCCAATCAAGTTTTGAAATCGTCGTATCGATCTGGTGTGCATTTGCCACGCCCTGCTTGATGGCCAGGAATGAAATCATTGAGATCGGCCGGCCCGTCAAACTGGCCGATTCGACCTTGTGATGGCCGTCGAGCAGATAATGAGCCAAACACCAATGATCTTCCGTTTCCTGGTTCCCCGACTTTACTGCCGGCGACTTGACGTCAAGTAGCGAAATGCCGATCGCAGTGGGGAGAGCACCCTTGCCAAGGTCCGCCTCGTAAGCCGCTAGACGGCGCTGATCCAGCCAGTTGCGCGGGTACATCGGCACAATAAATTCGAACAGCCGAGCGCGGCCATCAATGTTCCGAACGCCACTCATGCCGGAGATCGAGCGCACGCCTGTTCTATAGTAAGGAACCCTTGGATGATGCGGCAGCCCCCAGAAGCCATCGAGCCCCCAGTTCGCCTGCCGCTCTGATACAAAGTAGTCGCTCTCACCGCCAAGGGTCACGGCGCGCGGGGTCAAATTGAGTAGGAGCGTCATGTAATCGCCGCTGGGCATCATCTGGTCGATGTCCGTCAAAAGCGTCTCGTCCAAACACGTCACGCCTTTCGCGAGCGCATCGGCAAGTTCCTTGATTGCGGCGTCCCGGTTGGCGCCTTCCATGCGTTCGAAATAGAACGCGCATGTATTGCAAATGTTGCCGAGTTCATACGCCCGCTTTCCGTCCACGGTGAGGTATCGATACCATACCGGCCACGCGGTGGTGCCCGACGTTTCAAAGCCGATCGGCGATTTGTTATCGGCGACGTGGCGACGCACTAGGCCTATGAGCTGGCTCACATGGTGCTCCGCGAATCTATGTGTAGGCAGGACTGGATGTTATACCGATCCATTGGTCAGCGATTGCTGCGCACCCGCGCCACGGCGTCGCGCCAGCCGGCATAGCCGGCTTCGCGCGCGGCTTCGTCGGAGCGCGGCTCGAACAGCGCATCGCGCTGCCAGTTGCGGGCGAGGGCTTCGAGGGAGGGGTAGAAGCCGGCGCCGAGGCCGGCGAGCGCCGCGGCGCCGAGCACCGTGGTCTCGGCGAAGCGCGGCCGCTCGACGGGGAGGCCGAGCGTATCGGCGAGGCATTGCGCGAACCAGTTGTTGGCGACCATGCCGCCATCGACGCGCAGGCTCGCCGGCGCGGCGCCGTCGGCGCGCATCGCCTCGATGAGGTCGCGCGTCTGATAGCAGGCGGCTTCGAGCGTCGCGCGGATCAGCTCCGCCCGGCCGACATCGCGGGTGAGGCCGAAGATGGCGCCGCGCGCCTCGGCGTCCCAATAGGGCGCGCCGAGCCCGGTGAAGGCCGGCACCACATAGACCCGCCGCGCCGGGTCGGCGGCCGCGGCGAGCGCCTCGGTCTCGTCGGCGCGCTGGATCAGCTTGAGCCCGTCGCGCAGCCACTGCACCGCGGCGCCGGCAATGAAGATCGAGCCTTCGAGGGCATAGGTGGGCTTGCCCTCGAGCCGGTAGGCGAGGGTGGTGAGCAGGCGATGGCGCGAGGCGACCGGCGCAGCGCCGGTGTTGAGCACGGCGAAGCAGCCCGTGCCATAAGTGGATTTGATCATGCCGGGGGAGAAGCAGGCCTGGCCGATGGTCGCCGCCTGCTGGTCGCCCGCCATGCCGGCGATGGCGATCGGGGCGCCGAAGATCTCGCTTTGGCTGCCGCCGAAGCGGCCGGCATTGTCGCGCACCTCCGGCAACAGCGTGCGCGGCACGCGGAAGAGCGCCAGCAGCTCGTCATCCCAGTCCTGGCGGTGGATGTCGAAGAGCAGGGTGCGCGCGGCGTTGGTGGCGTCGGTGGCGTGGACGGTGCCGCCGCTGAGGCGCCACAGCAGGAAGCTGTCGATGGTGCCGAAGGCGAGCGTGCCGCGCTCGGCCGCATCGCGCGCGCCGGCAACGTTGTCGAGCAGCCACGCGATCTTGGTGGCGGAGAAATAGGGATCGATGACGAGGCCGGTGCGCTCGCGCACCAGTTCGCCATGGCCCGCCGCCACGAGCTCGGCGCAGCGCGCCGCCGTGCGCCGGTCCTGCCAGACGACGGCGCGCGCGATCGGCCGGCCGGTGCTGCGCTCCCACAGCACCGTCGTCTCGCGCTGGTTGGTGATGCCGATGGCGGCGATGTCGCGGGCGGCGAGGCGCCGCTCTGTGAGCACCGCGCGCGCGGTGGCGAGCGTCGCTTGCCAGATCTCCTCGGCATCGTGCTCGACCCATCCCGGCTGCGGATAGTGCTGTAGGAGCTCCTGCTGCGCCTGGGCGCGCGGCTGGGCGTCGGCGTCGAACAGCAAGGCCCGCGTGCTGGTGGTTCCCTGATCGATGGCCAGGACGTAAGCGGGGCGCGCAGCGGCCACGGCCTTGCCCCGGCTCAGCCGGTGAAGCGGCCGAGCCGCACCGCGGTCTGGCCGCGCAACAGGCGGCGGGACGGCATGATCAGGATGCAGTCATCGTAGGGCGTGCGGATCTCGCGGCCGCCGTCACGGGCGATGACCGTGCCGGCGCGAGGGATGATCTCCAACCCGCGATAGGCCTCGGCGAACTCGAAGTGATCGCCGGCGATGGTGACGGCGTCGGTGACGGTGATGACGCGCTGCGGCGGCGCGGCCGCCGCCAGCATCGATGCGGCCTCGGCCGGGGGCAGGATCCCGGACGCGGCGAGAAAGCGGCGGGTGGTGTCGAGCGCGACGATGGCTGCGCGCTGTTCCCAATGCTGGCCGCATTCGACGAGCAGCGCGGCGGCCGGCGAGCGCCGATCGGCGAAGGCGCCATAGTCGCGCATGCGCGACCCCGCCGCGTGGCCGGCATCGCGCACGACGAACTCCGGGACGCCGACGCGGCGGGCGAGCTGCAGGCATTTGTCGGTCAGACCCGCGAGCATCAGCGGCGCCGTCGCCTGCTGCATCGAGTGGATGTCGAGGAGGAGGTCGGCAGCGGCGACGAGCGGGCGCAGCATACGGGCGCGCTGGAGCTCGGCGCTCTGCCGGTCGCCATCGAGGGTGCCGGGGTCCCAGAGCCGATTGAAATCCTCGTCGACGAAGCGCGATGCCGTCGGATTGGCGGGATCGAAGGTCAGATAGGCCGCGACATTGGCGAAGCTCAGGGTGAGCTTGCCGGCGACCGGGCGCACCCCGTCGCGGAACAGCCGGTCGAGCACGAGCGCGCCGCAGATCTCGTTGCCATGGGTGAGCGCGTTGACCAGCACATGCGGTCCGGCGCGGCCGCTGTCGAAGGTGGTGACGTAGGGGATGCCGGTGTTGCCGGCAGCGTAAGGCGAGATGTCCGGCGCGCTGAGCTCGATCGTGTAACGGTCGTCCGGCATGGGGCCTAATGAGTGAGGTGGTCCATCAGCCGGCGCATGAAGCTTTCGCACTGACGGATCTGGTCGAGGGCGACGTATTCATTGGGCTTGTGCGCCACGTCGATGGAGCCGGGGCCGCAGATCACGGTCGGGATCTCCGCGTCCTGGTAGAGGCCGGCCTCGGCGCAGAAGCTCACCTTGCCGAGCGCATTGGCGCCGGTAAGCGAGCGCATGAGCTGCACCAGCGGATGATCGGGCGCGATGTCGAGGCCCGTGACGGCGTTGCGCTCGTCGAAGGCGATGCCGGTCGCCGGGCTCACCTTGTGCATTTCCGGCAGCAGCACCGTCTCGGCGTAGCGCTTCACCTCGGCGAAGAGAAGGTCGGCGTCGTCGGCCGGGATGTTGCGGAACTCGAAATCGAAGCTGCAGTCGCGCGGCACGATATTGAGCGCCGTGCCGCCATGGATGACGCCGGTATGGACGGTGGTGTAGGGCGGCGTGAAGCCGGTGTCGAACGGGCCTTCGTCGCGCTTGCGGCGCGCCATGCGCTTGAGGAAGGCGACGATCTCCGCCGCCGCCTCGACGGCATTGACGCCCTCATGCGCCAGCGCCGAGTGGGCTTCGAGGCCGTGAATGCGGCAGCGCAGGCTGCGCTTGCCCTTATGCGCGATCACCGGCCGCATCAAGGTCGGCTCGCCGACGATGCAGGCCGTCGGGCGGATCGGACGCTGTTTCAGCGCCGCGATGAGCGGGCGCACGCCGACGCAGCCGACCTCCTCGTCATAGGTGAAGGCGAGGTGGAGCGGCGTGGTGAGGCGCCGCGCGACGAACTCCGGCACCAGCGCCAGCGCCACGGCGATGAAGCTTTTCATGTCGGAGGTGCCGCGGCCGTAGAGACAGCCTGCTTTCTCGGTGACTTTGAAGGGCTCGCTGTCCCAAGCCTGGCCGTCGACCGGCACGACATCGGTATGGCCGGAGAGCAGGATGCCGCCTTTATCGGCGGGGCCGATGGTGGCGTAGAGATTGGCCTTGCGCCGCTCGGTGTCGTAGACGAGCTCGGAGCCAACGCCGCAGCCCTCGAGATAGTCCTGCACGAAGCCGATGAGATCGAGGTTCGACTCGCGGCTCGTCGTATCGAAGGCGACGAGACGCTCGATCAGGTCGCGGCTGGACAGGCTGGCTCCGGGCACGGTTTTTCCTTTGGTTCCTAGCACTATGCCGGACGGCGGAGTGCCGCGCCAGGGGGCGGCGCTTGCCCCTCCTGCAAACGCGCCGAGGTCTGCCGCGGTCTACGGTTCCGCAGCGACCGCGTGGAAGCCATACCGCTCTAAGTGGACCGCAAACTTCAGTGAAATCCCCTCCCCCCTTGAGGGCAGGGTTATTGCATATGAGCAAAGAGTTCGAAAAAGAACTCTCGGCTCCAAGTCGCGAGCTTCATTTTTCTGGCGATAGATCGGTCGGCCGGATGAGCGCGCAAGA
>Ga0335079_10010921_pt1 | contig 10345 bp, 10 predicted proteins | sample Lox_Sample_33_FD_206719 | JGI IMG/M metagenome (GOLD analysis project Ga0335079, IMG submission 206719) | Soil microbial communities from Loxahatchee National Wildlife Refuge, Florida, United States - Lox_Sample_3.3 | ecosystem: Environmental > Terrestrial > Soil > Wetlands | place: USA...
CGGCGTCAAGATGGGGTTCTTCGTCAACTGATATCTAGCGCGGCTCGAGCGGCACGCGCTGGCTCACGCTGCAGAGCAGCTCGTAGCCAATGGTGCCCGCGTGGCGGGCCACCTCCTCCACCGGCAGGCCCTCGCCCCACAGCACCACGGGCGCTCCCAACTGCACCGGCCCGAGCGCCGTCACGTCGACCGCCAGCATGTCCATCGAAACTCGCCCGGCGAGCGGGGCGCGCTCGCCGGCGATGAGCACCGGCGTGCCGCTCTCGAGACTTCGGTGCACGCCATCGCCATAGCCCGCCGCGACGATGGCGATGATCGAGTCACGAGGGGCCGCCCAGACTGCGCCGTAACCGACCGTCTCGCCGCGCGGCACCCGTCGCACCGCGATCACCGAGCTCATGAGTGTCATCACCGGCTTGAGCCCGAGGCTCGCGGCGGTGCAGTCCTCGAAAGGCGAGGCGCCGTAGAGCGCAATCCCCGGGCGCACCCAATCGCAGCCGAGCACCACGGCGCCGAACAGTCCTGCGGAGTTCGCGATGCTGACCTCGTAGCCCAGCCCGCGGGTCGCCCGGCGGAAGCGCGCGATCTGCGCCGAGGTCGCCTGATCGTCACGCTCGTTGGCACAGGCAAGGTGCGTGAGCAGGCGAACCTCCCGTGGCGCCGGCGTGAGCCGCCGGAGCCGCGCGAGGGCTGCGGCCGACTCGGCGCAGGAAAAGCCGAGGCGGTTCATGCCGCTGTCGATCTTGAGCCACAACGCAAAGCGCCCCGCATCGCCCGAGCGTTCGAGGAGCTCGATCTGCCGAGTACAGTGAATGACGAGGTCGAGCCGCTCGTGCGCCGCATCCTCGAGCTGCGCGTCGGTGAACACCCCCTCGAGCAGCACGATGCGCGTCGCGAGGCCGGCGGCGCGCAGCGCCAGCCCCTCCTCGAGCCGTGCCACCGCGAAGGCATCGGCGCCTTCGAGCGCAAGCGCGGTGCTGACCAGCCCGTGTCCGTAGGCGTTGGCCTTGACCACGGCGATGATTTTGGCGCGCCCGGCGCGGGTGCGGATGACGTTGAGATTGTGGCGCAGGGCGTGGGTATCGATGACGGCCCGGATCAGCCGGCTCACCTGAGAACGCCCTCGGCGTACGAGTCGGACACGTAGTTGGCGAAGCGCGTGTACTGCCCCTGGAAGGTCAGGAGGAAGGTGCCGATCTCGCCGTTACGATGCTTGACGAGATCGATCTCGGCGATGCCCTTCTTCGTGGTGTTGCGATCGTAGACTTCCTCGCGGTAGATCAGCAGGATCATGTCGCTGTCCTGCTCCAGGCTCCCCGAATTGTGCGATGCAACACCGTCTGCCAGCCAACACGCCGGACCTGGGACTGTCAGATCAAACACGTCCTCTTCGCCGTCCGGCATGGTGGAGACGACACGATCCCAGATCACATCGGACGTGGTGTCCGCTGCAAGCTTCGGTGAATCCAACAGCTGCGCGTCATCTGCGAGCGTCGCCCGGCTCGGATTCAGCGTGAAGTGCGGCACATTCGGGGCGTTGGTGCGCATCGGGGCCATCGCCCGCAGGCTGACACCCTGCGCCGTCATCTCGGCGCGGGCACCTGCGAATGCCTCCATCGGCAGCGTTGCGTAGCTCGTATGTGCCTCAGCTTCGCGTAGCGCATCCGCCAACGTCTCGGCCGGCGCGCGTCGTGGACCGAATGCACCCACTTCTCGCAGGAACGCCCGCTGCGATTCAGAGCCACTCACGCCGACCATGTAAACCGGGCGGTAGTTGGCGACCTTGACCGTATGGATCCGGGAGATGATGCCGAGGCGCAACAGGAGAGCCGCGACGTCATCCGCGAGGCGGCGGCTGCAGGTGGAAAAGCTGACCCCATGACCGCCGCGGCTGTCCTTGCGCGGCGCGATCGTGCCGTCGGTCGCCCAAAGATGCCGCAGCAGCAGCGCGATCTGGCTGTTCGAGAGCGAGAACACTTCTCCCGGCAAGTGCTTCTGATGCGGGCGCTGGCCGAAGATGCCCAGCTCCTTGAGCCACTTGCCGACCCCGAATGGTGTCCACCGGTTGCCGTTGCCGCTGATGACCAACTGGTGCCGGTCACCTACACCTTCGTTGCGCGTCACCCGGCATCCAAACATTTCCGCCGCGTCACGAACCGCGGCGCTGTTCTCCTCGGATGCGGTGGTATAGCGCAGCGGCTGGTGCTCAGGATAGCTGCCATCGCCGACCAGGTGACCCAGCAGCACCACCCAGTGATCCGGCCAACGCTTCGGCTGAGCCGGCTCCGGCAGGCGGCGCGCCAGCGCGAGCTGGTCCCCCTCGCGAAGCGTGCCCACGGTCACCCAGCCCGCACCAGTCAGCAGCCGATGTTCCGTCGTGGCGCGGATCGAGCGGCCGCTCGTGAGCTGCACCTTGAGCACCGGGCGGCGACCGACACTCCACACCTTGTCGGCGCGCGCCGCCGTCAGGCGCTGCTTGGCGTCGAACGCCCAAACCTCGGGCTCGGTGCCTACGAGAGTCTCGATCGGGACGCGCCGCCCATCGGTCAGACACACGCGCGTGTCGCCCGTCACGCATTCGCGCAGGTCCGACATCACCGGCTTCTTGTGCTCACGCTGCTCGACCGCACGGTTCAGCTGAGAGAGCGCGATGACCGGCACCTGCAGCTCCTTGGCGAGTGCCTTGAGGCTGCGGGAGATCTCTGCGATCTCGGTGGCGCGATTCTCCTGTGTGCCCGGCACGTGCATCAGCTGCAGGTAGTCCACCACGATGAGGCTCAAGCCGTGCTCGCGCTTGACGCGCCGCGCGCGAGCGCGCAGCTCGGTGGGATTGAGCGCCGGGGTCTCGTCGACGAAGATCCTGGCCTCCGACAGCTGGCTGGTCGCGCTCGTGATGCGCACCCAGTCCTCATCGGAGATCTTGCCGCTGCGCAGACTGTTGAGCGGCACGCCGCCGATCGAGGCGAGCATGCGCGTGATCACCTGCTCAGACGGCATCTCCATGCTGAAGATCGCCACCGAGGCCCGGGTGCCAGGGTGCACGGCCGCATACTCGGCCATGTTGACGGCAAGCGTGGTCTTACCCATCGAGGGGCGGCCGGCGACGATCACCAGGTCTCCGGGACGCAGGCCGCCGGTGATCTTGTCGAAGTCAGTGAAGCCGGTCGGCAGCCCACGCAGCTTGTCGGGATTGTTGTGCCATTCATCGATCTGGTCGATGACCGCGGGAAGGAGCGAGCGCACCGGCACGGCACCTTCGCGGCGCCTGAAGCTCCCCTCGGCAATCTCGAAGATGCGCTGCTCGGCGCGATCGACCAGGGCGCGGGCGCTCTCGCCGTCGTTCGTGAACACCGCGGAGGCGATGTCGGTGCCGGCGCGGATCAGCTGCCGCAGCAGCGAGCGCTCGCGCACGATCTCGGCGTAAGCGCGCACGTTGGCGGCGCTCGGCGTGTCGCGCGCAACGGAGCTCAGGTAAGCGAGTCCGCCCGCCGCTTCGAGCTGCCCGCCGCGCTCGAGGTGCTGCGAGACCGTGACCACGTCGCAGGGCTTGGCCTCGGCGGCGAGCTCGGCGATCGCGCCGAAGATCAGGCGGTGATCCGGGCGGTAGAAATCTTCCTGGGTGACGGCGTCGGCGACGTTGTCCCACGCCGCGCTATCGAGCAGCAGTCCCCCGAGCACCGCCTGCTCGGCTTCCAGCGAGTGCGGCGGCGTCGGCGCATCGAGCAGCGCCACCGAGCCTGAGGCTTCGCGCGTCTTGGCGGGTGCGGCCACCGCGGCGTGCCGGGGGCGAGCGCTACTCTTCCGGAACGATCGCCACCTGCAGCGGCACGTCGATGTCTGCGTGCAGGTGCAGGTTGACGGTGTACTCGCCGAGCATGCGCAGCGGGCCGCTCGGCAGCCGCACCTCGCTGCGCTCCACCTTGAAACTGGCGCGGCTCAAGGCCTCGGCAATGTCGGCAGTGCCGATCGAGCCGAACAGCTTCCCCTCGGTGCCGGCCTTGGCCTGGATGGTGAGCCTGAAATCCTTGAGCGCAGTCGCGCGTTCCTCCGCGGAGGACAGGTGCTCGCGCGCGAGGCGCTCGAGCTCGGCGCGTCGCGCCTCGAAGCGCGCGACGTTCTCGGGCGTGGCGAGTGTGGCCTTGCCCTGCGGCAGGAGGAAGTTGCGGCCGAAGCCGGAACGCACCTTCACGCGGTCGCCGATGTTGCCGAGATTGGCAACCTTCTGCAGGAGTATGACTTCCATCGCCTCAGGCCCTCAGTGCTGGTCGGTGTAGGGCAGCAGTGCCAGGAAGCGCGCGCGCTTGATCGCTACCGCGAGCTGGCGCTGGTAGAAGGACTTGGTCCCCGTAATGCGGCTCGGTACGATCTTGCCGGTCTCGGTGATGTAGCCCTTGAGGGTGGCGAGATCCTTGTAGTCGATCGACTTCACGCCCTCGGCGGTGAAGCGACAGAACTTCTTGCGACGCGAGAAGCGGCTGCCGCCGCCTCCGCCAGGTCCACGGGACGATGCCATGATTTTCGGTTCCTCGAATTCGTTGCGTGCGTTACCGCCGCTCAGGCGCTCTCGCCAGCGGCATTATCCTCGTCGTCGGCGACGGCTGCAGCCTCATCGCGCGCGCGCTCGCGACGGCGCCCGCCACCCTCGCCCTCCTCGTCCGCGGCCTTGGCCATCGGCGAGGGGTCGGTTACGGCGGCGTCCATATTGACGACCAGGTGGCGCAGGACCGCGTCGCTGAAGCGGAAGGCGCCCGTGAGCTCATCGAGCGTCTTCTTGTCCGTCTCGACGTTCATCAGCACGTAGTGCGCCTTGTGCACCTTGGCGAGCGGGTAGGCAAGCTGGCGCCGCCCCCAGTCCTCCAGGCGATGCACGCGACCGCCGCCCGCGGCGATCATGCCCTTGTAACGCTCGATCATCGCAGGCACCTGCTCGCTTTGATCGGGATGCACCAGAAATACGATCTCGTAATGCCTCATCGAACGCTCCTTACGGGTTGAGCCGCCCGGATGCAAGGCGTGTCCGGTGCGGCAAGGAGATGCGCGAGGGTCGGCCAGCGGGCCGACACGTACGCGCCCCTGCGAATAAAAAGGGGCGCGAAGCATACTGAATGCGCGCCGCGGCTGCAACGGCGGAAACGACCGCAGTCGTTAACAAACAATGGGTTGAGCCCGCAGCCATGCCGCCGCGCCGGGCGGGCGCATACTAGATCTCATGAGCCTCGACAGCGGCGATCTCCTCGCGATCCACCAGCTGCTCGCGCTTTACGGCCACATCATCGACGAGCGCGAGTGGCATCGCGTCGGGGAGCTGTTCACGGCCACTGCCGTCTACGATATGTCGGAATTCGGGGTCGGTTTGGCACACGGCGCCGCCGCGATCCGTGAGCTCTGGAGCCGCCCCCATGCGGCACACCCGCTCGCGCACCACGCCACGAACATCGTAGTGAGCGAGGATGCCGAGGGCACGGTGCGCGTCCTGTCGAAGGGACTCGGCGTGGGTGCCAACGGCCGCGTCGGGAGCGTCGCGTACCGCGACGTGGTCGAGCGCACCGCGGCCGGCTGGCGCTTCGCGGCACGCAAGGGCCAGCTGCGACGCTAGGCGCTGCCGCTCAGCCCCCGAGGTTCTGCTCCACCTGTCGCCAGGCGAGCTCCGCGGTCGCCCGCGCGCGTTCGCCGGACTCACGGGCGTGGCGGCTCGCGGCTGTGCCCTCGAGCACGCGCTTCATGATGCCCTGGCGGATGCTGGCGATGCGGAACATGTTGTACGCCATGCAGAACTCCCACACGCGTGGCTCGATCGCCGGGCGCCCGCTGCGGCGGCAGTAGGTCTCGACGTACTGCGCTTCCGTCGGGATGCCGAGCGCGACGAGGTCGACCCCCTTGAGCCCACGGATCTCGCCGCCCTCCACCCGCCACAGCATGACGTGGTAAGAGAGGTCCGCCAGCGGGTGTCCGAGCGTCGACAGCTCCCAATCCACCACCGCGAGCATGCGCGGTTCCTCGCGGTGGAAGATCAGGTTGTCAAGTCGGTAGTCGCCATGCACCAGCGTGGTCTCCTCGTGCGGCGGGATGTTGGCCGGCAGCCAAGCGATCAGCTTCTCCATCGCCTCGATCCGCTCAGTCTCCGAGGCGCGATACTGCTTGCTCCAGCGTGCGATCTGTCGCGCGAAGTAGTTACCCGGGCGGCCAAAGTCGCCGAGGCCCGCCGCGGCGTAGTCGAGCGTATGTAGCGCCACCAGCACGCGATTCACCTCATCGTAGATCGCCGCGCGCCCCGCGACGCTCATGCCAGGCAGCGTCGGGTCCCAGAAGTTCCGTCCCGCGGCGTAGCCCATGACGTAGAACATGGTGCCGATGACGCTCGGATCGCTGCACAGGCACAGCGGGCGCGCCACCGGCACGCTGCTGCCGTGGAGCGCGCTGATCAGGCGGTACTCCCGATCGACCGCGTGGGCGGAGGGCAGCAGCGCGCCGGCGGGTTTCTTACGCAGCACGTACTGCGCACCGTCGCCGGCGGTGAGGAGGAAGGTGGGGTTCGACTGACCGCCGCGAAACTGTTCGATGCTGAGGGGCGAGCGGAAGCCGGCGAGGTGCGCAGCGAGGTAGCGCTCGAGCGAGCGCTCGTCGAAGCGCTGTCGCTCGGCCACCGGCATGGTGCCGGCGAACTCCGCGGAACTCATGGCTGAGGGTATTTCTCCAGCTCCAGCCGACCGATCTGATTGCGATGCACCTCGTCCGGTCCGTCGGCGAGCCGGATGGCTCGCGCATAGGCGTAGGCATGTGCGAGGTGAAAGTCATCGCACAGTCCCGCAGCGCCATGCGCCTGGATGGACCAGTCGAGAACCTGGCACGCCGTGTCGGCGGCGGCGATCTTGATGCCGGCAATCTCGGAGCGCGCCGCCTTGTTTCCCACCGTGTCCATCAGCCACGCGGCCTTGTAGACGAGCAGCCGAGCCTGATCGATACGGATCCGCGCCTCCGCGATGCGTTCGAGCGTCACCGACTGCTCGGCGATCGGGCGACCAAAGGCCACACGGCTGCTGACACGCCGGCACATTTTCTCCAGCGCGCGCTCCGCCACACCGATCAAGCGCATGGCGTGATGAATGCGCCCGGGGCCGAGCCGCCCCTGGGCAATCTCGAACCCGCGCCCCTCGCCGAGCAGCAGGTTGCCCGAGGGCACGCGCACGTCGCGGAACTCGATCTCCATGTGGCCGTGGGGCGCGTCGTCGAAGCCGAACACCGGCAGGTGCCGCAAGATGGTGATGCCCGCCGTATCGCGCGGCACGAGGATCATCGACTGCTGGCGGTGCCGCGGCGCCTGCGGATCGGTCTTGCCCATGAAGATGAACAGCCGGCAACGCTCGCTCCCGGCACCGGAGGTCCACCACTTGCGCCCATTGATGACGTAAGTTTCGCCATCACGCACGATGGAGCTCTCGATGTTGGTGGCATCGCTCGAGGCCACGCGCGGCTCGGTCATCGCGAACGCCGAACGGATGGTGCCGGCGAGCAGCGGCTCGAGCCACGCCCTTTTCTGCTCCGGCGTGCCGTAGCGCTCGAGCGTCTCCATGTTGCCCGTGTCGGGTGCCGCGCAATTGAATACCTCGGGCGACCAGCGCACCCGCCCCATCATCTCGCAAAGCGGCGCGTACTCGAGATTGGTGAGTCCCGCCCCGTATCGCGAGTCCGGCAGGAACAGGTTCCAGAGCCCGACGCCGCGGGCTTTCTGCTGCAGCTCGCTCAGCAGCGCCGGCTCCTTCCAGCGGTTGCCGCGCGCGAGCTCGGCTTCGAAGCGCTCCTCATTGGGGTAGAGGTGCGCGTCCATGAAGGCGCCGAGGCGCTCGAGGTAATCCCGGGTCTTCGCGCTGAACTCGAAATCCATCGGCGCCTCCCACCGGTTGTCTCAGCCCGGTACCAGGACGACCTTACCCTTCACCTTGCGGCTCGTCACGGCCGCGAGCGCCTCGCGATAGCCCTCGAGCGGGTAGGTGGCCGACACATGCGGGCGCAGCCGCCCTGCCGCGTACCAGGCCAGCAGCTGCGCCAGGTTGGCCGCGTTCTCGCGGGGCCTGGCCTGGGAGTATGCGCCCCAGAAGACCCCGACTATCGAGGTGATCTTGAGGAGCACGAGATTGAGCGGGATCTTGGGTATCTCACCACTCGCGAACCCGATGACGAGGTAGCGACCCTCGAAGCCGAGGCTGCGCACCGCGGGCTCGGCATAGACACCGCCCACCGGATCGTAGACGACGTCGACGCCCTTCCCGCCGGTCAGCTCTCTGACACGCTCGCGCAGGTCGGATCCGGCGTAATTGATGAGGTCCCGTGCGCCGTACTGCCGGCACAGCGCGAGCTTCTCCTCGCTCGAGGCGCAGGCGATGACCCGTGCGCCCATGAGCGCGCCGATCTCGACCGCGGTGAGGCCCACGCCGCCGGCGGCGCCGAGGACCAGCAGCACCTCGCCCGCTTTGAGCTGCGCGCGATCCTTGAGTGCGTGGTACGAGGTGGCGTACGCAATCGGAAAGGCCGCCGCGCTCACGAAATCCATCTGCTCGGGGATGGCGAACACCCGCGAGGCGCTGAGCACCACCTCGTCCGCGTAGCCGCCGTGCCCGGGAACCGCCAGGACACGCGCGCCCACTGACAAGCCGACAACACCCGCGCCCGCTTCGCTGACCACGCCAGCGACCTCGGCACCCGGGGTCATCGGCAGCGGCGGCTTCGTCTGGTAGGTGCCCTGCACCATGAGGGCATCGAGGAAGTTGACGCCGCAGGCTTTCACGCGGATCACTACCTCGCCGGGTCCCGGCTGTTTGGCGGGTACGTCCGCGACCACGATCTGCTCGGGCCGCCCGTACTCTTTGACCAGCACCGCTCTCATACCTTGCCTCGCTGGCGCACTGCCTCGTAGAGCAGCATCCCCGCGGCGACCGACACGTTGAGGCTCTCGACCGCACCGAGCTGCGGCAACCTCACCAGGTAGTCGCAGTTCTGCTGTGTCAGATGCCGCAGGCCCGCACCTTCGGCGCCCAGCACCAGCACCACGGGCCCGGTGAGGTCTGCGGCGTGCGCGGGTTTCTCGGCAGCAGCGTCCGCACCGACCACCCACATTCCGGCGTCCTTCAGAAGTCTCAGGGTCCGCGTGAGGTTGGTCACCACGGCCACGGGAGTCGTCTCCGCCGCACCCACCGCCACCTTGCGCGCGGCGGGCGTGAGTTGCGCGGCGCGATCGCGCGGCACGAGCACCGCGAGCGCGCCACAGGCATCGGCCGTGCGCAGGCAGGCACCGAGGTTATGCGGATCCTGCACTCCATCGAGTGCCAGCAGGAGCGGCGCGACCGTCTCGCCGAGCGCCGCGAGCAGCTCGTCCTCGCTCCACGGAGTGAGTGGCACGATGTCGGCAGCGACCCCCTGGTGCGACACGTCACCCAGCCGCTGCCGCAGCGCGGCCGTGTCCACCCGCTCGACCGGCAGGTGCCGGCGCAGCGCGAGCTCCTCGATCGAACGCAGGCGCACGTTATCGCGCCGCTCGGCGAGCAGCACATTGCGCACGCGCGCCGGATGCCGCTCGAGCATCACGCGCACCGCGTGCACGCCATAGATGGTGTCCTTCACGGCCGCTCTCACTCCACGCCGCGGGGCGCTGCCGCTCACGATTCCTCGGCCAGCGCAAGATCCACGAGCCCCTCGATGGGATTCACGGCCGTCACCAGCACCCGCAGGTGTGCCCCCGTGCGCAGCCGACGCCCGGTGCGCCGCCCGCGCCACGCATGGCCGTCGTCCTCCATAACGTATTGATCGTCGCGCAGGCTGTCGACGTGCAGCAGACCGTCGACCGCCACCTCCAGGATCTGCACGAAGCAGCCGAACTCAACCACCGTCGTGATCAGCCCGCGGAACGTCTGGCCGATGCGCTCCTTCAAATAGGTGCACTTGAGAAAGCCGGCGACGTAACGATCGGCCTCGTCGGCGCGTTTCTCGAGCCGTGAGGTGCTCTCACCGAGAGGTGCGAGCTCGCCCGCGCTGTAGCGTACGGCCGCGCCGCTGCGGTCCCGGATCAGGGCCTTGAGGGTGCGGTGCACGACGAGGTCCGGGTAGCGGCGGATCGGCGAGGTGAAGTGCGCATAGTGGCTGAGAGCGAGCCCGAAGTGGCCGATGTTGGTTGGCTGGTAAACAGCCTGTGGCATCGCCCGCACCACCAGCGACTCGACGAACGGGCGCTCGGAGGCGTCGCTCACGCGGCGCGCGATCGCCTGCAGGTCGCGCGTGGTCACCGACTTCGGAATTCGGGCATCGATGCCGAGCGCCGCGAGTGTGGAGGCGAGTCGCTCGAGCTTGTCCTCCT
>Ga0335079_10010924_pt1 | contig 10344 bp, 10 predicted proteins | sample Lox_Sample_33_FD_206719 | JGI IMG/M metagenome (GOLD analysis project Ga0335079, IMG submission 206719) | Soil microbial communities from Loxahatchee National Wildlife Refuge, Florida, United States - Lox_Sample_3.3 | ecosystem: Environmental > Terrestrial > Soil > Wetlands | place: USA...
GGTCCCGGCGTGGCCGAGGTAACGGCCCGAATCCCGCGGCGCCCCGTGGACCACCACCAGCACCTGCCGCGCCCCAGCGGCGGACTGTTCAGCCGACGCGACGCATGGCAGGCCAGAAAAGCTGCCCCATCCCCATCCGTCACCCTGATCATCTGGTCACCGGCCGTCTCCACCGGCCGGTACTGCTCAGCGTCCCGAACGGCGAAACCATGATCCGGCTGTGACAATCCCGGCATCCACCCAACGGTAGGCGGCAACCTGCAAGCATCGACACCGGCCCACCGGCGGCACTCCACTCGATCACGGCCGGTGGCAGAGGCCAGCCCGCCGTCCCGCGCATACAGCCGCCGATCTCTACGCGGATGGCAAATGTTGGCCGAGCCCAGCTCGGGCACTCACGCAGGGGGGGCCGCGATGACCGCGCCTCAAACCGACCCGAGCCAGGCGGACGTTCCGGCCGCTGCCCGAGCCGCACCTACGGCGCGAGGGACGCGGGCCTTTGCCGGCTGGGCATAGCTAGCTGGGCATAGCTAGCGGGACATAGCCAGCGGGACATAGCCAGCGGGACATAGCTAGCGGGGCATAGCCAGCGGGACATAGCTAGCGGGCAGACGCAAGGAGCTGCACCAGATCAGCGCGCGTGGCGACTCTGGTAAACGTGAGATGGGCGTATGCAGGGTCGCACGCTGCGGCAGCGTAACGCTCCTTACAAATGGGATAGTGGCGCCAGGCCCACGCGATGACCGACTCCTGCTCATCCCAGGTGAAGAGGTTGCGCCAGCGCTCCCGGTTGCCATTCCACAGCTCAACCCGGCCAGCCGCGCGGCGCACCGTTCGCCAAATAATCCGGCACATCACGCTCCGCCGGGGTATGTCGAGCCATACCACCGTGTCCGCGCGTTCCCAGACCTGCTGCAGGACAGCGCTGTAGTTGCCATCGATCACCCACCCGTCCCCGGAAGCGATGACGCTAACGCGGTCGCGGAACTGCTCCTCGGGCAGTGGCGTCCAATTCGCCTGATGGAAGATCGCGTCCAGTTCCACATACGGCACCGCGAGTCGCGCGGCGAGATCCCTCCCCAGGGTCGATTTCCCCGACCCGGAGACACCGACCATCGACACGCGCCGCACGAACCGCGACCCTACCAGCTCCTAGATGGAGGCGAACTCGACCACGGCCCTGGTGCTGGTGCCATTGCTGGTGCTGGTGCTGGGCCATCAAGAGGCACCGGACGTCTCGTTGGAAGCCGATTTGTGGTGGTCGACGCAATCGACGACCGGGTGGCGACGTTCGATACGAGATACGGTTCTACTCCTTTCCCTGGCACGACTCCGTCCCGGTCGCCGCGCCGACTGCCGGCCATAGCTGCCGATCCACGTAGCGAACCCGGCTAACAGAACCATCCGATCAAGCCGGCCGCAAGCCGAGCGTGAACAGATGTGCGCCACCCGGCAGCCGTCCGGGATCATTGGCGCGTCGGGCTGGGCCGCCGTCCTGTTTAACTCCACCAACGCCGCGGCCGAAATCTCCACCGACCCGGCGGCAGGAGCTCGGCCAGTTCGCGGCGCTCCGCAATCTTGCCCGGATGTTGATCGACAGCCCCACCCAGCACACTGTCAAGTATCTTTCTTGTGCCGGTTAAATACATCCATGCGACGACTTTCGTTCCTTTCGCACAGAACTTTACTTGCCGGTAGCTTGCTGGGCCTAGGTAGGAGCCAAGGCCATGCTTGATGACCGTGTCGTATACGAAAGTGGATGCGATGAACCCGAGGTCGGCGCCGGAATTGGCTAGCTCCTTTTTAAGCGCCGCGGCGTCGAGGAGCCGGGCGGCAAAGATCACTGATTCTCCGGATACGCCCTCGGCGTCAGGGATCACGGGCCCAACGTGAAGCGCGAGCCGAAGCTGGATTCGAAGTGCCTGGCTCGCCTGATGGTTGTGCCGCCTCAGCGCCGTGGCCAGGTGACCGAGGTACGGGTCGACAATTGAGCTGGTCGGGACCTGGGCGGGAATGATGATGAGCGCACCGTCGCCTCGGTCCTCCCGGTAACAGCCCTCCCAGGCCACGTTGGAGCTTTCGAACGCTTCCCGCAGAATGCGGTACACGACGTTCCGCACTGTTCTGCGGTCCTCGTCGTTGCGGCTAGCCGCGCCGAACGCGGTGATGTCGGTAAAGAGGATCGAGCAGTTTTGGCCAGCCCAGGTGGGCGGCGACGCCCGGCTCGCCAGGCGTTGCCCAATGTTGCTGGCCGTCCGGGCAAGCCACGGACGGTGCCGTTCGGTTAGCCGCTGGTATACCTGCCTGTCCAGTACCTCGAGCACACTGGGGTGATCATCGAGAAAGTACTGGAACTCCTCGGCCGCGATGATGAGAGCGCGCACGGTGCTGGTCGCTGTGACGGTTGCCGATCGCGAGCGGACCTGAAACACCGCTCGCTCACCAATGATGTCACCGGGTCCTCGCCGTGCGATGACCTGGTTGCTGCCTGTCCGGGGGGCCTCGACTTTCGTCCACCCGGTCCGCAGGACCATGAGGTGGCGGGCCGGCTCATCTTCATGGCACAGGACCGCGCCAGCAGCGAAGGTCTTTTCGTATCCCAAAGCCGTGAGTCCCTGCCGCTCCGCGGGCGTCAGCGACTGCCAGAAGCTTTGCCTGGGAGCATGCGCCCAGCTGTGCCCTTCGTGCCCCGTGGCGTTGCTTTGGACAGCGCAGTGGTCCCGGCGCGTATGCACAATCCGGCGTGGATGGACGTTCGCGACCGCGGCCGTGGCGCGCTCGGGCGACTGTGGCCCGATGACGTCGGTGCGAGCCGAGACGGCGAAAGTCGCCGACGGCGCCGGCTGTGCGTCCATTGGGTGACGTGCCCGCAGCGACGGCTGTCCGGCCTGTTCTTCGGCGGGGCCGTGGCGCGCCGCAAAGGGCCGAGCGAACGCCGCCGCGTCACACCTCATCAAAGAGAGCACGTCGTCAACGGTCCGTGCCATCTCACGGCCTTTGTTGGCCAGCATGACTTGGTTACGGGTAAAGCCCGCGATCGGAATGGCGATCACGGCAAGCAGTCCTGTTATTACCACGCCCAGGGTGCCCGCCGCGAAGCCGCTAGCGATTAGTGCCGCAGCGGCGACTGCAACGCAGCTTAGCGTCTGCACCGCGACCTTCAGCCGCAGGCGCGCGATCGTCCGGCGGTGGCCAGACACATTTGCAACTCGCGCGCCCCGCCCGGCGCGGCCGGGTGGAACCTCAGGCGGCTGTGCCGGGCCGGTTAACTGTTCCATCGGGCCCCTTCCTGCGGTCCCAGGTGTGACGCCTGCCAAGTTGTGACGACACGTGAGCCCAGTAGCTTGACTCGCCATGTACGTACCCGGAAGAGTGTCCACGGCACTCGTCAGAGGCACTTGCCACATGACTGTGCCTGTAGCGTTAGACACTGGTATGTGACCAAATGTCCGTATCAGTGATACGAGCTGTCCTGATGGGGAGATCCCGGTGGCTGAGGCCAACCCGACGCTTCGGCGCCGAGAGCTGGGCGTCCGGCTTCGCGAGCTTCGCCAGCAGGCCTCGATGACAGTCGAGGACGCCGCCGATCGACTACTCTGTTCACCTAGCAAGATCAGCCGCTTGGAGACGGGTCAGCGCGCCGCAAGCCTGCGCGATGTACGCGATCTGTGCGGGATCTACGGGGTCGGCGATTCTGCGGAGCAAGAGCGGCTCATGTCGCTCGCGCGCGCCGCGAAGCAGCGCGGCTGGTGGCAAGAATATGAAGATCTCGGGGATGCTAAGCGCTACACATATATTGGCCTGGAAGACCAGGCGGCCACAATCTCGGTATTTCACTCAAGTTCGGTGCCTGCCCTTCTCCAAACGCAAGAATACGCCCGTTCGCTCATCAGGGGTTGGCTGCCGCGCATCAATGACAGTGCTCTCGATGAGCGGGTCAAAGCGCGGCTGATGAGGCAGCGCCGTCTTAACGCTGATCAGCCGCCCCGGTTCAATGCCTTTCTCGACGAGGCGGCCCTGCGCAGGCAAGTGGGTAGCGCCGCAATCATGAGTGCGCAAGCTGCGAAGATCCTCGAAGTGGCGGCGCTGCCGAACGTCACGGTCAGAGTAATCTCATATGACGCGGGCGCGCATCCCGCCATGGATAGCACATTCAACTTTCTCGAGTTTCATGACCCATCTATCCCGGACATTGTCTATGTTGAAGGGCTGGTTGGAAACATCTATGTAGAGCGCGAATCTGATCTCGCGAGATATCGCGAGGTCCTCGACGTGTTGACGTCTGTCGCGCTTCCGCCGGACGATTCGTCCAAAATTATCCGGAAGATTGGCCGAACGTTTGGCAGAACGGCCCGGAAGCGCTAGCATGATCGATGATCATCGATTTGCTCCTCCTGCGATAGGAGGCGATATAGCAAGAAGATACACTCAAAGTAGGAAGAAGGCGGCGATGTCTGCAAACAAATTCAGCTCACCCGACGTCGTCTGGCGGCGGGCGCGCAAGTGCGAGAACGGCGGCTGCGCCGAGGTCGCTGCCATGCCCGGGATGGTTGCCCTGCGAAGCTCGCGGGACCCGGACGGTCCCGTCGTCCAGTACACCGCGGATGAGTGGATCACCTTTCTCGAAGGAGCCCGAAGCGGCGACTTCGATGGCCTTGTGTAGATAGCGTTCACATCAGCGCGGGCAGAAGGCCTTAGCGGACACGGCCGTGATCCAACCGAATCCGGTAATAATGCTGACGCGCTGGAATAGTCCCGCACGGTTGACGAGCCGCGGCGATTGGTTGAAGCCCGCACCGGCTAGGCCCATACCCGCCAGCATCGATGCCCCGCTGCCGGCGGAGTAGAGCGCCCACGCTGGCCTGCCCGCTCGCAAGAATCGCCACGCGTAGGCGAACACGACCGCCGGAAGCCCGAGAAATATTGGCACTGCGGCGATGCCGTGCATGGTCATGGACGTGCTTTGTCCGGTAAGGACGTCGGGTGTTCCTGGCGGGTAGCCGCTGACCGGGTCGGTGGCGAACACGGCCGAACCGAGGAGACCAACGGCGGTCGCGCCGATCGAGGCGGCACCCAGTCGCGTGCCCACGACGGGGTCCGGAGTGCGCGACAGGCCTGCGGCACCGGCGAGGCACAGCGTTCCCGTTACAGCGAAGTTCGCGACCTGCACCCAACCGTGTGGGCCGAGCGACAGCGCGCTGACCGGGTGGCGCAGCGGGCTATAGTCGGGTCGCCTCGCGCCCTCGACGAGGAAGACAGCAACGAAAAGGGGCCCCGCTGCGGCCCCGCAGCGCAGCAGTCCGCGGGTCAGCGACGCCGACGACCAGCAGCGCTCAACTCCGAACGACATGGCCGGAGCGTATCCCGGCCTGACCACGCGGGTGACACGACGCGGCTGAGCAGGCCCGGGGCGTGCGGCGGTCGAGGCAGTGAGATCTCCGCGCGCCCAGGGCTGGATGCCCGCAGACAGGTGACACTGACATCGGCCCAAGATCCGCCACTGGCCAGACAGCCAAGAATTGTCGGCCCAACCTATCGGTGGCGAGGGGCACGGTGCCGCAACATGGACGAAGGCACGTATATCTCGCGATAGTGACAAGGGAGTCGCCGAGATGATCGAGACCAAGTCCGACGAAGAGTCCGGCCACATGACCGCTGAGACGGCGCGGATCATCACCGACCTGTTCCGGGCTGCCCACCCGAGCGCGGCGGCTGAGATCGGTAATTTCGTCGACGGCATCATCCACGGCCTCGGCGACGACGTCACCGAGGTGGATGAGCCGGTCCGGGACGCCGGGGGCCCCGTTTCCATCCAGGCAGCGCAGGCAGCGGTCGAGTTTGTGATGGCAGCGATGCTGACAGCATCCAGGTGAGACGGCCTTAGGGCCACGCTCAGCGGCCTAGCAGCTTCAGCCCGTCGGCGGTGCCACGCGGCAGCTATCGGATCGGGCGAGCAGCGGGGCCGACCCCCGGATCCCCTCGCAGGCTTGTGGGCGACACGACGCGGCAGCCGTTAAGGATCAATTTGTCCAAACGGCTCCCGCGGGCTGCGCCACTTCCCGGTGCGGTGTCGCTTCGGACCGTCGCGCACCGTCCCAGGGTCCGCGGCCCGCCGCGTCGTATCAGCCGCGCCCGATGAACGGCATCTTGGTGGCGGTGATCGTTAGGAACTGCACGTTGGCCTCGAGCGGCAACTGGGCCATGTAGAGCACGGCGGATGCGACGTGCTGCGGGTCGAACGTCGCCTCCGGCATGATCCGGCCGTCGGCCTGCGGAACTCCCTGCGCGACGCTGGCGGTCATCTCGGTTGCCGCGTTGCCGATGTCGATCTGACCGCACGCGATGTCGTGGGCCCGGCCGTCGAGCGCGATCGACTTTGTCAAGCCGGTGATCGCGTGTTTGCTCGCGGTGTAGGCGGCACTGCCCGGGCGCGGGCTGTGCGCGGAGACCGAGCCGTTGTTGATGATCCGGCCGCCGCGTGGCAGCTGTGCGCGCATGATCCGCACGGCGTGACGCGCGCAGAGGAACGCGCCGGTGAGGTTGGTGGCGATCGTCTGCGACCACTCGCTGATGTCGATCTCGTCCACGGGACCGTAAGGGCCGAACGTGCCAGCATTGTTCACCAGCAGATCAAGCCGCCCGAACTCGTCCCGCACCCGCTCGAACAGCGCCCGCACCGACTCTGGATCGCTGACATCGGTCGCCGCCGCCAAGGCCGGACCTGGGGCCGCCGGTGCCGCCAAACCTGGGACCACGGCACCTGGGCGTGCCGAATCATAATCCACCGAACTTGCGCCGACCGCCGTCTCCTGAAGCGCGTCCAGCCTGCGGCCGGCGAGTGCGACACGCCAGCCATGCACAAGCAGCGTTCGCGCGATATAGCGACCGATACCCGACCCGGCACCGGTGACCACCGCAGACGGGGCAGATGTCATGCCAAAACTCCTTCGTCGGGTACCGCGCTCGGCAGGCCAGCGCACCGCGATGCGGTGCATGTCCCAGCAGCCGGCCACCGAGCAGCCGGCCACCAAGCAGCCAGCCACCAAGCAGCCAGCCACCTTTAATCGATAGCCCAAAGAGTGCCAGAAACGGCGCCCAGCGGTCGGAGGGCGCCCAGAATCGGCGCCGCATGCCTATCAGCTATCGCCGCTCTGCCGCATAGTCGCGCAGTTGCGCAGTCGCGCAGTCGCGCAGTCGCGCAGTTGCGCAGTCGCGCAATCGCGCAATCGCGCAATCGCGCGGTCGCGCATCGCGCGGTCGCGCATCGCGCGGTCGCGCAGCGCCGAGGCCCTAGGAAACGAGCCGGCCCCCGGAACGCGCCGCTCGAAGCCGGCCGAAGCCGAGCAGACGCGATACCTCGAGGAGCACCTGGCGGCGTGCGGCCGCGCAGTCCGCCGCGGTGTGCCGCTCACCGGGCACTTCGCCGAGTCGCTGCTCGACAAATTCGAATGGGCCGCCGGCTACGACGCACCCCCCTGACGGCCCTGGGCGCTCCAAGCTGAGGCGTCCCGAGGAGCGGCCGCTGTTCCCGTGCGGCGCACCCGCAGGCCCGCGGTAGTTCCGGCACGAATAACCGGCCTGCGCGGCGGGGGGGTTGCCACGCAGACCGGCCCATGCGGTCGGCTGCAAAGCCGCCGACCGCGGAACAAGCTTACGGGTAGGTCGCCACATCGCTTGGTCCTAACGAAGCTAGAGTTCACTGCCACGGCGTTGATCACCTTTCCTGCGGGCTCGTGATAGCTGGATGGGGAGCGCCGGTGCGGTGGCGATGGGCAGGTAATCCTCATGTCACATCGCTACGTCGCTCGGTACTTCCCGGGCTTCGGGGGCTTGCGCTGGGTGGTGCAGGCGGTGGAGGTCGGCGTAGCGGCCGCCGAGGCCGAGCAGTTCGGTATGGGTGCCGGTCTCGGTGACGCGCCCGCGGTCGAGGTAGAGGATCTGCTGGGCGTCGGTGACGGTGAGCAGATCGTGGGAGATCACGATGGTGGTGCGGCCAGCCATCAGCCGGCGCATCGGCGCGAGGATGCGCTCGGTCGCCTCGGCGTCCAGGCTGGTGGTGGGTTCGTCGAGCAGCAGGATCGGGGCGTCGCGGATCATGGCGCGGGCGATCGCGATGCGCTGGCGCTGCCCGCCGGACAGCAACCGCCCGCGCTGCCCGACCGGGGTGTCGTAGCCCTTGGGCAGCGCCGCGATGAACGTGTCGGCGTCGGCGGCGCGCGCGGCCGACACCAGCTCGCGGTGGCCGGCGCCTGGCCGGCCGGCCAGGATGTTGTCGGCGATCGTGCCGTCCAGCAGCAGGGTCTCCTGCAGCACGACGGCGATGTTCGCGCGCAACTGCTGGGGATCGAGATCGCGCAGATCGTGCCCGTCCAGGCTGATCCGCCCGCGGGCCGGGTCGTGCAGCCGCAGCAGCAGCTTGATCAGCGTGGTCTTGCCCGCGCCGCTGGGCCCGACCAGCGCGGTGGTCTGGCCGGGCAGCGCGGCGAAACTGACGCCGGCCACCGCGTCGGTGCCGGTTTCGGGGTACCGGAAGCCGACATCGTCCAGCACGAGCATCCCGCGCGCCCGGGACAGCGCCGCCGGGCGCGCCGGGACGGTCACCGCCGGCCGCTCGTCGAGCAGCTCGATGATCCTCTCCGCGCCGGCCGCTGCCTCAAAGACGGTGCTGGACAGCTGCCCGAGGTCGCGGACCGGGCCGAAGAGCTGGACGAGGTAGATCAGGAACGCCACCAGCCCGCCCACCGTGAGCGTGCCGGCCGACAGCTCCCAGACCCCGACGCCGACGATGGCCAGCAGGCCCACCGCCTGGAGCACGCTGACGGCCGACGGCAAGAGCGCCTCGACCCTGGCAGCGGCCAGCTCCGCGCCCGCGCTGCCCAGGCTCTGCCGGGCGAACCGGTCGACCTCGGCCTGCTCGCGCCCGTAGGCCTGGATCACGACGGCGTTGCCCAGGCTGTCCTCGGCGACCGCGCCGATCGAGCCGCCCCGCCTGCGCGCCTCGCGGGACGCGGCCTTGATCCGGCCGGAGAAGGCGCGCGCGGTCAGCCAGAAGACCGGCACCGCGAGCAGCGACACCAGGGCCAGCTGCCAGCTGAGGACGAACATCACCCCAGCGAAGATCACGATCTGGAACGCGTCGGAGGCCGCCTCGGCCACCCCGATCAGCACAAGCTCCTCGATCGCGCCCACGTCCTCGGTGAGCCGGCTCAAGATGTCACCGAGCCGGCCACGATCGAAAAAACCCGCCGACAGGGTGTGCAGGTGCGCGAACACCCGGGTCCGCAGCCGGTGCAGGAAGTTCTCCCCGATCCAGGCGGCCAGGTACTCATCCGCGAAACCAACCACCGCGGCCAGGATCGTGATGCCCAGGAACACCGCCGCCACTTCCGGGAACACCGATATGTCGCGCGGGATCACCACGTCGTCGGTCACGATCTTCAACATCCAGATCGCGGCCGCCTCCAGCGCCGGCGCCAGCACGGACAGCCCCAGGCTCAACACCAGCCAGCCGCGGAACGGCCGGGCATCGGGCCAGAACCGGCCGAACACCGCCCGGACCCCCGCCACCGGCGCCAGCTCCACCAAATCCTCGGCGCCGCCCCCGGCGCCCACCGCCGACGGGCGCAACAGCGACCTCACGACCTCCCGCACCGGTAAGTTCCCCTCCAACTCGCGCGACAGGGGTGGCCGCCACCCCCGTGCCCGGGAGCAGCGGCCACCGCAGCTAGACAAAACACAGCCGCTGACAACAGCCGGCTAGCCCTACCAGGGATGGCGCTTCTTGCGCCTCTTGAACTTCTTGTGCTTCCTCTTGTGCCAGCCACCCATCGTGTTCAGCTCCCTCCGGTTTTCGGCCGTTCACTCCCTCACTCCGCAGCACATCGCACGCTCCTGCGCCCGGCCTGAGCGCCACCCGCCTAACCGCTGAAGAGCCTGGCCATGGTGCGGGGCTCGATCTGGTCGCGCCGGACTTGGTGCAGCCCAGCACGGCCAGTTCGTGGCGAAGGACGAGGATCTTGGCGTCTTTGGAAGCGGCTGAATGTGCGAGCAGGGCGATATGTGCGAGCAGGGCGATCCAGCCAGTGAGGCGGATGAAGATCAGGTAAAGCGGGCGAAGGGTCACGGATCCGCGATCCGGTCGGCTACGTGACTTCCCCGCACGCGAATCCGCAGGTCAGCCGCTTATACCAACCTTTGGAACCCTACAGCGCGCCAGCTTCGGTGCACTACCGCCGGAGCTGGGTGATCTTGGCGAGGGCTGATACCCTCACGACGTGCGTTTCGCCTTCAAGACCGCGCCGCAAAACACGACCTGGCCGGACATGCTGGCCGTCTGGAAGGAAG
>Ga0335079_10010927_pt1 | contig 10344 bp, 11 predicted proteins | sample Lox_Sample_33_FD_206719 | JGI IMG/M metagenome (GOLD analysis project Ga0335079, IMG submission 206719) | Soil microbial communities from Loxahatchee National Wildlife Refuge, Florida, United States - Lox_Sample_3.3 | ecosystem: Environmental > Terrestrial > Soil > Wetlands | place: USA...
GACAGCAGCGCTCTTCCAACTTGTGCAGGCTGTTGCAAGCAACGGATTGGGTGGTGTGGATGAAGAGCGCGCCGACGTACTTGAAGAGCAGCGATTGCAAACTCGTACTCTCGTGCATCGCATCGGCGAGCTGCCGCGAAGAAATGCGCGACGCGGCTCCCGGCACTTGAACGAGTGATCGGTTGCTCGCGTTCGGACGGTGCAAGAGGATTTCAAAGCCGACCATTCCCTCCAGGCCGATGGTGGCCGTTTCCGCGACCCGGGTGTCCTGCATCACTGCCATCAGGCAGATCACGGCCGAATGCGGGAAGTAGGCGTATCTGATTCGGTCCCCGACATCCGCTAAAATCGCGCGATGCTCCAAGTCGACGATGCTGAGGTGCGGCTTGAGCTTCGCGAAATCAGACCCGCTGAGCGCGTTGAGGAGCGAATTGCTCCGGTGAGCAGTGTCCGCACTCTTCCTGTCCATCGTCGGAAAAAGGCCCAGCCTTTGCGAATGCGCACCAGCTTGTGGACGGCTGAAGCGCTGTCTTGACCTCAGCCCGACCGAAACTAGCCGTAAGCCGGCAATATTGTCGGTCATGTTCGCTACTCAGTACGGCACCGTACGCTTGCCGTCGGTCGGGAGCAGCCGCCGGGGACTTGCTTGCTGGACGCTTCTGCTGGACGTTTCTTGTAATTCCGCCGGCACGGGGCGGACGGCAGCAGGCTTAAGTTTATGGTGCTCAAGACGCCTCAACATTGACTTAGGTCAAGGCCGAGCCCCCCATTCGAGCTGCCGGCGGTCGGATGAAGGGATGACCGTAAAGTCTTGGATCTGAAGGTCTATGATCGCCGGCCTGGCCCGCGCGAAGCGCATCGAGGATCCTGAGCAGCGCATCCTCGCTGTGCTTCGGGCAGCGACGCTTGCGGCTACCCCCCACCCTGACCCTCCCCCTCAAGGGGGGCGGGGCTCGCAATCACGCTTGCCGGAGCGGCAAAGGAAGACGAAGGGCCTCATCTCCGCCGCCGCACGTCTCGCGCGGGCTTGTCCTCGCGCAGCCCTTGATAGCTCACCGCCCGCAGCAGCCCGTCCGCGGTCCAGGTGAGGTACGTCACCTCGCAGACCAGCTCCGGCTCGAGCCAATGCACCCGCGACAGCTCGAGCGGCGAGCCGAACCGGGTCTTGCGCGGCGGCGGCACATCGAGCGGCATCTTGGCGATGCGAAGCGGCCGGAGGCGGTCGTAGACGCGACGCAGCTCCGCATCGGAAAAGCCGGTGCCGGCGCGCCCGGCATAGTGCAGCCGTCCCGCCTCATCGTAGTAGCCGAGCAACAGCGCCCCGAAATACGGCCGAGAGCCCTCCGGGTCGGTGTAGCCGACGATGACGAACTCTTCGCGATTGAGGCATTTCGACTTGCGCCAGAGCCCGCGATTGCCCGGCACATAGGGCGCGTCCAGGCGCTTGGAGATGATGCCTTCGGCTTTTGCCGCGCAGACGACATCGAGGAAGCGCTTGCCGTCGCCGATGTGGTGGTCGCTGTACTGGAGAGACTTTGGTGCTTTCGCGAGCAGCGCCTGCAGCCGCTCCTTGCGCTCGAGCAGGGGGTGGGATGTCAGGTCTTGCCCATTCATGAACAGCAGATCGAACGCGAAGTAGACGAGGCTCTGCGTGATCCGGGCGTCTGTCGCGGCCTGCAGTTCGGCAAACGACGTCGTGCCGTCGGCCCGCACCGCGCACAGCTCGCCGTCGAGGTAGGCATCCCGCACCTTGATCTTGGCGAGCGCCTTCGCCGTGGTCTCATAGCGCTCCGTCCAATCGAGGCCGGTGCGCGTCAGGAGCTTCACGTCGCCGCGAGCGAGCCGCGCATGGAGGCGGTAGCCGTCGTATTTTATCTCGTGCGCCCAGTCGGTGCCTTCCGGGGGAGCTTGGACGGGCTGGGCGAGCTGGGGAGCGATGAAGGCGGGCAGCGGTGGCATGCCCGTGATGAAAGCACACCAGGCCGCCGGCAGAGAGCGAGAAGTACCGCGGCCCGGCCGGTGGAGCGAGCCGGGGCCTGATCTCGGTGCTGACAAGTCAGGCCGCAGGTTGGATCCCGCGCCGCGGCTAAAGTTGAAACGCCCGATGGCCCGACGGTGGTTCCGGAGTCGCTATTCGCCTTCCCATATCCGGTTGATCTGCTCAATGAACGCGCCGGGACGGAACGGCTTCGCGAGATAGTGATGCTTCGTCGTCTCCAGCGCTTGCGTCTGATCCGGCTGGCCGGAGACGGCGAAGTACTTCACGCCGAGCGCTTCCGCGATCGGAGCGAGGTCGGTGCCAAGACCGCCGGGGAGAATGACATCGCTGATGATCAGATCGTACTTGCCTTGCTGCAGCTTCGCTTTGCCTTCTCCGAACGTCGCAGCGCACTCGACGTCGTAGCCCGCCATGCGAAGCGTCTCCTCCAGGAGACGGCTGACCAGATCATCATCTTCGACCAGCAACACACGCCTCATAGTCTCGCCAACGTCTCGCCCGAAGTCTCGGTGCGGCAGCGAGCGTGTGTGAAAAAAGTGGTCGCTGCACGAGGCCTGGCCATCGGCAGTTGTCCGCGTTCCGATCGGACGGAACCGACAGCTAAAAGAGCGCGCGCAATAAGCCCATAGCGGAACCCGATTTCCGCCCCACGGTTTGCGAGACATACACCCCTGATGAATGAGGGCTTGGCATGCGCGCGCAAGCTCACGCAAAGACATCGCTTGTGGTCTCGACGGCGACGGTCGCCCTCCTGCTCTTTGCTCTTCCCGTTTCCACGAACAACGACGCACCGCTGCTGACCAAGGCGGCCTTCGCTCACGGCGGTGGCGGAGGTGGAGGTGGTGGGGCGGGAGGAGGTGGTGGCGGCGGCGCGGGCGGCGGAGGCGCCGGAGCGGGAGCGGGAGCAGGCGGAGCGGGCGCTGGCGGCGGCGCTGGTGCAGGTGGCGCTGGCGCCGGAGCGGGAGCAGGCGGCGCGGGCGCCGGCGGAGGCGCGGGCGCAGGTGGCGCTGGTGCCGGCGCGGGCGGCGGAGCCGGAGCCGGAGGAGCAGGCGCAGGCGGAGGTGCTGGCGCAGGTGGCGCTGGTGCCGGCGCGGGCGGCGGCGCGGGAGCCGGTGGAGCGGGCGCCGGCGGAGGCGCTGGTGCTGGTGGCGCTGGAGCCGGTGCGGGCGGCGGCGCGGGAGCAGGTGGAGCAGGCGCCGGCGGAGGCGCTGGCGCAGGTGGCGCTGGTGCCGGCGCTGGCGCCGCAGGTGGCGGAGCAGGCGCTGGCGGCGCGGGTGCTGCCGGCGCCGGAGCGGCAGGTGGTGCTGGCGCAGCCGGTGGCGCCGCGGGCGGTGCAGCCGGTGCTGCGGGTGGAGCAGGGGGCGCGGGAGGCGCGGCCGCTGGCGGAGCGGGTGCATCCGGAGCAGCGGGCGCTGGCGCGGCTGGCGCAGCAGGACCCGGCAGCAGCGCCGGCGCAAGCGGCGGAACGGGATCTGCTGCTGCGGGCGGTGCAGGCGCGGCGGCGGGCGGCAGCGGCTACAGCTATACCCCGGAAATGTCGGCTCAAGAGGCGTTCCTGCGCAGCCCGGCGGCGACCCACTGGTATGCGGTGCAGCCGCAGCAGCAGGTGCAGGTCGTCCGCCGCTATCGGAATGCGGCTGGAAGAAGCTGCCAGGTCATCCGGCAAACCGTGTTCATCTCCGGGATGACGGTGAAGGCGATCGGCACGGTGTGTCAGCAGCCCGACGGTCGCTGGGCCTTGGCGGAGTGACGCGGCGAGACGGCAGGACGCCTGCGCCCGCAATTTCCGATTGCTCGAGCATTCCCGTGGCGCAGCGTCCGGCGTCAGCGGGAACCATTATCGCGCGCTTGGTGTAGCCGAGCTTGCACACGGAGTGCAGCCCGAGGCGAGGCGATCATCATGGCGCAGTCCATTTCAGGAGCCGTCCGCCGGTATGAAGGTCTCGGTCTCCTGGTGTTGGCGGGTGCCCTGTCCGCGGGCCTTGCCATTGCCCTGTGGTCGGGCGAACGGCGCGACGATCCGGCGCCAATCGCCGTTGCCACCTCGGCCCCACAGCGGTCGCAGGCGCGGCCTGCTGCGCCGGCACTCGCCGCCGATCGCCAAGAGCGCAATTTTCCCACGCCGGACGAGCAGCGTCGGCGCCTCCTGCTCATGCTGATGATGAACAGTGCCGGGCCGCTTGGGCCTTACGGCAAGATGGGGCGATAGTTTCGGGGAATTAACCCGCATCGGCTTGACTCGGGCGTGTAGCAGGATTTGGATTGAGGGATGGGAGGAAACGGCTGGTCGCTTCCGGTCGTCGGCATCGGCGCGCTCGCTCTGCTCGCCGCGGGCGCCGCTCGGGCGCAAACCACGAACTACGGCAATTGGAGTCCCTATCGGTATAACGACAATATCTGGCAGCACATGGATGCGTGCCGGACGCGGGCGCAAGAGCAGTACCCCAACTGGACGGACATGGATGCCGAGGGACGCGCCCGGGCAACGGAGCTGTGCCTGCAGTCGCGGATCCTGCCGCCCGTAAGGCCATTGGGTCCATCAACGTGGCCCCCGGGGCCCCTTGGAACCGTGGGTGGATCGCTGAATACCGGAGGCGGGCCGTCGAGCCGCTGAACCGCGTGGGCTCCTACGTCGGAGGCGGAGCTGGCCGCTACCCCCACCCCTCGGCGAACGCACTGCGCGCGTTCGCCGAGACTAGAACGGCAGACCGATCTTGATCCGCCCGCCGCCGCCGCTGTTGGTCGCGCCACCCTGAGCCGATCCGCTTGTCCCGCAAGCGGCGAGAGCGCCGACGACCATGGCGAGCAGCGCCAGCCTCATGAAACGCATCGTGCCGTCCCTTGCCGAGGTGATCGGACGGCCGGCACTATCGCACAAATTGCCAAGGCCGGTCAGTGTGGTTGTGGTGGCTGCGCTGCGGCGACGGGCTGCCAGCCGCGAGCCACCATGCACGCGTCCTTCAACCGGGCGATCCGGGCGCGCGCGCTGTCGTAGCTCTCATTCAAGGCCCAGAAGTGGAACGGGGGCTGGCCGGTTCCTTCGCGCTGGCAATCGGTGAGATCGCTGCGCAGATCGGCGCCGGTGGCGCCCGGCTTCGTCCATTGGTCGGCGCCGGGCGGTTGGCAGGCGAAGAGCGCCAGCGGAAGCAGCAGCAGCGTCGCGATGCGCACGGCGCGCGCTATGGGCGCGGTGGTCGTCGTCATCCAGCCACGGTCGCTTCGCCCGCGAAACAGCGTGTGAAGAAATCGAAGTGGACGAAGGCAGCGCTTTGAGATCGTATGGATTCCCGCTTTCGCGGGAATGACGGAATAATTTGATTTTGCTTTAGAATTTCGTCGCCCCCGCGAAAGCGGGGGTCCATCTCGGAGCCGCACGATGTCAGCGAAAGCACCTTCGCGCCCGATTTCTTCACACGCTCGAAAGCGGGCATCCAGAGCCTCAGATGCGATGACTGGGGCGAGTGCCCTGGGTCCCCGCTTTCGCGGGGACGGCGGGATAGCTATTGCGACGGCAGTGCTTCTCGACATGTGTGCATGCCCAAGCGCTTTCGCGGGCGCGACGGAACTACTAAAGCAACATCAAGGTATGTCGTCATCCCTGCGAAAACGGGAATGGGACGCAAGACAGAGGAAAGCTGACGGCGCGGCGAGGAGCGCGGTAGAATTCGGTCAAATGGCGCCATAGGCGCAGGGATGCCGGGGAGGAGGCCTGAGATGTCGGATATCCATGTCGTTTCGCCGCAACCCCGCCGGCCTTATGCCGACCGGGTGCGGCACGTCACCACCGAGGAGCCGTTCCAGTGGCTCGCTGCCGGTTGGGCCGATTTCCGCGCCGCCCGCGGCGCCAGCCTTGCCTATGGGCTGATCTTCGTCATCGCCGGCCTGTTGCTGACCGAGGCGCTGTTCGTGGCCGACATGATGTATCTCTTCATTCCGCTCGCCAGCGGCTTCATGCTCATGGGCCCGGCCTTGACCATCGGCTTCTACGCCATCAGCCGCGATCTCGAGCGCGGCCAGAGGCCGAGCTTCGCCCGCGCGGTGCTTGCCTTCCGCGCCAATGCCGGACCGCTCTTTTATATCGGGCTGGCGTTGCTCTACTTGCTCCTGCTGTGGCTGCGCCTCGCGCAGCTCGTGCTCGCGCTCAGCTTTCCGACCTCGGCGGGATTCGATCTGCGCTCGCTGCTCGACGCCGCCTTGTTCACGCCCGATGGGCAGGTCTTCACGGCGATCAGCCTGGCGATGGGCGCCGTGATCGCGGCGCTGACCTTTGCCGGCGGCGCCTTCGCGCTGCCGCTGCTGCTCGACCGTCCCGCCGGCATGGTGGAAGCGGTGGCGACGAGCTGGACCGCGGTGATGGCAAACTTGCCGGCGATGGCGGTGTGGGCGGCGATGCTGGTGCTGCTGACCGCGGCGGGCATGGCGGCCGGATTCGTCGGCCTCGCGGTGACATTGCCCTTGGCGGGCCACGCCACCTGGCATGCCTATCGCGCGGTGATTCGTCCGCAGCAGGCATAGCCGGCCCGGGCGGAAGATCGCACGTCAGAGCGCCCGCAGCAGGAAAAGGTTCACCACAGAGGCGGTGAGGCAGTGAGGGAAAAAGTGTTGGCGCGCTTCGCACGCCAATGCCTTTGTTCTCACCGTCTCAGTGCCTCTGTGGTCTACCTTTAGAAATCATATGCTAGCCCCGCCGGGCGGCGGGGGCGCGTGAGATCGGCCGAAGCCGCGTGTGCTACTTGTTCCGCTCGGCGCTGTTGGTGATCGCATGTCCGGCGCTCGACAAATCCTCGCCCGCGCCGGCTGTGGTGTTGCACGCGCTCAAAACGGCGCTTGCGCCGGTCAGCAGGAATAGCGCCAGGAACAGCTTGGCCAACGATGTCCGCATAATCGACCTCCGGGGAACCGCTTCTCTCTTCCCTAGCGAAACACCGCGATTTCCGGCGTCGTTCCAATCGCGCTCTCGGTGTGCTGCGCCGCACCGCAAAGCGCCGTAGTTGTGGCGTTCGATTTCACGGCGGCGACAACGCGTGTGACGCGGCCTCGAACGAATCCCGCGCGATTGCGCCATCGTTGCGCTGACGAAATCCCCAATGCATATCGCACCGGTCGGGCGCCGCCCAGGGCAGGGGTATTACTCCTCCAGCGTGCATGGCAGCGTGGCGCGGCGCATCGCCTTTCTTGAGAATTCGGTAAGGATTGCGGCCAATTCTCCCCGCGGGAAACACCGGCTTGGCCCGCGCGATCACGCGCGGACAGGGTCGCACAAGTCAGAACAGAGGTGCGCGGGATGAGCCTGCTGAACAATTTGAGGATCCAGTGGAAATTGTTGATCCTCATCAGCTTGTCGGCGGTCGCGCTGATCGTCGCCACCTTCGTCGCCGCGCTGCTGCTGCACAGCCGAATGATGGACGAGCGCATCGCCAAGCTGCGCGCGATCGACGACATGGTCTATGGCGTGATGTCAGGGCTCGACGCGGCGGAGAAGCGCGGTGAGATCAGCCATGACGAAGCGCTCAACCGGTTCCGCGCCATCGTCCACAGCATGCGCTTCGAGGGCGACAATTACGTCTTCGTGCATTATCTCACCGGCATCAATCTCGCGCATGGCGCCGACCCCAACGAGGAAGGCAGCGATCGCTCGCACCTGAAGGACGCCAACGGCAAGGCCTATGTCCAGGACATGCTCCGGGTGGCGACGGAGCAGGGCGAAGGCGTCGTGGACTACGCCTACCCGCGCGGCAGCGGCGGCAAGCCACTGCCGAAGATCAGCTACATCAAGCGCTTCGGACCGTGGAAGGCGCTCATCGGCACCGGCGTCTATGTCGACGACATCGATGCGGCGCTGTGGAGCACGCTCGCGACCTTGGGCGGCATCGGTCTCGCCGTGCTGGCCGTGCTCGCCGCCGCGGGCTGGTACATCAGCCGCAGCATCGCGCATCCGCTGGGCACGCTGCAGACCAAGATGGAGGCGCTGGCGACAGGCAATCTCGCCGTCGAGGTCGCGGAAACCGATCGCCGCGACGAGGTCAGCGGCATGAGCCGGGCGGTTCAGGTGTTCAAGGAAAACGCCATGGCCATGGAGCGCATGCGCGGCGAGCAGGAAGAGATGAAGCGCAATGCCGAGGCGGAGAAGACCAAGGCGACGCGCGCGCTGGCGGACGGCTTCGACCGCGCGGTCAAAGGCATCGTCGAATCGCTCTCGACCGCGGCGAGCGAAATGCAATTGACGGCGGAATCCATGTCCGGCACCGCCGAGCGCACCAAAGAGGGCGTGATGGCGGTGTCGTCCGCCTGTCAGCAGACCTCGACCAATGTTCAGACCGTCGCCAGCGCTTCCGAGGAGCTGGCGACCTCGATCGGCGAGATCGGCAGCCGGGTCGAGCAAGCCTCGCGCATCGTCGCGCGCGCGACCGAAGTCGGCCAAAGCACCAACGCCACGGTCGCGGGGCTCGCCGATGCGGCGCAGAAGATCGGCGAGGTGGTGGCGCTCATCAACGACATCGCCAGCCAGACCAACCTGCTCGCCTTGAATGCGACGATCGAAGCGGCGCGCGCCGGCGATGCGGGCAAGGGATTTGCCGTGGTGGCGACGGAGGTCAAGTCGCTCGCGACGCAAACCGCCAAAGCGACCGACGACATCCGCGCGCAGATCACCGCGATCCAGGACGAGACGCGACAAGCGGTCGAGGCCATCAGCGACATCTGCAAGACCATTGTCGAGGTCAGCGAGATCTCGAGCTCGATCGCAACAGCGGTCGAGGAGCAGGGTGCCGCCACCAAGGAGATCGCGCGCAATGTCCAGCAGGCGGCGATCGGCACCGACCAGGTCACGCGCAGCATCACCGAGGTGAGCACGACCGCGCGCGATGCCGGCGCCGCCGCCGAGCAGGTGCTGGGATCGGCGAGCAAGCTGTCCAAGCATTCGGCCTTGCTGCGCAACGAAGTCGACCGCTTCCTCGCCACGGTTCGGGCGGCGTAGTGCCGCCGCCGTTTCGCTCGGGTCCCGTGGAGGCGCTGGTCTGTGCACACGTCTCGCGGCGTCGCAGCCGCCAAGCATCGCAGCGACGCCATGTCTCAAGTTTCGCCTTGCCCGCGAAAGCGGGCATCCAGGAGCTTCAGCCCCGATGGGCGGAGCGCAGGCTCTGGGTCCCCGCTTTCGCGGGGACGGCGGAAAAGGGGTTGGGATCGCGATGGGGGACGGCGCGATATTTATTGGAGCGCTTCAATTTTGGCGGGTCATGCCTCTGGCGCGAAGTGCGTAGCAGCCATCCGCCAACGGCGGTTGAAGGAGGCGCGTGAAAGACCGTAACGTTCGGCGAGGCAAGAACCGGGAGCGTGGCGCGCGATGACAAGCGGCGGAATGATCCTGGGCGCGCTTCTGGTCACCCTCTGCGTCGCGGCGGTGGCGCTGATCTCGGGCCGGAATGTCCGCTCGACCCGTGAGTTCACCATTGCCGGCAGCCGGGCCGGTTGGCAGATCGTCGCCGGCATCATCGTCGGCGCGCTGGTCGGGGGCTCCTCGACCGTCGGCACGGCCCAGGCCGCTTTCGTCTATGGCCTTCCGGCGTGGTGGTTCACGCTCGGCGCCGGTCTCGGCTGCCTGGTGCTGGCCGGCTTGTTCGCTCGGCCGCTGCGCGTCTCGAACGTGGAGACGCTGCCGCAATTTCTGGTCACGAGCTTCGGCACGCCGATGCGGCCGCTCATCGCCGTCTGCGACAGCATCGGCATCTTCATGACCATTCCGGGCCAGGTCGCTGCGGCGCTCGCGCTGCTGGCGGTGCTGCTGCCGTGGCCCCCCATCGCGATCATCGGCGTGGCGGGGCTGCTGATCGTGCTTTACGTCTTTACCGGCGGCGCGATCAGCGCCGGCGCCGCCGGCTTCGTCAAGCTGGTGATCGCCTTTGCCGCACTCGTCGTCTTCGGCGCCGTGGCGCTCGCGCTGGGCGGCGGCGTCAGCGGCTTCGAGGCGGCGCTGCCCGGCCGCTATTTCGATCTCTTCGGCAATGGGCTGTGGAAGGATCTCGGCAGCGGGATCGGCATCATCCTCGGCGTCCTCACCACCCAGGTCTATGTCCAGGCGGTGCTCGCCGGCCGCAGCGTGCAGCAATCGCGCCTGGGCGCCGTCATCGCCGGCATCGGCACCACCGTCTTCGGTCTGGGCGGCGTTGCCGTCGGCATGTTCATGAAGGTGCACGAGCCGGCGATCCGTCCGGCCGAAGCGCTGCCGCTCTTCGCCGCGCATTATTTCCCCGGCATCCTCGGCGGCATGCTGATCGGCGCCATCCTGATCACCGTGATCACCTGCGCCGGCGGGCTGGCGCTGGGCATCGCCACGATGGTGACGCGCG
>Ga0335079_10010928_pt1 | contig 10344 bp, 10 predicted proteins | sample Lox_Sample_33_FD_206719 | JGI IMG/M metagenome (GOLD analysis project Ga0335079, IMG submission 206719) | Soil microbial communities from Loxahatchee National Wildlife Refuge, Florida, United States - Lox_Sample_3.3 | ecosystem: Environmental > Terrestrial > Soil > Wetlands | place: USA...
TGCAGCGTGAGGGGACTTGCTTGAAAACAAAGGTCCAAAAACGGGTCACCTGGTTGCACCTTTCCGACGTTCATTTCTGCCCTGAGAAGAGCGGTTGGGATGCCGCATCCGTGCTTCGCACCCTTCGCCGCGACCTGGTTTTCATGCAGCAGAGCGAGCAACTCTGTCCCGACCTGATCTTTTTTACCGGAGACCTCGCCTTCGGCCAGTTGCCTGAGTCGCCCATGACCGGCCAGTATGAACAGGCAATGCTCTTTCTCGATGGGATCCGCCAGTCGTTTGAGCCCGCCGTCGGGCCGGAAATGGTGTTCCTGGTTCCGGGCAATCACGATGTCAACCGCACCCTGGTAGGGCGCCCGGAAACGGTCTGGCTCGACCAGATCGAGCAGGGCGAAGGAGCCCAAATCGTTTCTCTCCTGATGCGCGACGGCAATTGCGAGTGGCGGCGCATCATGGAACGTCTGCAGGATTACCGCCAGTGCCTCGAACGCCACGGGTATGCTCACCTCCTGACGGATCCGGACCGGCTCATCTATACCGCGGTTCGCACCGTCGCCGGCTGCAACATCGGTATTGCCGGCTTCAATACGGCCTGGTCGTGCGGCCGCAAACTGGAAGCAGCGAAGCTCTGGCTGGGGCGCTGGCAGTTGGAGAAGCTGCGCTCTGCTCTCGAAGACTGCAGTTTCCGCATCGCGCTCACCCACCATCCGCTCAATTGGCTGCGCCCTGAGGAGAACGGGGTTCTCCGGCGCGAAATCGAACGAAGTTTCGAGTTTCACCTGCACGGCCACGAACATCAGAATTGGGTGGACGCATTTGACCGCCATGTGCGGATCGCCGCTGGAGCCTGCTACGAGGATTCAACCAAGGAGAACGGCTACAGTTTCGTGAGATTGCAGCCGGGGCGCGGGTCGGGCGAGGTCTTTTTCCGGACGTACGACGCTTTAGGCGGCGGTTGGGTGGCACGCAATGTCTTTGGACGCGCTCCCGATGGCCGTTGGCCGCTCACGTTGCGTTGGCTCAACCAGCAGCTTCAGAAAGACGTAAGCGTCAAAGCGTTAGAGCGCGAGGAGAACCTTACGAAGCCGCCGTCATTCTCCAAAGTGCGGATCAACCGCGCAACCCAGCGCATTCCGGTCGCCGACGCAGATGACGCCTTACCTGGCCAGAAACGCCCTAAATCGCTGAACTCTCAATGGGAAAAAAGCGAGCCAAAGAAAGTGCGCGGTATGCGCAAGACCCATGCCAAAGCGAAGCGCAAACCATATTAGATGCGTTATGCTCGAAATGCGTTGCATTTGCGCTTGAAAAGCGCCCATACGATGTATTACCATTCCTTATGTTTATTGAATGCCGAGGAGATCGGCGATGAGTTCCCAGCACGGCGGTGCCGTGTTGCTGAAGAAAGGCAAGCGGCTGAGCCTCAACCTTTCGGACCATGTTTACGATGAGTTGACCCAACTTGCCGCCCAGCGCCAGAGTTCCATGACGGAGATTGTGCGGCTCGCGCTGGGGCTGGTTCGAATTGCGATTTCAGAATCGGAAAAAGGCAACAAGCTGGTTATCACGTCAGCGAATGGGGATGCGTTGAAAGAGATCGTGCTTCCGCGCTAGTCGCGGGCAGAGGCCTTCTAATTTTTCTGAGACTCCGGCGCGCCGCGGCGTACTACCCTGAGTACCCGCGATGTTCCGCTCCTATCGGATCGCGTTCAGCCTTGCCTTGGCACTGTCGCTCACGGCTGCCGCACCCGGGGTCAAAGTGCAGGTCATCGGCGGCACCCTCTCCGCGCTGCCTGCGAAGACCGTGGTCCACCTGGATCTCACCGGGGCCGAATCTCTTTCGCTGCAAAGCGGTCCGAGCCACCTCGCTATCCCTTACCAGAGAATCAACACGCTCGAATACGGCCAGAACGTTAGCCGCCGCTACGCCGAGGCGATTCTGATTTCACCGGTATTCCTGCTGGCCAAGTCTCACAAGCATTTCGTGACCCTGGGATATGTCGATCCCGAGGGGAAGCAGCAGGCCATTGTTTTCCGTGTCGACAAGGGCGACATCCGCAGCGTGCTCACGAGCCTCGAAGCTCGCACCGGACGCCGGGTCGAGTTTCAGGACCAGGAAGCGCGCAAGGCAGGCAAGGGATGATGTTCGCACTGTGCATGGCGGCCGCCATGGTCGCCTCCATGGCCGCCGCCGCGGCCGACAAGCCTCCTTCGCCCGGCGAAATCGAGGATGCCTCGCTTCGGCAGTTGCTCACGGTTCGCCGCGTCTTTATCGACCGCCTGACCGGCGGCGAGACTGCCGCCCAGATGCGCGAGATCCTGTTCAGCAGCCTGCAAGGCACCAGGCTGTTCGTCGTTACCGAAAAAGAGGAGCGCGCCGACGCCATCCTGCGCGGCGGCGCCGAAGACCTGGTCTACACCGAACAGCACAGCAGTTCTGACGGCGTCAATGCCCACAGTAACTTCGGCTCCGGCCGCCCGACCAGTTCGTCGCGCGGCGCATACGCCGGCATCAGCGTGGGCGAAAATGAGAGCGAGCACTCGAGCGAGCGCCGACACGAGGCGATCGCCGCCGTGCGCCTGGTGAATAAGGAAGGCGACGTCATCTGGGCCACCACCCAGGAAAGCCTCGGCGCCAAGTTCCGCGGCGCCAGCGCCGACGTGGCGGAGAAGATCACTGCCAAACTAAGAGAAGATTTCGAGCGCGCGCGCAGCCTCAGACCCTAGCGCGCCTGCATGACGTAGTCCCACTCCGCTGCCCCACGCTCCTTCAGCTTTGGAATGTCGTTCTCCAGCAGGAAGCCCGCGGAAACCAGCGACCTGGCCGCTGCTTCGAACCTGGCCAGGTACTCCTCACGCCCGGAATACCGCTCCGCGACCGAGAGCCGCGGATCGCCGGCTTTCTCGCGCTCTTCCTTCGTCCTGGCAAAGGGAATCCAGGACCCTTGCATGCTGAACAGCTCGTCCGGCGCGCCGATCTCCTTCGCCCGCAGGTTCCAACCCGTGTACGTAGCGAGCGGCGCCTGGATCTCCGGCATGCGGATGCCGCCGGCATCGTTGCCGTCGCGATCCACCTGCGGCACCACCATCGGGAATGCCGCGCCCAATTTCGGCGGCTCCTGCGCGATCACGCCGCTCGCAAACTGCGGCCCGTAATCGACCCGCCATGCCCTCGTGGTTCGCGTGGGAAACGCGATCCCCGGAACTTTCGGAAACTGCACCGCGCCGAGCGCGACGGCCTGGTCTGCCGACACGCGCGGATAAAGCGAGGCCGGAGGCGCCGCGTCGTTCGTGATCCACGACGTCATCGCCAGAAGCAGCGCCCGCATGCACCACGTGTAGGGATTCGGGTTCGAGCTGTTCTGCGTGCCGTTGTGCGGGGGAGGGAAGGCCGCCGGGCCGTGCTGCCCGCCCGCGAAGAAGTACACGCGAGTGTTCGGCGCCAAAGGAGCGTCTTTCTTACCGTCGGGCGAGATATGGATCAGCGCGGCGTCGCGTCCGTAATATTCGTAGGAAGAGTTCGTGTAGAAGATCTTCGGCCAGTCCTCTGGCTTGCCTGCGTGCGTGAGCAGGCCGCCTTTAGCTCCGGTTACCGGGTCCGTCTCCTCGAGGTCGGTGAAAGGAAAGACGTCGCTCGGATATAACGTGTTCAAAAACGGGTGGCCGTCGCGAGATGGCTGGGCGAACCGCACGTTGAAGCTGCCCCGTCCCGCTCCCGCCACGTGAGCCATGACGCCGTCGAACACCTTGCGATTCTTCTCGTCCTGATTGAATCCGTCGTACAGATAGGCGCGCAGGTAACGTCCGCTCTGCGAAACGCCGAACGCGATCGCCCGCTTGAGATCGCCGTAGTCGTGGCCGTACTTCATCGCTGAGATCAGGTCGCGGATGGCGGCCATGCCGAGTCCGGCAACCGGTGGATCCTGCGCGGTGTAGACCAGCTCGTACAGGCGTCCCGGCTCGAATCCTGAATCGAGGACCACGTTCACGCCGTCTGCGATGTGCCATGCAGAGCGCGGGATCGTCTGCCGCGGCCCTTCGACTCGGTCGCGAACCGTGAGCGCCAGCGCGGGATCGTCTGGGTGCAGCACGGGGTACGGGCGGTGATTGCGGTCGGCAACCGACTGGGTGTTGGTCTTGCGGTCCACCACCATTTCCGCGCGCACCAGCCCGGTGATGCCCTTGGCCACCGGCGCATACAGCCGCAGCAGGTTGGGGCGGTCCGGCACGTCGAACTGCCAGCCCAGCCACACCAGGGTATAGCCGCGGTCGAGCAGGAAGCGGTCGCCGAGCTCGTTCCCCGCCGAGGCGCGGTCGAACATGTTCAGCATGCCCCGCCCGCCGCGGTTGGACACTTCGAACAGGATGCTTCCATTGGCCGCCGCGGCGGTTTTCGGCCGCATCATGTAGAGATCGCCGGAAAATTCGACCAGGCCCTCCGCATTGCGCGGCGCCTTGTCCAGATCGACCACCTTGCGGTTGGCCGCCAGCGATGGATCGACCGCGAACCAGGCGCGGCCGGTGATACGCTCATATGCGGTGCCGGGCACATCGGTGCGCTCCTTGACCTCCACTCGAACCAGGGCAGCGCGGGAAACCATGGCGCCGAGCAGCAACGCGGTAACTGTGCGGAATTGCATGCAGACTATCGTATCGTGAGCTGTTTGGGCGTAAAATCACGCGTATCCTGATATGACCTATCGAATGGCCGCCCTCGTCTTAGCGGCTGCGTCCCTGGTGTCCGCCGCCGATACCGCCGACTGGGGCAACCTGCGCGAATTAAAGAAAGGCGAGCGCATCGGCGTGATCCGATCCGACATGAAGCGCATCGAGGGCAAGTTTGAGAGCGCCACCGAAACTGCGATCGTCGTCATGGACGATCAGCCCGTTACCTTGTCGAAGGAGAGCGTGGTGCGCGTCTATCGGAGGCCGCGGATGAACCGGGGCATCCGCACTGTCGTGGGGGCGGCGATCGGGACCGCGGCCGGCGCGGTGGTGGACGGAACTCTCGGGGCCTACATGCGAAATGAATCCAGCGGACCCGATGCCGGGCTCATCACCGGATTGGGCGCGGCCGCCGGCGCGGGCGTCGGCGCCGCCAGCGGCGGCGGCTATCGAACTATCTATCAGCGCCGCTAGGCGCCATCCGCCAACAACTCACCCGCAGCCTTCAGAAGCGCCGACGTCTTCACCGGCTTCATCATTACGCGCGAGATCATGCGCTCCTCGGGCTGCCCGTCGAGATCCTCGGGCCAGCCGGAGAGGACCAGGATCGGCACCTTTCCGTCGAGTTCGCGGATCCTGCGAATCAACCGCAAACCTTCCCGGCAATCCGGTTTGCCTTCCTGATCGGGAAAGCGCAGATCCATGATCACCAGGTGAATCGTCCCCCGCTCGACCTCGCGTGCCGTCTGGCGTGTGGTCAGCACGCTCACCACTTCGTGGCCGGCATCTTCCAGGACCGTCTTTCGCAGGTTCAGTTGCACGGGATCGTCGTCGGCGTCGAGAATCCGAAACATCGGCAGAGCCACCTTATCTTAGTAGATCCTCGAGTTGAATGCGCGTGTCCGTTTTCGCATCCCGGTACTTCACGATGATCGGAGTGTATACGCTGATTCCCCAATCCTTGCCCGGACCGTTAGTGATCGCACGCGACCCCGCGATCACCACCGCGTCCTCGGGCACCACCAGCGGGGCATCGTCGGCGGCCCGGTGAATGGTATTTCGCACAAGATCGTACACCGGCGTCGAGCGGTTGAGGATCGTCCCGGTACCCAGCACCGCGCGGCGTTTCACGATCGTGCCTTCGTAGATCCCGCAATTGCCACCGACCAGCACGTCGTCCTCGATGATCACCGGCAGCGCGCCTACCGGTTCCAGCACGCCGCCGATCTGGCTCGCCGCCGAGATGTGGCAGTTCTTCCCCACCTGCGCGCAGCTTCCCACCAGCGCGTGCGAATCGACCATGGTGCCGTCGTCCACGTAGGCGCCGGCGTTGATGTACATGGGCGGCATGCAGGTCACGTTCTGCCCCAGGTACGCGCCCTCGCGCACGCTCGAGCCTCCGGGCACGATGCGAATGTTGCGGTCGCCGGCGATCTTCTGCATCGGATACGTGTTCTTGTCGCGGAAGCTGAGGGCGCCCACCGACATATCCACGTTGACGCCCATCCGGAAGCCCACCAGGATGCCCTTTTTCACCCATGCGTTCACGCGCCAACCACTGGCGCTCGCGGGGTCCGGCTCGGCGGCGCGGATCTGTCCCTCGGTGAGGCTGATCAGAAAAGCGGCGAACACACCCTTGTCTTCCGGCGTGTACTCCGCGGGCGTGCGCTCGAATAGCTGCTCGATCTCAGCCTGCATGGTGAACCAAAAGCCCGACCGCTTCCAGCACCTTGTCGATCTTGGCCAGGCTCGCAGCCGACGGCGGCACCATGGGCAGTCGCCACACCGGCTCCAGCAGCCCCATCAAGCCCATCGCCGCTTTCACTGGAATCGGATTCGATTCGATGAAGTTCACATTCATCAGCGGCAGGTATTTCGCCTGGATCGCGCGGGCCGCCGCGAAATCGCCGCCCAGGCAGTGCTGCGCGAGCAGCGCCATTTCGGCGGGGATTTCGTTCGACACCACGCTGATGATCCCGCGTCCGCCCAGCGCGCAGAGCGGGATCGTGATCGCGTCGTCGCCGGAGAGGACCGTGAAGCTCGCCGGTACTTCGTTCAGGATCGTCGCCATCTGCCCGACGTTGCCGCTGGCTTCCTTGACGCCGACGATGTTGGGGATCTTCGCCAGCCGGGCCAGTGTCGCCGGTTCGACGTTCACTCCCGTGCGCCCCTGAACGCTGTAGACCACGATGGGCAGCCGGACCGCCGACGCAATCGCCGAATAGTGCTGGTAGAGGCCTTCCTGCGTAGGCTTGTTGTAGTACGGTGTGACGGAGAGGATCCCGTCCACGCCCATCGACTCCAGCTCGCGCGCCAGTTCGATCACCTCGTGCGTGTTGTACCCGCCCGCGCCTGCCAGCACCGGCACCTTGCCCTTGGCTTGTTCGAGCGTGATCTCGACCACGCGGAGGTGCTCGGCGCGAGTCAGCGTCGGGCTCTCGCCGGTGGTGCCGCACGGAACCAGAAAATTGATGCCCGCCTCGATCTGCCGCCGCACCAGCGTGCGCAGCGTAGCTTCATCCAGCGATTGATCTCTCTTGAACGGCGTAACCAGCGCCGTCCCGCATCCAGTGAACATGTGCCACCTCCAGGAAAACCAATATTAGTCCCGGATACACACGGACGCACAGGGATAAAACAGCTTCTTATCTTTGCGCATCCGCGTCCATCCGCGGCCATTCATAAAAACCCTTCTTGCCGATGATCCAGTGCGCGGCCTTCAATGCGCCGCGGGCGAAACCCTCGCGGCTTCTTGCCGTGTGCCGCAAGGTAATCGTGTCCGCCGCGCTGTCGAATCCGATCTCGTGAACGCCCGGGATCGCCCCGGCACGATTGCTGCCTACATCGATGTTGCGCGCGTACCCGGCGTCTTTCATCTTCTCCACCAGCTTCAGCAGCGTTCCCGATGGCGCGTCCTTCTTGGACGAGTGGTGGATCTCCCAGGCCCAGGCGCCGTACTCGGGCTCCGCCGCAAGCAGCTCGGCAGCTTCCGCAACCAGCCGGAAGAATACGTTCACGCCAGTGGAGAAGTTCGGGCTCCACACCAGTCCCGTGCCGTGCCGCTCCACTGCCCTTTTGGCGCGGTCGATATACTCCAGCCAGCCCGTCGTCCCAACCACCATCGGCACACCGAGCGCCGCGATGCCTTCGATGTTGGCCGGCACCGCCGCGGGAATGGAAAACTCGATCGCCACGTCGATGCCCGCGAAATTCGCCCCGCCCAGCCCCTCGCCGTTCGCGTTGTTGAATTCGTCGAGCTTCAGCGCGACCTCGAACCCGTACTCCGGCGCGAGCTGTTCGACGAGCTTGCCCATTTTGCCGTAGCCGACGATCGCGAGCTTAGGCATTCACGGTCTCCGCACGCTCGAAGACGTTCGCGTCCAATGTCGAGAAGAACTCCTCGTGCAGCGCCCTCACCGTGCGTGCGAGGTCCGCTTCCGCCACGACGAAGCTAAGGTTCAGCAGGCTGGCGCCCTGGCTGATCATGCGAATGTTGATCCCATCCAGCGCGTTGAAGACGCGCCGCGCCACGCCTGGCGTGAAGCGGATATTCTCGCCTACCAGGCACACGATCACGTTATCGTGCTCCACCGAGACTTCCGCGAACTGCCGCAGCTCGCCCAGCACCAGGTCCAGGCGGTTCGTGTTGTCGATCGTCAGGGACACGCTCACTTCGCTGGTTGAAACCATGTCCACTGCCGTCTCGTAACGGTCGAAGACCTCGAAGATCCGGTGCAGAAATCCGTGCGCCATCAGCATGCGGGTCGAATGAATGTTGACCGCGGTGATCTTCCGCTTGCACGCGATCGACTTCACGGTGTTTTCGCAAACCACCGAGTCCGCGGTGATGCGCGTCCCCGATACGTCCGGCCGGCGCGAATTCAGGATCAGCACCGGAATGTTCTTCTCGATCGCCGGCAGCACGGTCGCGGGATGCAGCACCTTGGCTCCGAAATACGCCAGCTCCGCCGCCTCGGCGAAGGAGATCGCTTTCACCCGGTGTCCGCCCGTCAGGATCGTCGGATCGGCGGTGAGCATGCCATCGACGTCGGTCCAGATCTGGATCTCTTCGGCGCCGATTCCCGCGCCTGCGATCGACGCCGTGAAGTCGCTCCCTCCGCGACCCAACGTCGTGGTTACGCCATCTTCGGTCGAGGCGATGAACCCGCCCATCACCACCACGCTGCGCGCGGCGATCGGCGGGATCTTCTTCGCCAGCCGCGCGTACGTCTCCGGGAAGTTGGGCGCGGCCTGAGTGTGCCGGCGGTCGGTGATCACCACGTCGCGCGAATCGACGTGCTCCGCCTTCATTCCGAAATGGCGGAACGCCAGCGTCACGATGTAACTCGAGAGGCGCTCGCCGTAGCTGGAGATGGCGTCGATGGATCGCGGCGTCAGCTCGCCCAGCACCGCCAGCCCTTTCACCAGCTCCGTCAGCTCCTGGAAATGCTCGTCCAGCGTACGGTCGAGCTGCGCCCGGTCAGAGAGCGGCGTCACCTGCCGCGCCTCCCGCGAGTGCATGTCGCGCAGGTCGTGAATCTGCCGGATGTACTCGTCGCGCTTGCCCCCGATGGCGCTGTTGGCGATGGCCAGCAGCCTGTTCGTGGTCTTCCCCATCGCCGAGACGACAACCACCGGCCGCAGCGCCTCACGTGCCTTCACGATTCCCGCGACCCGCTCGATCGCGGCGGCGCTCTCTACCGAGGTGCCGCCGAACTTCATGACGATCATGCGCCGAGCAGTCCTTCCGATTGCATCAGCTCGGCGTTGAGCACTGCCGCTCCTGCCGCGCCGCGAATCGTGTTGTGGCTCAGCACCACGAACTTCCAGTCGAGGGCGGGGCAGGGGCGCAACCGGCCGACGAACGCCGTCATGCCCCGATCCCGCTCCGCGTCCTTGCGCGGTTGCGGACGATTCTGTTCCGTCAGGTAGACCACTGGCTTCGGCGGGGCGCTCGGCAGCCTGCGCTCCTGCGGCGCGCTGGTGAATTCGTCGAATGCCGCGCGAATATCGGCCTCACTGGGCTTACCCGAAAACTCCAGGCTCACCGTTTCGGTGTGCCCGTCCACCACCGAGACGCGATTGCAGTGCGCACTCACCTTCGCCGCCAGGGGCTCGATATGGTCCCCCGCGAATTCTCCCAGGATCTTCTGCGTCTCCACCTGCATCTTCTCTTCTTCGCCGCCGATGTAGGGGATCACGTTGCCCTGGATGTCCATCGACGCTACCCCCGGATACCCCGCGCCGCTGATGGCTTGCATCGTGGTCACGATCACCTTCGTGATGCCGAACGGCTTCAGAGGGCCCAGGCCCATCGTCAGGCCGACGGTCGAGCAGTTCGGGTTGGTGACGATCTGCCCCTTCCAGCCGCGCGCCTTCTGGGCGCAGACCAGCTTCAGGTGATCGGGATTGACTTCGGGCACCAGCAGCGGCACGTCCCGCTCCATGCGGTGATTCTTGGAGTTGGAAACCACCACGTGCCCGGCCTCGGCGAACGCGCGCTCGATTTCGGTCGCCACGTTCGCATCCATCGCGCTGAAAACGAGGTGCGGCGCACTGCCCGGCTTGCATTCCTCGACGGTCAGGTCCGCGACCGGATCCGGGACGCCGCCCGCCAGGTGCCACGTCATGGCGTCCTTGTACTTCTTGCCCGCCGAGCGGTCGCTCGCTCCCAGCCAC
>Ga0335079_10010932_pt1 | contig 10342 bp, 8 predicted proteins | sample Lox_Sample_33_FD_206719 | JGI IMG/M metagenome (GOLD analysis project Ga0335079, IMG submission 206719) | Soil microbial communities from Loxahatchee National Wildlife Refuge, Florida, United States - Lox_Sample_3.3 | ecosystem: Environmental > Terrestrial > Soil > Wetlands | place: USA: Florida...
GCCGCGTACGCGGCGCGGATCCGCGCACTGGACTGGATGTCGGAAGCCACGCGGGAGAAGGCACTGGCGAAGCTCGCCGCGGTGACGCGGAAAGTCTGCTACCCCGACAGGTGGAAAGACTATTCCGCGCTCCTGGTCGACAGGAGCTCGTTCTGCGCCAACCAGATGCGGGCCGACGTCTGGGAATACAACTACTACGCGGCGAAGCTGGGGAAGCCCGTCGACCGGACGGAATGGGAGATGACGCCCCAGACGTACAACGCGTACTACAATCCCTCGAACAACGAGATCGTCCTCCCCGCCGCGGGTCTCCTCATTCCCGGCGTCCCCGATTCGCTCGTCGACGACGCGATCATCTACGGGTATGCCGGGGCCTCGACGATCGGGCACGAAGTGACGCACGGCTTCGACGACGAGGGGCGCCAGTTCGACGCCTCGGGGGACCTCAGGAATTGGTGGACCCCTCAGGACGAGAAGCGCTTCAACGCGAGGGCGAAGCTGATGATCGACCAGTTCAGTTCCTACGTCGTGCTCGACAGCCTTCATGTGAACGGGAAGGCCTGCCTGGGAGAGAATATCGCCGACCTGGGGGGTGTCCTGATCGGGTACGACGCGTTCAAGAAAACGCACGAGGGAGAATCGGACACGCTCATCGACGGGCTCACAGGCGACCAGCGGTTCTTCCTGGCCTACGCCTATTCCTGGCTCGGCCACATCCGCGACCAGGCGCTCGCGCGCCAGGTGATGACGGACGTGCATGCGCCGCAGTTCCTCCGCGTGAACGGGCCGCTGGCGAACGTCCCTGCGTTCTACAGGGCGTTCGGACTCAAGCCGGGAGATCCGATGGAGCGTCCGGACAGCCTGCGCGTGAGCATCTGGTAGGAAAAAGGCCCCCGGGCGTTCCGTTTTACATGAATTCGCACTCCGCGAAAGATTTCACTTGACACAGAGTGAAGAAATCGTATTTTGAGAAGAGGATCTCCATGGAGACGGGCTCACATACCGCGGCGATATCTGGATTCCTCCCCGGAATCCGCGCGGGCGTACCCGTTTCCCTCCTGATTAACCTCCTGCTGCTTATTAGCCTCCTGCTCGTTCTGGGGCTGTTTATTAACAGCTAACCCGAACGCCGGAGGCCAGCCCGCACACTTCACTCCACAGTAGCAAGCACAAAGGCTAGGTTCACCTCCGGCGGACGGGTGCAGAGATATGTCTCTACACCGGGAATGAACCTGTATGGCCGAACATACACCGCACGCACTCAGAAGCTCGACGATCACCGGGGGGGCCGAACGTACGCCCAACAGGGCCATGCTGCGCGCCGTGGGGTTCGGCGACGCCGACTTCGCCAAACCCATCGTCGGCGTCGCCAGCGCCTACAGCACTATCACGCCCTGCAACATCGGCCTGGCGGCTCTGGCCGACCGGGCAGTGGCCTCGCTCCGCGCGGCGGGCACGATGCCGCAGATATTCGGGACGATCACCGTGAGCGACGGCATCTCGATGGGGACGGAGGGGATGAAGTACTCGCTCGTCTCGCGCGAGGTCATCGCGGATTCGATCGAGACGGCGTGCAACGCCCAGAGCATGGACGGCGTGATCGTGATCGGCGGGTGCGACAAGAACATGCCCGGCGCGATGATTGCGATCGCGCGCATGAACATCCCCGCGATTTTCGTGTACGGCGGGACGATAAAACCGGGGCACCTCGGTGGAAAAGACCTCACGATCGTGAGCGCGTTCGAAGCGGTGGGCGAGTACAGCGCCGGGAAGATCTCCGATCGGGAGCTGCTCGACGTCGAAAAGAACGCCTGCCCGGGGGCCGGATCCTGCGGCGGGATGTACACCGCCAACACGATGTCATCGGCGATCGAGGCGATGGGCCTCAGCCTGATGTATTCCTCCACGATGGCGGCCGAGGACGCCGAAAAAGCTGATAGTTCGGCCCAATCCGCCGAAGCCCTTGCCCGGGCAATTCAGAATGGGATCCTTCCTTCGGCGCTCCTCACGCGAAAGGCCTTTGAGAACGCGATCGCGGTCGTCATGGCGATCGGCGGGTCCACCAACGCAGTGCTCCACCTCCTTGCAATCGCGCACGCGGCGAAGGTCCCGCTCACGATCGATGATTTCGAGGCGATCCGCGCACGCGTCCCCGTCCTGTGCGACCTGAAGCCCTCCGGGCGGTTCGTGGCGACCGATTTCCACCGCGCCGGGGGGGTCCCCCGCGTGATGAAGATGCTCCTGGCGCACGGCGTGCTCCACGGGGATGCGCGCACGATCACCGGCGCGACGGTGGCCGACATGTTGCGGGATATCCCTTCCGAACCCCCGGCGGGCCAGGAGGTGATTCACCCGTGGACCAATCCCCTGTACCCCGAAGGCCACCTGGCGATACTCAAGGGGAACCTCGCGGAGGAGGGGGCGGTGGCGAAGATCACCGGCGTCAAGCATTCCTCGATTACGGGCCCGGCCCGCGTGTTCGACTCTGAGGAGGATTGCCTCAGGGCGATACTCGACCGGAGGATCAGGAAGGGAGACGTGATCGTCATCCGGTACGAGGGACCGCGGGGGGGACCCGGGATGCGGGAGATGCTCGCACCGACCTCCGCGATTATCGGGGCGGGACTCGGCGACGCGGTCGGGCTGATCACCGACGGGCGGTTTTCGGGGGGGACATACGGGATGGTGGTGGGGCATGTCGCTCCTGAGGCGTACGTCGGCGGAACGATTGCACTTGTGGAAGAGAACGACAGGATCACGATCGACGCGAAGAAGAGGCAGCTCCATCTCGACGTGCCCGAGGCGGAAATCGCCCGCCGGCGCGCGGCGTGGGTGCAGCCTCCCCCGAGGTACACCGCGGGAGTCCTCGCGAAATATGCCCGGCAGGTTTCATCGAGCAGCACGGGCGCGGTGACGGACTAGTCACACCTTACTCACGAGCGGAGGGATCACGATGGCACGACATGCGCATGCGGAAGAAACGCCGGGCGGAACTGCTGCCCGCCCGATGACAGGTGCGGAGATCTTCGTCCGGAGCCTCGTCGCGGAGAAGGTCGAGGTGCTGTTCGGCTATCCCGGCGGCGCCACCATCGGCATCTACGACGCCCTCCATGACATTTCCGACATCAAGCATGTCCTGACCCGTCACGAGCAGGGAGCGACACACGCCGCGGAGGGGTACGCGAAGGCGACCGGGAAGCCGGGCGTGGTGCTGGCCACGTCGGGACCGGGGGCGACGAACACGGTCACCGGCATCGCGGACGCATTCATGGACTCGATCCCGCTCGTGGTGTTTACGGGGCAGGTGGCGCTCCGCCTGATCGGCAACGACGCCTTCCAGGAAGCCGACATCGTCGGGATCACGCGCCCCATCACGAAGCACAACTACCTGGTGCGCGACGTCCGTGAGCTTGCGCGGACGATCAAGGAGGCGTTTTACGTCGCCACGAGCGGACGTCCCGGGCCTGTGCTGGTGGACCTGCCGAAGGACGTGATGGCGCAGAAGACCCATTTCGAGTACCCGGACCACGTATCGCTGCCGACCTACGCGCCGATACTCGACGGGAACATCCGCCAGGTCCGCAAGGCGGCGGAGCTCATCAATTCCTCCCGCCGCCCGGTCCTGTACGTGGGCGGGGGCACGATCCTCTCGAACGGCGCGCCGGAGCTGACCGCGCTCGCGCGCAAGCTCCGCTGCCCGGTGACCACGACGCTCCACGGCCTGGGCGCGTTTCCCGAGCACGACCCGCTGGCGCTCGGGATGCTGGGGATGCACGGCACGTGGTACTCCAACACGGCGGTGAACTTCTGCGACGTCCTGATTGCCGTGGGGGCGAGGTTCGACGACCGCGTGACGGGGAAAGTCGAGGCCTTTGCCGCCGAGGCGAAAAAGATCCACATCGACGTGGACCCGGCGGCGATCAGCAAGAACGTCAAGGTCGACGTCCCGATCGTCGGGGATGTGAAGCGGGTGCTCGCGGCGCTGGTCGAGCTCGTGCAGCCCCTCGACACCGCGGACTGGCTCACGACGATCGACGCGTGGAAGGAGGAGCACCCCCTGCGCTACAGGAACGGGGAGGAGATCCGCGCGCAGTACGTGATCCAGAAGCTGGGGGAGATCACCGGGGGCGACGCCATCGTCGTGACCGACGTCGGCCAGCACCAGATGTGGGCGGCGCAGTTCTTCAACTTCAACAGCCCCCGCACGCACATCACCTCCGGGGGACTCGGCACGATGGGGTTCTCGCTTCCCGCGGCGATGGGGGCGGTGTTCGGCCGCCGCGACCTGCCGGTCGTGTCCATCAGCGGGGACGGCGGGTTCCAGATGAACAGCCAGGAGATGGCCACGATCGTCGAGCACCGTCTCCCGGTGAAGATCTTCGTGATCAACAACGGGTTCCTGGGGATGGTACGGCAGTGGCAGGAGCTCTTCTGGCGGCGCCGGTACTCCCAGGTGGCGCTGGCCAACCCCGACTTCGTGCGGCTGGCCGAGGCCTACGGCTGCCCGGCCACGCGCGTCACGCACACTGCCGGGGTGGAGGGGGCGATCCGCTCGGCGATGGCCCACGAAGGGGGACCCGTCTTCGTCGAGTTCGTGGTTGCCCCGGAGGACAACGTCTACCCCATGATTCCCGCGGGACAGACGGTGGGCGAGATGATCGACACGCCCGACCCGGCGGCAGAGGTGCACGCGGGGGGAAACGGGAAGATCGAAACTGTCGAAAAAGGAAAAGCCAGAAAGGTCAGCGTCCATGCCGCAGTCCCAGGCAATGCTTAATCCCCATGCCGACGTCCCCCTCGACGAGAGGGTCAAGCGCCACACGATCTCCATCCTGGTGCAGAACAAGTTCGGCGCCTTCAACAGGATCGCCGGGATGTTCGCCGCCAAGGGGTACAATATCGACAGCCTCAGCGTCGGGCCGACGGAGGACGAGGCCGTCTCGCGCATGACCATCGTGGCGCGCGGCGACGACCAGATCATCGAGCAGATCACCAAGCAGCTCAACAAGCTGATCGACATCGTCAAGGTGATCGACCTGACGTTCGAGAGCTTCGTGGATCGCGAGCTCGTGCTGGTGAAGGTCCATTCCACGAACGACACCCGCCCGGAGATCATGCAGATCGCGGAGATCTTCCGCGCGAAGGTGGTCGACATCAGTCCCCGCACGCTCACGCTCGAGGCGACGGGGAGCCAGCAGAAAGTCGATGCGATCATCAAGATGCTGAAGCCCTTTGCGATCAAGGAGATGGCGCGCACGGGGAGGGTCGCCCTGAAGCGCGAGTTCCAGGGGGAAGTATGATCATCGTCATGCGCCCCGGGGCGACGCAGGAGCAGGTCGAGGGGGTGTTCGCGGAGGTCCGCGCGCTCGGCTACGGCGTGCACCCGATCTACGGGGAACAGCGGACGGTCATCGCGTGCGTGGGGGACGAGCGGGGCAAATCACGGCTCCAGGCGCTCGAGGTGCTGGCCGGCGTGGAGAGCGTCGTGCCGATCCTGAAGCCGTACAAGCTGGCGAGCACGGACTGGAAGAAGGAGCGGACCGCCGTCCGGCTCGGCAGGAACGGGACCGGCGTCATCGTCGGCAACAACCACTTTGTCGTCATGGCGGGACCCTGTTCGGTCGAGTCCCGCGAGCAGATCCTCTCCGTGGCCGCAAGCGTCCGGGACGCCGGGGCGACCGTGCTCCGGGGAGGGGCGTTCAAGCCGCGCAGCTCCCCCTACAGCTTCCAGGGACTCGAAGAGGAGGGACTCCGTCTGCTTGCCGAGGCCCGCGAGGCTACCGGGCTCAGCGTCATCACCGAGGTGATTACGCCCACGGACGTGCCGCTGGTCGCCGAGTACGCCGACATACTCCAGATCGGCGCGCGGAACATGCAGAACTTCGCCCTCCTGAAGGAAGTCGGGAAGGTCCGGCGGCCGGTCCTGCTGAAGCGCGGCATGGCCAACACCGTGAAAGACCTCCTTCTCTCGGCCGAGTACATCATGTCGCAGGGGAACTACGACGTCATCCTCTGCGAGCGGGGGATCAGGACGTTCGAGGACTCGACGCGCAACACCTGCGACCTTTCGGCTGTCCCCGCGGTGCGGGAGCTGAGTCACCTTCCCATCATCGTCGACCCGAGCCACGGTACCGGCGTGCGGAGCATGGTCACCCCCATGGCCAAGGCCGCCGTGGCGGTGGGCGCGGACGGGCTTATCATCGAAGTCCACCCGAAGCCCGAGGAGGCGTTTTCCGACGGCGCGCAATCGCTGACGCCTTCCCAGTTTGCCGAGCTGATGTCGTGGGTGAAAAAACTCGTCAGCCTCGAAGGGAAATCACTCTAAGGAGACACACGATGCACGACCGCGTGTTCATATTCGACACGACCCTCCGCGACGGCGAACAGTCGCCGGGATGCAGCATGAACGTCGAGGAGAAGCTGCGGATGGCCCGCCAGCTCGAGCGACTGAACGTCGACGTCGTGGAAGCCGGCTTCCCCGCCTCCTCGGCCGGTGATTTCGAGGCGGTGCGCGCCATCGCCGGCGAGCTTGCGCGCTGCGCCGTGGCGGGGCTCTCCCGCGCGATCCCGGCCGACATCGACCGGACGTGGGAGGCGATCCGCGGCGCGCGCAGGCCGCGCATTCACACGTTCATCGCTACGTCGGACATCCACCTGGCGCACAAGCTCAAGAAGACGCGCGAACAGGTGCTGCGTGACTCCGTGGAGGCGGTGCGCTACGCGAAGTCGCTCACGGAGGACGTGGAGTTCTCCTGCGAGGACGCGTCCCGGACCGACATCGGGTACCTGGCGGAGATCGCGCAGGCGGTGGTCGGGGCGGGCGCCACGGTGCTGAACCTCCCTGACACGGTGGGCTACGCCGTCCCGGCGGAATACGGGGCCATCTTCCGGCAGATCCGGGAGCGCCTCCCGGGCGGCGCAGCGGTCGTGCTGAGCGCGCACTGCCACAACGACCTCGGGCTGGCGGTCGCCAACTCCCTGGCGGCGATCGAAAACGGCGCACGGCAGATCGAGTGCACCGTCAACGGGATCGGCGAGCGGGCCGGCAACGCGGCCCTGGAGGAGATCGTCATCGCGCTGAATGTGCGGTCCGAGAAGCTCGGGGCTGTGACCGCCGTTGAAGGGACGGAGATCTACCGCTCGAGCCGGCTCCTGGCCAGCCTCACCGGCATGCACGTCCAGCGCAACAAGGCCATCGTCGGTGCCAACGCCTTCGCCCACGAGGCGGGGATCCACCAGGACGGGATGCTCAAGAGCGCGATCACGTACGAGATCATGACCCCGCAGTCGGTCGGGATCAGGCACAGCACGCTGGTGCTCGGAAAACACTCCGGCCGCCACGCGCTGAAGAAACGCTACGCAGAGCTCGGCTACGATCTCACGGCGGACGAGCTGGAGCGGGCCTACGCGGCGTTCTGCGCGATCGCGGACAGGAAAAAGGAGGTGTTCGACGAGGAGCTCCTGGCGGTGCTGGACGAGGGGACGAGAAACTCGGAGCGCGACTATCACCTCGTGGGCCTCCATGTCAGCACCGGCACGTCGGTGCGGCCGACCGCCACGGTCGAGCTGCGGCGGGGGGAGGAGACGATGGTCGATTCCGCCACCGGGGACGGACCCGTCGACGCGATGTACAGGGCGATCGAACGGCTGACCGGGATCGTCGGCCGGTTGACCGAGTACTCGCTCAAGTCCGTCAGCACGGGGCACGACACGGTCGGCGAGGTCTTCGTCCGCGTCGAGTTCGACGGCGTCTCGTACAACGGGAGGGCGGTGAGCACCGACGTCATCACGGGGAGCGCCCGTGCCTATATCGAGGCGATGAACAGGGCGATCACCGTCCGCTCGCGCAGGGAAGGGCGGACGAAAGAATCGATCGCCTACGCGGCGGGTGTCGTATGACGGCGGACCGGAACACCGCGGGTGCGGCGCCCCCGCGGACGCTCTTCGCAAAAGTATGGGATGCCCACGTCGTGGCGCAGGAGGCCGGGGCGCCCGCCCTCCTCTACATCGACCTCCACCTCGTCCACGAAGTGACCTCGCCGCAGGCGTTTGCGGGACTCCGCGCGCGGGGGATGAGCGTGCGGCGGCCTGAACGCACCGTGGCGACCGTGGATCACAGCATCCCGACGGTCCCCGACGGCGCCGCCGCGGCGGACGCCATGGCGGCGGCGCAGATCGCCCGCATGGAGGAGAACGCGCAGCGTGAGGGGATCCGGCTCTACGGCACGCAGAGCCCCGGGCGGGGCATCGTGCACGTCATCGGGCCAGAGCTCGGCCTCACGCAGCCGGGCATGACCGTCGTCTGCGGCGACAGCCACACCTCGACGCACGGCGCATTCGGGGCGCTCGCCTTCGGCATCGGCACGAGCGAGGTGGAGCACGTCCTGGCGACGCAGTGCCTCCTGCAGCGGCGCCCGGGCGTCTTCGAGGTGCGGCTCACCGGCAGGCGGCCGGCGGGTGTGACCGCCAAGGACATCGTGCTGGCGCTCCTCGCCCGGATCGGCGTGGGCGGAGGGACCTCCCACGTGTTCGAGTACGCGGGGGAAGGCGTCCGCTCGCTCGGCATGGAAGAGCGGATGACGATATGCAACATGTCGATCGAAGGGGGCGCGCGCGCCGGGATGATGGCGCCGGACGATACCACCTTCGAATACATCGCAGGGAGGGAGTTCGCCCCGAAAGGGAAAGCCTGGGAGAACGCGCTCGGGCGGTGGCGGACGCTTCCCGGCGACGAGGGGGCGAAGTTCGACCGTTCCCTCACGATCGACCTGGGGGAGCTCACTCCCATGATCACGTTCGGGACGAACCCCGGTATGGGGCTCCCGATCGGAGACCCCGTTCCTTCACCCGATGACCTCCCCGATGCGACGCAGGCCTCGGCGCTCAGGAAGGCGCTCGCCTACATGGCGCTTGAGCCCGGCAGGCCGCTCCTCGGGCGTCCGGTGGACGTGGTGTTCATCGGGAGCTGCACGAACGGGAGGATCTCTGACCTGCGCCAGGCGGCTTCCGTCCTTCGCGGGCGCACCGTGGCCCCCTCGGTCCGGGTCCTGGTCGTCCCCGGGTCCCTGGCGGTCAGGCGCCAGGCGGAAGCAGAAGGGCTCGACAGAGTCTTCCTTGCCGCGGGCGCGGAGTGGCGCAACGCAGGGTGTTCGATGTGCATCGCCATGAACGGCGACCAGCTCTCCCCCGGCCAGTACGCGGTGAGCACGAGCAACAGGAATTTCGAGGGGCGGCAGGGGAAGGGGGGACGGACGTTCCTCGCGTCACCGCTGACCGCCGCGGCGAGCGCGGTCACGGGCCGGATCACCGACGCGCGGCGGCTCGACGCGGAGGGGGTGCGCTCATGAAGGAATTCACTCGCTGTTCCTCCCGCATGGTGCCCCTCCTGGTCGACAACGTCGACACCGACCAGATTATCCCGGCACGGTTCCTGAAGGTCACCGACAAGCTCGGACTCGGAGAGCACCTCTTTGCCGACTGGCGCTACGGCGCCGACGGGAGGCCGAAGGCCGATTTCATACTGAACGACGCCCGGGCGCAGGGAGCGGAAATACTTCTTGCAGGGGACAACTTCGGGTGCGGCTCCTCGCGCGAGCACGCTCCCTGGGCCCTCGCCGGGTTCGGGTTCCGCGCCGTGATCAGCACTTCATTCGCCGACATATTCGCGAACAACGCGCTCAAGAACGGCCTCCTTCCCCTGCGGCTCGGCGGCGAAGACTACCGCCGCGTCGTCGCCCTGGCGGCCGCGGACCCCGCCGCGCGCGTGACGATCGACGTCTCCTCGCAGACGCTCGAACTTCCCGGGGGTGTCCGGTGCGCTTTCCCCCTGGACGCCTTCGCGAAGACCTGCCTCCTCGAAGGAGTGGATGAGCTCGGGTACATACTCAGATTCAGGGACCGGATAGAGGCATTCGAACAGGCCGCAGGAAGGAGCTGAGCCATGGACATCCAGATATACGACACGACGCTCCGCGACGGCACGCAGAGGGAAGGGATCTCGCTCTCCTGCGATGACAAGCTGCGGATCGCCGCCAGGCTGGACGAGCTTGGCGTGGCCTTCATCGAAGGGGGGTGGCCGGGGTCGAACCCGAAGGACGCGGAGTTCTTTGCGCGCGCTCCGGGCCTGCGCCTTCGCCATGCGGTCATCACCTCGTTCGGGTCCACCTGCCGCGTGGGGGGGAAGGCGGAGGAGGACCAGAATATCGCCGCGCTGATTGATGCGGGCACGAGCGTCTGCGCGCTGGTGGGGAAGACGTCGCTGTTCCACGTCCGCGAGGTGCTCAGGACCACGCCGGAAGAAAACCTCCGGATCATCCGCGAGAGCACGGCGTACCTCGCGGGG
>Ga0335079_10010933_pt1 | contig 10342 bp, 6 predicted proteins | sample Lox_Sample_33_FD_206719 | JGI IMG/M metagenome (GOLD analysis project Ga0335079, IMG submission 206719) | Soil microbial communities from Loxahatchee National Wildlife Refuge, Florida, United States - Lox_Sample_3.3 | ecosystem: Environmental > Terrestrial > Soil > Wetlands | place: USA: Florida...
CGGAATGGCAAGGTGCAACTGCCGCGGATTGTGTCGTCCACCCAGTGGGAATTTGGCTGGGCGGCGGCCACGGCCCTGCTTCGCTTTGAATTCACGCCCCCCATGAGGGCCGGCGAGCCAACCGCCACCCGCATGCGACTGCCGATCAAGTTTCTCCCGCCCGCAAAACCCGAGGACCGACCCGACCCGTGAATGGACGCTGGATTGCGGATAGCTGGAAATGCCGCAACAGGATGAACCGGGGTGTGGTGCTCCGGTGCGCCGGGATCATTTTGGCTCTCGCCGGCGCGTTGCTGCGCGGCGAGCCAGGGGTGATGGACCTCTGGCCGGAGGGCGTGCCGGGTCTGCGCGCTGACGCCGCGCCCGAAAAAACCAGTGAAGGAAGGGTGAGCAATGTGCATCATCCCACCCTGGCCGTTTATCCCGCGCCTGCTGGGTCGGCGTGCGGCACGGCCGTCATCATCTGTCCCGGCGGAGGCTACGGCTGGCTCTCGATGGAGAAGGAGGGGACCGAGCCTGCCCGGTGGTTCAACGCGCTCGGCGTGACCGCATTCGTCCTGAAATACCGGCTGGCGGAGTACGGGCATCCGGCGCCGCTGCGCGACGTGCTGCGCGCCGTGCGGCTGGTCCGGTCGCGGGCGGCCGAGTTCGGCGTCAGAGCGGACCGCATGGGAGTGATGGGCTTTTCCGCGGGCGGCCATCTTGCCTCGTGCGCCGGGACACTCTACGACGCCCCGGAAGGCCGGACGGGCGCGCCACTCGACGCGGTCAGCGCGCGGCCCGACTTTCTCATGCTGATCTATCCGGTGATCACCCTGCAGGATCCCTACACCCACGCCGGCTCGCGGCGCAATTTGCTCGGCGAGCATCCGACCGAAGCGCTCATCGGGCATCTTTCGACGGAATTGCAGGTCACGAAGAACACGCCACCCGCTTTTTTGCTGACATCATTTGAGGATCACACCGTGCCGGCGGAGAACAGCATCGGGTTCTTTACAGCGATGCACCGCGCAGGCGTGCCGGCCGAGTTGCATGCCTACGAAAGGGGACCCCATGGCATCGGGCTCCGCCCGGGATTTGGCCCGATCTCTGACTGGCCCAAGCTGGCCGAACAGTGGCTGCGCCTGCACGGCTGGCTGACGCCGCCGGGCGGTTGAGCACCCCATCCGCGAGGATTGCCACCCGCCGGACGTTTGCGCGGTGCTTCGCGCCAGAACTTCAACGATCCTGCGCCGCCGGCGCCCAAGCGTAGTCCACCGCGTCCAGGAAGGCGCGTGCCAGGATCATGTGGCCCATGCGATTGGGATGGACGCGGTCTGCGGAGAGGACAGTCGAAGGGTGATGTGCCAGTATGCGGTCGAACGCCGCTTGCGTGTCCACGAGGAGGGCATCATGCGCGGCGGCGAGCTGACGGACGATGGCGCCGAAGTCATCCATCCGTCGGCGCATGGGGTCGGCCTTCAGGGGTTCAAGGTAGTAGGGCGTCATGAGCACGAGGCCCTGCAAACGCGGGCGGGCGCGCGCCAGCAAGATTCCGTAGGTGCGAGCGAATTCCTCAGGCGGAACCGCTTCGGATTTGCGAAAGGCGTCGAAATGCCGCCAGACGTCATTGATGCCAATCATCACGGAGAGCCAATCGGGCTTGAGCGCCAGCACGTCGGTCTCCCAGCGGGCAGCCAGATCCCTCACGGTGTTGCCGCTGATGCCCATGTTGGTGATGCGGACGGCCCGGGCGGGATAGGCGGCCAGCAGGAGGGCGTTGATTTCGGATACGTAGCCGTCGCCGAGGGCATCCGAGTTGCCTTCGCCCACGGGCCGGGCGCGGTTGCAGTCGGTGACCGAGTCTCCGATCATGACCAAATGCGAATGAGGGGGGAGCTTCATGGCGGCGGGAGGGGTAAAACGTGAATTTTCCCGCACGGCCGTCAAGCGGGGGCAAAACGCCGGTGGGGCGAGAAAATGGGTGGGAGCTTTCTCGTAGGGCCGACGGCCGAACGAGGCAAGCGCTGTAGACTCCGGCGACCAGGATCACGCCGCTCGACACCGTTCGATGGGCCTGTTCAATGCGTGGTGCCATGAATGCCTCCTGCCGCCGCTTTCTCACTGCGCTGGCGCTCGCCGCCGGCGCCAGCCTCGCGTCCGCCTCCGTTCCCATCACGCCCGTGCCTCCGCAGGCGACCCTCCGCGCCGCCACCGTCCAGGTCCGTGTGGCGCCGGATCACCGCGATTGGACTTACCAGTTGGGCGAGCCCGCGCGGTTCAAGGTCACCGTCACGGCCGACAACGAGCCGATCGACAGCGTGACCGTGAGCTACAAGGTCGGACCTGAGATGATGCCGGCGCCAGCGACCAACGCCGCGGTTCCGCTCGAAGGCCTCGTGATCGACGGAGGCACGATGGCGCAGCCGGGGTTTCTGCGTTGCGTGGTCACCACCGAGGTGGCGGGGCGCGCCTATCGCGGTGTGGGCACCGCCGCCTACGCGCCGGAAAAGATCGTTCCGACCCAAGCAGAGCCCGAAGATTTCGATGCTTTCTGGCAGGCGGGCAAGGCCGAACTCGCGAAGATTCCGCTTGAAGCCCGCGTGACCCTGCTGCCCGACGCGTGCACGGATGCCGTGAACGTTTATCACGTCTGCATCCGCACGGTGGGACCGAGTTGGACCGCGGTGCCGGCGCGGGTCTACGGCATCTTGTGCGAGCCGAAGGCGCCCGGCCATTACCCCGCGATTCTCAAGGTGCCCGGTGCTGGCGTGCGGCCCTATTTCGGCGACAAAGGGCTGGCGGCGCGCGGCGCGATCACGCTGGAAATCGGCATCCACGGCATTCCCGTCAACCTGCCGCAGGAGGTGTACGATGCGCTCGCGGCCGGTGCGCTCAATGGCTACTGGGCTTACAATTTGGACGACAAGGCCACCTTCTATTACCATCGCGTTTACCTCAGCTGCGTGCGGGCCAACGACTTTTTGACTTCGCGCGAGATGTGGGATGGCAAGAACCTGCTGGTCATGGGTGCGAGCCAGGGCGGTCAGCTGGCAATTGTCACCGCCGCGCTGGATCCGCGCGTCACGGGATTATCCGCGACACACCCGGCGTTCTGCGACGTTTCAGCGGAACTGCACGGCCGTGCCGGCGGCTGGCCGCATCCGTTCCAGCCTGATGTCGCAACCGGAAAGCCTTCGCTACAGGCGACCCCAGCGAAGATCGCCACCGCCACTTATTATGACACCGTGAATTTCGCCCGTCGCGTGAAGGTGCCGGGCTATTACTCGTGGGGCTATAACGATGATGTTTGTCCTCCGACGTCCACTTACGCCGCATACAACGTCATCACCGCGCCAAAGGAACTTGGCCTCACACTGGAACTTGCACACAGCTACACGCCCGAACAGTACGAGGCGATCAGTGCCTGGGTGGCGAAGTTCCTCGGCTTGAAGTGAAGCGACGAGAAGACGGGCGCTCCTTCACCCGGACGGCGCGGACTGCGGCAGGCGGTCGCGGTACACTGCGGCCGGCGTTATGTTGTTGGCGGGAGAGACAATTAACGTTGTCACGCGATCCGCGGGAAAACACGATGTTGCGCCAGTGATACCGGCGGCGCCCGAGAGCGATGATTCGAAGCAGGTGGTTGGAGTCTTTTCGGACGTTCTGCTCCGCCGCTTTTTGCGTCCCCAACTCCGTCTCTGACAAATACCATGAAGCTTGCGATCACCGGTCCGGCGATTCCCAACCTCCCCTGGCAACCCAAGCCTGCAGGCAACCCCGATGTGGTCTGGCGTTACGACGCCAACCCGGTCATCGGGCGCCGGCCCCTGCCGCGCGTTACGGGTATCTTCAACAGCGCGGTCGTGCCGTTCAAAGGGAAATTCATCGGCGTGTTCCGCACGGAGGGTATGGACCGGCTCCCCCACCTGCACGTGGGCCGCAGCCCCGACGGCCTCAAATGGACCTTTGAGCCGAAGCCGATTGACCTGCGGTGCGACGACGAGGAGGTGAAACGGCACGAGTACGCCTACGATCCGCGCGTCACGCCGGTCGACGGCGTCTATTACGTGACATGGTGCAACGGCTACCACGGGCCCACGATCGGCGTCGCGCGCACGACCGACTTTGTCCACTTCGAGCAACTCGAGAACGCCTTTCTGCCCTACAACCGCAATGGGGTGCTCTTTCCGCGCAGATTTGGCGGCAAGTTTCTTATGCTGAGTCGCCCGAGCGACACCGGGCACACCCCCTTCGGCGACATCTTTGTGAGCGAGAGTCCGGACATGGTCTATTGGGGCAAGCACCGGCACGTCATGGGCCGCGGCTGGCCCTGGTGGCAGGGCACCAAGATCGGCGCCGGGCCTTCCCCGATCGAGACGAGCGCCGGCTGGCTGCTCTTCTATCATGGCGTGACGACCACCTGCAATGGCTACGTCTATGCGATGAGCGCCGCACTTCTGGATCTCGAACAGCCGTGGAAGGTCATCGCCTGCTGCAACCAACAGCTGCTTTGTCCGGAGGCGCCCTACGAGCTTTCGGGATTTGTCCCCGGCGTGTGCTTTCCTGTCGGCTGCCTGTGCGACTCCGCGACGGGCCGGACCGCCATCTATTATGGCGCGGCAGATACGTTCACGGCGCTCTGCTTCTGCGACCTCAAGGAGATCGTCCAGTTCGTGCTGGACAACCCGCTGAAGAAGTAATGGCTGCGGGCTTCTCGTCGACCGCCATGCATTTGCTGGCCCTTGCCCCGGCGGCGTGGTCTTTCCGCGACGCCACGCAGCGATCGCGCTGGCGACCGGCGGTGGTGCCGGGATGTGTCCACCGCGACCTGCGCCGCCAGGGGATCATTCCGGATCCGTTCTGGGGCACGAATGAACTGGACCTCCAATGGATCGAGGAGCGGGATTGGGAGTACCGGGCTCGCTTCATCGTGCCGCGGGCATTGCTGGCGAAGGAAATCGTCGAACTGGTGGCCGACGGGCTCGACACCGTGGCGACGGTGCGACTCAACGGCCGCGAGGTGGCCCGCACGGACAACATGTTCGTGGGCCACCGCTGGGACGTGAAGCCGCTCCTGCGCGCCGGCAAGAATGAGCTCTGTGTCCATTTTGGCAGCGCGAGGCGTTACATCCGGGCGACCCGGCCCGAACATTGTCCGCGCGAGATCAATGATCCCGTCGGCCGCTGCACCGTCATCCGTAAGCAGCAGTGTCAGTTTGGCTGGGATTGGGGCCCGCGGTTCGTGACCGCCGGCATCTGGCGCGACATTCGCTTGGAAGGCTGGACCGGCAATCGCGTGGCGAGCGTTCGCGTGACCCAGGTGCACGGATCGGGCGGCAGCGTAGTACTGCGGCTGGCGCCGGAGCTGGTTCGTCCGGATTCCTCGGCCATCTGCCGCTGGCGGTTGATGCTGGGCGACCGGGTGGTTTCCGAGGGTCACGATCCGGCAGTGCGCACCGCTGGCGGTCCGGAGATCGCGGTCGATCATCCCCAGTTGTGGTGGCCAAACGGACAGGGCGCCCAGCCCCTGTACCGGCTTGAGGTTGCGGTGATGCGCGCGGATGGCGCAGGCCTCGGGTCTTGGGCGGGCCGGCTCGGCCTGCGGACCATCGTGCTCGAGCGGCAGCAAGATCAGTGGGGTCAATCGTTTCAGTTCGTCATCAACGGCCGTCCGGTGTTCGCCAAAGGTGCCAACTGGATTCCCGCGCACAGTTTCGTCGCCGGGCTGACGCGCGCCGACTACGAACGCGACCTGCGCAGTGCGAGGGACGCGAACATGAACATGCTCCGGGTGTGGGGCGGCGGCATCTACGAGAGCGAGGATTTCTACGATTTGTGCGACGAGCTCGGCCTGCTCGTATGGCAGGATTTCATGTTCGCCTGCACGCTTTATCCGGCCGACGCCGCCTTCCTGGCGAGCGCGCAGGCCGAGGCGGATTTCCAAGTCCGCCGGTTGCGCCACCGGGCCTGCCTGGCATTGTGGTGCGGCAACAACGAGGTGCCGGGCTGCAACGCGGACGAACTCGCCGCCAATAAGAAGCTGTTGGCCGACTACGAGGCGCTCTTCCACCGCGCACTGCCGGCGGTGCTGACGAAGGCTGACCCCAGCACTCCCTACTGGCCGTCCTCACCGTGGCGTGGCGATCTTGATATGGGCCACGCCGCCGGCGAACAGCGCGGTGACACGCATTTCTGGGATGTCTGGCATGCGCGCAAGCCGGTCAAGGACTACGAAAAGTACGCCTTCCGGTTCGCCTCCGAATTCGGCATGCAGAGCTTCGCCTCCGCTGAAACGCAGGCCAGCTTTTGTCCGCCCGTCGACCCCAACGTCTTCGGTCCGACGATGACGAACCACCAGAAGAACCGGTTCGGCAACCAGATCATCCTCGATTACGTCTCGCGCCAGTATCGGTTTCCCCGGGACCAGGAGGCACTGTTGTTTCTGTCGCAGCTCAATCAGGCGGAGTGCATGCGCGTGGGCGTCGAACACTACCGGCGCAACATGCCGCGCTGCATGGGCGCGCTGTACTGGCAGCTCAACGACTGCTGGCCGGTCGCTTCCTGGAGTTCGCTGGAATTCTCCGGCCGCTGGAAGGCGCTGCACCATCTGGCCCGCCGGTTCTTTGCGCCCGCCCTGGTGAGCGCCCACGTGCCGGGCGAGGAGGAGACCATTATGAGCAACTACCGCCGGACGACGGTGCGGGACGTTCACCTCTACACGGTGTACGATGCGCCGCAGCCCGCGCGCGGTGAACTGCGCTGGGATCTTTGTCATTTCGACGGCCGGGTGATCCAGCGGGGCCGCAAACGGGTCGCCCTCCGTTACGGCGGGAGTGTGCGGCAGAAGACGCTCGACTTGACCGCGCCGATGGCGAAGCACGGTCGGGACAATCTTTACCTGCGGATCGCTTTGAAGGTCGCCGGGGTGCGCGTGAGCGAGGACACGGTGTTTCTCACCTCGCCGCGGTTTCTCGCGCTGCCGCGTGCCCACACGGCCGCCACCGTCCGCATGATTGCGCCCACGCGCGCGACCCTCACCTTCGTCTCGCCCGGGTTCCAGCACCGCTTCGCCTTCGACCTGCCGGGAATCGCGCACCGCAGCAGCGACAACTACTTCGAACTCTATCCCCGTGAGAAGAAGGCGGTGACGGTGGAGTTCACACGGCCCCAGACCACCACGCGCCTGCGGCGCCGGCTCACTTGGCGATCGCTTGTGGACACGTATTGAGCGCCGGCGACGGCCGCCGCGCGCAAAGAGGTCGCTGGCGGCTGACTGTAGTCGACCCGGAAACTTGTAACGTAATACGTTACAAACCGTGGGTGCCCCCCTCCCTCATGTCGGCGCCGAAGGCGGCCGGTGCGTCCGCCAGGCGAAGGCACCCTGCCGCCGGGTGGCGCGGTTCAGCCGGCGCCGGGCGCCGCGGCCCCTTCGCTGAGGCGGCGCGCTTTCAGGGTCGCTTCGATCTGCTGCATCTTTTTTTCGTTCAGGGGATAGAAACAGAAGAGCACGAGCGCCACGACGCCGATCGCGGTCGGAATCACGCTCATCAACAGAACGAGCCCATGGAGCACGTTGGCGGATTGCGTGACGTTGGGGATGAAGCCGGCGGCATCCAGCATGTAACCCACGATCACGCCGCCGACCGCCCAGCCCGCCTTCTGTGACATGGTCGAGGCGGAGAAGACGAGGCCGGTGGCGCGGCGGCCCTTTCGCCATTCGCCGTAATCCGCCGTGTCGGCGTACATGGCCCACAGCAGCACGCTCAGGGGTCCGCCGGTGCCCGATCCCAGGAATTGCAGGAGGAAGAGCCAGAACAACTGGTCAGGCCGGAGCCAGTAGAACGCCAGCGTGAGCACGAGCGAAATGGTGAACAGCGAGATGAAGGCGGTCTTCTTGCCCACCTTGCCCGCGAACCATCCCACCAGCAGCACCCCGAGGATTGCGCCGGCGTCGCCCGCCGGACCGAAGACGGAAATGATGTCCTCGTAGACGTACGTCCGGGGGCCGGCATTCCACGGCAGCGTCACCTGCTGGGCGCCCACGAAGTATTTCAGATAGTGGGCCATGATCGTCGAGCGGACCGCGACGAAGACGATGAAGGTGACCGTCGCGGCGAGCAGCACGAGCCAGGGGCCGTTCGTGAACAAGTCCTTCAGGTCGCGGCCGACCGAGGTCTTCTGCGCGTGGGGCGGGTGCACCCGTTCTTTGGTCCCGACGAAGGTGATGAGGAAGAAGACCACCGCGACCGCACCGATGATCACAAACGTGATCGTCCAGCCCATCGCCGGATTCGACGCGCCAAAGAACTTCGTCATGTGCGGCAGGCTGAATTTCACGATGAGGCCCGCCGCGAATGCGAAGACGAACTTGAACGAGGAAACGGTCGTCCGCTCGATGGGGTTGGACGAAATCACGCCCATGAGGGACGTGTACGGAATGTTGATCGCCGTGTAGACGGCCATCATGCCGCAGTAGGTCACGTAGGCCCAGATGAGCTTCGGGGTGGGGCCGAGGTTCGGCGTCGTGAACATCATCACGCCGATGACCGCGTAGGGGATGCAGAACCAGAGCAGGTAGGGTCGGAATTTGCCCCAGCGCGTCTCGGTCCGGTCCGCGATCATGCCCACGACCGGATCGACGACGGCATCGAAGATGCGCGTCACCAGCAGCAGCGTGCCGGCGGCCGCGGCCGAGATGCCAAACACGTCGGTGTAGAAGATGAACAGGAAGGTGCTGAAGGCCGCCCAGAAGAGACAGGAGGCGAAATCGCCGCAACCGTAGCAGAGTTTTTCCCGCAGAGAGAGCTTGTCCGGGGTGGCCATACGAGGGATCGGGGGTTGCCCAGTGGTAGCGGCGGGCAAACACAAGGCGAGAGCGAAGTGCGGCGGATCAGCGCATCCGCGCGGGGCGACCGTCGGGAAACGACGATGGAATCCTTTGGGGGCGCCCCGTTTCTCACAATGGAGACGCGACGCCCCCGTCGCGTTTTACCCGGCCCGCGGCGCGGGCCTAGGGACGGATCAGTTGATAACTAACAAACGCCAGGCGACTGCTGTCCGGCGACCACGAAGGCACGTTGATCGTCCCCTGACCGCCGAAAAGTTTCGCCAGAACACGAATCTCGCCGCTGCCGGCCGGCATGAGCCGAAGCATGACGTCCTTGTTCGCCGGATGTCCCTGTACGTCTGTCTCGTAGGAGAGAAAGACGATCCATTTGCCATCGGGGGAGGGGTGCGCGAACCAGTTGTTGTATTCGTCCGACGTGACTTGCGCTTGGCCGCTGCCGTCGGGCTTCATGCGCCAGATCTGCATGCGCCCCGTGCGCTCCGAGTTGAAGTAGATGTACTCGCCATCCGGCGAATAGTCGGGGCCATCGTCCAGGCCGGCCGCGTCCGTCAGGCGGCGCTCGTCGCCGCCGTCGACCGGGACGGTGTAAACGTCGAAGTTGCCGTTGCGTTCGGCGCAATAGGCGAGCGAACGGCCATCCGGCGACCAGCCATGCCAGTAGGACGGTCCGAGCGGTGTGATCCGGCGCGGCGTACCACCATCGCTCGGCAGCACATAGATGATCGATTTGCCGTCCTGGGATTGATCGCTGATGGCCAGCCACCGCCCGTCGGGGGACAAGCCATGGTCGTTATTGCAGCGGGTGGCGATGCCGGTGTCGATCGGTTGTGGTCGGCCGCCGGTCACCGGCAACCGATACAGGCGGCCGTCACAGTTGAATAAGAGCGTCTGTCCGTCGCGCGACCAGTTGGGTGCCTCGATGTGGTCGCGGGTGTGGTAGACCACCCGCCGGTCGCCCGAGGCGATCGGCACGATCTCCAGCGTGCTTTCGAGCGCGGCTTCGGCGGTGGACGGCGGCGCCCCGATCCGGAGCACCACGTTGGAAAAGACGGCCTTTTCCACGACCTGATCATCGTGGGCGCACACGCCGAGGCCGACGTAGAACGGCTCATGGAGTTTCAGCCGAAACGAACCTCCGGTCGTGCGCAGCGCGGCGTCGTCGCCAGCCGCCGACATGAAAACGTAGTCACCCTGTTTCTCGAGGCCGATGCGCCGTGGCGCGCTTAGGTTGGCCTGGACCTCGTGGGTAACGTCGCCCCGCGCCTCGCGACATTGAATCGACGTCAGGCCATTGCCGTGGATGACGGCATCCACATAGGGCGAATCCGCATCGAGGTTCTGCCGGAAGAGCAAGCAGGCCTTGCGGTGGGCATTGCCGCCCGTGCCGATCCAGCGGACGTCGGCAGCAAGCGAGACATCGCCCGAGATCCGTTTCCAGACGAAATGGAATGCATCGGTGCCGAACCACATGTTCTCGCCGCCGCCCGTCACCAGATAGCTGCCGAGAACATG
>Ga0335079_10010934_pt1 | contig 10341 bp, 12 predicted proteins | sample Lox_Sample_33_FD_206719 | JGI IMG/M metagenome (GOLD analysis project Ga0335079, IMG submission 206719) | Soil microbial communities from Loxahatchee National Wildlife Refuge, Florida, United States - Lox_Sample_3.3 | ecosystem: Environmental > Terrestrial > Soil > Wetlands | place: USA...
GGATGAGATGACGGACTTCCTTCTGGGTCAGTCCTGACGTGCAGCCCCGTGGCTGCCTCGCTGTCACTTGGGGATCATTCTCTGAAAGACGGCGTACCTCGTTGCGTCGTACCGATTCCAGGGGGACACCAGCTTCGCCTTCTCTGTCTCTTCGTTCATGGCCATCGGGGACGGTCTGTGTTCGTTTATACTCAGGGCACGCTTGGTAATCACCACACGTGAGGTCGCTATATATCGAGGAGTGGGTGCGCCGCATCAATGAGCAAGTTTGCAGCGGTAGTTGAACGAGGTCAATCGGCTACCCTTTCTGTAGTTGACGGGGACCTACTGCTTGACGGCGGGACCGTGAGGGCTGAAGGTGGGATGGTAGACGTCAGGGGGATGGTTATGGTCAGGCACCGGGGGAAGATCGTTGGGGGCTTAAAGGCCGAGGACATCCGGGGTGATGGGGCACTCTCCGTAGAAGGAAATCTAGACGCCGAAGACATTAGCTTGGATGACGGGGCCAGTTTGGAAGTCGATGGAAATCTAAACTCAGAGTCCGTGGACATCCCCCGATTGTTGAAAGTGAGGGGGACGACCAAGGCAGAGGATGTGAAGGTCGGTGGCGAAGCCGAGTTCGTGGGAGATGCTGATGTAGAGGAAATTCACGTCGGTGGGACGCTCAGTGCAGGCAGGATGAAGGGTGAAGAGGTTATGGTCGGAGGGACGTTCGAAGTCAAGGAGCTGAAATGTGAGGATGTTAAGGTGGGAGGGACACTAAGGGCCGAACGAATAGACGCAGAGGATGTCAAGGTGGGAGGGACGGTGGCGGTAACAGGCGAAGCCACCATCCAGGGACTTGATGTGGGAGGAACGGTAATCCTGGAGAAAGGGTCCGTCGAAGACGCTCGGGTAGGTGGAGCTATGGAATGTGGCGGTCCGTTGAAGTTCGAGAACCTGGACATCGGAGGGCGTCTTGAACTTGGGTCCGGCACCGGAGAGAGCGTCAGGGTGGGAGGAGTTCTGGAGGTGCAGGACGGTCTTATCTTGAGTGACGATTTGGTAGTGGGAGGCGAAGCGCGAATAGGAGGGAAGCTGGAGGCAGAGTCTGTGAATGTGGGAGGAGAACTGAGATCCGATGAAGTTCGGGCACGTGATGATGTGAAAGTAGGCCGCAGCGTCGTTACGGCCAAGGGGGTCAAGGGAGACTTCGTGGGGGTTGCTAGGCACGGTAGCGTGACGGGGCCTATTGTCGGTCGGGAGGTGCGGATAGAGAGTGACGCTGTGGTGGAAGATATCTATGCGATTGAGCTGAGGGTTGGTGATTCGTCTAGTGTCGGGAATGTGTATGCGTCCAACGTAGAGATTGGGAACCATTGTCGCGTTGGCGGGAAGCTGCTGTACACCAGCGAGATTAGGACCGGGAGAGAAGTCCAATTCTCCTCCCAACCTGAGAAGGTGTCGAAGCTGCCGGGTTCCCCGCTATGAAGAAGGTCAAGCGCTCCAAGCTGGACATCTACAACACGATGCTCAACGCTATCGACTCCTATGGAGGCGTCGGCAGGATTACTCACATCTCCTATGCCTCCAACACCCCTCTCGATAGGACGAGGAAGTACCTCCAGGTGTTGGTCAAGTCGGGGCTCTTGGTGATGCAGAGCTCAGGAGATGGGACGAGCTACGTTATGACTCCGAGGGCGTACGACTTTCTGAGAGCTTACGTCCTGGTGAACTCTCTCCTTGTTCAAAAGGAGTAGACTGGGCTACTTCTCTGCGATTTGAGCCGGCTTCAGGTAGGCTCGCCGGTACACCCAAGAGTTGCCGAACCTCTCCCGCTTGACGTACTGCCTGTCGGCAAGGCGGGCCAAGTACGTCGATATCGTACTCAATTTGACGGGCTGACCGTACCTTTCCTCGAACTCTCGGGCCACGTCGGATGACGAAAAGTCTCCGGCTGCAAACGTGGTTTCCAAGAGTGTCTGCACCCTCCCAAAGAACGTCCCTTGGTCGGGGCCCCTAGCGGCGTGATCAAGGGGTACGTCCATGATCTCAAGCATGTCCATGGCCTTCATCAATTTGTCTCGAGAGATAGTACCTTCCAGCGCGAGTGTGTACTTAGTTCCTTCTTCGTCCTCCAGTTCAATCTTAACTCGCTTGCGCAATTTACGGCCCCGGCGCTGACCTTAGCCCCGATAAAGCCGTGTCTGGTGTGAACTTGTGAACTAGAGGCTTAGATGGTTTGACTGCGAATTGATACGGCCAGGCCAGTTCACTGGCGTTCACTCCGGCATGATTGCAGGGAGCTCTGTACTGGCTCCAATGGAAACAGAGGGGTCAGATTCGGGCACTTCACCCGTTCCGAGGCTGGATGGGTTCCAGTGGAAATACAGGGGTGTCGCCGCGACCTAAACTGGCTGCGCCTTCACTCGTCTTCACTAGGAACACCCACCCCTCCGTTTCCATTGGAACTCTTTCTCCTGTATGATTGAACACGAAAAACACTAAACTCTGACCAATTGCTGTCGTGACTAGACCCCAAAGCATATCCACTCAAGATCGCCAACCGAGAACGGGCTCCTTTACTTACGTGGAATTGTTACTTCACAAAGGGCTCCCTTCAGTGGAAGAAGAGGAAAGGTGGGGGTGGGGGCCGTGCGAGAACTCGAGCAGGTGGTTCTATAATGACCCTTGACCCAAGGTCAGTCCGTGGTGACTGAAAGACTAGGTCCCTGCGTTCTCGAGGGAGCAGAAGTCCGTTTGGAACCCCTGCGGCAAGAACACGCGAAAGCGCTTCTGGCCGCCGCCGAGAAGCTGGACTGGAACTGGTTTCTCAGGCCGCTTCGCACAAAGGAGGACATCGACAAACGGATCGCCCACGGCCTCAAAGCCGAGGAGAAGGACGAGGGCTACCCTTTCGTGGTGAAGACAAGGGAAGATGGCCAGGTGATCGGAAGCACGTCGTACCTTCTGGTCGATTTCGAGCAGAAGACTACAGAAATCGGATCCACTTGGTACATCCCGGCTGTTCAAGGCACCAAAGTTAACCCCGAATGCAAGTGCCTCATGATGAAACACGCTTTTGAAGACTGGGGTGCTAACCGAGTCCAGTTCGTCACCGACGTCAACAATATCCACTCACAACGAGCCATTTTGAAACTCGGGGCGAAATTCGAAGGGAAACTCAGAAACCACAAGATTAGGGCTGATGGCTCTGTGCGCGATTCGATGGTCTACTCGGTCGTCAGAAACGAATGGCCAGCGGTGCGAGAGGGACTACTGGCCAGGATTAGAGACCACTAGTCGGGCGTCGCATCAAGGCTACGCAGGTTGCTTGGCGCCACAGTTCGAGCAGAAGGTCGCCGAGGCGAGCAGCTGGGTCCCACAGTTGGGGCAGAATTTCATTCCCGGCATCGGCGCCGGCCCAGACGCTATTGTGGCTTGGTTCGTAGGGGAGGACGGACTGACTCGGGCCCGATTGGAGAAAAAGTAGACCGTCAGCGCAATTGGAAGAATCGGCTCATAGATGGCAGAAAGTATACCGGTGGCAACTGGCGACGCACCACCGAAGAGGCCGCCCACCACGCCCAAGACGGCCGCGATTACCACCACGATTAACCCAAGGACCAAAAACGTAGCGAAAGTCTTCAACCATCTGTGGCTGACGAGCTCGCGGCTCCTGCTGAGGCTGCCCAGAACCCCAGTGTTCTCAAGAAGGAGGGCGGGAAGAGCGAGACAGAACATTATTGCCAGAATTATCCCGGGGACGATCAAAGCGACAAACCCCAAGATGACGACGATACCGACGATGAGGCTCACCGCCCACATCCAGACCAACTTGGAAAGCGCAAACCGGACAGAGGCTCCCAACGACATCCGCTTTCCTTCAATAGCTTCGGCCGCAATTTTGATTGTGGCTCCTTCGGCGACCGGAAGGACAACCAACGTGATTCCCTCAACGATGAGGTACAACTCGAAGGTCGCCCCGAGGTAACCCGGGAGCCAGGAGAGGTCCGTAGGGCTTGTCGGAACGGCTGGAATCTGGACAGCTTGGTGCGCCATGATCGTGACAACGCCAATCACTGCCTCAACGACCGCGAACACGACGAAATACTTCACGAAGTCTCGTTGGAAGAGGTTGAAGGTCTCCGAGACCACCTCACCAAGGCTCATCTCGCTTGCGATGCCTTCTCCCGAAGCCACGACAGTCCGCCTAGCTACTCCACGATAAAAGGAGAACACGGGCTCAGTTCGGACTTGAAGGCAAGTGTCGCCTGCCTTGATCCGTAAGCTGATAGACGAAGGGCTTGGTCGCGTCACTTCGGGTCACAATCCCCCCGTCAAAGAGCTCTTTCATCAGGCGGGCCGTGTGTTCACGCGACAGCCCAATGGCATCGGTGAGCTGGCGGGTGTTCTTCGGGCCCTCGGCGAGCAGACCAATCACTTTCAATTGCGTCTCGTCAAGTTGGACTTCCCGCCCCAGAGTATGTGATGCCTGTGACTCCGGCTGTGACTCAGGCTGTTGCGCTAGAGGAGTTGGCGGTGTCACATTGGTCACAATCTCTTGAGGAGGTTGCGGCTGAGGGGCTGGCGCGGGCGTCGAGGAAGGACTAGCGGAGGCTTGGGCGGCCGCACTAGCAAGAACTCTCGACTGGACGACTTCTAGTCTTCCCATGACATCTAGAATACGTTCATCCTGCTTCTTCATTCTTTGCTCAAGAGCCTGCCATAGGTCGCGGCCAAGGTCTGAGGAAGAGGTGATCCTCTGCGACACTTGCCTATACCTGACTAGTAGACCAAAGGCCAAGACCACAAAGAAGACAGCCGTCGCCAGGAGAATGGCAGTGACCAGATCATCAACCAGCGCCATCTGGCCGGCGTCACACCAGGACGTGATTTAAGTGTGATGCCTATCACACAACGATGCGGCTCAGAAGGACGTCCAATAGCTGCAGAAACCGTTCCGCTTCCTCATCAGAGAGTTCGCGGGCTCCTCCTCCCACCAAGTCGAACAGCCTGCGCACATCTTCTACCCTGATCAAACCTACCCAGATTGCGAGTACGACAGTTACTAGTGATTCCTTCAGGTTCGTGCGAGCTTGGAGGACCGTCCGGTAATACGACCCTATCGTCAGTGGCTTGTCCTGCTTCCCTTTGGTCCGCCCCCGAGACACAGATGAAGCGGCGTCTTTCAACTTGAATTCGCCTGTCGCAACCCGCATGTAGCTGGTCAGCGACTCGAGCTGTCTGGGCGTGATGGACGACTGACCGACGAGTCTATCGAGGAAGCTCATGCAGGTCGTATTAATGCAATAGTGTATTAAACGCTGCCAGGCACACTTCTGCGATTCCCGTCCTTTCTACCGGGGAATATAACACGATTAAGCGTTCCTTTCCTGATTTCCGACGATTTATTGAGGACGCCTAGGGAGCATGTGAAACGCTATTTTATTTACTTGAGTTAACCAGCGAGCGGGCGAGATAGATGGGTAGGAGACGAAAGAAGACCCTTCGAGTCATCCATAGGACCCTGCCAAAGGTCTTTGCGTGTCCCCGATGCGGCCTGATCTCCATCCGCATCACATCAGATCAGGATGAGGCATCACAAGACACCGTATTCCGGGTCACATGCGGCAACCCCAACTGTCCCCTCCACGCAGGCAGAGAGATGCGGTATGCAACCAAGCGGGCTGACATAGACGTCTACAACACGTTCGTCGATGACTATGCCAAAGCCGGGGCATGATTTGATCGACATCGGTCCGGTTGAAAAGCTTCTCATTGAAAGGACGAAGAAAGGGCCAATCGTAGCAGCTCTGATAGACCCCGAAAACTTCTCGCCAAAGCAGGCTAGCGACACTGCCGCCAAGGCAGTGAATGCAGGGGCTTCGCTGATTTTGGTGGGAGGGTCTACCCTAGCCAACCAAAGCCAACTCGACGCAGTCGTGAGGGCGGTCAAGGGTCACAGCAAATCACAATCTGGTCACACTAAATCACGCCAGGTTCCCGTGGTTCTTTTCCCGGGAAACATTACAGGCGTTTCACGATTCGCGGACGCCATCCTGTTCAGTAGCCTCCTCAATTCGACCAATCCTTACTTCATCATCGGGGCGCAGGCGCTCGGATCAATCGAAGTCTATAGGAGCAAGATTGAGAGCATACCAATGGCATATTTGGTCTTCGGCAACGCTAGCGCCGCCAGTTTCATCGGCCAAGTAAACAGCATCCCTTCCTCGAAACCGAATCTCGCCGTCATCTACGCGTTAGCCGCGAGGTATCTAGGGATGCGCACCCTATACCTGGAGGCCGGCAGCGGATCGGGAGAGCCGATAACCGCCGAAATCATCAGGGCGGTCAGGAGGATATATGATGGCCTCCTGATCGTGGGTGGAGGCATCACGACGGTCGAAACGGCTAGACAGGCCGCCAAGGCAGGGGCGGACGTCTTAGTCGTCGGCAACCTCCTTCAATCATTCGGGTTCGGAAATACGCTCCGACAGATCACATCCTCAATCAGGTCGTAATGAAACAGACGGCCGACAAAGCGATAAAGGATGACTAACACAGCATTCACCAATTTGCCGTACTGTACCCGGTGCGGGGGAGAGGTCCTGGTCACGGACAGATACTGTCCGAACTGTGGCCAGAACGTCGACCGGAGCGTTGGGCGTCTTGCCGCCCCGGCGCCGCCGTTTCCAAGCCCTCAGGTGGCTGTGCGGGCGCCACCTTCTGGTTCCAAGAGTCCCGGAGCGGCCGCGGTTCTCAACTTCTTCTTTCCCGGCCTAGGCTACATATATGTCGGTAAAGCTGGAGAGATCATCTTCGGAGGTCTGGTGTTCGTCTTCTACTTCATCGGTTTCGAAGTCGGATACCTAATCGTATTGCTCACCTATGTTCCGTCGACCGCTCCGGTCAACTTCTCCCCCTACACAGCCCTAATCCTTCTGGCGTTCCTTCTGCCATTCGCTTTCGCTTATGACGGATACCGGAGGGCGAAGTCGCTATAGCCCTCAATTACTGTCCGAACTGCGGAGTTCCCTTAGCCGTCGGCCAAAACTTCTGCAGGAGCTGCGGCGTGGACCTCAGGCAGCTAACCCAACAAGCGCCAGCTCAAGTGCAACAACCAACTTCACCGATTCGTGGTCTCGGGTCCAACGCCGTCGTCTCCCTAACTGCAGAGGGGCTGAACGGGGCGGTGTTTCGCCCCCGCGGGACGCTCTTCCTTTCCATCCTCCTCCCAGTTCCGCTGCTCATTGTTGCGTACCTCTTCTTCCAAGAAGGCGTCCTCGCAATTTATGCTGCAGCCTGGATTGTACTCTCACTCCTCATCTACGACGAGCTGAGATGGATGGGGTTTCGTCGCCTTGAGAGAAATTCTCCTCTGGACTCTCAGTCGAACGAGCCTTCATGGTCGGTGCCTTGGGGGTCAGTATTGATGGCAGACTGGAACGGCAGGACCCTCTGGTTCACCAGCACGAATCCCCCACGCAAGATGTCGGTCACATTCGACCTCAGCGACGCGCCGCTAATCGAGAGAAGCTTCACATCATGGGGGGTATGGTATTCACGGAAACACACCAGGCTTTCGCGGACCCTCACCAGCTTCTCCACTCTTGCGCTAGTCCTGTTCGCAGTCGGCCAACTCATCCTCATTCTTGCGGCGGTCCTTCCCTTCTTTCCAGGGGAGGCGCAGATGTACAACACCATCCTTAGCAACACCAAGTCGCAGATTGCAGGGGCCACGTTTATGGAGGCGTTCAAGGCAATCCTCCTCAACAACCTACAAGTCGCCTGGGGTGGCATGCTCCCTGTCCTCGGCCAATTGTCCTTCGGGCTGGCCAACTACAACACCGGGCGGGTGATTCAAGTGATAGCCGTCTCCGACAATTACCCGCCATCATTGGTGCTCGTTTCACTGTACCTGCTCCCACACACTTGGGTGGAGGAGTCCGCCTATCCTATAGCGACTGTGGCTGGGCTGCTGGCGGTCACACGTTGGCGTTCCGTTTCGCCTAGCGAATTCGCCCACAGGGTCAACTGGGGTTCCTGGAAGCTCGTCCTTTCAATGGGGGGCGTCGCGTTGATTCTGATTACAGCCGGTCTCATAGAGACAGCAGGGCTTTACCTCGGTGAAGGCGAGCTCCTGCTCTGGATTCCTGTCGGCGCAGTGATCTACCTGACAATCACACTGTCTCGAACGCTCAGGCGTGACAAGGCGCCGCTAGGTAGTGCTTAATTCCCTCCGACATAACAACGGCCAAGATTGTCCTTCTCTGCCGACCTCGCTTGGGCGCGCGTCAAGACGCTGGCTCCATTTCCGACAAAGCTCGAGTCCTATTACTGCGACATCCTTTCACAATATGAAGCGGCGCAGGACGCTGCTTCAATCGCGAGGTCAAAAGGGCTCGACCCCACCAGCGCCGTAGAGAGCAAGACGGTCTTCGACTTGGCAGACCGCGTCAATCAGATGCTACGCCTAGACCAGTTCGAGGGGCTCGTCGACCGGCTCAGGGAGCTACTCCACACAACATCGAAGGAGCGGGCCGCGCTCGCAATATCTCAGGAAATTGCCCTGGGTAGGTTCGGAGCGCTCGAGAGGCACGAGGCACTGAACTACGGGGTCCGCGCCGGGCTAGCTGTAATGACCGATGGGGTCACCGTGGCCCCGCTGGAAGGGATATCCGGTGTAAAGATCAAGCAGAACGACGACAACACGGACTACGCATCTGTATCATACGCGGGCCCCATGCGGTCCGCGGGGGGGACAGAGGCGGGATTCTCCCTTGTGATTGCAGATCTCACCGCCAAGAAGCTCGGTCTGAGCAACTACAGGGCCAGCCGAGACGAGATTGATCGTTTCGCCGAGGAGCTGAGGATATACGAACGCGACGTCGGCAACTTTCAGTACAAGGTCACCGACGACGACATCAGGAGAGCTATCTCCAACCTTCCCGTCGAGATAGACGGGATTGAAACCGACCCAATCGAGGTCGTCGTCCACCGAAACCTGAAGCGCGTGGCGACCGACAGGCTGAGAGGCGGGGCGTTAAGAGTGCTCAACGACGGGGTCATAGGGCGCGCCAACAAACTGTCAAAGAAGCTAGCCAGCCTTAACATCACGGGATGGGAGTTCCTCGGCCAGCTGAAGGGAGGGATGCAGCAGTCGACAAACGAGACGGAGGTGGCGGGCGCCCACTTTGAGGAGGTCATCTCCGGAAGAGCCGTCCTCTCTATGCCTCACAGCAAAGGAGGCTTCAGGCTCAGGTACGGCCGGTCGATGAACACGGGTCTTTCCACCATAGGGATCCACCCCGCCGTGGCCACTCTTCTGGATTACCCAGTGGTGACCGGGACCCAAGTCAAGGTGGACATTCCCGGTAAGGCCGCCACGATTGCATTCGTGGATTCGATCGAGGGGCCGACGATACTGACTAAGAACGGGAGCGTCATCAGGGTGTCTACGGTAGCCCAGGCCGAGGAGCTCCACGACTCTCTAGCCAAGATCATAGACCTCGGTGACGTGCTCATCAGCTACGGTGATTTTCTAGAGAACAACAAGGCCCTTCCTCCATCTCCCTATGTTGTGGAGTGGTGGGTGCAGGACCTCCGCCGTGCGCTGGCCGCGGTACCGGGGGCGCGAGAGATGCTCCACGCGGCCGGTGTTTCACCCGAAAGAGCAGCCGAGCTTCAATCCTCACCCACTACAATTCCATCTGCAGCCGAGGCCATCGCCATCTCCCTGTCGCTCGGGCTCCCGCTCCATCCTTCACACACTCCGCGCTTCGACCGGGTTTCTTCTTCAGACCTCGCCGAACTCAGGAAGTACTCTCTGATGGAAGGGGCCAAAGTGGTGATAAATGCCAACATCCCCCAAATCCGATGGATACTGAACACCTGTCTTATCGAGCACAGGATCGAGGGGGACGTTGCCGTCATCAGCGGAGAACCGGCCTTGATCATTTGCGCCCTTCTGAGGCTCAAGGAGCCGGAGTTTGTGATCTCTTCAGACGAACCCGAGTACATCAAGAGGCTCTCCGGCATTCAGCTCGGGCGCCAGAGCACCACGACCATCGGGGTCAGGGTCGGCAGGCCTGAGAAGGCGATGGTCAGGAAGATGAAGCCCCCGGTCCACACCCTGTTCCCGGTCGGATACGAAGGAGGGTCGATGCGGGATGTATTCACAGCCGCCAAGGCAGGCCGAGTGACGATTGAGGTCGTCAACAGGTTCTGTTCCAGGTGCAACGAAAGACGAATGTCGCTTCAGTGCGAACTCTGCAATCAGCCAACCACCGAGTTCATGTCCTGTCCCCGGTGCGGCACCACCACGGAAGACGAGACATGCCCCAACTGTAGGGCGAACAC
>Ga0335079_10010935_pt1 | contig 10341 bp, 12 predicted proteins | sample Lox_Sample_33_FD_206719 | JGI IMG/M metagenome (GOLD analysis project Ga0335079, IMG submission 206719) | Soil microbial communities from Loxahatchee National Wildlife Refuge, Florida, United States - Lox_Sample_3.3 | ecosystem: Environmental > Terrestrial > Soil > Wetlands | place: USA...
GCTGACTACGGCCTGAAGGGCAAGGTCGCCGTGCTCGGCAATACCACCATGACCGACGAGGGCATCCTCAAGGTGATGGGTGAGGAGGCGGTCGGCGTATACAGCGCCGGCTGGTACGCCGCCGGCTTGGATACGCCGGACAACAAGAATTTCGTCGCCGGCATCAACGCGGAGTACAAGCACGATCCCGGCTTCTACACGGCGGGGCCTTACACCGCGCTGCTCATCATCGAGGAGGCCCTCAAGACCACCAAGGGCAACACGGCGGACGCGGCGGCTTTCCTCAAGGCCATGCACGACGTGCGGCTCACCCACGGCCCGATCGGCCCGATCAAGCTCGACGAATACGGCACGCCCGTCCTTGACATCCACATCCGCAAGGTGGCGCGCGTGAACGGCAAGCTCACCAACACCATCATCAAGACCTATCCGCAGGTGAACCAGTTCTGGACCTACGATCCCAAGAAAGCCGTCGAGCAACCGGTCTTCTCGCGCGATTTCCCGCCGAGCAAGAATCTCGAATAGAGGGGCTTTCGGTCGCTTTACTGGAACGGCGGCCGTCCGCTCTACCGGGCGGCCGATTGCGTTGCTAAATAGTGGGTGCGGGGCGCGCGCCGCGCGAGGAACGATTCTGTCATGTTCGATTCGCTGCGAAAACTGATTTCCGACCTGGGCGAGGGCGGCAAGCATGCCGCCCGCTTCGCGGACGACGATTACCGCGTGGCCGCCGCCGCGTTGCTGGTGCACGCCGCCGCCATCGACGGCTCGATCTCCGACGCCGAGCGCGACAATCTGCACGGCCTGATCAAGCAGCGCTTCGATCTGGACGATGCCGCGACCGACGAGTTGGTCGCCGAGGCCACCGAGGTCGAGCAGAAGGCCGTCGACCTCTATCGTTTCACCGCCAAGCTGAATCGTTCGCTCGACGAGGCGGGCCGCGCGCGCATGGTCGAAATGATGTGGCAAATCGCCTACACCGACGGCGTGGTCACCGAGTTCGAGGATAATCTGATTTGGCGCGCGGCCGACCTGCTCGGCGTGTCGCAAGGCGAGCGGATCGCGCTGCGCGAACGCGTTTCGGGCTCGCGTGGCAACGGGGGCAAGATCGCGCAATGAGCTTGCAGCCGGTCACCGTGATCACCGGCGCTTCGGCCGGCATCGGCTCGGCGCTGGCACGGGTGTTCGCGCGTCACGGTCACGCGCTGGCGCTGGTGGCGCGGCGCGCCGATCGCCTGCACGCGCTGGCCGACGAAATCGCGGCCGCCGGCGGCGCCCGGCCGCTGGTGATCGTCGCCGACCTGCAACGCGGCGATGCCGTGCGCGTGATCGGCGAGGCGCTGGAGGCGCGGCGGGCCGAGCCGCAATTCATGGTCAACAACGCCGGCTTCGGCCTGGTCGGCACGGCCGCCGCGCTCGACCGCGCCGAGCAGCTGGCCATGATCGACCTCAATATGCGCACGCTGGCCGAGCTCTCGCTTGCCTTCGTCGACAGTCTGGCGCGCCAACGCGGCGGCATTCTCAACGTCGGCTCGATGGCCGGTTTCCTGCCCGGACCGGGGATGACCGTCTATTACGCCACCAAGGCCTTCGTGCTGTCGTTCAGCGAGGCGCTGCACAGCGAGCTCAAGGCGCGCGGTGTGCGCGTGACGGTGCTTTGTCCCGGCCCGGTGCCGACCGAGTTCGCCAAACGCGCCGGTGTCACCGGTAGCATAGCCCCGGAAATCCTTACGCTGAGCGCAGAGCAGGTGGCGGAAGCTGGCTATCGCGGACTGATGCAGGGCCGCCGGACGGTGGTCCCTGGCCTGTTCAACAAGGCGGTCGTCACGGCGATTCGCGTCGTCCCGCGCCGCCTGCTGCTGGCGCTGATGGACATCCGCCAGCATCGGCGCAGGTCCGCGCCGCGCACATAGCCGCCATCGGGTGTCCATATTGCAAACAGCGGCAAAGCGATTACTCATAGGGTGCGGCGCAAGAATCGATTTTGAGCATGATCTTTTCCGAAAACCGGTTCCCATCCGATCAAGTCGGGGGCAGACTTTTTCGGGATCATGCTCCAGGCGCCGAGCCGCCATGGTGAAGCCGGTCCTTCTCATCCTGCACCAGGAGCATTCCTCGCCCGGCCGAGTCGGCCAGGTGCTGAGCAAGCTCGGCTATCCGCTCGACATCAGACGGCCGCGCTTCGGCGACCCGCTGCCGGAGACGATGGAGGAGCACTCGGGCGCCGCGATCTTCGGCGGCCCGCAGAGCGCCAACGACAACGAGGAATTCGTCCGCCGCGAGATCGACTGGATCGGCGTGCCGCTGCGCGACAAGAAGCCTTATCTCGGCATCTGCCTCGGCGCGCAGATGATGGCGCTCCATCTCGGCGCCCGCGTCTATCCGCATCCGCAAGGCCACGCCGAGGTCGGCTATTACCCGATCCGTCCGACCGAGGCGGGACGCGCGATCTGCGCCGAGTGGCCCGACGCCGTCTACCAATGGCACCGCGAGGGATTCGATCTTCCCGCCGGCGCCGAACTTTTGGCGGAGGGCGACGCATTTTCCATTCAGGCGATCCGTTACGGCCCGGGATACGCGTTGCAATTTCACCCCGAGGTGACCCACGCGATGATGTACCGCTGGCTGGTGCGCGGCGCGCACCGCATGGAGATGCCGGGGACCAAGCAGCGCCATGAGCACATTGCCGACCGGGCGGTGCACGACCACGCCTCGCGCAACTGGCTTGCCGCCTTCATCGATCACTGGATTGGGCGAAAGCCGCCTAACGAGGCGGCTGAATAAAAAGCCCGCCTGCGCCCTGCGGGCTACGACGGGCAACCTTCGCGGCTCTAGGCTGGCTTGCCAACCGAAGCGGCGGTGGCCGCGAAGGTTGGTGGAGCCGAGGGGATTTGAACCCCTGACCTCCTCATTGCGAACGAGGCGCTCTCCCAACTGAGCTACGGCCCCGCCTTCGTGCGCAGCATTTTTGCGCGTTTTCAGCGAGTGGGCGCCATTTAGGACCAGGGTTTTGGCCTGTCAAGGACGCCCCTTTTCCTCGGCCACGCAAGCGGCTATTCGTCAATCCGGCCACCCGCACGGAGCGCGCGATGAACCCTTTTCTTTGGCTCGTTGACACGATCATCACGATCTACATCTGGCTGTTGATCGCGTCGGCGATCCTGTCCTGGCTGGTCGCCTTCAACGTGGTCAACACCCGCAACCCGGTGGTGCACACGGTCGGCGACCTGCTGTACCGGCTCACCGAGCCGCTGCTGCGGCCGATCCGCTCCATGCTGCCCCATCTCGGCGGCATCGACATTTCGCCGGTGATCCTGATCATCGGCCTGTTGTTCCTGCGTCAATTGATTTTCTGGCTCTACATCAGGCTTTTCGTCTAGGTGCCGTCACAGCGGCAATGGCCGTGGACGTTCGCCGCTGGCGGCGTCATGCTTTCGGTCCGGCTGACGCCCAAGGGCGGCCGCGACGCCATCGACGGCATGGCGCAATTGGCCGACGGCCGCAGCGTGCTCAAGGTGCGCGTGGCGGCGGCGCCGAGCGAGGGCGAGGCGAATACCGCGCTGCTGCGCCTCATTGCCAAGGCGGTGGGCGTCCCGCCGCGTGACGTGACGCTCAGCGTGGGCGCCACCTCCCGCGTCAAGCAACTCGCCATCGCGGGCCACGGCCCGACATTGATCGCGGCCCTGGAGAAGATCGCGGCGAAAGGCTAACAATCGGCCATGTCCGCACGCCTCATTGACGGCAAGACGATCTCGGCAGACTTGCGCGGCAAGGTGACCGACGCGGTGCATCGCCTGCGGCGTGACCGCGGCATCGTGCCAGGGCTGGCAGTGGTGCTGGTCGGCCATAATCCGGCGAGCAAAGTCTATGCCCGCAACAAGACCAAGGCGGTAACCGAAGCAGGCCTGCGCTCGTTCGACCAATATCTGCCCGAGGACGTCAGCGAGAGCGAGTTGCTCGATCTGATCACGCGCCTCAACATCGATGAGAACGTGAACGGCATCCTGGTGCAATTGCCGCTGCCGCCGCAGATCAATACCGATAGGGTGATCGCCGCCATCAATCCCGACAAGGACGTCGACGGCTTCCACCCGCTTAACGCCGGCCGGCTGGCGAGCGGGTTGCCGGGCTTGGTGCCGTGCACGCCGCTCGGCTGCGTGCGGCTGGTCAAGACCGTGCACCCGTCGCTTGCGGGGCTGGAGGCGGTGGTGATCGGCCGCTCCAACATCGTCGGCAAGCCGGTGGCGCAGTTGCTGCTCGCGGAGAACGCGACGGTGACCATCGCGCATTCGAAGACCAACGACTTGCCGTCGGTGTGTGCGCGCGCCGACTTGCTGATAGCCGCCATGGGCCGCCCGGAAATGGTGCGCGGCGGCTGGATAAAGCCGGGCGCGACGGTGATCGACGTCGGCATCAACCGCATCGTCGGCGAGGACGGCCGCGCGCATATCGTCGGCGACGTCGCCTATGCCGAGGCGAAGACGGTTGCCGGCGCCATCACGCCGGTGCCGGGCGGCGTCGGGCCGATGACCATCGCCTGCCTGCTGCTCAACACGCTCACTGCCGCGAGCATCCAAAATGGCCTGCCGGCGCCGAAGATTTAGCGGCGTCGTCACCGCGCAGGCGGGGACGCAGTAGGCGAAGGCCTGTCGAATTATCACGAGGCGGTTGATTACTGGATGCCCGTCTTCGCAGGCATGACAGTTTCGCTCACTGCCAGGCGTAGGCGACCTTGTCGAGCGTCTTGGCGCCGAAGCGCTCCGATGAGCGCGCGACCGCGCGGCCGCCGAGCGCGCGATAAAATTCAACCGCCGGTTCGTTGTCGGACAGCGCCCACACCACCAGGCTCTTCAGGCCGCTCTGCGTAAGATCCTTGCGCGCGGCCGAGAACAGGCGGCGGCCGAAGCCGAGCCCCTGGAACTCCGGACGCAGATAAAGTTCGTAGACTTCGCCGTCATAGAACAGGCTGCGCGCCCGGTTGCGCCCGTAATTGGCGTAGCCGGCGACCTGCTCGCCGAATTGCAGGATGGTGATGCGGCTGCCTTTGCGGATCGCCGAATCCCACCAATCCGGTCCGCGCCGGTTGATCAGCTTGTCGAGTTCATTTCCCGGGATGATGCCCTGATAGGCGGTCCGCCATGCCTGATCATGGGTCGCGGCGACATCGGCGGCGTCGGCGGCTTTGGCTCGGCGAATCTCTATGAGGGTCGTACTCATTTAAGAATTGAAGCAACGAACTTTGCGGCCTTCAAGCCCTATCCTTAATGATAGATTAACGGTGTGGATTACTGGTCACAGGTTGTCAGAAACGGGCCGTGGCCGCGGCAAAACGTGCTTGTGCGACGTGCGTGCCGCGCCGAATGCACTGGCGCGCAGCGTCCGCCGTCCGGGTGAACCGCCGCGCCGGCGGCAAGTGATTCGATTTTCGGAATCGAGTCGTCCCAATATAGGACAGCGTTACCGCCTGGCGGACCGAGACCGGAAATTTACACCGCCTCGGCTTCCTTGGCGCGGTCGGCGCGCTTGCGCTCATTCTCGTCGAGCAGCTTCTTGCGCAGGCGGATCGACTTCGGCGTGACCTCGACCAATTCGTCGTCCTCGATATAGGCCAGCGCCTTTTCCAGCGTCATGCGGATCGGCGGGGTGAGGCGCACGGCTTCGTCTTTTGACGTGGTGCGGATGTTGGTGAGCTTCTTGCCCTTGAGCACGTTGATGACGAGGTCGTTGCCGCGCGTGTGCTCGCCGACAATCATGCCCTTGTAGACCTTCCAGCCCGGCTCGATTATCATCGGGCCGCGGTCTTCCAGGTTCCACAGCGCATAGGCGACCGCATCGCCCTGATCGTTGGAGATGAGCACGCCGTTGCGGCGGCCCTGGATCGGCCCCTTGTACGGCGCGTAGGCGTGGAAGATGCGGTTCATGATGGCGGTGCCGCGGGTGTCGGTGAGCAGCTCGCCCTGATAGCCGATCAGCCCGCGCGTCGGCGCGTGGAAGACGAGACGCAGGCGGTGACCGCCTGACGGCTTCATTTCCAGCATCTCGGCCTTGCGCTCGGCCATCTTCTGCACGACCACGCCCGCATGCTCCTCGTCGAGGTCGATGACGACCTCTTCGATCGGCTCCAGCGTTTCGCCCGTCGTCGGATCCTCGCGCAGCAGCACCTTCGGCCGCGACACCGAGAGCTCGAAGCCCTCGCGCCGCATCGTCTCGATCAGAATGCCGAGCTGCAATTCGCCGCGCCCGGCGACTTCCATGGAATCCTTCTCGTCCGATTCGCGCACGCGCAGCGCCACATTGCCTTCCGCCTCGCGCAACAGCCGGTCGCGGATCATGCGGCCGGTGACCTTGTCGCCTTCGGTGCCGGCGAGCGGGGAATCATTGACGCGGAAGATCATCGCCAGCGTCGGCGGATCGATCGGCTGCGCCGGGATCGGCGTTTCGACCGAAGGATCGCAGATGGTCATGGCGACGGTGGCATTGGGCAATCCGGCAATGGCGACGATGTCGCCGGCCGCCGCCTCATCCACCGGCACGCGCTCGATGCCGCGGAAAGCGAGCACCTTGGTCACGCGCCCGGTCTCGATCAGCGTCCCGTCGTGGCCGAGCACCTTCACGTTCTGGTTCGGCTTGACCGATCCGGAAGTGATGCGGCCGGTGACAATGCGGCCGAGATAGGGGTTGGCTTCGAGGATGGTGCCGAGCAGGCGGAAGGGGCCGTCCTGGACCACCGGCGGCTTGACGTGGTCGAGGATGAGATCGAACAGCGGCTGCATGCCGTCGTCGTGCGAGCCGTCGAGGCTCTTCGCCATCCAGCCCTGCTTGGCGGAGCCGTAGAGGATGGGGAAATCGAGCTGCTCGTCGGTCGCGTCGAGCGCGGCGAACAGGTCGAAGACCTCGTTCACCACCTCGATCGCGCGCGCGTCGGCGCGGTCGACCTTGTTGATAACGACGATGGGCTTGAGGCCCATCTTGAGCGCCTTAGAGACCACGAACTTGGTCTGCGGCAGCGGGCCTTCGGCGGCGTCCACCAGCACCAGCGCGCCGTCCACCATGTTGAGGATGCGCTCGACCTCGCCGCCGAAATCGGCATGGCCCGGCGTGTCGACGATGTTGATGCGGACGCCTTTCCACACCACCGAGGCCGCCTTCGCCAGGATGGTGATACCGCGCTCGCGCTCGAGGTCGTTGGAATCCATGGCGCGCTCGACCACGCGCTGGTTCTCGCGATAGGCGCCGGATTGCTGCAGCAGCCGGTCGACCAGCGTGGTCTTGCCATGGTCGACGTGGGCGATGATGGCGACGTTGCGAAGATTCATCGTTTCTCTCTGCGCATGATGTTTGCCGAAAACCGGTTCCCATCCCCGATCAAGTCGAGGACAGGCTTTTCGCGATCATGCGCGTGGGTTCCAAAAACCAAAGCGCGGGCCCGTTCGGACCCGCGACACGGCGCTATTGCGGCGCAATATAGTCAGCAAACGGCCGGAAGCAACCGGCCAATCGCCGGCCGCTCAGGCTGCGCGGGAGGACGGCGGTTGTGTCCAGGGGCCGATTTTGACGCCTTTCGGCAGCGAATCCTGCAGCATCATCATCTCGGCAATGGTCTCGCCGGTCACCAGGCCGACCAGCTTGCCGCTATTATCGACAATCCCGACTGCCGGCGCCTGCTTCTGCATCAACAGCTTGAACGCCTGCTCCAGCGTCATGCGATGGCCGATGGTCGGTATATCCGCGACCATGGCGTCGGCGACGCGGGCGTCGGGGCCGCGCTGCTTGATGGCGCGGATCAGATCGCCGCGGCCAAGCACGCCGATCGGCTTGCCGGCGCCATCGACCACGGGAAATTCACCCTGGCCGGTTTGCAACAGGGTCTGCACCGCCGCATCGAGATGCTCCTCGGGCGTCAGCGTCTCGAACTGCGTCATCATGGCGTGGCTCACCGGCACGCCGCGCGAGGCGGCGCGCAACGCCACCATGTGTGCTTCCGACGAGGCGGCGAGATAGACGAAGATGGCGATGAAGATCAGGATTGGATTGTACATCAACCCAATGAAGCCGAGCGCAAAAGCGACGAACTGGCCGATCGCCGCGGCGACTTCGGTCGCCCGCACGTAGCCCATGCGGCTTGCCAGGAGCGCGCGCAGCACACGGCCGCCGTCCATGGGAAAAGCCGGGATCATGTTGAACACGGCGAGGAATAGGTTCACCACCGCCAGCCGGTCGATCAAAGAGAACTGCGTGTTGTCGAGCCCCGCCGCGGCGTTCGAGTTCAGCGACGCGCCGCCGATGAAGACCAGCAGCAGCGTGATGGCGACGTTCACCAGCGGTCCGGCGATGGCGATCAAGAATTCCTGCCCCGGCTCCTCCGGGATACGCTCGAGCTGCGCCACGCCGCCGATCGGCAGCAGCGTCACATAAGGCGTCGGCACGCCGAAGGCGCGCGCCGTGAGGATGTGGCCAAATTCGTGTAGCAGCACGCACAGAAACAGCAGCACCATGAACACGATGCTGTTCAAGGCGGTGGCGCCGCCGCCTTGGCTGTAGCTGGCGGCAAATATCCAGGCGAGAAACAGCAGGAAGGTGAGGTGGATGCGGACGACCGTGCCGAACACCTTGCCGATATTCAATGACCAGGACATGAAAGCCTCGTATGGCCGGGGTGGCCGCTCAAAGGTAGTATCGGCGAGGACCCTTTGCGAGGGTCGTGCGTTCGCCTTTAGAGGGCCCGATCATGGCACAGAAACTGTCCGCAGACGCCCGCAAGATGGCCTTGGCCAAGCTTCCCGGCTGGTCCGAAGCGGCCGGCCGCGACGCGATCACGAAGAAATTCGTCTTCAAGGATTTCAACCAGGCGTTCGGCTTCATGACCAGGGCGGCGCTGGTGGCGGAGAAGATGGATCACCATCCGGAGTGGTTCAACGTCTACAAGACGGTCGAGGTGACGCTCGCGACGCACGACGCCGGCGGAGTGACCGAGCGCGACATCGCGCTTGCCGAGGCGATGGACAGACTCGCGGGTTGAGCATGGATCAGACAACGCTCGCCGTCTACGATTCCGATGCGTCGACCTTTGTGCAGCGCTGGCTCACCGAGGAAGAGCCGGCCGACGTCTATGCGCTGTTGCGGAAATTTTTCCGCCCGGGACTCACCGCCGATATCGGTTCGGGCAGCGGGCGCGATGCGGCCTGGCTCACCGCTAACGGCTATCCAGCCATCGGTTACGACCTGTCCGAGGCTTTGCTGGCGCAGGCCCGCGCCCGTTTCCCGCACATCGAATTCAAAAAGGCCGCATTGCCCGACTTGAGCGGAGTTCCGGCGCGGCATTTCGACAATGTGGTCTGCGAGACGGTGCTCATGCATTTGCCAAGCGAGGAAATCGCGCCCGCGGTTGCCCGCATGCTGGAAATCCTCAAGCCGGGCGGCGTCATCTACATGAGCTTCCGCATCACCGAGAACGCCGACCACCGCGAAAAGGACGGCCGGCTGTTCACGGCCTATGTCGGCGATCATGTGCGCCGCGCGCTGGCCGGACAGGCGATCCTGTTCGACGGGACCGTCGAGCGGCGGCCCGGCGTGATGCACCAGCGGCTCATTGCGCGCGTCGCCTAGCGTCTTGCGGCGGCGATTTTCGACGCCCATCTAAATTGGATGGCATTCGCACGCACTGCATTCTGGCGCAGCGACGACGCCACGCTCAAGCGCAACTTCTGGCGTAAATTGAAGCGCGTGGCCGCGCGGATTCCTTTCGCCGAGGAACTGCTCGCCGCTCACTACTGCGCCTTCGACAAGGACACGCCGCTCACCGTGAAGGCGACGCTCGTCGCCGCGCTCGCTTATTTCGTGTTGCCGGTCGACGCCATTCCCGATGTGCTGCCGGTCATCGGCTTCACCGACGATGCCGCGGTGCTGGCGACCGCGATCAAATTGGTCGCCGGCAACATCCGCCCGGCGCATCGCGAGGCGGCGCGCAATGCGCTGGCGAGGCTCTAAGGCCGCAGGATCGCCTTGCCCATCACCTGACGCGCAGCGATCGCCTTGAGCGCCGCGGGCGCCTCGTTCAGCGGATAAACCGCGTGCACGTGCGACGACAGTTTGCCCTGTGCGCACCAGTCGAGAATCTTCATCATGTTGGCGCGATGACCTTGCGGGTTGCGCTGCGTCCAGGCGCCCCAGTAGACGCCGAGCACGTCGTAGCTGCGCAGCAGCACCAGGTTGAGCGGCAGCTTCGGCATGTCACCGGCGGCAAAGCCGATGACCAGATAGCGGCCGCCCCAGTCCATGCCGCGCAGCGCGGCTTCGCTCTGCGCGCCGCCGATTGGATCGTAAACCACGTTGACGCCCTTGCCA
>Ga0335079_10010936_pt1 | contig 10341 bp, 10 predicted proteins | sample Lox_Sample_33_FD_206719 | JGI IMG/M metagenome (GOLD analysis project Ga0335079, IMG submission 206719) | Soil microbial communities from Loxahatchee National Wildlife Refuge, Florida, United States - Lox_Sample_3.3 | ecosystem: Environmental > Terrestrial > Soil > Wetlands | place: USA...
AGTCGTGACCGTCGCCTGGGTTGTGACACGTCCCCACCCAGGTGATCGCGGAGGCCTCTGTGCCCGGCGGGCAGCTGTGTGAGGAGCCGCCGCAGCAGCTGCACAGAAACCCGTCGATCGCACAGTGGCGCCAGTAATCGCAGCTCTTCGGATCACCGGCGTCGGCCACCGCAGGGCCCGTGGCTGCCGGTGCGCCGCGCGCCACCGGCAGCAGTGGCAGCGCGGAAGCCCCGCAGAGCAGCGCACCCAGGCTGCCGATGAGGCGGCGCCGGGATATGCGGCGCGCCATTTCGCGCGCCAGCGCCTCCACAAGACGGTCCACCTTGTGCATGTCGGGCCGATTTTCCACAGCGCTCATGGCGTCACCATAATCGTCGGCGTCTGGCCGAGACTGTCGACCGAGCGCAGATAGCTCCCGGAGAGCGCGTCATAGATGTCGAGCACGTTGCTCTCGATGAAGCAGGTGAACAGCAGCGGCTTGGCATCCTGCGACACCACGATCGAGCCGGCCTTATGGCGCAGGGTGATCTGCTGCACTTTCTTCTTCGCCCTCAGATCGTAGACCCACAGGTCGGTTCCCGGGTTCTTGTGCGTATCCAGACTCCCCTTGTGCATAATGGCGAATAGCCGGCCGCTGGCGCGGTGCACCGCCAGGTGCTGCAAACCGCCCGTGCGCCAGCCCTGCGCCTGCTCGGCCGCCGTCACCAGCGGCCACTTAGCATCCAGGACTACGCCCCGGGGGGTACTGCGAATGGGGTACATCGTTCCCTGGAAGGAGGCGAACAGCCACACCTCGCCCACGCGCACGGCCTTCTCAGTCAGTGGATCCTTCATGCTGTCGAACAGCGCCGCGCTGCGCGTTCGGCTCGCAAGCGCGCCCGCATCGGTGAGCGTGGTCAGAAGCAGCGAGCCGTCGGCACAGATGGAGAAGAAGGTGCGGCGCCCCGTGGGATAGACCAGCGAGCAGCCCGCAGTCTCGATTTCGCCGACGAACTTGCGCGCGCTCATATCGATGACCGAGACGGACTGCGCCGGGGTGAAGTTGTAGATAATGAGAAAGCGCTCGTCATCCGTCAGCGCGGCAGCCCCCGCCATCGGCATATTGGAGGAGCGCTTGGGAGGGATGGCGATCTCGCCCACCGGCTGCAAGTGCGCCGGGTCGTAGAGCGTAACGACGTCGCTCCGCGTCCCGCGCGTGCCGCGCGAGTAATAGGTCTCCGGCGAGTAAATGAGGTCGGCGCTGCGCGGCAGCAGCACGGAGTTATAGGAATACCCGGTGCTGATCAGGCCGAGCATTCTGCCGCTGTCGCCGTCGACCAGGTAGGCCCGGCCGTCGGCCATGCTGAAGAAGTTGAAGTCGTTGACCCACACCCAGTGGGGACCCGGATGCGGGGGCAGCTGCTCGGTGCTCGCGGACTCATTCGGCAGCGGCGCCGCCGCGATCGGGCCGCCACAAAGCAGCCCCAACGCCCACAGCAAAGCCAAAGGCCGAACTGAAGTACTGATAGACCTCTCCCCCCGGACTACCGCCGCACCAGCGGCGCGACAGTCAGCACTCTTACCGCGACTGCGGCAGGATGTCTTGTACGAGTGCGAAGCGAGCCTGTACCAAAGCGCTGCTTTGCCCTCAGTCTGCAGCGGGCGAACCCGTACCGGGTCCTAGGATTCCAGCGCCTCCCACATCTGGCGATCGCGCTCGGCAGTCCAAATCCGCGGATCCCGAAACTGCGTCGCCTCATCATACGCGCGCGATACGTCAAACGGCAGGCAGTGATCGAAGATGACCCAGTGGCCGTACCTGGGACGCAGCCCCGCGCTGACATCGCGATAGATCGCCTTGAGATCGGCCCCCGCCGCCACCCCCCGCTTGACGGCCTCGTACAGCTCGGAAACGAAGGCGCGCGTACCGGCCAGTCCCTGCGCCACCGCGGCGGGCGTCTGCAGCGCCGCCCCCCGGCCCGGCACCAGCTTGTCCGGTTTGAGGGCCGCAACCGCGTCGAGTGTCGCCGGCCAGTCCTTGAAATAGCAGTCCCCCGCATAGGGCGTGGCCTCGAATTCCACCAGGTCGCCGCTGAAGAGAATGCGTTCCGCGGGCAGCCACACGACCGTATCGCCGCGCGTGTGGCCGCGGCCAAGCTGCAGGATCTGCACCTCGAGCGAACCGAGCCACAGGGTGAGTGCCCGCTCAAAGACCAGGTTCGGCCACGTGAGGCCCGGAACGGACTCCACGGCGCGAAACAGGCGCGGAAAGCGCTCGATTTCGCTGCGCATGTCCGCTTCGCCGCGCTCGATAATGAGCTCGAAGGTGTCGCGGCTCGCGATAATGTGCTCGCAGCCGTAGGCGCTGGCGCCCAGCACCCGCACGGCGTGATAGTGCGAGAGCACCACATACTTGATCGGCTTGTCTGTCACCGCGCGGATCCGGCGGATCACGTCGGCGGCCATGACCGGCGTCGCCTGTGTGTCGACCACCAACACCGCGGCATCCCCGATGACCACGCCGGTATTGGGATCACCCTGCGCCGTGTAAGCGAAGGCATGCTCCGACAGTCGCTCAAAGGTGATGGTCTTCTCCGCAAGATCAGCCTGCGAGGCGAACTTCTTTTCCATGAGGTGTCCTCCTAAGGACCGTCGTGCCTGCGGGCCGCGTGCAGCGCCTGCGACAAGACGTCCATATCGCCGATGTGATTGGCAAGCAGCAGCACCAGGCGCGCGTTCAGAGCGGCGCTCTCAGCTTCGCTCAGGCCCCGGTGGGCCTCCACCAGGTGCTCGTAGAAATCATCTCCGCGGCCGGCAAACCCCTCCTGCGTGCGCAGCTGCACCATTTTTCCGCACTCCCTTCAGTTGCCGCCGTTGTAGGCACGCCATGCGGCCCCGAGTTGCCGCGGATCCCAGATCGGCCAGCGTCCAAGGATATGTTGGTCGGGGCGGATAAGGTAGGTGACCCCGGCAGCACCACCATAGCGCGACGCCACCAGGCCCTGCACGTCCTGCAGCACGCGCGGTTGCGCCTGCGAGGACTGGATGGGAATCACCCGCAGGCCCGGGATGCCGCAATCCGCCGCACGCTGCTCGAGCCCCGCACCCGCGTCTGCGGCGGCAAACACCAGCGCCACCGGCGCCGTGCCGAGATGCTCGAGGAGCCACCCCGGCGTGCCGTCGGCTGCGCGCACCGGGGCATCCAGGCAGGGCTGGCCCGCATGCATCGTGCCTACGACCCCGCTGCCGTCCTGCGCGACGCCGGTAAGACCGGCGTAGTCGCAGGGGCGGGAGAGCCGCCCGGAGTTGATGAGCGCGCGCGCAAAGGGGCATTCAACCGCAAGTTCCAGCACGGCGTCGCGAAACTGCTGCTCCGCGGCGCCCTTGGGAGACATGAACGCGGTCGTGCGACGGGAGTTGAGGATGTTCTCGTCCGCCGCAAACACGCGCTCACGCTCGTAGCTGTCGAGCAGCACCGCCGGAGCCTCGCCGCGGATCACACCTGCCAATTTCCAGCACAGATTGTCGATGTCCTGTATTCCGCCGTTGCCGCCGCGCGCGCCAAAGGGACTGACCACGTGCGCCGCGTCGCCGGCAAAAATCACGCGACCGTCAATGAAGCGCTGCATGCGTGCGCAGCGGAAGGTGTACACCGAGCACCACTCCATCTCGCACTGCACGCCCGGGCCCACGACCCGCTGCACGCGCTCCATGACGCGCGCCGGCTCGCGTTCGCGGGCCGGGTCGGCATCCCAGCCGAGCTGAAAGTCGATGCGAAAAACGTTATCGGGCTGGCGGTGGATCAGCACGCTCTGACCCGGGTCAAACAGCGGCTGGAACCAGAAACGCCGGTCGGTCGGGTAATCGGCACTCAGCCTCACGTCGGCGATGAGGAACTTCTCTTCGAACGTGACGCCTTCGAAGGCATGCCCGAGCAGGCGCCGGACGCTGCTGCGCGCACCATCCGCGGCGATCAGCCAGTCGCAGTGCAGCCGATAGTCCCCGTCGGGAGTCCTAACCTGCAGGTCGACGCCCGCGGAGGTGCTGACGAGGCCCGTGACCTGGTTCTTCCAGCGCAGGTCAATGAGCTCGGGGAATTCCCCGGCACGCTCGGCGAGATACTCCTCGACGTAGTACTGCTGCAGATTGATGAAGGCGGGCATCTTGTGGCCGCCCTCGGGCAGCAGATCAAAGTGATACAGCTCGCGGTCACGGTGATAGACCCGTCCGACCTTCCAGGTCACCCCCTTCGCGAGCATGGCTTGCGCCACCCCCAGGCGGTCGAAGATCTCCAGCGTGCGCTTGGCCCAGCAGATGGCGCGGCTGCCTTGCGAGACGACGTCGTTGTCATCGAGCACCGCGCAGGGGATACCCTGCAGGGCGAGGTCGATGGCTGCCGCAAGGCCCACGGGCCCCGCTCCCACGATAACCACCCGGTGGGCGCCGGAGCCCTTGCCGGTCAGCTCCGCAGGTTTGCGATAGCTAAAGCGCTTGGGGGTGTGCTGACTCATCGACCGCCGTGCCTGAATCGTCCGCCAGGTCCCCTTTACACTCTACTGAAAGCCGGTAGCCGCGCATAAGCTTGATTGTTATCTTGACTATAATATGAAGCGCTCCGCGAGCGGCAGTGTGCGGCAGAGATCGGCCGCCCGTGCCCGCGCGTCGAATCGCCGGGATGTGCTTCGAACCGAAGGCAGCCGTTATATGCTTCAACGCTTGCACGAAATCTCACCCCTACAAGAGCTTGCACAATGCTAGCCCCCCATCCGCATTTGCAGGCCTATTACGATCAGGAAGGTCAGCGCCGCGCGTGGGTGCGCCAGATCTTCGACAGCACGGCGCGCGATTACGACCGGCTCGAATCGCTGGTCGGTCTGGGGGCGGGTCTGTGGTACCGCAGGCGCGCGCTGCAAGCCGCAGGCCTCAGGCCCGGCATGCGGGTTCTGGACATCGGGACGGGCACGGGCCTGCTCGCGCGCATCGCGGCCGACGTGGTGGGCGCGCCCGCGAACGTGACCGGCGTAGACCCGAGCCTTGGCATGCTCGAGCATGCCAGGGTGCCTGCGGGTGTTCGCCTAGTCCCCGGCAGTGCCGAAAACGTTCCCGCTGAAGATGCCTCGGTGGACTTTCTGTGCATGGGCTACGCCTTGCGCCATAGCCACGATCTGGCGGCGGCGTTCGACGAGTTCTATCGCGTGCTCAGACCGGGCGGCCGCTTGTGCATACTTGAGTTTTCCCTGCCGCAGGGAGCGCTGCGACGTGCAATCTTCCGGGCGTGGCTGTGCGGGATCGTCCCGCGAATCGCTGCATTCGTTGCGCGCTCCAGCGAGGCTCCTCTGCTCATGCGCTATCACTGGGACACCATCGCCGCGTGCGTGCCGCCCATGACGATTCTCGCGGCCCTGGGCAAGGCAGGGTTCGTCGAAGCCGAGCGCCATGTGGAGCTCGGTGTACTGTCGGCCTACTATGCGCGCAAGCCGCTTGCGCCGACGCGCGCCGGCGCCGGGGAGGCTGAGCGCTGTGCCAGCCACTGATTCTGTGGCGCCTCAAGCAGGGCCTCGCGTAAGTACGCCTCCAGCTCTGAGGTGAAATCACGCGCATCCGACGGTGCCGCGAAGCGGCGGCCCAGCCGCATGCGGCAGGTGATCGGAAATGCCACGGGCCTGAACAGCGACCATCCCTTGCCGGCGTAGGGCGAGTCGACCTCGATGATCAGCGTCTGCACGGGCACCGCGGCGTTCTTGGCGATGATCCCGACGCCCGCCTGCAGCGCGTTGATCGGAGCGCGCGTGGTGCGCGTGCCCTCCGGAAACATCAGCACGATGCCCCCGGCTGCAAGTTCCGCGACCGCGTCGTGGATCATCTGTCGCGGAGGATCGTGCCGGATGTAGCCTGCCAGGCGCGCCCCGGCCCCCAGGAAAAGGTTGTTGCGGAGCGAGGTCTTCATCACGCATGAGATCCGCGGCTCGTGCGCAATGATCAACAGCGCATCGATCACACTCGGGTGATTGGGTGCCAGAACCACCGGTAGCGAGTCATGCAGGGCCCGCAACGCAGTGAGGTCCAGGCGATACAGCCCCAGGAGCCGCAACAGCCAGGTATACAGGCGAAAGCCCGCAAGAATACCGAGCCTGCCGATTCGCACTCCGCGACGTCGCGGCATCACCAGCAGCATCGGAACGGCCAGGACCGTCCAGGCCAGGCAGATGGCACCAAGCAGTCCCAGTCCCACGAAGAGCCGCAGCGCGTCCGCCGGGTAGCGGACACCGGACCACCACCGGGCGGAGTCTGGTGCTTTTGCGGTGTCTTGAGGCATCTCGTTGACCAGCGCTCGGCCAGTGAACAGCGGCACCTAGCTTGGCATCGCCGCGGTCGGACTGACAACGCGTGCCTTCTTCCGCGGCACCCCCGGCAGCCAGGAGACGGGCGCGCGGACAGAATTCAACGACTCCCGGGAGCCCGTACCCGCACTTTAACCGGCCTTCGGGCCGCGGCTCCCGCGGCAGCAATCCTCAGCGGTTTCAGCCAGATGCGCCCGTTTCCCGATTGGGCCAAGGTCCAATTGAGCGCACAGCGCCCTGCCGCGTGAAATGTGGCGGCACCGAAGCCTCAAGACTGCTCTCAAACACACCACATGGACTTCATTGGGAAACTTCAATGATTAATAAGACCGCCACGATCGTCACCGTCGCCCTCCTCGTCGGCCTCTCTGGGTGCGTCAGCGAGTACAAGCAGGAGGGCAAGGAGGAGCAGGCCGCCAAGACGATGCCGGTGAACTGCGCCACCGCCCAGGGCGACATCCGCATGCTGACCAGTGAGAAGGCGAATGTAGCCAAAGAGGCGGCGGCGGGCGTTACGGCCATCGTTCCGGTCGGCCTCGTGGTAGGCCTCGTAACGCACACGGAGGGCGACAAAGTCCAGCTTGCGACCGGTGACTACGACAAGGCGCTCGACGCCGCCATCAGTCGCATCAAGACGACCTGCCACATCCCGTAAGGGCCGCAGGCAAGGCCGGCATCCTGCGCGCCGGCCCTGCCGCGTTCTCACGGCCCCGGGTCCGCCGCCACCCGGCCCGTGGTCGGTCGGCCCGTCGCGCGGGAATGCACGATGGCCTCGGCCAGATAGTCATCGGCAGTGCCTGCGTGTGCACGGCGCTCCGTCACCCACGTCTCGATGTGCGGATCGCTCGCGCCGGCGCGCCGCGCCGCCGTCAGTGCCAGCTCGCGTGAGACCCGCCGGGCATCCTCGAGGGCTTCCTCCGCCACGGAATGATCGCGGCTGCCGGCCGGATCGTGCACGCGAAACACCTGAAAGGCCGGCTGATTCACGATGACCTCAGCCGTCTCGGACACGACACCCGCGACGGCGCCGACGGCGTTGCACACCGCCGCGTGTTCGGGCACCAGCAGCCGCGCATCCAGGCGCCGTGCCACCTCCGGGTAGTAGGTCGCAGCCGGAGCACCGATGCCGATCAGCGGTACCGCCAGGCGCAGACGCGCGTCGAGCAGCGTGGAAAACGGGCGCCCCGCGATGACGTCCTCCAGCAGCGCGCCCAGTGGCCCCCAGCGGCCGTTGCGCGGCTCGACACCGGGATCCTGTGCGAGTGCGCTTTCGAGCACCACGCGAGCTGCCATCCGCAGCACGTGCTCATAGATGCGCTCGCACAGTTGCTCGGCTGTCGCGCGCTCCTTGCGCGCCGTAGCGTTGCGCTCCTCGCTCGCCAGGATCGCAGCGCCGAGTCGGGCGGCCTCCGCATTCCACCCCTGCTGCCGCCCGAGCACGTGCATGGCGTCGCTCGGGGTGAACCCGGCGAGCGTCGCCAGTCCCTGATCGACCAGACGCCGCAGCGCCTCGACCCCCTGGGCGCTGCCGGCGATCGGCCCGAGCGCGCGCGGCGTCTCGGCCAGCGCGCCCCAGACACGCAGTTCCAGCCGATCGAGGCGTGGACCGGGGACGCGCCCGGGGTTGCGAAACGCATACTGCCCGGAAAAGCGGGCTGGAAAATCCTCCGCCGCAACACGGCGCAGGTCTGCAAGCACCTCGGGGAACTGGGAGATCAGGCGGCTGAGGGGCATGCGCCTGCGCGGCCCGACCGTGAGGCGCTGCTCGCGGTCCAGGCCCACTTCGCTGTCACCGCCCAGACCACAGGTGTGCACGTCGATTGCCTCCACCATGGTGCGCCAGCCGCCGATTGCCGCGCCCTCGGCGCGGATCACGGGCCGCCCGCCGCGCACGATCGCCACGTCCGTCGTGGTGCCACCCATATCGGCCACCACGAAATCGGCCAGGCCGCTGAGAAAGCCCGCGCCCACCACGCTGGCGGCAGGTCCCGAGAGGATCGTCTCCACCGGATATTCCAGCGCCACCTCCGCCCTCATCAGAGTGCCGTCACCCTTGACGACCATGACGGGCGCGCCGATACCCTCACCCCTGAGCACCTGTCCAAGCGCCTCGAGCAGATGGGCAATCTGCGGAGTGAGGCGGGCGTTGAGGGCAGCGGTCAGCGCGCGCTTGGGGGCATCGAGCTGGCTGCTGAGCTCGTAACTGCAAGTGACGGGCTTTGCCGCACTGGCGCGGATCAGGTCGTGCGCGCGCCGCTCGTGGGAGGGATTGCGCACCGAGAACATGGACGCCACCGCGAACGCCTCGACTTCGGGCGCGAACCGCTCCACCGCCGCCACGACCGCGGCCTCATCGAGCGGTTGCGCTTCCTCTCCGGTGGCTTCATGACCGCCGCGCACCCGCACGATCATGCCGCTGCCTTCGCGCTTGAGCCCGGAGCGCTCGACCATCGGGTCATCAAAGCCGATGAGCACGATGCACACCGGACTGAACCGATGCTCGACCACCGCGTTGGTGGCGAGAGTCGTTGAGACCGAGACCAACGAGATGTCCTCGCGGCGCACATCCTGCGGCAACCGCGCCAGCACGGCGCGCAGCGCCTCACCCAGACCGACCGACAGATCCCAATGCGTCGTGAGCGCCTTGGCGCTCGCCAGCACACGACGCTCGCCGTCCAGGGCGACGGCATCGGTGAAGGTCCCACCGGTATCCAGCCCAATCCTGATCTCGCGGGTGGCACTTCGGGCATCGCGGCGGGCAGGCTCAGTCATGTGGCTTTCTTGGGTGCGGAAATTCCGGGGACTTTGGGTGCCCGCTGCGCTCGCAGACGACAAAGGCTCGCCGCACGGATCAAGCTCAGCAAAAGGTTGCGCTATTCCACCACGCGCCGCGGCGAAAGACGAGCACCGCCATCCGCGGCCGCCCTGATTCAACATGTTTACCGCATCGCGCCTGGTGGCGCGCGCCGGACGGTACGCACCTGCCGGCTGCTCGACTGCACCGTAGTCAAGGTCTGACAACACATCGGACCCCACCCCGACCGACGCGCTCAAGTCAGCGATGCACATTGCCACTCAGGGAGAACCCGCCAGGAAGTCAGGAGAAAGGTCCATGCTGTACTACGCCGTCGTCTTCTTCGTGATCGCGCTCATTGCCGCGGTGTTTGGCTTCGGCGGCATTGCCGCAGGCGCGGCCGGCATCGCGAAGATTCTGTTTTTCGTATTCCTCGTGCTCGCCATTGTCTCGTTCTTCACCGGCCGCTCGCGAATCTGAGCTCTGCCGACGCGTTCGCTGAAAGTCGCGCGCGCTGGCGAGATCGATCAAACACCGGCGATTGCCGGGAGGGACGACATGAACAGACTGATTGCTTTCGTTAGTGCTGTGGCGGCAAGCGCTATGCTGGGCGCCTGCAACCATGCGAAGGATTCGGCGCAGGTTGCACAGGATGTCAGCAAGGCCGAGCAGAGTGCCGCCGAGCGGACCGCGAAGGCGGAGCACTCCGCGGAGAATAAGGTCGGTGACCAGATCGATGACGCGGCTCATACCGCGGCCGTGCAGGAGCAAAAAGTCGCGGACACTGACGCGGAGGGCGCGCATAAGGTTGCTCTGGCCCGGTGCGAAGCCCTGAGCGGCGCGAGTCAAAAGACCTGCCGGGATGAGGCTGACGCCGCCTACCAGCAGGCCAAGGTGCAGGCCAAACAGGAGCGCCTGGCCTCCGATCCCAAGCCGTAGCGGTTTCCTCCGCAGCGGAAGCCCGGCCCCAGGCGTGCTTCCCTTTCCGCCCGCGTGCTCCCCCGCGACACTTGCCTGCGCCTTCTGACTTGTTCGGATTGACCGCTTGCGAGCGGTGAAGCGCGCAGGGCGCCCTGCTGAGCTAACATGCGGCCAAGCTCATGGCGCTCAAGGGGAGACGTCGGGGCACCCGGCGCTTTTGAACCATGCAAGAAGCCCCGCCTTCGCCGCCCCACACGACCTGGCGGGCGCTGCTCGCGCCGATTGGCGCCATCTCAGTGTTCGGCC
>Ga0335079_10010938_pt1 | contig 10340 bp, 9 predicted proteins | sample Lox_Sample_33_FD_206719 | JGI IMG/M metagenome (GOLD analysis project Ga0335079, IMG submission 206719) | Soil microbial communities from Loxahatchee National Wildlife Refuge, Florida, United States - Lox_Sample_3.3 | ecosystem: Environmental > Terrestrial > Soil > Wetlands | place: USA: Florida...
CAGAGAACCATGTCTACGTCTCCGTCGGTCATCAGCAGAGGATGACCGACGCCATGAAGCCCCTGGGGCTTTCGCTGTTTCAGTTGACCGCAGGCCGACCCATGTACGAGGCCGGCGGCAGACTGTTCGTCGACGTGACCCGCGGCCTGGCTTCGCCGGCGAGCCGTGCAGGCCTCCTGCAAGTCCTGGGGAAGGGCGATCCGCTGATCGGGGACGCGCTCGAGACGATCCTCGAACGCGGTGGCTTCATCCCCTCGCTCGCAGATGAGGGGCCCGCCACTACGCCTTCCGCCGGCGCGCCGGCCGCGATCGAGACCGATCCGGCGATCGTCACCGAGCTGATCGGGCGCTCCCAGGCATCCATCGCCGCCTTGAAGCGCGACATTCAGACGAAGTCCGGACCGGCGTTGCTCGACTTCATCCTGGCGGACATTCGGGAGCTGAGGCGGATCCTGTTCGATCCGCAGAGCCATCAGGTGTTCATGACAGCGATGGAGGCCACCTGGTGGCTCAACGAGCACCTGCAGGCGTGGCTGGGAGAGAAGAACGCGGCCGACACGCTCACACAGTCCGTCCCAAACAACGTGACGTCGGAGATGGGGCTGTCGCTTCTGGACGTCGCAGACGTGATCCGCCCGCATCCGGAGGTGGTGGCTTTTCTGCAGCGCGTCAACGACGACCGCTTCCTGGACGAGCTGCCCAGGCTCGCGGGCGGGCAGGCAGCGCGAGACGCCATCCGAGCGTGGCTCGACAAGTACGGCATGCGCTGCGCCGGTGAGATCGACATCACCAGGCCGCGTTGGGCCGAACGCCCCTCTACGCTGGTACCGCTGATCCTTGGCAACATCAGGAACTTCGAGCCGGGCGCCGGCAAGGAGCGCTTCGAGCAAGGGCGGCACGAGGCATGCGTCAAGGAACAGGAACTGCTGGAGCGCCTGCAGGCCCTGCCGGACGGCGAACGGAAGGCCGAAGAGGTCAAGCAGATGATCGACCGCGTCCGAACCTTTATCGGGTACCGTGAGTATCCGAAGTACGGCATAGTCAGCCACTATTTCGTTTACAAACAGGCCTTGTTGGAAGAAGCCGCGCGCCTCGTCGAAGCCCACTTGATTCGTACCAAGGAAGACATTTTCTATCTCACGCTCCAGGAGCTCCACGATGTCGCGCGCACGAACCAGGCGGATCACCAACTCATCCGCCGGCGCAAGGAGGCGTTCCTGTCATATCAGAAGCTCACACCGCCGCGGGTGCTCACGTCGGATGGTGAGGCCGTCGCCGGTGGGTACCGGCGCGATGATTTGCCGGCCGGCGCCCTGGTCGGATTGCCGGTTTCCGCAGGCACCGTCGAGGGGCGGGCCCGCGTCATCCTAGACATGGCGGAGGCCAATCTCGAACCGGGCGACATCCTGGTCACCGCCTACACGGACCCCAGTTGGACGCCTCTCTTTGTCGCGATCAAGGGCCTGGTGACGGAGGTGGGCGGCCTGATGACCCACGGAGCGGTGATCGCACGGGAGTACGGATTGCCGGCCGTCGTAGGAGCGGAGCATGCCACCCAGCTGATCCGCGATGGGCAGCGGATCCGCGTGCACGGAACGGACGGTTACGTCGAAATCCTGCCTTAGCCGAGCGGGACGATCAGCGGGCCCGCCCGCATTCAAGGACGATATCGCGAAAGAGTTTCGCGCCCGGGTCTGCGTCCGTTCGCTGGTGCCAGACCATCACCGTGTTCATGCGCGGAAGTGGAAACGTCGCACGAACCTGCTTCAACGGCAGAAGACGAACACACAGGCCGGCCATGCGGCTGGGGAGGGCCGCGACGCATTCCGTCTCGGCAGCGGCCATGGCAGCAATGATGAAATAGGGAACCGTAAGAACTACGCGCCTCCGGACGTGCGCGCGCTCCCACGCTCGCTGGGCCACGCGGTGGCCCGTCCCGGGCTGGCCGAGTACCACGTGGACATCGACATGCGGTAATTCGTTAAACAATTCCCGCGTCATTCGTGTGCCGACGCGCGGATGGTCTCGCCGGACGATCAGCGCCGCGCGCTCCTCGAACAGAGCGGCAGACCGCATACCGGACTGCACAGCCTGCTCCGGTGAGAACGCCACGTCAATGTCACCGCTCGCCAATCCATCGCTGGCGGCCAAGTAGTCCGTACTGACCACACGCAGTGTCGCTCGGGGCATGCGTACCGCAACGGCGTGGGCAATACGCGGCACCTCGGATGCCTGATAGTTATCCGACAGGGCAATCGTGAAGGTGCGCGTCGTTTCCGTCGCGATGAACCCGCGGCGGTCGATCGCGAGCGCCAAACGATCGGTGGCTTCGCGAAGGAGCGGCGCCAGTTCCTCCGCGCGAGGCGTCGGAACTATGCCTCGGCCGTGGCGTACCACCAGCGGATCGTCCATCAGCCGCCGTAGCCGTGCCAGCGCATTGCTGACGGCGGACTGAGTGACGTTGAGCCGCGCAGCCGCGCCCGTCGCGCTGCGTTCCTCGAGCACCGCATGCAGTACCAGGAACAGATTCAGGTCAATCGACGATAGATTCACAGCCATGATGATTATCATCATGAACTATGAGTGGACTAAATACCAGGCCGACCTTATCGTAGAAGTATGAAACAGGCATCACAGGCAATCATCATCGGCGGAGGAATCGGCGGGCCTGCCCTTTCGCTCTTCCTGCGCCGCGCCGGGATCAAGTCGCGGATCTTCGAAGCGTATCCGGAGCCCACGACTGTGGGTGGGGGATTCCAGATTGCACCAAATGGAATGCGAGTACTCGACGCTCTCGGCTTGGCGGACCGGGTCTGCGCGGCCGGTGTAAGATCGAGTACCTTTGTGTTCCGCAATAAACATGGCAAGGTCATTTCTCAAATCGACCTCTCCGCATCGGGGTACGGCGTCACTCTCAAGCGCGCCGCGCTTCAACAGATTCTGCTGGACGAGATCGGCCAGCACGATGTGCCGATCAAATACGGCAAGCGCCTTTGCGGCCTCGAAGATGAAGGCGACACAGTTGTGGCCCGCTTCGAGGACGGCAGCGTCGAGCGAGGCGACATTTTGCTGGCCGTCGACGGCGTGCATTCTCGCGCCCGCGCGCTGATTTTGCCGGATTATTCGTCTGCAAGGTACACCGGATTTCTCGGAATCGGCGGTTTCGCCGAAGCGGGAAGCGTGGCGCCAGCCGATCCGCGGGACGCTCATCGCCTCAGTTTTAGCGTCGGCTCTCGCTTCCAATTTGGCTACGCGATGCTTTCCGGAGCGCCGGTCCGCTGGGGTTGGTGGACGCACCTGCCGCAAGAGCGGGAAGTGACCCGGCTGGAATTACAAGCCATTCCAGACGACGTTATGCGCGATCGCGCCCTCGCAGCCTTCAAGGGCTGGCACCCCCCGGTCGAAGCGCTGGTGTCAAACACGGCGAAGATCGTACGGACGGCGATCTACGATGTTCCGTCGCTCCCCAGGTGGTACGTATGCCGTGTGATGCTGCTGGGAGACGCGGCGCACGCGATGAGCCCTGCCGGCGGACAGGGTGCATCGCTGGCACTGGAAGACGCAATGTTGGTCGGCCAGTTTCTGGCGGATCGAAGCATGACGGTGACGGAGGCATTTGCCAAAGCAGAATCGGTGCAGCGGCTACGCGCCGAGCGCATCGTCAAACAGGCGGCTGAGAACGACCGTCGCCAGGTGAATGAACTGGGGCCGTTCGGCCAATGGATGAGGGACCGGATGTTTCCGTTGTTCACACCCGTGATTGCCCGCGAACTCCGGCGTCAGTACACCGCCCTCGAACACATCTGGGCCCGGGCGGCATAGTCGCCGCCGGGTTAAGTTGACGCGAACATGGCGATGGGGTGTCGTGAGGAGGTGCAGTTTAGCCGAGAATTCGCCGCGGCTTCAATTGCGAGTGGTTGATCTTGGAAACGCCCCACCCAATTGCCCACCCACGAACGTACTTTTGGTGCTTAAATTGACATTCTGCACGAAAATATTTGCTCTGTATTCAAGGAGATAGCGAGACGCTCCTGATTCGGGTCAAACGGATCAAGTACGTGCCAACTTCGAGCATTTCAGTTTAGAGAATCCGACACGAATCTGGCCAGCGTTGATCGCGGCGGCGATGCACGAAAAGGGCAAGGAAGCGGCAACGCATTAGAAATATGTTGTATTGGCGCAATGCGGCCGTGTATAAGCCCCTGAAATCGCGAGCTCTTTTCGATATTCCGACTCATGTTGGTGCGACCGACCCTCTGGTGTTGCCCAGGGACTTGGAAGATTCGCCGAAAATGCGCAGCAGCAGCAAATTTACGGCGTATCGCCCTGTACTGCGGCAGGTTGCGAGATCCGCGGGGGATTCCCGTTGTGGCACACTCCAGTTTGAAGTAATGCGAGCCTGACTACTTGTTTGCAGGTCTTAGTACCAAAAGTACGTTCGTGGGCGGGCAGTTGGGTGGGTCGTTCTAAAGCGCTCGGGCAGTTCGACCAAGCAAGCTAACATCGCGGCGCTTGAACGTTGGCACACTCATCCTCTGAAGGGCAGAACGGCCGTTTGCTGGCCGCATCAACCCGCTGCCGTTCGGGCCGTCGCTTACACTAAAGGTGATCGATGCCCGCCATGAAAGTGCTCATATCAGGCGCGGGAATCGCGGGGCCCACGCTCGCATATTGGCTGGCGCGCTACGGCTTTGAACCCACGATTGTCGAAAAAGCACCCCGGTTGCGTACCGGCGGCTACATCATCGACTTCTGGGGCGCGGGTTTCGAGATTGCGGAGCGGATGGAGCTGCTCCCCGAGATCAGCCGCAAGGGTTACACGATCCAGGAGCTCAGAGTCGTCGATTCGTCCGGCAGAAAAGTAGCGGGCTTTCCTACCAAAGCAATTTCTGAGGTTATGGGAGGGCGCTTTATCAGCCTTCCACGAGGAGACCTGGCAGCAACAATCTTCTGCAAGATTGAACCTACCATCGACACGATTTTTGGCGACAGCGTGTCCCGGATTGAGCAAGATGAGAAGGGAGTTCGCGTCACGTTCGAGCGCGGAGCAGAGCGAGAATTTGACCTCGTTATAGGAGCCGACGGCCTGCACTCACGTGTTCGTGAAATCGTTTTCGGCGCCGAACAGCGGTTCGAGGAATACCTGGGCTACATGGTCGCGGGCTTCCAGAGCGATGGGTATCGGCCCAGAGATGAATTGGTGTACTTGATGTTCACAGAACTCGGCCAGCAAGTAATGCGATTTTCGATGCGCGAAGACCGTACCATGTTCTTGTTCACTTTTGCCGATTGCGAGCCCTGTGGCGCATCCGCCAACGATCTTGAGTCACAAAAAGCCTTGTTGCGGGCGCGCTTCGGAAAGAGCGGATGGGAGTGCCCGCAGATTCTCGACCAACTCGACAACACATGTGACCTCTATTTCGACCGTGTTAGCCAGATTCGGATGGATGCGGAGCCGGGATTGTGGACGCGAGGGCGAGTGACGCTGCTCGGCGATGCGGCTTCCTGCGTCTCGCTGCTGGCCGGACAGGGTTCAGCGCTAGCAATGGTAGCTGCTTATATCCTGGCTGGTGAACTGCATCGCGCTGATGGCGATTATGCAAAGGCGTTCACCAACTACCAGGCACTCTTTGCGCCCCTCGTCCGGCAGAAGCAAGAAGCGGCATTGCGGTTCCGCGTTCTGTTTGGGCCAAAATCCAAAGCGGCCATGTTCATCCGCAACCAAGTGATGAATCTAGTGAGATTCCCTTGGATTGCCAGGGCCGCGTTCAGCCGCGATCTGGTGGACAAGATCACGCTGCCCGAATACTGAGGATCTCGTCCATAACGGCGACAAGAGATCTCGTTGCCTGCTATTTCAATCTGACCGGTTTTGAACGATGCGGTGCCGCTCGATGTGGCGCCGCTCAAGGCATAAACTGAGACTCTTACGGGTCGGTCCCGAACGCATATTTATCGAGGATCTCTCCAAGTAACGCAGACTGGTCAGCCCGAGTCCCTAGCATTTCGGCGACTTCCACCACCTCGCAATGGTCGAACAACGCGGATGCCGTTCGAGCCGGGTCATGACGCGAGCGGTAGTAGTACACGCCGAAACCAGGAAAACCTTTCACCGAAGCAACTGAACCGGTCATGATGATCGATCCGCCATCGTTGAAAAGCGGCAACGCCTTCTGAACCGTAAACAGCGTTCCGCGCGCAATCAGGCTGAAGGTCGTATCCAAGTGATGCTCGGTAATCTCGCCCAGTTTGGCGGCTTCGCCCTTGCCAGCGCTCGCGAACAGGACGTCAATCTTGCCCTTTTGGCTCTTGACCGTATCGAACAGGCGGTCGAGGTCGTCGAGATTGGCCGCGTCGCCGCGCACGCCGGTCACGTTCCGGCCAATCAGCTTGACGGCCTCATCGAGCGCCTCCTGCCTCCGGCCCGTGATGAAAACGTAGGCACCTTCTTCAACGAACCGCTTGGCGCTCGCCAGCGCCAAGCCGCTCGATCCACCTGTGATGACTGCAACCTTACCCTCAAGCTTTCCCATAACTGCTCCCTTCGGTTCTGCTGCAGAATTCCCTACAGAAGAGTAGATTTCATTGACTGTGGACGAGAACTGCTCGCGAGTCCTAAGATTCTGTCTATTCGTCCAAAAAAGGGAGCCTACGCTGGACCCGATAACAGACATCTTCAGAACGATGCACGTAACCGCTTTCGGTCAGCACAGGCTGGAAGCCACCATACAGTTCAAGAGTCGAATCGTTGGCGGCCTATTGGTGGCCGGCCTGGCCTGCTTCGGCCAACTCCCGAAACCTTCAAGAGTCGGCTTACTGACGCCGGACGAGTACCGTAAAGCGGGCCTGGACAAGTTGACGGGGCAGGAAATTCAATCGCTCGATTCAGCCCTAATCAGGGTTTTTGTCGCCCTTGGAGTCGCAGGAAGATCCGACACCCTTGCCCCTGGCACCACAAGCGCTTCGGATTCGGAATTCTTCGACTCCCGCGGCGCGGCAGTCGCATATTTCGATGATGACGAAACGTTGTACCTTTGGTCTGGCGAACCGGTTGCGTATAGAGACGAAGATAGTCTGTATGGTTTCAACGGCAGTTACGTCGGATGGCTCCACGAGGGCGCCGTTTACGATCATGACGGAAACATTGTCGCGGCAGTGGCCGGCCGGTTTAGAGGATCGGTTCAGGTTGCACCGCTGAAGTCTCTGAAGGAACTGAAGCCGTTGAAGGGCTTAAAGAGCTAAAGCCGTTAAAGCCACTGTTCGGCATTAGCTGGTCCCGTACTCCGGCGCGGTCACTCTTTCTCCAGGGCGTCAGGTGACCACGGGTATACCCTTCCAGCGAAGCTGGCGCGCGCGGGGCGTCGCCGATCAGCCCTTCCGATTCCCGCTTGTGCGTCTGGCTATGCTCTCCACCATCCGTCGATCTTCGGCGGGCATCCGTTCCACGTACTGATTGATGGAGTCATCCACGATTTGCCATGCGGGGCGGCTCTCCACCGTGGCAGCGGCATTCAACCGGGCGCGTGTGTGCGGCCGAATCGTGATGCCGAGTCGAGGGTAGTCCGCTATACGCTCCGGCTCCCCGTCTTTTCCGAGTCCAGACGGCGGCCGTCCCATCCGTTTCTTGGGCTTCGATTCCATACTTGATAGCATACAACATTCTGCAATAATTCCAGTAAAAACTCCTTGATTGTATTCAGTAATAAACTAACAATGGAGACATGAAGGCAATCGGCTACGCGAGAGTGAGCACGGAAAAGCAGGCGGACTTCGGCGTTTCCCTGGAAGCGCAAGCGGAGAAGGTTCGGGCGATGGCCGTTGTCCAGAGCGCGGAGCCGGTAGACGTGATCGTTGATGCGGGCGAATCCGCCTGCGCTCGGGGAAAGCGTCCATGGGCATGGCCCTGCGCTTAGCTGATCTTCGGCAGTTCGTAGCCCGCGCGGCGGCGCCGCGAGAGCAATTGATTACCCTCCTCATCGCCGGCAAAACGTTCCTTTTGCGGGTCCCACTTCAAACTCCGGCCAAGCTCGCGCGCCATGTTCACCAGGTGGCAGACGGTGGTCGAACGGTGCGCGATCTCGACGTCCGCGTTCGGTTTGCGGCGGGTGCGCACGCATTCGAAGAAGTTGCGCAGGTGGAAGGCGTTTTCCCCTGGCCCCTCCTTGATGACTTCGGGCGCGCTTTTCTTCAGCTCCGGACGGTCGGTGAGGAAGTCGCCGCGCAGAATCTGGATCCGCCCGTTGGTGCCCTGGAAGATCGCGCCCAGTTGCTGGTGATCGTTGATGATAGGCTGCTCCAGGCTGACGATGGTCCCCTGGGCGTAGCGCATGGTTACCTTGCACTTCGGACCAGGCTCTTCGGGGATGATCTCCACCGGCCCGGTCAGCGATGTGCCCAGCGCCGCCTGTACCTGGTCCAATGAGTGCGTGCCCCAACCCGATACGCCCCAGGATTGCCCTCCGCCGTCGTAGTCCCACCATTTCGCCCAACCGCGGTGCAGTTCGGTGTGATAGGGCCGCAACTCCGTCTGGTTGCACCACTGGTCCCAATCGAGCTCGTCCGGTATCTTCTGCGCGGGTCTTGTCGTCCAGCGCTCCGCCCCGATGAAGTTGCAGACGATAACCTTTTCAATGCGGCCGATCTTGCCGCTGGCCACCAGGCCGCTGGCATAGATGTTGATCGGCATCGAGCGTTGCTGGGTGCCGGCCTGCAGCACGCGGCGGTAGTTGCGGACGGCATCTGTGAGCGCGCGCCCTTCCTCCACCGTCAGGCACACGGGCTTTTCGGCATACACGTCCAGTCCCGCCTGCAACGCGTGGATCGCGATGCCGACGCGCGCGTGGGTAGTGGTTTCGACGAACACCGCGTCAAGTCTTTCCTTCTCCAACATGCGGCGGTAGTCGCCGTACCTGCCCCACTTCTCGCCATCGGGATGCAGTTTGGCGGCGCGAGCCGTTTGCGGCAGGAAACAATCCGCAAGCGCGACGATGCGCGCATCACCGAAGTCCTCATGCTGAATCAGGTACTGAGCGCGGCCGCCTGTGCCAATCAATCCAACCCGGATCCGGTCGTTGGCGCCGAGCACCGTCTGCGCAGCCACGTACGGAAACGCGCACGCCGCCGCCGTCCTCAAGAAATCGCGCCTTTGCATGACAATCTCCCTACTGAAGCGGCCGCAGGCGGATGGCCCGCACGCGGACTTCCATGTTCTCGAACTCCTTCCCCGAGTGGACCTGGACTCCGATATGTCCCGCCGCGCGGAACGTGCCGTCGTTGATCCGCACCACCTCTTTGCCGTTCAGGGCGATCACGATCAAATCGCCGGAAACCCGGATGCGCATCCGGTTCCAGTCGTCGTTGTGCACCGTCGACGGGTCCGAATTGCGCGCGAGGAACGCCTTGCCCATGCAATAGAGCGATCCTGACAGCGCATCGGGGTACGATTTCGGCTCGTCCAGAATATCGGCCTGGTAGGCGGACTGGGAGTCGACGTAGCGGAACCAGATACCGCTGTTGCCGGGGAAACGCATCTTCCACTCGGCTTCGAGCTCGAAATCGGCCCACTTGTCTTCGGTGAGTAGCTCGCCGGCGCCGCCGCCCGGCCCTTGCCGCCCCGTGATGGCGCCATCTTCGACGCTCCACGCTGCCTTGCCCTCGGACCGCCAGTGGTTCAGCGTCTTGCCATCGAAGAGTGGAATCCAGGGCAGTCGCTGAGCCAGGCACGCGCCGCAGAAAAGCAGGGGCAGCAGATATCTCATTTCAATCTTCTCCCCGGTGGTTTCTTCGTCGTCTTCCGCGGCTTGCTTCGCGCGCCCGGTTTGGCCGATGCCGTCGCTTTCTTGGCAGGTGCCGAAACTCTCGAAAGATCCAGGCTGACCAGTCTCCAGTGCCAGAATGGCAGCAACGAGCCTTCACTGGCTTTCTCTCCACACATAGCACTCACCCCGCCATCAGGCTGCGTACTCTTTGGCGTTCGCCGGCATGGAAAGCAGTACTTTATCCGGCGGCAACGCCGACTTCAGCATTTCGATTTCGTTCTCCGCGGAAGCCAGCGGCAGCTTGACCTGGCCGCCGCGGGCTGCCGAGCGGCAACAGGCCATCATGATTTCGAAGCCCTCCCAGGCGCTCCCGAAATTGCACGGATGGACCTGCTGTTCATCATCCAGCCAGTCCGCAATCTGCTGGATGTACGGCGGCATGTCGAGGTCGTAGTTCATGCATCCGCCGCCGGAGCAGGTGACTTGCCGGCTGACCACGCGCCAGCCCCCGCCGGTAAGCACTTCGGCGAAGCCTTCGGATCCCTGCACGCCAATGCGGCACTTGCGCCACCAGTAATCCAC
>Ga0335079_10010941_pt1 | contig 10339 bp, 11 predicted proteins | sample Lox_Sample_33_FD_206719 | JGI IMG/M metagenome (GOLD analysis project Ga0335079, IMG submission 206719) | Soil microbial communities from Loxahatchee National Wildlife Refuge, Florida, United States - Lox_Sample_3.3 | ecosystem: Environmental > Terrestrial > Soil > Wetlands | place: USA...
GCTCAGGACGGGACGGCCATTGGGGGTTGGCAGGCATGCGCGAACGGGCAAGGAAAATCGGCGGCATACTTCGAATTTCGAGCAGCGCGGAGGGGACCGAAGTCCGGCTCTCGGTTCCGGGGGCGTTGGCCTTCGCGGCCGCAGCACTGAATCAGAGTGCTTAATCGAATCGACTTAATTTAGCGCGCGAAATGGGGCAAACGGCAATCGCTTCGTAATTGGCCCTTGCATTGCATCCATTCGGGCCGAAGTTGCGCCGCGAAGCGTGTCTGTGGATCCGTATGCCATTCCCCGATCGCCGCACCGCGAATGTTGTACTCACAACTCTGTTGATCGCTGCAGTGTGCCTGGCGGTCTATTGTGCGCGGCGCATTATTCTCATCTGTATTTTCGCCATATTGTTCGCCTACTTGATCGATCCCGTGGTCAGGTTTCTGCAGCGGCATTCGTTTTTCTTCAAGAACCTGAGGGGGCCGGCGGTCGTCGAGGTCTATCTGGCCTTTGTGTTTGTCGTCGCACTGCTGGGATATTCATTCCTCCCGGGCGTCGTGAGAAGTGCCAACAAAGTCATCGATCAAGCTCCGGTGCTGCTGGACCGCCTTTCGACCGGGGACATCGCCGGTGATCTCAGAGGCAAATATGGCTGGAGCGAGGAGCAGGAATTCCGCCTGAGATTCCTCCTGGCAAAGCACAAAGAAGGGATCCAGCACTTAATCCCCGCCGTCGATCGCTATCTTTCAAATGCCGCTCTCATATTGGGGTGGCTGCTTCTGGTTCCAATCCTGGCCATCTTTTTTCTGCGCGATGGCCAACGTATCGCCGAGGTGCTCATCCACGTGATCTTTCCTGCGGAGCGCCGTGCCAGTATTCACGCTATAGCGAATGAACTGAATGTAATCCTTACGCGATATATCAGAGCGCAGGTACTGCTCTGTGGCATGTCTTTTCTCTTCTATCTCAGCGCCTTGCTGGTTCTCCACTTTCCGTATGCCTTTCCATTGGCGCTGCTCGGAGGATTGCTGGAATTCATTCCCGTCGTTGGCTGGACCAGCACATTTGCAGCTATCGTCGGCACAGGTATTCTCAATCACTCGCATTGGATTTGGATGGCCGCTCTGCTGGGCGTTTGGCGAATAGTTCAGGACTATTTCCTTACGCCGAGAATCATGGGGCAGCATCTGAAAATCCATCCCTTGGCCGCGATTCTCGCTGTACTCGTCGGCGCCCAACTCGGAGGGATTGTCGGCATTTATCTTGCGATACCGGTGGTCGCCGCCACTCGCGTGATTCTTTTGGGCCGCATGGCAGCAGTCGCAGATCGAGTCTGTGGTCGAAGTACGGAGCTATCGACAAATGCAGCGCCTGCTCTTGTCGAAACTGTAGCAAGCTGATCGCCTGCAGTGACGATTCGTCGTCAGTTGTCAAATGCCTCGACTATATTCCCCGCCAATCACAGGTCCAAACTCGCTCCATCTGATTTCAAGTATTCGATTCCAAAGGAGATTCGGTCATCAGGTTTACCAGAACAGAATGGAGCTATGAATGCTCAAACCAAACTGTCTGCATGAATCAAAGATCAAAGCGGCAGACGAGGAGGACCGATGAGTACTGAATATCTTCTCTTGTGCGGCGCGATGTGGGCGCAGCATGCGTCCGAGGACGCCTGTGAAGAACTGTTTCGAGCTTTGCGCTCCGATGACCCTGACGTGGTGCTGCTGGCGAGCGCGCTGCTCGATCAAAGAACCGCTTCCGCGTAGGGTCACCACTTTTGGGCGCTTAGCTGCGCGACGCGGAAGTGCGTGGTTTCCGTCTTGACCGACGGCCGCAGTTCTCGCTCGTGCTAGATCTTGGCGACGGAAATAAGCGCCGCCATCCTGTGTTCGCGCCCCGGTTCCAGCGTGACCGCGCTCTCCATGATGTTGCTGGCTTCCACGCACAGAAACTGCTTCCATTCGCCATCCCCCAGGTCTTGCATTTTTGCCGCACCGTTCGACCACGGATTCCAAACCACGGTCGTGCGCGAATTAGTCTTCTCAAGACGAATGTGGCGGCGCATTCCCGGATCGATTAAATCGACAGGGTTCTCAGTTTCCAGGTATGCATTGTCCATTTGCGCGGTAACAATCACGTCGCCGAGTTGCGCCTTCTTCTTATTGGAATCGGTGTTGTCGAGAAAACTTGTCGCATCGAGTCCCTGCAGGCGAGCATTCGCAACGTCCTGCACGCGGTTGTAAGTGTGCAGAGCTTCCTCGAAGCGCATAGGCGCCTTGCCGGTGTTGGTACAGATAAGCTCAAGTCTCAGCTCAGAGCCAAAGGTAGCGCGGTATACAAGACGGAACTCCCCGGGCCACCAGCGCCGAGTTTGCTCGCCGCTCTCGATGAACATGGTCACCGCAACCCCTGCGTCGGTCTCAACAATTGACTCAAGCTGCCAAGTCGTTGTGCGTACGACTCCGTGCGCCGGCGCATGGGGATCATCAGTCTTGCCGCGAAACCAGGGAAAGCAGATCGGGATTCCACCGCGAATCGCCTGGCCCTCTTCCCATCGCGATTTCGTGCTCACAAACAGCACCTCGTCGTGACCTGCCGGTTTCCACGAAGTCACATGCGCTCCGTGGAGATACATTTCGCCCTGTGCGCTTGCGGAGGTAATGACTACTCGTGCCAGTCCGTTATTGCCTTCGCATACCTGTGCAATGCCTGGAAGTGCAAAACGACGGTCCAGTTCGGTTAACTGCGAAGTAGCATTCATATCGATTTTCCTAACCGAGAAAACACGCCGAGGCTGGCGTCACACCATTCTGCTCGCTGTTGCAGATTGTCACGATCAGTTTACTGTTTAGCGATTTGAGAGGAGGATCCCAGGAGTTCTGAGTTTGCCCACTCCCATTCAGCCAGCCAGTTCCGGCGGCATCTGCCATTGCATTGAAATTCCAACATGCTTCCGCCGCACTGCGGGCAAACCAGATTGATGATCGACGAAATGATACCGGCATTAAATTCTCCGGGGCCTGCTTCGATTTTAGGCATGTCTTTGCTCCTTCACGCTTTCCCGAATTTTTGTTGCCGTAAACCTTGCAAGCACCATACCAATTGCGAGGCCTGGATGGTGCCGATTTCCGGATGCATTGAAGCCGACATGGTTCGTATCGCTGCCAACGATTTGACAGTTGACGGATTTCTTTCGTCACCCCACGACTTTTCTCCCTGATTCGCCTTCTGACGCATCGTAACTTCACGGAAACTCAATCACCTGATTGATTCCGCTAAAGCTTCGATCTGGCATCTTGAATGCAAGTTTTACCAAGTGACTGAGACACTAAACGTCGACTCATCCCGAACACGAGGAGAACCGTGAGAAAGTCTAATTTCAACCGCTATCTGGTCTTTACTATTTGCTTGCTTGCAACAACCGCGTGGTCTGATTCTCTGCAGCTCAATTATGGCAGCGTCATAATCGGCAAATTTGTCGGCGGCACGGAAAGCGAGATCAGTTTCCAGGTCGATTCTTCGGTGCAGAAATATGATCTCGCGGACGTCAGATCGATCAAATTCAGCTCCGAGACGACCGCGAGTGATGCATCCGTGCGCCCGTTTAGCTCGCGTGCGAGCGAAGCGGCTCCGCCGCCGAGCCTCACGAATGCCACTATTCCCGCCGGCACGGTTATCTCGGTGCGCACCATCGATAGCATCGATTCCGAGAAAAACCATGTGGGAGATCGTTTTCAGGCGTCGCTCGAAGAGCCGCTGATAGTGGACGGGGTAGTCGTTGCTCCTAAAGGAGCCGACGTTTATGGGCGCCTGGAGGAATCGAAAAAATCAGGAACATTCAGCGGCAAGTCAGAGCTTCAACTCGAGCTGACTGGAATTGTGGTGAATGGGCAGACGGTTCCGCTCGTGACTGGCGACTATGAGTTGAAAGGCAAATCGCGCACATCGAGCACCGCGAAGAGGACCATCGGCGGAGCGGCTCTGGGAGGCATCATCGGCGCGATCGCCGGTGGCGGGAAAGGTGCTGGGATCGGAGCCGCAGTTGGCGGCGGAGCCGGCGCCGGCTCCGAAATTATTACCAAAGGGGATCAGGTCAAAGTACCCAGCGAGACGCTGCTCGATTTCACCTTGGAGCAAGAGGTGAGGATACCAGCGCCGCGAGTGTAACGTCGGATCGGTTCCTGACGGAAAGGGCATTATGTTGAAAGTAATCTGCGCGATTTTCATCTGTCTGGCAGCGCTGCCGGCGTTTAGCGAGCCCGCGGCGAATTATGAGGTAGCCACCATCATCGGCGTTAAGCCGCACCCATCAGCCAGCGACAATGCTTTGTCCGGCGTTGCCAGTTACGAGGTTTCCGTTCAAGTTGCGGACACTGTTTACGTAGTTCTCTACACGGACACCTTCGGCACCAAAACTGTAAAGTATGCTGGCGGACGCCAGGTGATGGTACACGTGGGAAAGAGCACAGTTGTCTACAACGACATTTTGGGTCAACCGCACGAATTACCGATTATCAGCCGGAAACCGGGCGCAACTATCAGCCACCCGAAATAATTAGTCGCACAAGCGTGTCTTTACGGATTGCCAAAGCATCAACGGAAACAACGACTCCATTGAGCGAGTCGCAAGGAGTTGTCGTGCTTCGTAAATGCGCGAATCCCGTCTGTGCAACTCAATTTCGATACCTGCATCAAGGGAGATTATTTGAAGTTGAAATGCAATGCCAGGAAAACCCATCGGCTGATGGTGGAAGCAAACCGGGGAGTGCCAAAATCCACGTTGAGCGGTTGTGGTTATGCGACCAATGTGCCCGGCAGACGAGTCTTCGTTTTGACAGACGCGAAGGTTTAGTCATGATGAATTCCGCATCGCAGGAGGCGACCATTGCGTTCGCGCGACCAAATGGCAACATAATATCTCGCGTTCTGATTCGGCCACTAGACTTGGATTTGAAAGTCAAGCGTTATCTGAGTGGGGTGAAAGTCTTGAAAGCAGAAGCAGCATGAGTGGCAAGCTTCCAGTCGTCTACTTGGCCCGGCACGGCAACACCGCGTGGACCCACTCCGGTCAGCACACCGGCCTCACGGATCTGCCTCTAACTCCGGATGGCGAACGCAATGCTGTTCGGCTTGGGGAACGACTGAAAGGGCTGACATTCGCCAAGGTGTTTACCAGCCCGTTACAGCGGGCTGCCAAAACCTGCGAGCTGGCTGGGTTTGGAGCAGTCGCCGGAGTTGATTCTGACCTGCTGGAGTGGAACTACGGAAAATACGAAGGCCTGACCTCAGAACAGATCCTGCAGCAACGTCCGGATTGGGACCTGTTTCGCGATGGTTGTCCGGGAGGCGAATCGCCGCAACAAATTGGGCAGCGGGCGGACCGCGTGGTGCAACGGATTCGAAATATCGCCGGCGATGTGCTGCTCTTCTCCAGTGGTCACTTCATCCGCGTCCTGGCAGCGTGCTGGCTGGGCGTCGGACCGAATGGGGGCAGATACTTCCTCCTCAGCCCCGCCAGCCTGAGTGCGCTCAGCTATGAACACAATCTTTCGCGGCCCGCTATACGGCTATGGGATGACGATCGCTACGTAGAGAAATAAATGCCGGAGTACACGTTGCCCTGAAGTTTACTGACCTTTAACATCAACGATCTTAAGATAGCTCGGATTGCGAGGAATGCCCAATATGAGTACAAAGCCGGCCACACACACAGACTCCCCAAAAATTCTTCCCATAACGAAGACCGCAAGCACCCTCGAGCTTCTCAAGCAGTATGACGGCGATGCCTTTCGGTTTGCAGAAACCAAGGGCGCCATCTATGAACGACATCTGGTTTTCGACCGGGCAATCGACCCCAAAGTTGCGAGCGCCCGTGAACGCTTTGAAGCATTCGCGCATTCTGTGCGTGACATCCTGGCACAGCGCTGGGTCCAAACCAAGACCGCATATGAGCAGCAGAATGCAAAACGTATTTACTACTTATCGATGGAATTCCTCCTCGGACGTTCGCTGGCCAACAACATCACCAATATGTTGCTTACTCCTCTGGCCCAGGACGTAGTCCAGGAAAAAGCAATTGACTGGCTGGAATTGGTCGAGCAGGAACCGGATGCGGCTCTCGGTAACGGCGGCCTGGGGCGGCTCGCGGCGTGTTTTCTCGATTCAATGGCCACGATGCACCTTCCAGCGACTGGCTACGGCCTTCGATACGAATACGGCATGTTTCGCCAATCGTTTGTGAACGGCTGGCAACAGGAGAGGCCGGACAACTGGTTGCGCGACGAGGACCCGTGGGAGATCGCCCGCGAGCACGAAAAAGTGGAAATCAAATTCAACTGCAGCTTCCAATTTCTCGATGGGAGGATCGAACTCATACCCAACAAGCCCTCGAGTCTTTTCGGAATTCCCTTTGATCGGCCGGTGGTTGGATATGGAGGAAAAACAATCAACACTCTGCGATTGTGGGCCGCCGCCGCGCCGGACTACTTCGATTTCCAGGAATTCGGCACGGGAGATTTCATCGGAGCGCTGGCTGGAACGCTGGAAGCGGAATCGCTGACGCGCGTGCTCTATCCTGATGACTCTACAATGCGAGGACAAGAGCTCCGGTTCATGCAGGAATATTTTCTGGTTGCATGCTCGATGGCAGACCTGATCCGGCGCTTCCTTCGCCACAACTCGGATTGGGAGACTTTGCCCGATAAGGCCGCCATCCAAATGAACGACACACATCCCTCCATGTCAGTCGCCGAACTGATGCGCATTTTGCTGGACGACGCTCACCTCGGATGGGATGACGCCTGGGCACTGACAAAGAAAACTCTGGCCTACACCAATCACACCTTGCTGCCGGAGGCTCTGGAGAAGTGGCCCGTAGAGTGGTTTGAATTACTTCTTCCGCGGCAACTGGAAATTATTTACGAAGTCAATCGACGGCTGCTGGATGAGGTACGCGTGCTTTATCCCGGAGATGAAGGACGCGTCGAGCGCATCAGTCTGGTGGAAGAAGGTTCTACGCGCAAGATTCGCATGGCCAACCTCGCCATCGTCGGATCGCACAGCACGAACGGCGTTGCCGCCGTTCACTCGAAACTACTGCGCACCACGACAGTTAAAGATCTCGCCGAAATGTTCCCCGAACGTTTCAACAACAAAACCAATGGGGTCACGCCGCGGCGGTGGCTGCTTGAATCGAATCCTGGACTCTCGGGAGCGATCACCAAAGCAATTGGTGACGAGTGGATTACCGATCTAAGTCGGCTCAAGAAACTGAAGCCTTTGGCAGAAGATTCTGCATTCCAGGCCGCGTTTCTCGTCTCCAAGCGCGCGGCGAAGGTAAAATTCGCCGATTGGCTCAAGGAGACGTCCGGACAGATCGTCGACCCAGACACGATTTTCGACTGCCAGATCAAGCGCATTCACGAATACAAGCGACAACTCTTGAACGCCCTGCGAATCATTATTTGTTACGACCGTCTGCGAGCAAATCCGAATATGGAATTTCAGCCGCGCACGTTTTTCTTTGCCGGAAAGGCGGCTCCGGCTTACAAACTCGCGAAGCTCATCATCAAATTCATCAACAATCTCGCCGGCACCATCGATGGCGACCCCATTGTTCGCGGTCGCATGAAGGTGGTCTTTCTGCCGGAATACAATGTTTCACTGGCGGAGCGGTTGATTCCCGCGAGCGACGTCTCCAACCAGATTTCGACCGCGGGTTACGAAGCCAGCGGCACCAGCAACATGAAATTCATGATGAACGGAGCTCTGACCGTGGGCACTCTCGATGGCGCAACCATTGAAATGGCCGAGGAAGCCGGAAAAGAAAACTTGTTCCCGTTTGGCTTGACCGTAGAGCAAGTACAAGCCAGTCAATCGTGGTACGACCCGCAGTGGCACTATGACCACGAGCCGGAGACGCGAGCGGCACTGGATTTGATCTTCTCCGATTACTTCAGCCGTTACGAACCGGGAATTTTCACTCCTATTCACGACACGTTGCTGACTAACGGCGATCACTACATGCACCTCGCAGACCTGACCTCTTATGTTCAGGCGCAGGATCGCCTCGGAACTCTATATGCTGATCCTGCTGAGTGGGCGCGCAAAGCCATCCTGAATGTAGCGAGTTCAGGAAAGTTCTCGAGCGACCGCACCATTCACGAATACACAACTGAAATCTGGAAGGCGGAACCATGCCCCATACCTTAGAAAAACAATCCGTCGCAGAAGTGATTTCGCCGCTTGCAGGCAAACCGGCTCCCAAGGAATTACTCATCGATCCGGCGCGTCTGCAGCGGGAATATTATGAGCTGAAACCCGATGTCAGCGATCCCAACCAGCTTGTCGCTTTCGGAACCAGTGGACATCGCGGCTCGGCCCTTCACGGCACATTTAACGAAGCCCACATTCTGGCGATTACGCAGGCGATTTGCGAATACCGCAAAGCACAGGGAATTGACGGTCCTTTATATATGGGGAAGGACACTCACGCGGTCTCTGAGCCTGCGCAACGTACCGCCCTGGAAGTGCTAACCGCGAATGGCATTGAAACAATCATCCAGGAAAATGACGGAGTGACCCCGACTCCTGTCATCTCCCATGCCATTCTCGTTTACAACCGCGGACGGAGTGAACACTTCGCCGACGGGATCGTAATTACACCGTCGCACAATCCTCCAGAAGATGGCGGGTTCAAGTACAACCCGCCCAATGGCGGCCCCGCCGATACCGACGTGACCGGCTGGGTGCAGAATCGCGCCAATGATTTGTTGCGATCAGGAAACAAGGACGTAAAGCGTGTTCCATTCGAGAAAGCCATTCGAGCCGCGACCACCCACCAGCAAGATTTCGTTCAGCCGTTCGTTCGCGACCTCAAGAACGTTGTAGATATGGATGCAATCCGCGACGCTCATTTGAAAATTGGCGCGGATCCACTAGGCGGCGCTTCGCTGCCGTATTGGGACCCCATCAATTCGATTTACGGACTGGAAATTGAGGTCGTGAATCGAAAGATTGACCCGACTTTCTCATTCATGACCGTCGATCACGACGGCAAAATTCGCATGGATTGTTCGAGCCCTTATGCCATGGCCCGGCTGGTCGGGTTGAAGAATCAATTCCAGCTGGCTTTCGGGAACGATACCGATGCAGATCGGCATGGGATTGTCAGTCCCACGGCAGGATTGCTGAATCCCAATCACTATCTTGCCGTCGCCATCCGATACCTGCTCACGAATCGGCCGCAGTGGCGGCAAGATGTAATCGTGGGAAAGACGTTGGTAAGCAGCAGCATGATCGATCGAGTGGTCAATAAACTCGGGCGGCGGCTCTCTGAGGTGCCGGTCGGTTTCAAGTGGTTCGTGCCCGGGCTGGTTGATGGTTCGTTCTGTTTTGGCGGAGAAGAAAGCGCAGGAGCAAGTTTTCTTCGTCACGACGGAACTGCCTGGGCAACCGACAAAGATGGTCTCATCATGGTGCTGCTCGCTGCCGAGATCACGGCGCGCACCGGTAAGGATCCCGGGGAGCATTACCGTGAATTAACGCAAGAATTCGGCACGCCTTACTACACCCGAATTGATGCGCCGGCCACGCCGGAGCAGAAAGCGAAGTTGCAGAAACTCTCGCCGGATGCGGTGAAGGAATCAGATCTCGCGGGTGAAGCCATCACGGCGAAGCTGACGAAGGCACCGGGCAATCACGCTCCGATAGGAGGGCTGAAGGTCGTGGCCAAGAGTGGCTGGTTTGCTGCTCGGCCCTCGGGCACGGAGAACATCTACAAAATCTACGCCGAAAGTTTCAAGAGTCAATCGCACCTGCAAGCGATTCTGAGCGAAGCTGAAGAAATCGTGGGCAACGCACTCAGCTCTGGAGATGCGGCGTGAGCGGCAACGGCGGACCAAGAACAGTTCCACCCTTCCCGTCCGATTACCGTGCATCTGGCTTGCTGTTGCACGTTACATCTCTTCCGTCTCCTTACGGGATAGGTGATCTCGGACCGTCCGCCTTTTCCTGGGTAGATCGCCTCCACGCCGCTGGTCAGAGATGGTGGCAGTCCCTGCCTCTCGGTCCGACCGGCTACGGCGACTCGCCATACCAACCGATGTCGTCCTTCGCCGGAAACACCATGCTTATCAGTCCTGAGAGCCTGATCGCGGACGGGTTGCTGAGCGAGAAAGATTGCGAGTCTCACTTCCCTGCTGACGCGGTTGACTATGATGCGGTGATTCCTTTCAAAACCCGTTTGCTTCAAACTGCATGGAAGAATTTCAAGGCGGGCAAACGCGACGATTTGACGGACAAGTATGCTGAATTCCGCGCTCAGCATGAGCACTGGTTGGAAGACTAC
>Ga0335079_10010942_pt1 | contig 10339 bp, 10 predicted proteins | sample Lox_Sample_33_FD_206719 | JGI IMG/M metagenome (GOLD analysis project Ga0335079, IMG submission 206719) | Soil microbial communities from Loxahatchee National Wildlife Refuge, Florida, United States - Lox_Sample_3.3 | ecosystem: Environmental > Terrestrial > Soil > Wetlands | place: USA...
ATTCAAGCAGATAAATTCTGTACGAAGTGCGGCGCCAAGTTAGCTGTGGGTGCAAAGTTTTGTGCGGAGTGCGGAACAAAGCAAGAATAGAGTGTTGACTGAAACATCGTTGATTTTGGTTAGTGTTATGCCGACGCCGCGCGATCTGGAAATCGCGCGGCTTTTGGGATGGTATCGCATCCCGCTTCGTACTGCGCCGAAAGTGGTTGCGGTGGACTATCTGGCTCTTTATCAGCCCTCGAGTTTTGGCGATTGCGGCGGCCGGATTGAGTTTGTTGCGCCGGTACGCGGCCACGAGTTGACCACACGCCTCGAATTATTGAAGGATGAGTCCGATCATCCGCGCGCGAACGAAGAGTATTTCAAAATCCAAATCGGCGGCTTAGAAAAATTGTCTCATCCCATCATTGCCGATAAATGGAAGCGCCTGACATTTTTATATTCGACCGGGGAGTATCTTCTGAAGGCCAAAACGCTGAATGATCTGGTTGTGAACGATGATGAGCGCGCCGTGTTGTGGCGTTCCCTGCGCGAGCGTGCTGAGAATGAACAACTTTATAAAACCGATTTGCCTGAAGCAGATGTACCACCGGAAGTTTTGATCGCGTTGTTGGGAATCAAAGAAGAAAAGAACTTATATGAATTGAGCTCTGTTGAGGCGGACGATTGGTAATAAAAATGACTGTTGCACAATGGATCCTTATTGTTGTTTTGTTTGTTCCTTTAGTTTTTGTGGTAACCAATCGCCTTCGAGTTGACCTGGCAGCCATGTTGATGGCAGTGACATTGGGCGTTTTCCAGTTTGCCGGCTTTGGAATGCTCGGCCCTGAACAAAAGCCGGAGGCGGTGATTAACATCCTTTTGGGCTTTGGCCAACCCATTATTTTGATCCTCATCTCCTTGTTCATCTTGACTCGCATTCTGGAGAAAAGCGGCGTCACACGTTGGATCGCGTGGCAATTGTTGAAGGTCGGCGGCATGAATCTGGGTCGCTTGATTGGTCTCTTCGCCGGAACGGCAGCTCTTCTTTCACTTTTTATGAACAACCTCGCGGCAGGTGCGCTGGTCCTTCCGATCGCAATGGAAGTGGCGCGCCGCACGCGCATTAAACCGAGTAAGCTGCTGATCCCAGTGGCCTATGGAACTCTGTTAGGCGGCGCTGCAACCTATTTTACGACTGCAAATATCATCGTCAGCACGCTGCTTCAAAATGCAAAGCCTCCTCAATCTGCATTGAACATTTTGGATTTCACGCCAACCGGCGGATTGATCGCTGTTGCCGGAATCCTATTCTTGGCTTTTTTCGGTCGGCGCCTGCTTCCTGATCGTCAGCCCACGGAAGAACAAAATTTTGCACGGCTTACCGGTAGTGAATTGGAAAAGCTGTACGCCATATCCGAGCGTTTATGGGAGGCACGCGTTATGCCTGAGGCAACCTTGATTGGGAAAACTCTCGCACAATCTGAGATTGGGAGTCAATGGGGTGTCACGGTGGCAGCTGTTTATCGAAACAAGGAAGATATTCTTTTGCCCCAGCCCCAACAAGTCATTCTCGAGGATGATCTGCTCATTTTGGTTGGTCGGGAGGAGAAGGTCCAGAATTTGAAGGAATGGGGCTTGGATATCCGTAACGAGAACGGCGAGGATCGTTTGAGCGCCAAGGGAGTCACGTTTATGGAAATCATTCTGGCTCCACATTCAAAAGCCATCGATCAGACTCTGAAGGAACTTGACTTTCGCCGCCACTATGGGTTAAGCGTGGTTGCCCTGCATCGTATGCAACGGAGCTATAGAACCGATGTTGGCGATTTGCAATTGAAATTTGGCGATACCTTGTTGGTCGTTGGTTCCCAGGCTCAATTGGCAAGCCTGCGTCACAGCGCTGATTTCATCGTGATCGAAACAAATTGGAGTGACCAGCCCATCAATCGGAAAGAAGCGATTCTGGCGGTGCTCATTATTGGAGCGGGCATCGCCGCCTCCATTGCCGGCGTACCGGTCTATTTGGCAATGCTGGCTGCCGCTGTGTTGGCGCTCCTCGCTGGAAAATTGTCCATGGAGGATGCTTATCGTTCCGTGGAATGGCAGGCCATCTTCCTCATCGCCGGAATGTATGTAGTGAGTGATGCCATGGTGGAGACGCGGCTGGCCGATTTGTTGGGTAATTCCATGCTTCCACTGGTGAGGCCATTCGGTGCATTGGGGTTGGCGGCCGGCGCGTATCTGCTGACTTCCATTTTGACTCAAATCATTGGTGGGCAGGTGACCGCGCTGATTACAGGACCGATTACAATCAGCGCCGCGGTCCAAATTGGCGTCAATCCGCAGGCGATAGCCGTCGCAACTGCCATTGGATGTTCGGCTTGCTTTCTTACACCGTTTGCCCATCCTGTGAACATCTTGATGATCGCACCGGGCAACTATACCTTCGGTGATTATTTTCGGAGCGGCTGGATGTTGACCATCATTTCCTTCGTGATGTTGCTGGTTGGCATGATTTTATTTTGGCACCTCTAGGAGAATTATGAAAACACTCATTAAGAATGGAAAACTGATCACCGCATCTGAAGCATATCAAGCGGACATTTTGATCGAAGGCGAAAAAATTTCACGCATCGGTTTGGACCTCAAAGCGGATTCTGCGCAAGTGGTTGATGCTACCGGAAAATTTATATTTCCCGGCGGCGTCGACCCGCATACGCATTTCGACCTTCCGATGTTCGACACGGTTTCATCCGACGATCATTATACGGGTCATAAAGCCGCGGCGTTTGGTGGGACGACAACGGTGATGGATTTTGCTTCATTTGATTTTGATACCATCGAAGAATCCGTGGACGCGTGGCGAAAGAAAGCCGAGAAAGCCGCGATTGATTATTCCTTCCATATGAACATGACGAAATTCAATGACAAAATTGCCAAAGAAATTCCGTCTCTGCGCGAGATGGGAATCACGACACTGAAAGTTTTTACTGCCTACAACCGCCGATTGCGATTGGACGATGGTAGTATTTTCAAGGCCTTGCAGATCACAAAAGATAATGGCATGTTGGTGATGGTTCATTGCGAGAACGGTGATGTAATTGATACACTGATTCCGCAGGCATTGGCTGAGGGTCACACGTCACCCGAATGGCACGCCTTGACGAGACCGGCCTGGGGTGCGGTCGAAGCCACGTTGCGAATGGCCGCCATGTCGGCGCAGGCGGACGCGCCGGTTTATATCGTCCACATGAATGTTGGCGGCGAAGTGGACATGCTTCGTTATGCACGCGAACGCGGCGTCAAAGTGATGGGTGAGACGTGTCCGCAATATCTATTCTTCACGATCGATGATTTACGCCGCCCCGATGGTTCGAAATGGATTTGTTCGCCGCCGATGCGCACAGAAAAAGATAACGCCCGCATTTGGGAAGGATTGCATGAGGGCACGCTTCAAACGATTGGCACAGATCATTGCCCGTTTTTCTTTGACGGTACGAAGCCGATTATTTACGAAGGCAAGCCAGTGAAAATCCCCGGCAAGGAATTGGGCAAAGATGATTTCACCAAAACCCCGAACGGCTTGCCGTGCGTGGGTGATCGTCTTTCGATTTTGTGGAGCTATGGTGTGCGCACCGGTAAGATTACTGCGAATCAATTTGTGGCTTATACCAGTACGAACCCTGCTAAGATCATGGGCATGTATCCGCGCAAAGGTGCGTTGTTGCCCGGCTCCGATGCCGACATCGTGATTTGGGATCCGGAGAAACGCGTGAAATATGGCGTGGCGCATTCGCATCATCGCACCGATTACAATTTGTTCGAAGGCTGGGATGTGGCTGGGATGCCCGAAAAAGTTTTCCTGCGCGGCAGGCTGATTGTGGATGGCGATGAATGGAAAGGCAAGTCAGGTCAGGGTCAGTTCTTGAAGCGATCTCAAGGAGAAGTTCTTTAATTGGATCCGAAAAACATGTCAGATATTTGTTGTGAAGCGCTAGTTGTCCACTGTATTGATTATCGTTTGCAGAAATACTTAAATGATTGGCTGGATAAAAATCCCGGCGCAGGAAATTATGATCGAGTTGCAATTGCCGGTGGAGTTCTCGATATTTATCCGGTGCTAAAACAAATTGAGTTAGCGGTTCGAATACATAGGATCAAAAAAGTCATCCTGGTCAACCATGAGGATTGCCGCGCATACGGCTCAACGGGAACGTTTGAGCGGCACAAAGCCGATTTGACCGAAGCCGAACGCAAAGTCCATGCTCTTCACATTGACTTGATCGTTGAGAAATATTATTTGAAGCTTGATGGCACTTTCGAGCAAGTTTATTGAGCAGAAACCTTTGCCAGCAACTCTTTTAATCTCGGATGCTCTGCATACACGCCGCGATATTTTTCCGGCAACTCGGCAGCAATGTGGCACATGATATCATCCGTGAATTGCTGGAGCGCCGTGTCGCGGTCTTTCGTCGGCAAAGGTGGAAGCGAGAAGGTTTTTCCCACCGATACCATAATGGGCGAACGTCGAAAATGCCTCAGGTTGTTGCCAACTGCTTTGTCTTCGGAGCCGGCAATGCCGGCGGGTAAAATCGGCCGATTTAATTTCGCGGCGAGATAACCGGCACCGAGTTTGCCCTCCGCCAGCGAAACGTTGAGCGAACGCGTCCCCTCGGGAGCGATGACCAAAATCTTATCCTGTTCCATCAGGCTGATGATTTTGCGGAGCGCCTTCAGGTCCGGATTGTAGCGGTCAATGAAAATCCAGTTTGCATATTTTGCAAGCCAGCGGAAAAGAGCATTCTTTTCCCATTTTTCTGCTACAGGGACAAATACATCGGTGCGGTCGAGAAAGTAGTACAACATGGCCGCATCCAACAAGCCGAGATGGTTCGTAGTGATTACAAACGCACCGGTTGCTGGGATGTTTTCAAGGCCGACGACTTTTACGTTGGCAATCAGATTGACAAATCGGCGCAAGATCCAACGGAGAATGTTTATCATGAGGTCAATTTTACACGAAAAAATAAAAGGCCTCGAATTAAGATTCGAAGCCTTATTTTTTTATTTCCCGGATTATCTCCGCAGATAATCCGTGTTATCACTTTGGTTGTTCTTCGAGCCATACTTCTCAAACATGCGTGAGAAGATTTCGACATTTGTCGGAGACATATCGGTAATTTGAAAACCCACGTTGTAGGTACTGTAATCAATATGATCGCGCCGGCACCATTTGCTTCGCGCTCCAAATACTATAAACGGCACGTCGGCCACTTCGCTGGTCAACTCGATGCGAAACTTGAAATCCATCTCCAAAGCTATGGGCTTTAGAGATTCCATCTTGAATCCGCCCGTGCTGATATCGGCTAAATGTCCGACCAGTTCGCCGGTTTTGTCGTTCATCAAACGCATGTAATAAGAAAAAGTCCGCCTGTCCAACCTTCGTCGCTCGGGCATAATCGCTTCCTTTCCTCTTATGCTTTAAGTATAAGATAAGATTGGAAAAGAATCAACACTTTTCCGAGCTTAATCTACTTTCAAAATATGTGTGACAACCGTCGCGCCTGAGCCGCCAATGTTTTGCGCCATGCCGATGTCTGCGCTATCCACCTGAGTTTCGCCACATTCGCCGCGTAGTTGCTGAACAACCTCCGTTATTTGATACATTCCGGTGGCGCCGACGGGATGTCCGCGCGCCTTCAAGCCGCCACGTGTGCAAATCGGTATGCGACCTTTTGGGCTGATCACGTTATCTAGGCCGAGTTGAACTCCCTTGCCGCGTTCGGCAAACCCGCAGGCTTCGAGTGATAGGGCAGTCATGATCGTAAATGCATCGTGCACTTCAAAAACATCCAAATCCTGCGGCTTGACTCCAGCCATTTCATAACATCGTTGTGCGGAGGCGTAAGCGGCGCTGAGAAACAAAGGATCTTTTCTCGAATGCACCGCGATCGTATCCGTGTTCGAGGCGGATGCGGCAACGATAATACGCGGCCTGCTTTTCAACGACACAACCTTGTTTGCGGGTACGATCACTGCGGCAGCCGCGCCATCGCCGATGGGGGAGGCATCGAGCAAATTGATTGGTGTTGCAACCATGGATGACTTTTCAAATTTTTCGGGAGTGATCCTTTCATGCAGACGGGCAAATGGATTGTGCATGGCGTTGGCATGCGCATTGATCGAGAACTGTGCAAAGTCGGCGTGTTTCCATCCAAACTCGTGCATGTAACGCTGCATGACCAACGCATTCAACCCCACAAATGAAATGCCTTGTTCCACTTCATAATCTGCGTCGGCGGCGGTGGCTAACGAGGCGGTGATATCGTGGCTGGTTTTGTCGCTCATCTTTTCGACTCCGACCACCAGCGCTGATTCGATTTCTCCCGCCGCGACCGCCATCAGCGCCGCGCGAAATGCCGCCGCACCCGAACCGCAAGCGGCTTCCACTTTGACAGCTTCCTGACGCCACAGACCGATCCAGTCGGATAGAAATGTTCCAAGTTGATTTTGTCCGTTAAGCAATGGCGAAAGCATGTTGCCGACGTATAACGCGTCCACCTTTTCCATACCCGCATCTTGCAGTGCTGCAAATGCCGCTTCACCTGCAATCTCGCGCAAAGATTTGTCCCAATGTTCGCTGATGGGCGTTTGCCCAATTCCGAGAATGGCTGTTTTTTGCATGGGTTAATTTTACCAACGTTGTCTATCAACAACTATCTGAATTATTCTTTCGTGGGATCCTTCATAACAAACCATAAGGCGCCAGTCATCAACACTCCGCAAAAGGCGGATATGATGAACATCATGCCGAAGCTGGCTGCATCTGCCAGCCAGCCGCCGATGACCGGTGCAAGGATCGTGACCGGCGCGCACAAGGTATTCGACAAACCGATATAAAGCGGTCGTTCATCGTCGCTTTTTGCAAAGCTGACGCTCAACGCATTTGGAATGGTCCAGATTGCCACAGTGGCGATGGCTTCGAGAAGGAAGATCGCATAGAACCAGTTTGCGGAGGTCGCGCGCCAGGCGAGTAAAGCGCTCAAAGCCGCGCCCAACGCGCCCAGACTCATCACCCCGCGATGACTCCAGCGATCACCCAAACGGCCCATCAATGGACTCAGAACAACCTGGCCGATCAATAGAATCGCGACCATAATGCCGGCCGCGGCATCGCTCATCCCAAAGTGCCACACGGCATAGATGACATAGAATGCAAATCCCATTGCGGCGAATTGACTCAGCATCCGCACGCCGAGAAAAATTCTGAAGTTTGAATCGCGTTTCAAAATGTTCAGTGATTTATTAAGGTACTGGTGAGGAGGATCGCTTTCATTGGGTGAACTATCCGGTTCGCGTGTCATGGATACGAAAATATATGAAACGCACATGGAAATGAACGTCAGCACAAAACAAAGGCCGTAGTTATACGGCATTGCCAGCTTATCCAGAATCAGACCGGCGAGGATTGCGGAGAGTCCGCCAAGTCCGTTGTAGGCCGCGGACTGGGTTCCGAAAAAAGTCCCGTGCAATTCCCGTGGCATGACTTTGGTAACCATATTCATCCATGGATTGGCGGCGAACCCCGAGCCCAGGCCTTGCCAGATCAACATAAGAAAAGCCATGATGAGGGCTGTTTGTTTAGTCGTGAACGGCACGCAGAGCGCGACCATGGCCAATCCAAGATAAGGGATACGCTCGTGGATCGTCATCCATAACATGAGCGGTTTATAACGCTTCGCACGCGATATCCAACCGGCGGTCAACAGTTGAGGCAACTGCCAGCCGACATTGTGGATAGCCGGGACCAATCCAATTAGCAACGCCGAATCCGTGAGATGGCTGACGAAGAGCGGGATGATTGCCACAAAAGAGCCGAAACCTACTCCGAGTCCGAAGAAACCGCCGTCGAACATGCTGATCGTAAAGTTGAATTGCAAATGTTTTTGAATGTAGGCTTCGATGGAAGGCATAACAGGAATTTTATCACTTGACAATTCAATATTCGCGAGTGTAGAATAAGAATGAACGTTCGTTCATTTTCGATTTCTATGCTGACTGACAAGACCGCGCTGACAAAAAAAGAACGTACACAACAGGCCATCGAACAGGCGGCGTACGATCTGTTCATGGAACAAGGATATACGGCTACTTCCATGCGTCAGATCGCGGAGCGGGCCGGGCTGGCGCTGGGTGGAATCTACAATCATTATGAAAGCAAGGAGGAGATATTTCGGATCATCATTCTTGAGCGGCATCCATACAAGCAGATTCTCCCGCTGGTGCTAAATACTAAGGGTAAAACACCCGAAGAATTTATCCGGAACGCGGCGCATACAGCTTTGGATGAGCTTGGAAAGCGTCCCGACTTCTTGAAGCTGATGTTCATTGAGGTGGTGGAATTCAATGGCAAGCATATCTCCTTGATCATGCGTGAAATTCTTCCAAAAGTCATGCCAGTCTTCGATGAGCTCGCCACACAGCGGAAGTCCCTCCGGCATATCGGACCTGCACTTCTGATCCGCTCGTTCCTTGCCATGTTCTTTTCTTATTATTTGACTGAGATGTTCATCCAGGGAAGTACTTTGGCGAAGCTGATGCCCAAGAACAGCTTCGATACGTTTGTCGATATTTACTTGTACGGTATTTTGAAGGAGACAAAATGATTTTGAGACTTATTTCTATCATTCGTAAAGAGTTCATTCAGATTTTTCGTGACCCGCGCACGCTGATTGTCATTATTATCATGCCGATCGTTATGTTGTTCTTGTTGGGATATGCCGCCAACACTGACGTGAAGAATCTTCCTCTTGCCGTTTGGGATCAGAGTCGCACGCCAACTTCTCGTGCCCTTTTGGATGCATTTCGCTCGGCGAATTATTTTACGATTGATTACCAAGTCGGCTCTCAAGATGAAATACAATCTCTTATTGAACAGAACAAAGTTCATGCGGCCTTGATCATTCCTCCCGATTATGATGTTCAATTATCGCAAGGCGATGCGCAAGTCGCATTGATTTTGGATGGTTCCGACGCGACTACCGGATCTACTGCGCTTTCGGCGGCTCAATTGATCGGTCAATCCTATGCTACCCAAATATTATCTGATCAAGCTCAAATTGCTGGAAGAGCCGCGATCAAGCCGCCGCTCGAGGTCCGCACGGAGGTTTGGTATAACCCCGATCTTGCCAGCTCTTACTTCATGATCCCAGGCTTGATCGGCATGATCCTCAATTTCATCACAACCTTACTAACGGCGAGTACCATTGTGCGCGAGCGTGAACGCGGAACGATTGAACAATTGATTGTTACTCCGATTCGTTCATGGGAACTAGTGATCGGTAAGATTGCGCCATATGTTATTTTGGGGCTGATTGATGCCGCCGAAGTGATGTTGATTGGTCATTTCTGGTTTGGTGTTCCGGTGCGAAGCAGCCCTGGGCTGATTCTGCTTACAACTTGCATACTCCTGCTTTCAAGCCTGGGTATCGGGTTGTTGGCTTCTACGATTGCCAACACGCAACAGGAAGCATTTCTGACGGTTTTGTTTACCATCCTGCCGAGCGTTTTCCTGTCAGGGTTTTTCTTTCCGCTCGAAGCCATGCCTCCTTTTCTCCAATGGGTTTCGTATCTGATTCCTCTCCGTTATTTCCTGATCATTATTCGTTCGTTGATGATTAAAGGAGTTGGCATTGCCGCAATTCAAAATGAAGTAATCGGGTTGACAGTGCTTGGCGCGGTTGTCATGAGTCTCGCTGCGATGCGTTTCCACAAGCGACTTGATTGATTGTCATGGCGATGGTTATGCCTAGGAACAATTTTGATACATTGTTAGATATTTATCTTCATCGTATTTTGAAGGAGACCAAATGATTTTGCGGCTTGGCTCGATCATTCGCAAAGAGTTCATTCAAATCTTGCGTGACCGACGCACACTGGCGATCATCCTCGTTATCCCGATCATGCAATTGTTCTTATTAGGATATGCCGCCACCACGGACATCAAGAACGTGCCACTGGGCGTGTGGGATCAAAGCCGCTCTCCGCAATCACGCGCGTTGCTCGATGCGTTCCGCTCTGCAAATTATTTTAACATTGCATATGAAGTCGGATCACAAGATGAGGAACAAAGTTTAATAGAAGAAGGCAAGGTGCGCGGTGTGTTAGAAATTCCGCCCGATTATGCTGTTCATGTATCGGAAGGCAATGCGCAAGTCTCGATGATTCTGGATGGCTCCGACGCAACCGCCGGTTCGACCGCTCTCTCAGCGGCGCAATTGATCGGTCAAGCGTACGCGACCACGGTGATGTCGGATCAGGTTCAACTCACCGGTAGATCAACGACGATTAATCCTCC
>Ga0335079_10010943_pt1 | contig 10339 bp, 6 predicted proteins | sample Lox_Sample_33_FD_206719 | JGI IMG/M metagenome (GOLD analysis project Ga0335079, IMG submission 206719) | Soil microbial communities from Loxahatchee National Wildlife Refuge, Florida, United States - Lox_Sample_3.3 | ecosystem: Environmental > Terrestrial > Soil > Wetlands | place: USA: Florida...
TTTCGAGCTGATCGGCGCTGATGTAGCCGTACCGGTAGGCGATTTCTTCCGGACACGCCACCATCAATCCCTGCCGTTTTTCAATCGCTTGAATGTAGAGCGCCGCATCCATCAGGGACTCATGCGTGCCGGTATCAAGCCATGCCATGCCGCGTCCCATTACAACCACTTCCAACTGGCCTCTCTTGAGATACTCACGGTTCACGTCGGTGATTTCCAGTTCGCCGCGCGCGCTCGGCTTCAGCTTCTTGGTAATCTCCACGACTTGGTGGTCATAAAAATAGAGCCCAGTCACGGCATAGCGGGATTTCGGCTGCTTCGGTTTTTCCTCGATACTCAGTGCGCATCCGTTACCGTCGAATTCCACCACTCCGTAGCGCTCCGGATCGTGCACCGGATACGCGAACACTCGCGCCCCGGAGACTTTCATGGCCGACTCGCGCAAGTCCTTCGCCAGATCGTGTCCGTAAAAAATGTTGTCGCCAAGCACCAGAGCACACGGACTCCCGCTCAGAAAGTTTTCAGCCAGCAGAAAGGCCTGCGCGATCCCCTCCGGCTTGGGTTGCACCACATATTGCAACGCGATGCCGTACTGGCTGCCATCCCCGAGAAGTTGCTGAAACTTCGGAACATCTTCCGGAGTGGAAAGGACCAGCAAGTCGCGGATCCCGGCCAGCATCAGGGTGCAGAGCGGGTAGTAAACCATCGGCTTGTTGTAGACGGGCAGCAGGCTCTTCCCCATCGCTTGCGTCACCGGATAGAGACGCGTTCCCGATCCCCCTGCCAGAATGATTCCCTTATAGCGCGTGCTTGCAGTCATGTCTTCGACGCTCAGGCTGTTCTACACCGAATAGTGCGTGGCAATCCACTGGCGATATGCTCCGCTGGTCACATCGCGAACCCAAGCATCGTTTTCGAGATACCAGCGAACAGTTTTGCGAATACCGCTTTCAAACGTCTCTTTCGGTTTCCATCCCAGTTCTCGCTCGATTTTGGTGGCGTTCATCGCGTATCGGCGATCGTGTCCTGGACGATCCTTCACGAATGTGATCAGATCCCGACGCGAGCCCGGCCGCGGCTCCATCTCATCAACAAGATCACAGATCGTGTGCACCACTTCGAGGTTCGGCTTCTCGTTCCAACCCCCGATGTTATACGTCTGGCCGGGATATCCTCGCCGCAGCACGGTCGCGATTGCCGCACAATGATCTTCCACATACAGCCAGTCACGGACGTTCATCCCGTCGCCATAGACTGGCAGTGGCTTACCCTGGCGCGCATTCAGGATCATGAGCGGAATCATCTTCTCGGGGAACTGAAAGCGGCCGTAATTATTCGAGCAATTCGTGGTGAGCGTGGGTAGGCCGTAAGTGTGATGATACGCGCGCACGAGGTGGTCGGAAGCCGCCTTCGACGCGGCATACGGACTGTTCGGCGCATATGGCGTGGTCTCGAAGAATGGCGGATCGCTGGGCCCGAGCGATCCGTAGACTTCGTCGGTAGAGATGTGCAGGAATCGAAATCCTTCGCGACTCTCGCCACTGAGGCCTGACCAGTACGCGCGAGTTTCTTCCAGCAGCACGAACGTGCCGTTGATATTTGTGTGAATGAACTCGCCGGGACCGCGGATCGAACGATCGACGTGACTTTCAGCGGCAAAGTGCACGATCGCTCTCGGCTGGTGATCTTCAAGAGCGTTGCGCACCGCATCGCGATCGGCGATATCGGCCTGCACAAATTCGTATCGCGGATTTCCGCCAAGACTCTCCAGGTTACGGAGATTGCCCGCGTAGGTCAGCTTGTCGAGATTGATGATGCTGAGCGACTCATCCTGCATCTGCTGCAGAACGAAATTTGATCCGATAAAACCCGCGCCACCGGTGACGAGAATGCGATCGCTCATGCGAGATGGTTCGTGCGAAACGAGTGCCGCGACGGTTTTGGATGCACATCTTCCCCGCGCGTGACAAGACTTATCGATTGATTGTAATCAAAAAGTTGGGATTGTAGAAAAAGGAGGTTTTGCCCCAGGGCTGGCAATCCCTCCACGTCGAAGCGGAATTCATCCAGCCTGGCGCTCTGACAAACTCTCAGACCTGACGGGCGGCCGTGCGGGTGCAATCGGCTTTCTTAAAGTTGAGCCTCGACTCCCTCGCGCAGCATGTCGTAATAAACGGCCTCGATGTCCGCTGCGATTTTGCGCCATTGGTATGTCTCCTCAATGCGCTTTCGGGCGGTCCGACCAGCAGCTTCGCGTACCGCCGGATTTGCGGTCAAAAACTGCAACCGGTCTGCGAGATCGGCCGGGTCTCCGCACTTAAAGGTGAAGCCGGCGCCGTCGACCACCTCGCGATTCTCTGGAACGTCGCTCGTCAACACACACAGATCCGCACCCATGGCGTCCAACAAAGCGAGGGACAGGCCTTCCAGATCAGAGGGCAAAACGAAAATCATGGCGTTCGTGAGAAGTTCGTCGAGGGTCGCCCCGGAAACCCAATCCAGCATCCGGATGCGATCGCTGGCGTGGGTGCGTAACTCGCGGCTGTAATCGTCACAGTAACTTGCAGCGCCGGCCATCACGAGCTTGACGTCCTTGTCGAGGCAGGTGTCGAGACGCTCGAACGCCTCGACCAGCAGATGACATCCTTTTTCCGGCGAAAACCGTCCCAGGAACAAGACGTATTTTTGCGGGGTCAGTCCCCACTCAAGAATCTTCGAGGGCATGCTCCTTTTCCGCAGTATTCCTCCATTCGGAACAAAGGAAACGCTGGCGCCATGTGTCTGCCGATAGCGCTCTTGCAAAGTCCGAGACACAACCATAGTGGCGCTCGGAAGCTTGACCGAAGCGTTCTCCCCAAGCCGCAGGACTGCCGAAGCAACCCGTCCCCACTTTTTTCGTTGCCAATCGAGCCCCTGGACGGTAACCGCAGTCTTCGTTCCGGCGAGACGCGGCAGAAACGAAAATAGCGCCGGCCCGAGCGCGTGATAATGCACAGCGTCATAGCGCTGAGTCATCGCATGAAGACTGCTGAGCAGCGTGTGGATCACGGTCTCCAGATGCTTCGACCGCAGCGTGGGTAGACGCAGCAGGCGCATGCCATTGTGTTCCGCCAATTTCGGAGTGAAGTAGTTGCGGCAATAGATCGTGACTGAGTGTCCCATCTCAGCCAGATGCTTGCCGACTTCCTCGTAATAGGTTTCGATCCCGCTGTATTTTGAAATGACACCGCGCCCGCCGATAAAGGCAACCTTCAGTTTTCTTCCCGCAGGAACGAGACGGGTTTCCGGCGAAGTCTCTTTCGGCATTGTGAGAACCGTGCCCTTCGGCTGCTTCGTCTCGATCAGCCCTTCATACAGTTCCAGGAGTTTCTCGTAGTACGCATCCGGACGATGGTGCTGAAGCAGCCATTCTCTGCCCGCCTGCCCCATTTGTTCGGCGCATTCCGGATTTGCTGCCAGGAACTGAACCGCACCGGCGAGCTGGTTCACATCTCCACACGGATACAAGAGTCCCGTCTCGCCGTGCTTTACAAATTCCCGCCGCGATCCCAGATCTGTTGCTATTACAGTCCGGCCTTGCGCATACGATTCAAGGATGGTTTTGCCCAACGTCTCGTATGCATGGGACGGCAACACGGTAAACCGTGATTCGTCAATGAGCCGATCGCGCTCTGCGGCGCCAACCTGTCCCACAAATTGAACGTTCCGCAGTTTGAGCGAGACTGCCAAGGCCTGTAACACGCTTCGCTCCGGCCCCTCACCTGCAATAATCAGCCGCAAGTCGGGAACCTGCTGCATCGCCCGCAGCAGATCGCCGACGCCCTTTTCCACCGACAACCTGCCGAAGTAAAAGATCGGCCCCTGCGTCGGAGGCTTGGTTTGCGTTCCGATTCTCTGAAAATGCGGCAGAACCTCAAATTTGTGGGCGTCCCAGCCGTGCTTGACGAACTTGTCGCGCACAAACTGGCTCGGCGCAAGGAACAGGTCCACACATTGGCGATAGGTTCCGAGATAGCGATGGACGTAGGCCTCAACAGCAAGGGTCGTTCGCGCTCCCAGTCCCGGATAGCACCGTTCCCGCATGAGATGCCAGAAACTCCCGCCCTTGCATTGCTCGCACGCGTTTCCGCGACTGAGCAGGTTGTAATTCGGGCAAAGCAGCTTGAAATCGTTCAGGTGATACACAACCGGAATGTTCTGTGCGCGCAATTCCCACAAGATCGATGGCGATAAGTGGTGGTAGATGCCCCGAATGTGCGCCACATCTGGACAAAATTCGGCGATCAGGCCACGGATTTTTCGTCGCGCTTCTGGCGAATAGATCGCATGGGCCGCTTTCCACGCCTTGCCGAACCAGCCAGATTTCTCCTTGAAATCGATGTGCGGAACGAAATGCCGATCGTACGGAGTGGCCTCGCCGCGCGGGTCCGCCATCGAAAACAACGCGACCTCGTGTCCCTTCGACCGAAGAAGTTCCATGAGTTCGAACAGATACACTTCGGTCCCGCTGAAGGGATAGTTATATTTGTTGCAAAACAAGATCTTCATGAGGAGTGCTCTCGTTGTGTTCTGACACTTGGCTGAGAAACCTCTCGGCGAAGTAGTCCAGATTTTTTTGCCGCTCGAATTTTTGCCGTACCCGCAGCCAGGCCGCGTGCCGGATCCATTCCAACTGACCCGCGCTGGCATTTTGCGACTGAGAATCCGGAGTCTCTGCGCCGGCGGCTTGCACCATTCGGTAGATTTCCATCAGCTGTGTCACGAAATCGCCTAGCGAGCCCGGCTGATACAGAAACCCCGTTTGCCCGGCAATCACCAGTTCTGGAATGCCCGTGATGGCTGGCGCCAATACCAGCTTGCCGCGCGCCATGGCCTCCATAAGCACCAGTGGAATGCCTTCGCTTCGACTGGTGAGGACCACCATGTCGGCAACGCCATACCACCCACTCATCTCATCTCGCGGCACGTGTCCGAGCAATGTCACGTGGGAAGTGAGGGTATGTCGTGAAATGAAGTTTTCCAAATTTCGCCGCTCCGGGCCGTCTCCGGCGATGACGCAATGGAAATCAACGCCGCAGCTCTGCAATCTCGTGCAGGCTCTCAGGAGGAATGCGTGATCCTTCACCGCATGTAACCGGCCCACCGCCAGTAGCATGAAGGGTGCCTTTTGCCGTGCCTCTAGCTCTCTCGGCGGAGCGTCGGGCACTTCGACGCCCAGCCGCGCCACGATTACTTTGGAAGGATCAATCAGGGGATAGCGCTGCAAAATATAGCTTCGGTTGTATTCCGAAATCGTGAAGCAGGAACAACAAAACTCCAGCTTCACGTTAAGGTATGACGAATACAGCAACAGGTCCGAGCCATGCAGCGTGAGGCTGAAGTCAATACCTAACAGCCGCGCGGCCGCCATCCCGATCCAGGCGCCGAAAAAACCGTGATGCACGTGAATACGATCGATGCGGAGATTCTTCAGGCGGATTGCATAACAGGCACCGAGCCACGTGTGAACCAATGCTTTCAGACGGCTTATTGGCCCTTCGCTCCCACCCACGAAGATCCGTCGCATCAGAGGCGAAATCCTTTTCCACCGTCGGAAGCCGAGCCACACAGCCCTCAATGCCAGCACAAGGCTGACGGGCAACAGCAAAAGGTCCGGCTCACACTCTCCGCCGTTTCCGAGTCGCACGCTTCCGGCAACAACGTTCACTCCGCGTCTTCGCAGTTCAAGTATTTCTTCGCCAACATACGGCTCAACCGGTGAAGGAAACTGATTGGCCAGATACGCGACCGTCAGCATGCTGCTTCCGCCCTTCTTCGCTGTGCCGCCAGCATTCCAGCCAGGGTGAATAGCACCGCATTCACGAATTGATAATTCATCACGACCAGGCCGGCGTTGATCCAATACACAGCCAACAGAATCGGCCAGAAGCGGTGAAACTCGTCATCAAGAAAACCATTTCGCTCCGCTTTCGGAACACTTCCTCGCGATAGCCGGAGCAGTTCCCACATCAACCAGACGTACAATGCCAGTCCCAGCACGCCCTGCTCCACCAGCACTTCCAGGTAAGTGTTATGGGGATACAACTCTTCGCCATGAAAGTCGCTGACATAACGGGGCAATTCGTCTGGCATGGAATGGAATCCCCAGCCGGTCAGCGGCCGCTCCAAAAACATCTGCCAACTTCCGGCATAGACCGCCTGTCGGAATTCGACCGGACTGCTCTCGGTGAGGCGATCGCTGAAGGCGCGGCTCAGGCCACTCGAAGTCACGACCAAGGCCAACGCGAGCGCCACGACCACGCTCAACCACAGCCCTGCCCGCCGAATCGCCGGGCTCTTCGAAAGAAAAATCAGCGCCAGCACCGATCCCCCGAAAGAAAGCCAAACCGCTCTCGTCATGGTGGCAAGAATTGCAAGGGGCACCGACGCAAGCAGGACCAGCATCTTCAGCCCTCGAGCGCTTCCGCGCCGGTAGGCATGCAGGGCGAGCAATCCCAGCATGTTCAGCGACACGCCATTGGCAACGGCCTGCAGAAAAGGACCGCGCGCACGATCAACGTGATAGCCCAGATTCGGGTCGAGTATGTATTTGGGAAAGATGAGGGAGCGGGCGTCCAGCAAGAATGCGATGGCGGTGAAACTCAAATAAGCCAGGACACAAAGACCAAAGATCTCGAAATGCCGACATCGCTTCTCGGTACCAAAAATCAATTGTGCGATATAGAACATCGCGAACGGCACCAAATACTTCGTCCCTAACAAGCTCCAAGTCTCTTTATCGAAAGGCTGGCCCAGGACGCCCGTAAGAGCCAACGTGGTCAGCGCGAGCATTGGGAGCGATATCCGCTCTGTCACAACCAGCTGATCCCGAAAAACCAGAATTCTCGCGACGACTGCCAATACTAGAAGTACGAAGGCGATTCGACTGATGCCGTAGGAGGGAACGTCAGGATGGCACAACAACATTGCGGTCAGAGCAACCAGAAACAGCAGCGCGGGGAATGCCATCAACAACTGCAGTGGTCGCAACGCCACTTCCACGGCACCAATTAACGCCTGGGATGCGAACTCCTGTGGTCGCGCGGCAACAGCCTGCATCAGTCACCGCTTCCCCGGGCGACCGCTGCGACTGTTTTCAGCAGAATCCGAAAATCCAATCCGAGATTCCAGCTGCGGATATATTCGCGATCCAGTTCGACGGATTTCTCAAACGACGGATCGCGGCGTGCCGTCACCTGCCAAAGACCAGTCATTCCCGGCGTCACATCCAGGCGTCCGAAATGCTCCAGTTCGTACGCCTCGAACTCAGCGACCGGATGGGGCCTGGGACCGACCAGGCTCATCTCGCCTCGCACCACATTCCACAACTGCGGCAGTTCGTCGAGACTATAGCGCCGCAGCCACCGCCCCACCTTTGTAATGCGAGGGTCGCCGGTGATCTTGAAGATCGGACCGGACCTGAAATTCTTCCGTTGCAATTGAGCCTTCAGGGCGTCCGCGTTGCTGACCATGGTCCGGAATTTGAAGCAGCGGAAAACGCGTCCTTTGCGCCCGGCCCGCGGAGCGCTATACAGAACCGGTCCGCGTGAATGGAGCTTAATGAGAATCGCAATGGCCGCTAGAAGGGGCGAAAGCGCCAATAAGGACAAGCCGGCTCCAGTTATGTCGACGGCTCGCTTCAGCAGCAGATCGAACAAAGGTAGCCTCTCCGCATGCAGGCAGATCATGGGCGCGTCGCCCACGCGTTCAACCTCTCCGACCTGGCGGCAGCCAAACAATTCCGGCACGATCTCGACGTCAAGTTTTAGCCGCTGCGCCTCGTTCAACATCTGCAAGGCCAGCTCGGGGTTCCGTGGGCCAGCGAGAATCAGTTCGTCAATGAATCCCGTCCGCGCCATCCGCGCCAGGTCCGACAAGGCGTTTGCCTTTTTCGAATCATCCAGAAAGCCGCACACTTTCCGGCCTCCCTCGGGGTGCTGTTCGATGCAGGAAGCCACCCACTGTCCGGCTCGGGCCGTGCCGGCAATCAGCACATTCCGGCCGGCTCCCAGGGACTCCGCACCGCGCTGCAGCGGAAAACCGTGGCGCCATGTCCAGAGCGCACCAAAGTTGAGCACTCCTACGGCGCAGCACAGCGCTTCCTTCACCCATGACCCGCTCTGGAACAAAAGCTCGAAGCACAAAATCAGGGTCGCTAGCGCAACCGACTTCGCCAGGACTCGCGCCTGAGCGCGTAAATTTTTGGTGGGTTCGTAGAGCTTTTCGCTGTGGCCCACCAGCGTAATGAACGCTGCATGCAGCACGGCAAATCCCAGTAGTGAAAGCGGTGCGCCCGTCAGGAATTCCGACCACGAGATCCGCGGCACCAGCACTCGAAGAGGAATCAACAACGCTCCCAATGCCAGCCAGTTCAGCGTGATCAGCGCCCAGTCGGCCAGGATCGACTTCATCCATCTCTTGGCCGCCCGGCCTTGCAAGGGCGCAGGGAGCAGTAATGCACTCGCGATCCCTTGCGGTTCCGCGTTTGTGTTCTGATCTCGTTCTGCATTCTCGAATGGAAAAGGCCCGACCGATCCCGCCGGCTTCTTGCGGCCTCGCACTCGATCCTGGATTTCACCAGGGATCAACCGTGCCCACGCGCTCACCGGCTGTTGTGGACTCCTAGCATTTTCGGCAAGCGACAGAGTTTCGGCCCGATCGGTTCGTTTACGACCGGCCATTCCTCGAAGTGGAGACACTGCGGCCACGACTACAACCTCCTGTAAATCCGGTCTGGAATCGGAAACTCGCGGTCGCTCAGCACCACGCCGAGAAGCCGCACTTGCGCGTCGTCCAATGACCTTCTGATCCGGCACGCAGTTGCGCGGCGCGTGCGACCTGCCGACAAAACCAGAACCAGGCCATCCGCCACCTGCGCCATCATGGCGGCCCCGTTCGAGTCTCCCGCAGGGGGCGCCAAAATTACCGAATACTCGAACTCCCGGCGGATCTCGCCGAGATATGCGTGGAATGAAGATGCGCCATTCCCTTCGTTCGGCCGGAGCAACCACAGATTCCGGCGAACGTGTATCGCGCTTTCCCGCAGCGGTGAATACTGCTGTCTTCCGTTGGGCAAGTCAGGCTCACCCATCTCGATTCGCGTGGTCCCGTCGTTAGAGAGCCCGACTAGCGCCACATCACGCGACACTTCTTTCGCCAGGGTTGCTGCCACACCCATGCAGATTCCATAGACATCGGCGTGCGGCTCAACTCCGCTGAAGACTACCTGTCTCACGGGTCGCTTCAATAGCGGAGAAAATACCTGGCGCACCAGGGAACAAATCTGCTCCTGCGCGAATTTTTCCGGAGTCCAGCTGGCCACCACCGGATGGATCTTTTCCGGATAGGCTTGCGTCTGTTCCTCAGGCGCATCCTCAGCGGCTCCCCACAGATGAGCGGTCACGGCTTCTGCTCTCATGCCGAAAGCTCCCGCGGCAGATTCCTGGGAAGTGAGGCCAGCACCGGCGCTTCGAGGTATGCCAGCACATCGTCCGGATTACGGAATGCCGGATCAAGATAATCCGCGACGAAAGCCGCTCCCGTTCCGGCGGTTAGCGATCCGACGAATCCGAGCGCGATCACGGCAAACGGAGACCATATGGGAAGCGCTGGAACCACGGGCTCCTCCGCGATCGCCACATTCACGATTCCGCGCTCGTCCAGGGCATCGTCCATGCGCGCCTCTTCCTGTTTCTTCACATAGAGCAGATAGTTTTCCTGCGCGGCTTTCTCGCTTGCCATCAAATCGTCTTGCGTAACAGCGGCCTCGCCCAGCTTTTCCGCCACGACTGAGTATGACGCTGCCTGAGCTTCTGTCGCCGCCTCACGGGCCTGAAGCACCTTTCCCTGTACCCGCGCCATTTGTAGTTCCGATTTCGCCCATTCGTAGTGGGGATTCTTATCGGTAGTTTCGTCGCGGACCGGAGTGAGGCTCTCGGCAGCGATCGCCATCTGCGCCTGTGCGATCTGCTGGTCGATCTCGCGCACCAGCCGATGGCTGCGTTCGAACTTCATCAGCAGCTCCGTGCGTTTGAGTTGCAAATCCAGCAGGTTCGACTTCAAGGCGCGAAGCAGTTCCGGATTGTCTGCCGTGCGAACTTGAGTGGTGGTCCGTTCCGGCAGTTTGGCCAGGAGCGCTTCCAGTTCCGCGGTACGCTGCTGGGTCTCGGCCAGCTCGACTTTCGTCTGAGAAGCTCCCGCCTGCAGCTCGCTGAGCTTGGCGACCGCCAGATCGCGCTGCTGCGCCGCTGCAACCACTCCGTGCTGCTCGGCGAAGTGCAAGAGGTTGCGCTTGGAGTCT
>Ga0335079_10010945_pt1 | contig 10339 bp, 6 predicted proteins | sample Lox_Sample_33_FD_206719 | JGI IMG/M metagenome (GOLD analysis project Ga0335079, IMG submission 206719) | Soil microbial communities from Loxahatchee National Wildlife Refuge, Florida, United States - Lox_Sample_3.3 | ecosystem: Environmental > Terrestrial > Soil > Wetlands | place: USA: Florida...
CCGGCCGGTGGCCAATACCACTCCCATCGGCGCCCCCGCGGCGCCCGGTGGCTTTGAAGGACCCACCACGCCCATCAATCGCGCCGCCGGCAATACCGGCGAGCAGGTCACCCAGGGCTTCTACGATCACAAGCTCAGCGACAAGCCCGGTGAAGCCCGCATCGACCCCATCGTGGGCTGGCTGGTGTGCATCGAAGGACCTGACCGCGGCCGCGACTTCCGCATCAAAGCCGAGAACAACTCCATCGGCCGTTCACCCAAAATGGACATCTGCATCGCCGGCGACCCCCGCATTTCGCGCGATAATCACGCCACCATCGCCTTCGATCCGCGCGCTACCGAATTCCGCCTCATCGCCGGCGCCTCGCGCGGTCTGGTCTACATGAACGGAAAAATGGTGGACGCCTCGGTTGTTTTGCAGCCTTATGACACCATCGAGCTGGGCGAGTCCAAACTGACCTTCGTGCCCTTCTGCAGCGAGCGATTCCGATGGACCGACAAATAAATCCTGCTTTTGTGGGGCAGGCTGGCAGCCTGCGGCGGACGGTCAGTCCGTCTCTTCGCGTGCCCATCCCGAACCCGATCCGCCTCCTTCCGGCCGCCCTCGCTCTGCTGCTCGCCTTCTCCGCCTCCGCCGCCGATGTCCAGCGCTTCCACCTCAGCCAGGTCTCCGTCCAACTCCCCGAAATCAAAGCCTACGCCGACGTCCTCGATGCTTCCGGCAACGCCATCACCGACGCGGGTTCTGTCCATCCCAGCGCCACCGTCGCCGGCCATAACCTCAAACTCGCCTCCTTTGCGCCGTTCGAAAACACCGGCGAAGGCGTGGCCTACGTATTCGTAATCGACACATCCGAATCCATCGAGCCGGCCCGTTTCGACAACATCCGCGCCGCCATCGAGCAGTGGGTGCAGGATTCCGGCGCCAGGGACCGCGTAGCCATCATCCACTTCGCCGAAAAGGTCGAGGTTCTGTCCGACTTCACCGATGGCAAAGACAAGACGCTTGCGGCGGCGCATCGCCTCGCCAGCGGCGGCAAGCGATCCTTGATCTACCAGGCTCTCAAGGACGCCATCGAGCTCTGCTCGCGCCGCGACACCGGCCTGCCCACCCGCCGCGCCATCGTTATCGTGACCGACGGTAAGGACGAAGGCAGCGGTCTCAATGCCGATGATGTCATCCAGCAGGCCTCCGATGCGCACGTCCCGGTGAATTCCATCGGCTACAGCAATCTGCCGGCGGCCGAGCGGCGCCAGTACCTCGACGAATTGCACCGTATCTCCGAGAAATCCGGCGGCGTCTACGCCGAAGTTACCGGCAGCGGCTTGACGGCGGCGTTTCCCGCCATGGAAAAGGCCATCCGGCGCGCCTTCGTCGCCACCTTCACCTGCCCCGATTGCGCCGCCGATTCCAAAAAGTACCGCTTCGAAATGGGACTGCAGGCGGGAACGCGCGTTTTCTCCGATGGTTTCGATGTCATGATGATCGCCGCGCCGCCTCCGCCGGCCACGGCGGCCACGCCCGGCGCCAGGAAGCCCGCGCCCGGGAAGCCCGCCTGGTGGATTCGTCCGTGGTGGGTGTATGCCGCCGCCGGTGGCGTCGTCGTCGCATTGATCGTCGGCCTGCTGCTCTGGCGCCGGTCGGTCCGCATCAGGCGCGAGCAGGCCCGCCGCGCCGCCGAGTTGTCGCGGCCGCTCGTGCTGCCCGGCCTCGGCGCCACCGCGCCCCGGCCCGATCCGCAGGTCAACATTGTGACCAAGCCTTCCGGGCCGTTCGTGCACCTGCAATTGACCGTCGTGCGCGGCAAGAACCCGGGGGCGACATCGGAGCTCAAGATCGAGTCCGGCCCGGCCGCCCGCAATGGATCCGGAGCGAAGTTATTGATCGGCCGCAAGCCCGGCTGCGACCTGTCGCTTTCCGGCGACGAAACCGTCTCCAGCGAGCATTGCGAAATCGCCTGGTCGAATAACCGGCTGGTGGTTCGCGATCTGCACTCCAGCAACGGCACGCTCGTAAACGGCATCGCCATCGCCGGAGATCAGCCGATCGAAAACGGCGACCGCCTGGGAATCGGACGAACTGAATACCGCGTGGGAGTGATTTCCGGCCCGTTATGAAATTCCTTCCCGGCAACGCTCAACATATCGGCGCGCGGCAGGAGCAGCAGGACGCGTTCGCTTTCTCCGATCCATCCGACAAGAACTTCCTGGCGCACGGCGGATTGCTCGCCCTCATCTCCGACGGCATGGGCGGCCTCAGCAATGGCCAGCAGGCCAGCATGTCGGCGGTGCGGGCGTTCCTCGCCGAATACGAAAGGAAGCAAAAAGTTGAAGCCATTCCGGCGGCCCTGTTGCGTGGCCTGCAGGCGGCCTTCGACGCCGTCAACGCCGTCAACCAGGGCGGAGGCGGACAGGCCGGCGCGACCCTCGTGGCAGCCGCGGCGCGCGACCGCGAGCTGTATTGGGTCTCCGTGGGCGACAGCCATCTGTACCTCCTGCGCCGCGGCAAACTGGTGCAACTGAACCGCGACCACAGCTACCGCGAGCGTCTGCTCGACCAGGTGGCCCACGAGCAAATCCGCCTCGACGATGCCATGACTCATCCCGAGCGCGAGCATCTCACCAGCTACCTCGGCATGATCGGATCGCCCGAGATCGACGGCAATCTCAAACCCTTCGTGTTGGAGCCGGACGATTGCGTGATCCTCTGCACCGACGGCGTCTATCGCTCGCTCACCGACCAGGAATTCGCCGCGGCCTTCGAGGGCGCCGGCGCCAGCCGCGCCTGCGAAGCCGTCAAGTCGATGGTTCTGGCCCGCGCCACGCCGCAGCAGGACAACCTGACCATCGCAGCCTTTCGATGCGAAGCCTCCGGCGCAGTTTCCGCCGGAGGGCGGCGCATGAGATCCAAGGTGGCGCTGTTCGCCGCCTGCCTCATGCTGGGTCTCAATCTCGGCGCCGCCGTTCTTGCGGCGATCAGCTATAACAAGCTGAAGGACGGCGAAAAGAAGGAGGCCCCGGCGCCGCAGGATCACGGCCGCGCGGACAAGAAGCAATCGCCCTTCCCGGATTCCGCCAAGAAAAACGAACCCGCCGAAGAACAACCCGTCGGCGACGATGCGTCGGAAAAGCAGGTCGAGGAACAGGGAGCCGGGCAGAGCGACTCCACCGGATCCAAACCGGCCGGCAAAGATACGGCCCAAGTCACGCCCGCGCCCCAATCGGAAGAGCATAGCGGAAAGAATGGACGCGGCGGCAACCGCAACAAGAAGAGCAATCGCTCACCGGAACCCCCACCCGCCGGGCGAAAAGGAGACACCCAGCAACCCCTGGACCGTTACTGATCCCCAGGCGCCTCGTGCGAGGACTTATGCAACGCGATCCCAACCAACCTTCCTATACCGAGCTCAACCCGCTCCAGGCGATGCGGCCCCAGTTGGTGAAGAAGGGCTACCTCATTCCGGCCTGCCTCGGGATCGTCGGGATGTTCGCCATGATGGCGGACATCGATTCCGGAGCGCGATTCGAATTCTGGGTCCTGGCTGCCTGCCTGTTGGTCGCCGGCGAGATGGGATTGATCTACGCGCTCTGTGGCAAGCGCAAGCCGTGGTGGGTGCTCGCCGGAACCATGCTGAGCACGGTCCTGCTGGTAAGGGTGTTCATGCCGGTAATCTCGGCGCTCAACACCGCGCTGGTTTACAAAAGCAACGGGCTCATCATCCCGATTGGCCCCGGTGTGGTCGAAGAGCTGTTCAAATCCATACCCGTTTTCCTGCTGTTGATCCTCGCAACCAATCCGAACGACTCTCTGATGCGAAGGATCGGCGTCACCGAGCCGCTCGACGGAATCCTCATTGGCGCCGCATCGGGTTTTGGATTTGCCCTCATCGAGACCTTGGCGCTCTACGCCAGCAGCCCTGAAAATGTCCTCTGGCGGTTCCTCTCCGACATTTTCGGCCACGCCGCCTACAGCGGCTACTTCGGATATTTCATCGGACTCGCGGCCCTTCGCCGCCGCAACGCCGCCACCACCATCCTCATGGGCCTGGGATTCTCGTTCCTGGTCCACAACCTTTGGGACTACTTCGCTTTCAACGGACCCGAAATCGCCATGCTGCCGGTCGCCCTGCTCACCTATGCCGGATTCATCGCCGCCATTCTCAAGGCCCGTCAGATCTCGCCCGCGCGCAGCGAGAATTTCGCCACCGTGCGGATCAATGCGCCCGCCGGTTCCCGGCCCCCCGAGTTTGTCGCAGCCCCGCTACCGCCTCCGGCGGCCAGGCTCATGCTTGTCGCCACCAATGGCCCGGCCATGGGCCAGCGGTTTCCGATGACATCGCGGCCCGTGAGCATCGGCAGGGACGCCAAGACCTGCCAGATCGTGCTGGCCGATGGCTCCGGCAAGATCTCCAAAGAGCACTGCATCGTGGGGTTGGATTCCAGCGGCGTTCGGCTGTTTCTCGAGGACAATCACTCCACCAACGGGACATTTCTCGGCAACGGCCAGCGCGTGCCGCCGGGACAACGGGTTCATCTCCAGTCGAACGCCACGTTTTACTTGGGCACTCCCTCGGTGATGTTCCAGGTGATGGCGGATTAGGGACGGACCTCGACCATGGCATTCGAAACGGCATCCATTTCCAACCCCGGCGGACGGACGGTAAACGAGGATCATTGCGGCTACCTCGAAGCCGCCGGCGCCGGTTGTTGGGTAGTGGCCGATGGACTCGGCGGACACGGCGGCGGCGCCGCGGCATCGGGACTGGCGGTCGACGCCGTCCTCTCGTCTTTCCGCGCCAACCCCGGCGTCACCCCCGATGCCTTGCGCTCCCACCTCGTGGCGGCCCATAGAGCGATCCTCCAGCGCCAGAGCGAGCCCGCGCTGTCCCAGATGCGCAGCACCATCGTGGTGCTCCTGGCCAATGCCGGCCGCGCCATCAGCGGCCATCTCGGCGATTCCCGGCTGTACCAGTTCCGCAATGGCGCCGTCGAGTTTCAAACCGTCGATCACAGCGTTCCCGGCGCGCTCGCCGCCAGCGGTGCCATCCGCAACGATGACATCCGCTTCCACGAGGACCGCAATCGCGTGCTGCGCAGCCTGGGCAACGAAGACGAGATCAACCCCGCGATCGTCGAGGTCCCGCTGCGTCCCGGCGACGCCTTCCTGTTGTGCACCGATGGCTTCTGGGAATGGGTCACCGAGCTCGAGATGCAAACCGATGCCGTCAAGGTCGCTTCGCCCGGCGATTGGCTGCGCTTCATGTCGTCGCGTCTGCTCCATCGCGCCAAACCCGAAAACGACAATTGGACGGCCATCGCCGTGTTCGTTCCCCCCAACGGCGCCGTAACCCAGTTTCGCGGCGCCGCCTCGGCCCCGGACAGGCGGCCCATGGGCATTGTGGAGAAAGTCTCCTGGGCCGCGGTCGCCTGCCTCACGGTCACACTCCTGTTCTTCCTGGTAATCGCGCTCTACCCGCAGCGCCTCGCCGCGTTGCTGACGAAATCGCCGCGCGTCGAGGCCACCCGGAAAAAGCGCGGCGAGACGCGCGAAAGAACGCGCCGGAAAGAGACCGCCGCGCCCGAGAAGACCTCCGGCAAATCGCCCGACAAGGTTCAGTGACATGCAGCAGGCGCCCATGAACGACCAGACAGGCTTGGCGATTGTCGGCATGCTCTTTCTGCTCCTCCTGGTGGTGGTATGCATCATCTGCTACCTCATCGGATGCGCCATCCTCTGGCGGTTGGGCCGCAAGTTCAACGACGAGAGCTTTATGGCCTGGTGCATCCCCATCTACAATTACGTGCTCCTGTGCCGGTGCGCGGGAGTGTCCGGATGGCATGCCGCCGCCATGTTCGTTCCGATTCTGAATTACGGCGCCATGGTTTGGGTGTTCGGCAACATCGCGCGCCGCATGGGCAAGAGCTTCTGGGGCTACGGCTTGGGTGTGATCGTGGGGATTCCTCTGCTGGTGCTGGCGTTCGGAAATTCCAGGCCTCTTCCCGAGGCCGCCGGGCAGCAGGAGGCATCCGGGGAGATCCTGGACCGCGGCTTCGAGCAGCCGCCCCTCCGCCGCTATATGCTCAACTGCGTGCAGGGAGAGATTGCCGGGACACGGTTCGAGATTTCGCCCGGTAGCGTCATCATCGGACGGAGCCCGCAGCAGGCGCAAATCGTCCTCTCGCATCCCCACGTCTCTTCCAGCCACGCGCGCGTTTGGACAGAAGCCATGCCGGCGGGCGTGCGCATTTGGATGGAGGATCTCAAATCCACCAACGGCACCTCCGTCCGCCGCGGCTCCGAAAACGGCTGGACGCCCTTGCGGGGCGCGGGCATTCCCTTGAACGAGGGCGACATGATCCGCATCGCCGATGGCGTCGCGGATTTTCAGGTGGTCGGAGGCTGAAGTGGAGGGCAACGCAAATCGCCGCTGCATGGGCTGCATGCGGGAGAAACCCGCGGGTGAGGTCTGTCCGGCTTGCGGCTGGCGCGACGGCACCCCGCCGGCGAGCCTTCTCGAATTGGCGCCCGGAACCAATATCAACGGCCTCTACCTGCTCGGCCGGGTGGTCGGCGAGGGCGGCTTCGGCATCACCTATATCGGATGGGACGTCACCAACGCACGCCGCGTGGCCGTGAAGGAGTACTTCCCACGCACCGCCGCCACCCGCACCACCGGGTCGAGCCTGGTGACGCCGCTCTCTCCACAGTCGGCCGGCGATTTCGAATACGGACTGAAACGATTCTCCGAGGAATCGCGCGTCCTCACCATGTTCCACGACCATCCCTGCATCGTTTCCTGCCTCGATTTCCAAAGCGCCAACGGCACCGCTTACCTGGTGATGGAGTATCTCGAAGGCAAAACCCTCGGCTCCTATCTTCGCGAACGAAACGGCCGCATCGCCGGCGATGCCGCCCTCAGCGTCACCATGCGCGTTCTCGACGGGCTTCGCGAGGTCCACCATCACGGCCTCCTGCACCGCGACATCAGCCCCGACAACATCTTCCTCACGCGGTCCAACGGCGTAAAACTGCTCGATTTCGGCGCCGCCCGTTTCGCCATGGGCGAGCGCAGCCAGAACCTCTCCATCATCCTCAAACCCGGCTACGCCCCGCCCGAGCAATACCTCACGCGCGGCCGCCAGGGTCCGCAGACCGATCTCTACGCCACCGCCGCCACCATGTATCGGTCCGTCACCGGACAGGTGCCGCCCGACGCCATCGAGCGCCAGACCCAGGACAGTCTCGATCCGCCCAACCGCCTCGGCGCCGGCCTTCCGCCGCACATCGAGAACGCCCTGATGCGCGCTATGTCGCTGAAGATGCGCGACCGCTTCAAGACCGCGCAGGATTTCCAGAGCGCCCTCGCCGGCGGGCGCGCCACCGGCCCCCGAAAAGAACGCCAACCGGGCCCTACGGCATGGGCCGCCTACCTCGTCGGAACCCTCGTCGGGGCCGTAATCTTTCTGGCGTATCTGGCGTTGGTCATTCCCGGCCACTTCGGATTGTGGGGGAAATCGTCTCCCCTTCCTCCTCCCCGCCAATCCTCGCAGTTGCCGACGCCCACCCCGATTCCAACCCTTCCGCCCGCAACCGCGCCCGCCGATTCGCCCGCCGCGCCCGCTCAGAAAGGCTCCGCGCTGCAAATCAATTACGGGACCTTCGACGCCAGGCTTGTCAACGGCCGGGTGGAAGCCGATGTCGTTTTCCAGATTCTGCCCTTCGAAGGCCATCACGGCTGCGCCGTTCTCGTGCTTGCCGACGAAAATGGCAAGTATCTCAAAACCCCCGCCGACAAGATCTTTCAAGTTCTGAGAGATTTCACCTCCAGCGACGACAAGTCCGCCGTGGAAGTCAAGTTCGAAGCCGATGCGCCGGCCATTGTCGGCACGATGACGAAAGTTTCCGCCCAGACGGTCCTCTTCGGCAACCCCTGCAACGTCGAAGACGACCCCTTCATCTCCAAATCGGTGCTAATCCCCCTCCGCCCCTGAAGCCCGTGGCGCAGGCGCTTTTGCCTGCCGCGCCGAGACTATCTCGGCGCTTGCGGCCCCATCCCCGTCGCATTACTGTTTGCGCGCTCACTACCCCAACCCTCATTTTCCTCCGGCCCATTTTGCCGCTATTCGCGCATCTAACTGTGGACGCGGATGTACACTGGAAGCTAGCTCCGAGAAGACCCGGGATGAGGCTGGTTCCCTTGCAATGCTTGTGCTCGCTCCCGTTCGCGCCCTGCCCGAATAGCGTAACCGGAGGAGATTATGGAGACCGCAGCGGCGTTCGCACCTGAAAACAACCCAGGCGTGACGCTGTGCATGGGTTGCATGGCGCCGGCCACCGCCGATCACGTCTGCCCGCTTTGCGGCTGGAACAGGCACGCCACCGCCGCCAGCGTCCTGCATCTGCCGCCCGGCACCCGGCTTCAAAACTACGTCCTGGGCCGCGTGCTCGGCCAGGGCGGATTCGGCATCACCTACCTCGGATGGGACCTGCAACTCCAGCGCAAGGTTGCCGTCAAAGAATACTTCCCGCAAGCCATCGCCTCCCGCGTGCCGCACGGCGCCACCGTTACGGCGACTTCCATGGATGCTCGCGACGGCTTCGCCTACGGCCTCGATCGCTTCCTCGCCGAGGGCCGCACCCTCGCCCGCTTCGCCGACCATCCCTGCATCGTCTCCGTGCTCAGTCTCTTCGAAGCCAACAACACCGGCTACCTGGTGATGGGCTACCTGGAAGGAGTCACGCTTTCGCAGGCCCTGCAGGACGCCGGTGGCAAGCTCGCCTACGCCGCCGCGCGCGAAATCATGATGCGCGTCATGGACGGCCTGCGCGAAATGCACTCCCAGGGCATGCTGCACCGCGATGTCAGCCCCGACAACATCTACCTCACGCGCCAGGGCCCGGTGAAACTTCTCGATTTCGGCGCCGCCCGCATGGCCGTCCGCGAACGCAGCCAGGATCTCTCCGTGATGGTCAAGGAGGGCTACGCTCCGCCCGAACAATATATCCGCACCGGCAAACAAGGTGCTTGGACCGATGTCTATGCCGCCGCAGCCACCTTTTATCGCGTCATCACCGGCTTCAAGCCGCCCACCGCGCTGGAGCGCCAGGTGGAGGAAACGCTCGTAAAACCGTCGGCCTACTGCGCCGACCTGCCCGCGCGCGCCGAAGCCGCCATTCTCAAAGGCATGTCTCTCAGACCCGACATGCGCTATCAGACCGTCGAGCAGTTTCAGCAGGATCTCCCCCTGCCCGCGCCGCCCCGTGGTCCGGAAACTCCGGATGGCCGCAAAGGATCGGCCGCCGGTTCCGGAACCGGCGCCGGCGCCTCCGACCGCAAGTTCGGACTCGCCATCGTCACCGTCGCGGCCGTCGCGGTCCTGGGTCTCTCGGGTTGGCTCGGCGTCAAGCTGCTCCATTCCTATTACGAATCGCAGGGCGAGTCCAACTATCGCGCCGGTTATTACCAATCCGCCCGCGGCGATTTCGAAAAAGCCGGAGACAACGACAAAGCCCTCACCTACCTTGGCCGCATCTACGCCAATGGCCAGGAAGTGCTGCAAGACTTCACCAGGGCCCGCGACTTCTTCGATAGAGCCGCACAACAGGGTAATTCCGACGCCATGGATAATCTCGGCCTGCTTTACGAAAACGGCTTCGGCGTGGAACAAAACCCGACAACCGCCGCGGACTGGTATCGCAAAGCTGCCGCCGCGGGCAATGCCGACGCCATGGGCCGTATCGGCGTTCTCGCTCACGATGGCCGCGGCGTCCCCAAGGATTTGAACCAGGCCCGCGAGTGGTACGAGAAGGGATCCGCCCACGGCAGCAGCCGCGCCACTACCAACCTGGGCCTTTTGTATGCCCGCGCCGATGGAGTCAACCGCGATTTCGATCGCGCGCGCACCCTCTACCAGAATGCCATCGACGCCGGCAGTCCCGGCGCCATGACCGAAATGGGCATCCTCTACGACAACGGCGACGGTGTGACCAAGGATCCCGCCCAGGCCCGCTCCTGGTATGAAAAAGGCGCCGCCGCCGGCGATCCCTACGCGATGGTCTACCTCGGCGACATCTATGGTAGCGGACGCGGCGTCGGCCGCGACCCGAAACAGTCCCGCGAGTGGTACGACAAAGCCTCGGCGGCCGTCATTCCGTATGCCGTCGACCTGAATGTGAACGAGCGCCGCATCATCGCCGGCCGCGCCCTCGGCCTGCTGCGCATCGGCGACCTCTACCGCTTTCCCGATGCCGGCGCCGCCGACAACACCGAAGCCGAAAAATGGTACCGCAAGTCCGCCGATGCCGGAAGCTCGTTCGCGCTCTTCCGTCTTGGCCAGA
>Ga0335079_10010946_pt1 | contig 10338 bp, 9 predicted proteins | sample Lox_Sample_33_FD_206719 | JGI IMG/M metagenome (GOLD analysis project Ga0335079, IMG submission 206719) | Soil microbial communities from Loxahatchee National Wildlife Refuge, Florida, United States - Lox_Sample_3.3 | ecosystem: Environmental > Terrestrial > Soil > Wetlands | place: USA: Florida...
GGACGTGATTCTGTTCGATCTGGACCCGGAATATGATGCAGCGATTGAGACGATCAGAAAAATCATCGAGGATCATCCCGGCATCAAGATTGTCGCCCTTTCGATGCACAATGAGGATGCCATCGTAGAGAACGCGCTGCGCTCCGGCGTCCGCGGGTACATGTCCAAAGGGGAATCTTCCGCAGATGTGGTCGAGGTTCTCAAGACTGTAGCTCGGGGTGGAGCCTATCTGAGTCCTGTGGCCGCGGCGCGAGTCGTGGACTGGGTGAGAAACGCGAAGGCCAAGCTGAGCCCCGTTCTGGAGAGCCTGACCCCAAGAGAGGCGCAGGTACTGCGACGGCTTGCTGAGGGCAGGGTGACCAAGGAGGTTGCCGTCGAACTGGACCTAGGGGTTGAGACCGTCCGCACCTACCGAAAGACTCTGATGAAGAAGTTGAAAATCCACAATGTGACTGAGCTCATACAGGTTGCACTCGCGGCCAAGATAATCCCCGGGCCGAGGGATGGTCGAGAGGATCCGGGCGGGAACCCTATTTGAGAGTCTGCGTCAGCGGGCCGGAGCCGCCGCATACACGGCCCGCTCAAAATCCCGAAGAACCGTTACCGCGTTCTTATCGAAAAAGGGCATGATCTGCATCATGAGCACGGCGCACAGCTTGCGCTCGGGGTCGATCCAGAAGTAGGTATTGGCCACGCCCGCCCACGAGAGGCTTCCGGCCGAGCGGCCACCTGCGTAGCCCTCCACGTTGATGAGAAATCCAAAGCCGAACTTGTGGGTGATTCCCGGATGGAAATCCACTTCATTCGAGATCTGCGGCATCACTACGTTCAATTTCCCCACCTGAAGGTCGCCAATCTGGTTTTTGGTCATCATGGCGACGGTCTCGGACTGAAGGATGCGTGCGTTGCCGAGTTTTCCGCGCTGGAGCAGCATCTGCATGAACTTCGTATAGTCGCCGGCGGTTGAGGACAGTCCTCCGCCGCCGCTGAAGGTGGACATCGGGGCGGGCGGCTTGCGCGGATTTTCGTGTAGACTGCCGTTGGCTTGGCGCTGATGGAGACTGACGATGCGGGGATAATCATTCGCCGGAACGTTGAAGAAGCTGTCGTTCATTCCCAGCGGCTCAAAAATGTTTCGGTGGAAATATTCTTCCAGCGACAAGCCGCTGACTTTCTCGACCAGCCTTCCTGCGGTGTCGGTGCTGCTTCCATACCACCATTTGGCGCCGGGATCGAAAATCAGAGGGCCGTCGTCGCCGGTCGTGCTCGGAGGGAGCCCGCGTTTCACCAGGTAGTCGTGCAAATCCTGGCTCAAAAAAGCGTACGCGTACCCGGAAGTGTGGGTCAAAAGGTGGCGGAGGGTAATGTCGGTGGCCGGCGGCCGGAGTTGCGGCTCACCGTCGCGGAAACCGTCGAGCACTTTCGCTGACCCGACGGCGGGAAGAAGTTTTTTGACCGGGTCATCCAAGGTCAGCTTGCCTTGCTCGACCAGTTGCATGGCTGCGACCGAAGTGACGGGCTTGGTCATGGAGAAGATGCGGAAGATGGTGTCCTCCGTCATGGCCACTCCCTGGCTGACGTCGCGCTTGCCGAACGCGCCGCGATAGACGATGGCGTTGGGCGTGGCCACCATCGCGACGACGCCGGGAATTTCGCCCCGCTCGACCGCGCGGCGGAGGACGGCATCAATCGGACCTCGATCCCACTGGGCAGTACTCGCAGCGAAAGCCAGGCCGGCGAGAAAAACCGCGAGAACGGCGACACGAACCACAGATCGCAAGGTCATGGCCGGTCATTCTAGCACTGGCGCGGTGACCTTCTGCGAGGCGTAGTGATATGTTCTTACCCAGGAGACATCGCTGTGCGTTTGATTCTTGTTTCATTAGCCTGGTTGCTGGCCGGATTCCCCTCGTTCGCTGCCGGGCTTCGGGCGGGGACCGCGAAGGCGGACATCACGCCGTCAGGCGGGGTTCCCTTGTGGGGGTTTGAAGACCGGCTGAAGCCCGCGACCGGCACGTTGGACCCGCTGTTCGCGCGTGTGCTGGTCTTGGAAGCCGGCGACAAGCGGCTGGCTCTGGTCACGCTCGATCTGGGCCGCAGCTTCGGGCCGGAATCGGTCGACCAGATTCGCCGGGCGGTGAAAAAATCGAGCGGCATCTCGTGCCTGCTCATGACTGCTTCGCACACCCACGGCGCACCAGTGATTCAAGATCAGTATAAAGACGGCCCGCCGGTGTGGGAGCGGGCAGCACTCGAAAAAATCGAGCGCGCTATTCAGGAAGCCGCCGGCGGCTTGGTGGAGGCCCGCATCGGCACCGGCACCGGCGCTGTGTACATCGGCCACAACCGGCTACGTGTGAACGCTGACGGCACGGTGAGCTGGTTCGAGCGCAACCTGACGCGCATTCCGACCGCGCCCGTCGATCCGACGGTTTCGGTCATTCGCATTGACCGGGCGGATGGATCGCCCATGGCGGTTCTCACCAACTATTCGTGCCACCCGGTGGTATTCGGCTCGGACAATCTGCAATACACCGCGGATTTTCCCGCCGTGACCAACCGCGTGGTGGAAAGCAAATTCGGAAGCCGCACGTTGAGTCTGTTCCTGCAAGGCGCTCCAGGAGACATCAATCCGTATCACGCGGTTACTCCACTCGCTGAAGATCCGGACAAGGCGCGCGATTGGACGGGCGAGCGGCTGGGAGCGGAAGCGGCGCGGGTTGCTTCAGAGATTCATACCCAGGCGGTGACGGACTCCAGCATCCAATTCGCCGAGGACATGATGCCGGTGCGGCTGCGGTGGAACCAGGACCGGTTTCGAGAAGCGCTGGTGAAATTTCTCGGTCCCAACGTGCTTGAAGAATACGGGCCGATCCAGCGCGAGTTCCAGGTGCCTGTAGCCACGGTGCTGATCAACCGGCAGATCGCGATGATGACCTTTCCAGGAGAGCCCTTTGTCGATTTCCAGATGAACTGGCGCGACCGCTGCCCCGTGCCCGTGGCGCTGTTGCTCGGTTACACGAACGGTTATTACGGATATTTCCCGACGATTCGAGCCGCGGCCAGCGGAGGTTATGGGGCGGCGAGTGCGGCGACTTGGGTCGAGCCCGGCGCGGGCGAGCGCATTGTCGATCATGCGGTGGTGAGGACCCTCGAGATGCTGGGGCGTCTGACGGACATGCCGGACGATTTGAAAGGCGATGTGTATAAGTGAGTTCGAGACAATCTACTTCTCGAGTTTGACGGTGCGCCAGTCCATGAGCAGTCCCGCGGGTAAGAGGAAGCTGGGTCCCTCCATGATGAAAGTGCTGACGCCTGGGATTGGAACGGGCACATAGGTCTCCGTACGTGAGGTTGTGAGGGTGCCACCCATGCCGATGCCCCGCGTTTCGGCCTTCGCGGTACTCAATGTGAGGCTGACGCCGGCGCCCGGTGCGACGCCGGTCATCTCGCCGTAGAAGCTGGCGTGATGGCCGGGAAACTCGATATCGGTGAATTCGAGGCCGACGATGCAGTGTGCGCGGGGAGAGGAATGGCGCTCCAATTGGCGAATACGGCCGCGCAGTATTGCGCCTTTGGGAACGATGAGCTTGTGTTTGTACTCGACGGGCGAGAGAATCTCGGCGGTGAGCGGATCGCCCACCTTGGCGACTCGGGAATCGACGGGATTGGCGAGCCGGATGGAGAGTTGCAAGGCTGCCGGGATTGAGACTTCGGCCACTGGCGCGGCCGGTTTATCGAGACTTGCAGGCTCATCGTCCGTTGTAAGCCGGGCTTCGGCCGCGAACTCGCGGCAATGGCTGAACTCGATCACATTGCGGCTTTGTTGCCCGTCCCATTTCGTGATCAGGCTCTCGGCGGTCTGCGGCAGCAACAGATCTCGCGAGCCTACCCGCATCAGGGAGTAGTCTAAGGAATCGTTGACCGCAGTGATGGGAAGATCAGGTGGAATGTCTTTGGCGCTGTTTTCCAGGCGCAGCAATTCGAGCGTTTCGGCGTCGGCCCAAAAGGAGCCGGTCTCCGACACCTTCCCCCGGCGCCCCGCAATGCGCAAAGTCCAGTCGCTCACGTTATATGGGATGCCATAGTCCCAACGGAGTGCCCGGCGGCCTCGCAGGTCTTCATAGCCGTGCGAGGTGATGTTGGAGATATTATTGACCAACACGTTGCTAATTTCAGATTTGAAGCTGCCGCTGGAACTCATGCCGGTGCCGATCATGTCGGCAATACTCTGATCTTCGAACGCGTTGGCGCCCGGCCAGGAATAAAGTTCGCGATCGTTGATGACGGCAACCTCGACGCGGACGGTATCGAGGAGCCGGAACGGTTGCTCGGCGTTTCGGCGTTGTGAACGCTGGATGGTTTCCAGGCAGGTATAGTTGGGAAGTGCTGCGAGACGCGCCTTGACGACGCGTTTGAGCTGGGCAAGCTGAAGCACGTCCTTGGGCAGATCAGACTGTGCAGTTGCCAGAAGCGAGCAGACCAAAGCGCAGAGTTGGGTGCAAAGGAGCTTCACTGGCTGGATTCTAGCGCTTGAGGAAGTGGGATGGAAGGGGAGGGAGTCTGTCGCCCGGTTTAGCTCGCTGTTGGACTAAACGGCGAGGGGCGGCGGAACCGGTATCTACTCAACGCAAGGGTGCAATGCCCTTTTTAGCCGAGGAAAGAAATCGGGGTCGAACGATGATGGGATGTTGTTGACCGCGCCGTGTCGGCCATTCCTATTAAAGTAAAGGGACGCCACGCGCTGGCCTTCTGCCGTCTTCGAGTAGAATACGATTGCCGTTGGCACGTCCAACGAATCCAATTTCGTGTTTAACGGCTGAATTGTCGCGGAACTTAGGGCCATCCTCAGCTTTTCGGATTCAAGACAACGACCTCGAACAGCCAGTTTGTAATCCCACAAGCTGTCAAGACACTTTGGGGTAACGTTAACTCGAAATAAGGTGGCGGGCGGAACTCCCAAGATCTCTACGACCCCCAAATCCCCTCCGTTGATCGACTGGACGATAGCATCGATTTGCGTCTGGGCATTACCACTCTGAGCAGAAGCTGCCGGCACTCCGGCCGAAGCCGCCGGCACTCCGGCCGAAGCCGCCGCCAGCAAGAGCGCTATGTTGCGAATCAGCATGGTATTGACCTGCCGAGGGCCACCGGGGTGAAAGGCAGATGTTCGCCTGCATGCACCGAATATTCATTGTATGGCCGTCACGGTGCACGAGTACCGGCTCCTCCAGCTCAAGAAAAACACAAACCTGCTAAAATGGAATGAGTTTGTTGCGTTTCTGGTATGCCTCTGTACGAATACAAGTGTGATTCCTGCGGTGAGACTTTCGAAGTGATCCAGAAGTTTTCCGATGAGCCGCTGAAGGTGCATGACAAGTGCGGCGGCGGTCCGGTGGAGCGGCTGATCTCTCCTCCTGCGCTGCAGTTCAAGGGCTCCGGCTGGTACGTCACCGATTATGCCGGCTCGAACAACGGGAAGGGCGGCGGAGTTAAGGACAGCAAGAAGGAAAGTTCTGCCGATTCCTCCGCCAAGTCCGAAACCAAAAGTTCGACCAGCACCAGCACATCTGATAAAAAGGTGTAGTGTTCCACCGCAAGCCTGGCGCGCACGCTGCATGTGTGCCGCTTCTCGCCTTGCTGGCGCTCCCGCTTTGCCAGGCTGAAGACGTCCGCGTAGCCGGGCTCTCGGAGCGCGTGGAAATCATCCGCGACCGCTGGGGCGTTCCGCACATCTACGCGCAATCAGTCCACGATCTTTTCTTCGCACAAGGCTATATCACGGCCAAGGACCGGCTTTGGCAGATCGATCTCTGGCGGCGCATTGGAACGGGCAAGCTGGCCGAGGTGCTGGGATCCTCGGCGATGGATCGCGACCGCTTAGCGCGTTCCGTGCTTTTCCGCGGCGACTGGAATGCCGAGTGGCGCAGCTATGGGCCGGACACGCGCGAGATCGTCACTGCATTCACCGACGGCATCAACGCCTACATCAAGGGGCTTGGCGGCACTCGAACGCTCGAATTCCGGATCGCAGGATATGACCCTGGCCTGTGGGCGCCCGAAGACTGTCTGAGCCGGGTGGCCGGGCTGCTGATGACCCACAATCTGACGCAGGAAGTGAAGCGCGCCGGGCAGGTGCGGCGGCTTGGCGTCGCCGCGGTGGAGAAGTTTTTTGCGCTCGATCCGGTGATTCCGATCGAGGTTCCACGCGGCCTGGATCTCGCCGAAATCACGCATGACATCGTCCGCGTCTACGAACAAGCCATCGGACCTGTGGCTTTCTCTACCGAGCAAGGCAGCAACAACTGGGTGGTGGATGGCACAATGACCGTGACCGGCAAGCCTCTGCTGGCCAACGACCCGCATCGCCCGGTGCAGATTCCTTCGCTGCGCAAGACGGTGCATTTGGTCGCGCCGGGCTGGAATGCGATCGGCGCCGGTGAGCCGGCGCTGCCGGGCATCGCGCTAGGGCACAACGAGCACATCGGCTTCGGGTTCACTATCGTGGGGATTGACCAGCAGGACCTCTACGTTGAGAAGCTGAATCCGGCCGATCCAGGCGAATACCTGTACCGCGGCGTGTGGAAGAAGGTCGAGACCGAGCGCCAGACGTTGCAAGTAAAAGGCGCGCCTGCACAGCGGATTGAGCTGCGCTTCACCATTCATGGACCGATCCTTTACGAAGACCGGGCGCGCAACCGGGCGTACGCGCTGCGGTGGGTAGGAAGCGAACCGGGCACCGCCGGGTATCTGGCTGGTCTCGCGGTGGCGCGAGCGAAAAACTGGAATGAGTTCGCCGAGGCAATGGAACGATACAAGGTGCCTAGCGAGAACATCGTGTACGCGGACACCGAGGGAAATATCGGCTGGCAGGCGGCTGGAATGGCGCCGATCCGCAAGAATTGGTCCGGAGTGCTGCCCGTTCCCGGCGATAGCGGCGAGTACGAGTGGAGCGGATTCCGCCGCGTTGCGGTATTGCCGCGACTGTATGATCCGCCGGCGCATTTTATCGCCACGGCCAATCACAACATTCTGCCGCCGGGGTACGAAATCCCGCTGAGTTATGAGTGGGCGCTTCCGTTCCGGTTCCACCGTATCGAAGAGATGTTGCACGCGAAGAAGAAATTCAGCGTGGAAGATTTCGAGCGCATGCAGCAGGACGTCGAGTCGGTGCCGGCGCGGCGGTTCCAGGCGATTCTGCGGAAGTGGACACCTGAGCCGGGGACGCGCGAAGCGAAGGCAGTGGAGTTGTTGCTGGCCTGGCATGGCAACCTGGCGGTGGCATCCGCGGCGGCGCTCATTTACGAGTACTGGATGGCGCAACTGCCGCGCGCAGTTTTTGGGCCGGAGATCGGTCCGGATGTCAATGTCGAGACCCTGCTGCGGGCACTCGAGGAAAAACCCGATGCCAAGGCGCTGGCGGCTTCGCTCGTCGCGGCGCTGGATCAAGCGGGGCCGGAATTCGGCACGGAGATGTCCGCGTGGCAGTGGGGAGCCGTTCACCAGATTCGCTTCCGCCATCCGCTCGGGGTTCGGACCTTTGATCGTGGCCCGGTCGCCCGGCCGGGAGACGCCCAAACCGTGAATGCCACCAGCGGCGCCCACTTCGCGCAGACCAACGGCGCGTCGTACCGGCAGATTCTGGATCTGAGCGATTGGGACCGGTCGGTGATGACGAACGTGCCGGGGGAATCCGGCGATCCGGAGAGCCCGCACTACGACGACCTGATCGCGGAATGGGCCTCCGGGCGATACCATCCGATGCCGTTCACGCGTCACGCCGTGGAAGCTGCCGCGGCGGAACATATCTGGCTGCTGCCGGCGCAGACGGCAGCAAAATGAGGCGCCCTGCGCTCTCCAGCGGAGTGGGCTCATGTAACCTCTAGTACTTTGACCGGGCGCATATTCCTAAAGCCGGCGGTATTATTTAGGTAAAGGCGCTTCCCCATGCCCAGAAGCAGTTTGTCGGAGCGAGACCGTGCTCGCTTAACGAAGTTGATGCAAGGCCCGCTGATTCCGCCTCCGAGCGAACCGAAAATCGTGAATTGGCAGAGCGCGCGGGTCGTGACCGCTTTGAAACGGCACTTCAAAGCGCATTACCGCAGATGGGGGGGCGGCGCCGCCGTAGTGGCGGCCGTGGCAATTCTGGTGGTGGCGGTAGCGATCAAGGAGAGCCGGAGCAACGGTGCCATCCAGTTGCAGGCGTCGGACAAAAGCGGCCAGCTCCAGATCAGTTGGGATCCCAACGCCGGTCCGATTCGCCGGGCGGTGGGCGCCAAGCTTTACATCGTGGACGGCAGCGACCGTCTGTACGTCACGCTGGATACTGCGCGGTTGCGCCGAGGAGCCGTGAGCTATGCACGGCGCAACGATCGCGTGGAGCTTCGCTTGGCGCTGGCGGAACCCGACGGTAAATCGGTGGAAGGGCAGGCCACGTTCGTGGGGACACGTCCGGATGAGTTCCAGCTGGAAACCAAGGCCCCGGCAGTGGCTGTGCCGGAACCGCCCTACTCACCGGCCCCGGCCGCCGCTCGACCCGCACCGCCGCACGAAATTGCCGTGAATGTCCCGGTTTCCGGCCAGCGCGCACGCAAGAAACCGTTGGGGCAGAGCGGCACCAGCCTTCCCTTCACGTGCTCGGCAGGCGACACGTTCCGCAAAACGGACGCGCCCGCAGGCTGGGACACCTTCACGTGTCGCGGCAACAACGTGTGGAGTCTCGTGCCGGCCCAGACACGCGAGGGCCGGTCCGTCAGGACTCCCAGCCCCAGCGCGACCACGCTCACGGCAGAACCAGCCACCGCGTCCACCATATAGCGGACCCTAAAACCGTCGCCGTCGCGATCTGCCCCGTTCGCGCAAGCGCACTGGGTTAGAGTATATGGAAAGGAAACCGCTATGCCTGCCACCCGACGACATTTCCTCCAAAGCACCGCCGCCGCGGGGCTTTACGCTTCAGCTCTGGCCGCGCAAGAGAAGAAGGTGCCGGCGAACGACCGCGTGCAGGTCGCGACCATCGGCCTCGGTGGCATGGGCACGGAAGACACGCATTCATCCACCAAGGTGCCGGGCGTGGAACTGGTGGCGGTCGCGGACATTTACCAGGGCCGCCTGGATCACGCCAAAGAAGCTCTCAACAAGAACCTGTTTACGACCCGGGATTATCGCGAGGTATTGGCGCGGAAGGACGTGGAAGCGGTCATCATTGCCACACCCGATCACTGGCATTCGCAGATCGCCATTGACGCCATGAACGCCGGCAAAGACGTGTATTGCGAAAAACCGATGGTGCAGCGAATTGATGACGGCAAGAAGGTGATCGAAACGCAGCAGAATACGGGACGCATTTTGCAAGTGGGCAGCCAGCGCGTCAGTTCTATCGTTTATCAGAAGGCGAAAGAGCTGTTTCGGAACGGCACGATCGGGGAATTGAACATGGTGGAGGCCTGGTGGGACCGCAACTCCGCGATCGGAGCGTGGCAATACTCCATTCCACTCGATGCCACGCCGGAAAACATCGATTGGGACCGGTTCCTGGGCCGCGCGCCGAAAGTTCCTTTCGAGCCCGTGCGCCTGTTCCGATGGCGCAATTACCGCGACTACGGCACGGGAGTGGCCGGCGACCTGTTTGTACACCTGTTTTCGGGCATGCACTTCGTGACGGGGGCAATCGGACCCACGCGCGTCTATGCTACTGGCGGCTTGCGATTCTGGAAAGACGGGCGGGACGTGCCGGACGTGATGCTGGGGGTTTACGATTATCCGGCCACGGAGGCGCACCCCGCTTTCAACCTCACGCTGCGCGTAAACTTCGTGAACGGCGCGGGCGAAACTTCCGGGTTCAGATTTGTGGGCAGCGAGGGCACGATGCGGATCGATTCCGGTGTCACGGTTTCCAAGCAGCCACGCGAAACCGAACCGGGTTACACCATCGACACTTTCACCGACGCCATGCAGAAAAGACTCCTGGAAGAGTACCGGAAGCAGTACCCCGCGCCCGCGATGAACGCTGATAGCATCCGGCCCCAAGATGAAGAGAAATACCTTCCGCCACGCGGCTATAGCGACCATCTGAACCACCACACCAATTTCATCGAGGCGGTTCGCACGCGCAAACCGGTGGTGGAAGATCCGGTCTTCGGTTTCCGCGCCGCGGGGCCCGCGCTGCTGTCGAACTTGAGCTATTTCGAGCAGCGAGTGTGCAAGTGGGACCCCAAGACGATGACGCTCGAGGGGTAGCAGGACTCACAGCACGTCCGCAAACCCTCGCTTGAGATGCCGGAAAATCAGGCCGCCCAAGACAAATGCGCCCACGCCGTACGCAGCCACGACGCCGGC
>Ga0335079_10010947_pt1 | contig 10338 bp, 7 predicted proteins | sample Lox_Sample_33_FD_206719 | JGI IMG/M metagenome (GOLD analysis project Ga0335079, IMG submission 206719) | Soil microbial communities from Loxahatchee National Wildlife Refuge, Florida, United States - Lox_Sample_3.3 | ecosystem: Environmental > Terrestrial > Soil > Wetlands | place: USA: Florida...
TCACCGCCGACGAAGAGGGAGGCGGACCTTACGACGGCGTCCAGTGGCTGCTCAAGAACAAGAGAGAGCTGATTGATGCAGAGTTCTGCCTCAACGAAGGCGGCTGGGGAGAAATGGTGGGCGGCAAGCGGATCTCCAATGACATCCAAATGAGTGAGAAATACGTGATCGATTTCCGCCTGGAAGTGCGCAATAGGGGCGGGCACAGCTCGATGCCCGTGCCGGACAATGCTATCTACCATCTGGCGGCGGCTCTGGACCGGCTATCGAAATTCGCGTTTCCGCTGAAGACCAATGAAGTGACGCGCGCTTACTTTCAGGCGATGTCCAAGATTGAAACGGGTTCGGCGGCCGGCGATCTCGCCAAAGTGGCGGAAGGGTCACACGACGCGATGCAGCGGGTCGCGCTGGCGTCGCCGGCGTGGAACGCTACACTGCGCACGACCTGCGTGGCAACGCAAATCGAGGGCGGGCACGCCAAGAACGCGTTGCCACAGCTTGCCGCCGCCAATGTGAACTGCCGGGTTCTGCCCGAGGACTCGGTCGAGTACGTAAAGAGCACTCTGGAAAAGGTCCTGGCGGATGACCAGGTGAGCCTCGCGGCTTCCGCCGAGATCAGCAAGGGTCCTGCATCGCCCATGCGGGAGGACGTATTCCGAGCGGTCAGCCGCCTCACGGACACCCTGTGGCCCGGCGTGGCCACCGTCCCGATCATGGTAATGGGAGCAACCGACGGCCTGTATTTACGCGCAGCTGGAATTCCCACTTACGGCGTTCAGGGATTCTTCATGGACAGAGACGACATTCGCTTTCACGGGCGCGACGAACGGATGAGCGTCACGTCATTCTTCGAAGGGCAGACGTTTCTGTACCAGCTGGTGAAGGCGCTGGCGAAGACCGGCGACTAAGCACCGGCCTCAGAACGTGTAGAGCGGCGTGCCGGCGACCGGTTCGGCGGGCGTGTCTCCGGCGCCCACCGGCTGCGCTTCTGAAATCGGACGATAGAAAATGCCGGTATCGCCCAGGTAGACCTCGAGTTCCGAGGGCCGTGGCAGCACGCCCTGGATCAGGGATTCCGAGAGCGGATCTTCGATGTACTTCTGGAGAGCGCGGCGCAGCGGGCGGGCGCCATAGCTCCGGTCCGCGCAGGTTTTTTCCAGAATGTACTTGCCTGCATCCGCGGTCAGGTGAATCTTGATCTGTTTGGCCTCCAGGTTTCCGTTGATCTGCTCCACCATCAGGCCGATGATCTTGAGCAGGTCGTCGTCGTTGAGCGACGTGAACAGAATCACCTCGTCCAGGCGGTTCAGGAACTCGGGGTTGAAGGCGCGCTTCACTTCGCCGCGAACCATGTCCTCGATCTTGGACGGTATGCCCTCGGTGGCGGGAGCGGAGAAGCCCAGGTTGCCGCGCTTTTCGAGGAATCGCGCACCCAGGTTTGAAGTCATAATGATGATCGTGTTCTTGAAATCGACGGTGTTGCCGAGACCATCGGTCAACTGGCCGTCTTCAAATACCTGTAACAGGATGTTGTACACATCCGGATGGGCCTTCTCGATTTCATCCAGCAGGATGATGGAGTAGGGTGACCGTTTGACGCGCTCGGTCAACTGTCCGCCTTCTTCGTAGCCGACGTATCCGGGAGGCGAGCCGATCAGCTTGGAGACGGAGTGCTTCTCCATGAACTCCGACATGTCGAAGCGAATGAGGGATTTCTCGCTGCCGAACAGGAACGACGCCAGGGCGCGTGCCACTTCGGTTTTGCCCACGCCGGTGGGGCCCAGGAACAGGAAGGAACCTGCCGGCCGGGCGCTGGCCTTCAAGCCCGCGCGGGAACGGCGGATGGCGCGAGCCAGTGCGGAGATGGCCTTCTCCTGGCTGATGATGCGCTTATGCAGTTCCTCTTCGATGCGCAGCAGCTTGGCAATCTCTTCTTCCTTGATGGCGGTCATGGGCACGCCCGTCCAGCGCGCCACCACGTCTTCGATATCGTCCTTTGTGACGATGCCGGTTGAAGTGTCGTCGAGATTGTACTTCTCGCGCAACTGGCGCATGTTCTCGCGCTCTTTGCGTTCTTCGTCGGAGTAGAAGCGCGCCTTCTCGAATTCATGATTCGCGATGGCGTTCTCCATGCGATGCACGATGAACTTGATGCGCTTCTGAATGTCGGCAAGGTCGGCGGGCAAGGTGGTCTGGCGCAATTTTACGCGCGCGCCCGCTTCATCGATCAGGTCGATGGCCTTGTCCGGCAGGAACCGGTCCGGAATGTAACGGTTGGAGGTGTACACCGCGGTCTCGATGGATTCATCGGTGTAACCCACGGCGTGGAACTTCTCGTAGCGGTCCTTGATCCCGAACAGAATCTTGATGGCATCGGCTTCGGTAGGCGGCGGAACTTTCACCGCCTGGAAGCGGCGTTCCAGGGAGCGGTCCTTTTCGATGGACTTGCGGTACTCGCCCGGCGTGGTGGCGCCGATGCACTGGATCTCGCCACGGGAAAGCGCGGGCTTGAGAATATTGGCGGCGTCGAGCGAGCCCTCGGCCGACCCGGCCCCCACCAGTGTGTGCAGCTCATCAATGAAGATGATGGCGTTCTGATTCTCCATCAGCTCTTTCATGATGGTCTTCAGGCGCTCTTCAAACTGCCCGCGGTACTTCGTGCCGGCGACGATCAGCGAAAGGTCCAGCGCAAGAATGCGCTTCTCAGCGAGAAACGAAGGCACATCGCCCTCCGCGATGCGCTGCGCAAGCCCTTCCACGATGGCGGTTTTTCCGACGCCCGGCTCGCCGATCAGCACCGGATTGTTCTTAGTGCGGCGGCAAAGAATCTGGACCACGCGCTCCAGTTCATAGTCGCGGCCAATCAGCGGATCGAGGGAGTTATCGACGGCGGCCTGCGTCAGGTCGCGGCTGAATTCGGCCAGCAAGGAACTTTCTTTGGGCCGGTTGGACGCCACTTTTTCCGACGAAGCGCGAGCCAGTTCCTCGCGAATGGCCGAAAGCCGGAGCCCGCGCTCGTGCAGGATCTCGGCGGCAAAACACTTCTCTTCGCGCAAAAGACCGAGCAGCAAGTGCTCGGTGCCAATGTGCTTGTGGCTCAATCGCTCGGCTTCCTCGGCCCCATAAGCCAGAACGCGCTTGCACTCATGGCTCAGCGGGAGGTCGACCGACGTCGACACTTTCTCCCGGATGGTGGTGTGACCCTCGATCTGCTTGCGGATCGATTCCACCGCTGCGTGGGAACGAAGAAAACGATTCGCCAGGGTTTTGTCTTCGCGGAGCAATCCCAGCAGCAAATGCTCAGTCTCTATAAATGGGCTTCCAAATTGGCTCGCTTCATAGCGCGCGAAGAAGATCACCCGTCGAGCCTTTTCCGTATAACGTTCAAACATACTGCGTAGCGCCCCCGCCGTTTATAAAAAAGATCCTACTCCCTTAAAGATACTCCCGCTTCGTATCCGGATGCACGGTTGGCGACCCGGCGAGAGTACCACCCTCCAGTCTCAACACGCGGTCACATCTCCGGGCAAACGACAAATTGTGGGTTACAAAAATCGATGTAAGGTGATGAGAACGATGCAGATCGGTCAGGAGGTCGAAGATCATCTCTCCGGTCCTGAAATCCAGATTCCCCGTTGGCTCGTCAGCCAGCAGAACCGAGGGATTGGCGACCAGGGCACGGGCAAGCGCGACCCTTTGCTGTTCGCCCCCGGATAACTCTCCGGCACGATGCCCCGTGCGTGCTGCAAGCCCAACCTCCTCCAACCTCGCCCGTGAGGCCGAGGCTGCCTCCGCATGCGATTCACCGCGAATCAGCAGGGGCATCATCACGTTTTCCAGAGCCGTAAACTCTGGCAACAAATAGTGAATCTGCCAGACGAAGCCGACTTCACGGTTCCGGAAATCCGCCAGATCTGAATCCCCGAGCCCTGATATGTCCTTCGATTTGTAGTATATCGTACCGGTTGATGGACTGTCCAGACCGCCCAATAAATGCAGCAAAGTAGACTTGCCAGCGCCCGATTCACCCACCAGCGCCAGCCGCTCGCCCTGTGTGACTTCGAAGCTCAAGCGGTCCAGAACTACCAGATCGGCCTCGCCGGAGCGGTAGGTTTTCGTCAGGTCTACGGCACGAAATAGCGGGGCCTGGCCGTTGACGGTCATAGCACGCCTGCCTGTTGGAGAATGGGTTCGGCCTGGCGCCGGATGCGCAGCGCCACTTCATACGGGTCGCCCTTCTGCAGGCGCGGATAGAAGAGCTCCACCGAAACAGGGCCGCGGTAATTCTTCTCCGCGAGTTTGCTCAGAATGCGAACCAGCGGCGAGACGCCCTCGCCGGGAATCTCACGAGTGCTGTTGTCAAGCTGTTCTCTCGGCATGTCGGGTACGTCTTGAAAGTGCACGTGGTGGATTTCGCCGCTTTGCAACAGATCCAGATCTTCGAACTTGCTGAGCCCGGCCCAGAAATGATAGCAGTCGAACATCGGGCGTACGTTGGGATGTGCCGCCTGTCGTGTTAGACGCAGCGCCGTGGGCAGCGTTCCCACGAACGTGGAGCCGCGCATGAACTCGAGCATGGCGGTGATGCCGAGCGGCTTGACGATTTCACCCGCTTGGCGGAGATTTTCTGCGCCGCGCACGTAGTCGTCAATTGTAAATTTTTCGGTGGTTCCGCACGGGCAGACCAGGCGATCGATTCCCAACTCCGCCACCAGCCCGGCAACTCGTTTCAACTCTTCGAGGGTTTGAGCGCGCCCGGAATGTGGCTCGGCAAGTCCCCGGACGCCGCCGAACGAGACGGCGGTCAGGCCGAGATCCGTCATCACGCGTTTTGCTTCCGCGACACTTCCGGTTCTCACGAACTCCGCGATCATAGGCAGCGTAATCTCGACGTAGCGGATTCCGGCGCGCGCGTAGCCCTCGAGCGACGCCTGGAATGTCGAGCCGGCCGACGTCGTCTGGTGCATACACAGAAACATCCGGCCTGCAGCCGCCGACAAGGGCGTCGCCGCGGTGGCAGCCAGCAGGTTCCGGCGCGTGAGCATGAGCCTAGGATATCCGGTTTGAGGGTGGCGGAAGGGGCAGTCACTCTGCTCGCAGGGCAGTCGTCGGATCGATCTTTATCGCGCGGCGAGTTGGGACCAGCACGGCGGCAAGCGAGACCAGAACCAGTAAGGCCGCCACACTGGCGAAGGTTGCCGGGTCGTGCGCCCGCACGCCGAAGAGCAGGCTCTCCATCCATCGCGCCAGCCACCAAGCGCCAATCAGTCCGCCGGTCACACCCGCGAGCACGCGGACCAGGGCTTGTCGCAGCAGCAGCCAGGAAAGCTGCCGGGGTGATGCGCCGAGCGCCGACCGGATTCCGAGCTCCGGCATTCGCTGCGCCACCGTGTAGGCCAGCAGCCCGTAGACGCCAACGACTGCGATCAGGAGCGCGAAACCAGACAGCGCGCCGATGACGAAGGTGGTGAAGCGAGGCATCGCGGTGCAGCGAGACAGCGACTCTTCAAGCGTGCCGATCTCGGCCAACGGCTGATTCTTGTCGACGGTGCGGATCGCGTTGCGGATGACGGGCACGAAATCCATCGGCTCGCCCGCCGTACGCACAAGCAGCGTAGTCCACGCCAGCCAGTCCTGTGTCTTCTGCGCGTAAGGAATGTAGACGACCGGCCCTTCGTCAGTCTTCAGTCCCATATGTTTGATGTCGGCGACCACTCCGGCGACAGTGATCCAGCGCTGATCTTCTTTGAGGCGCAGCGTGCGCCCAACTGGATCGTAGGGCCAATAGCGGCGAGCCATCGTTTCATTGACGATCGCCACCGGCATGCCGGCTGAACGATCGTCGATGGTGAAGTCGCGGCCCTTGAGTAGCGGGATCCCAGCGGCCTGCAGATAGCCGGTGCTGATTACGCGGAGCCCGGCCTGGACCGGCGTCTCGGATGAATCGCGGAGGAAGCCTTCGAGCACAAACTCGAAGGTCGGGTTGTTGCCCTTCAGCGGCGTATCGCTGATCTCCCCCGCGGCAAGGATGCCTGGCAGGCCCTGCGCCTGTTCGAGAATCTGCTGAAAAAAAGCAATCTGCTTAGCGTTTGTCGCGTACTTCGATCGGGGCAGCGTAAGTTGCACCGTGAGCACGTGGTCCGTTCGCAATCCAGGAGCAGTGGAAAGCAGGTGGGCCAGGCTCTCACCCAGCAAACCGGTAGCAACCAATAGCACGGCCGCCAGCCCGATCTCGATCGCGACCAGCAGGCCGCGTTTGCGTTCCAGGTTGCGTGGCGTCCCGCGAGCCCCGGAACTAAGATGTGTCAGGAAATCGACGCGCGAGACATGCAGGGCGGGCGCCAGGCCGAAGATGAGCGCGGTGATCGCAGTCGCGGCAAGGGCAAACAGAGCGACAGGACTACTCAGCCGGATGTCATCCGCCCGCGGGATGAGGCCGTCGCCGAACGTTCGCACCAACGCGATTCCTCGTGTCGCGAGCGCAAGTCCCACGCCGCCGCCCAGCGTTGCCAGCAGCAAACTCTCAATGATCAGTTGCCGAAGAATCCGAGCGCGGCCCGCGCCAAGAGCCGCTCGCAGGCCCATCTCACGACTGCGGGATGCGCCCTTCGCGAGCAGCAGGTTGGCCAGATTGGCGCAGGTGATGAGAAGAAGCAGGAGGCCGCCGGCCTGAAGCGTCAGCAGAATCGGGCGGGTCTTCCCCACCAGTTCCTCCTGCAGCGGCACGAGTGTCGCGCTCCATCCGGTATTGGTCGCCGGGAACGCTGCTGTCAGCCGTCCGGAGATGACGTCCATTTCGGCCGTCGCGTCACGGCGAATGACGTGCGCCCGAAGCCGGCCAATAGCCCTGAGCCAGCGCCCTTCGCGGTTCGAGCGATCTTTGACGCTCATCGAGAGCGGCACCCATGCGTCCGTCTCTGGCGAGGGAAAAGCGAAACTTGCGGGCATGACGCCAATCACCGTCGCTTGCGAGCCATTGAGCGTCAATTGCCGTCCGACGATTTGCGGCGATTCGCCGATCGCCTGCCACAAATGATGGCTAATGACGACGAGGAAGGCGCTCTGTTCCTGATCTTCGTCCGGCGCGAAGGTCCGGCCGATCTGCGCCCGAACGCCGAGCGTGGAGAACAGGTTCGCCGTAACCAGCTGGGTGTCGAGACGGCGCGGCTCCTCGATGTTGGTCAGGTTCATGGGCCAGCTTGCGTAAGCGGATAGCGATTCGAAAGCGTGAGACTGTGTTCGCCAGTCGTAGAAATCGGCAGCCGACACATGCATGGGTTCAGCGCCGTGCGATGCCGAGCGGGACCAGACAGCGAACAGGCGGTCAGACTGCGGGTAAGGAAGAGAACGCAGGAGGACGTTGCTCACGGTGCTGAAGATTACGGTATTGGCGCCGATCCCCAGCGCCAGCGACAACACCGCCACCGCCGTGAATGCCGGGCTCTTTCGCAGCATGCGCGCGGCATAACGCACATCCTGGCCTATCTCGTCCAGCGACAGGAAGGCCCATTTCTCGCGGCACCTTTCAAGGAGCCGGGTACGGTTGCCGAATGTGCGAAGCGCGAGTGCGCGCGCCTCATCCGGCCGCATGCCCTCGGCAGTCAGCTCCTCCGTCTTCTCATCGAGATGAGCCTGCATCTCCGCAGCGAGATCGCGTTCAAACTGCCGCGCGCGCAAGTACCGCAGCAGGCGTCTCATGCTTCCGATGGCCTCATCACGCGGGCGATTCCGTCCATTACTCGGCCCACACGCTTCATTTCCTGGCTCATCTGTTTACGTCCGGCGGCCGTCAGTTTGTATATGCGGACGCGGCGGTTGCGCGCCGACATGCCCCACTCCGCCGAAACCCAGCCCTCAATCAGCATCCGCTGCAAGGCTGGGTAGAGGGAGCCCTCTTCCACGCGGAGGAGCTCGTCAGAGTTCTGCTGGATCCGCTGAGCGATGGCGTAGCCGTGGAGCGGCTCGCGGCGGAGCGTCACCAGAATCAGCATCTCGAGTGTGCCGGGGAGCAAGTCGCCTTTGTCAGGGGCTGGCATGAACGCAAAGTTTATCTATGCATAGATTGCACAGACAAGAGAAATATGTCAAGGGCCGAGGATCTACGGTTGGCGGATCTCGAGGCCGGGGGGCGCAAGGGCGAGGAAGTGTTTGACATTCCAGGTCACAAGAACGGAAGCCTGGGCGCGCAGCACAGTAGCGGCAATCAGCGCGTCGTAGATTCTGCCGCCGCCTAGATCCATCACTGCCAGCGAACGGATGGCCAGCCAGGCGGTCTCCGGCGTGACTCCCACGATTTCCGCGTCAGCGAAGTATTGCGTGAGGATCTGCTCCGCCAGATTGGCCGGGACGCGGACCGGATGGGGCAGGCGAGTCAGGACCGAATAGCATTCAAGCAACGCGTGAATCGCAATGACAGGCCGTTCGCCACGATCGAGCCGCGCCCGGTAGTCCCGCGTCGTTCGGTCGTGATGCTGGTGCCATTCAGCTAATAGGGGGACCAGGTAGCTCGTGTCCAGGCCGAATTTCACAGGCGTTCTAGACTTGCCGGTTTCGAACTCGGTCGACGATTTCATTCACTCGCTCTACGGTCAGCGGCGGCGTGCCACGAGGAGCCCGCAACACGAATGAGGCGCCTTTGCGCACCATCTTCACCGGTTTGGTGGCAGGCTCAATCTGGATCTTTCCGTCCTGAAATTCCACCACGACTTCGATGCCTGGTTCCAGGCCGGCGAGTTCCCGCATGCGCTTCGGAATCACCAACCTCCCCCCATGATCGATGGTAGTCTTCATACCATTAATTCTACCATTGTAAATGCCATGAAAATGGCGTAGATTTCCGTCTTGCCAATGCTAACCTAATAGAAACCTACTATTTAGCTGCCCTGCCTCGCGGTTGCATAATGTGAAGACATCACTTCATGAAGCGGGTCTTTTGGTGGATTTCCGGCATAGTGTTGCCGGCCGCGGCTCTTTTGCTGGTCTACGGGGCCAGCGCCTCGCGCCAGCAGCAGGATCTTCTTTGGCACCATCGCAATCTGGGGAAAGCGTTTTACGAGAACCCGACGACGCAGAAGGAAGCGGTTGTCGAGTTTAAGAAAGCGCTGGAGGTGGTGCCCAATTCCGCTCGCGAGCGCGTGAATTACGGGCTGGCGCTCCTGCGCGCGGGGCAAACCAAGGACGGCACGGCGGAACTGATCAAGGCGCAAAAACAGGACCCCGCCATCCCGCACACGTGGTTCAACCTGGGCATTGTTTACAAGAAGGACGGGGATTACGAGCACGCCATCCAGCAGCTTGAAGGGATGACGAAGCTGGTGCCCGACGAACCCATCACGCACTACAACCTGGGCGTGCTGTACAAGCTTGCCGGGAAACCGGCGGACGGGCTGAAGCAACTCGAGATCGCCGAGAACCTGAATCCCAATCTGGCCGGTCCGCATTTTCAGCTTTTCAACCAGTACCGGCAGGCGGGACGAGCGGACGACTCCGCCCGCGAACTGAAGATTTTTCAGGAAATCAAGAAGCGCACCGCCGGCGCCGCCGTGCCCGAAGACATGGAGTGGTGCTATTACGCCGAGATCTACGAGACCGTCGAGCCGCAGCCGGCCGACGAGGCGCCGGCTTCGCTCAAGTTCGCCGGCCGTACGTTGCCAGGTCACTTCGACGCGGCGACTTCCGGGATGGCTCTGCTCGATGTGAACGGCGATGGCCATACGGATTTGATCGCATGGTCGGCCGAGGGAGTGCATCTTTACCGGGACGGGAAGACACCAGTCGCCCATTCCGGTCTCGAGGATTTGAGGAAGGTCCGTGGTATCGCGCCGGGAGATTTCGACAACGATGGCTTGCCGGACCTGTGCGTGCTGACCAGCGCGGGCGCCACGCTGTATCACAATCGCAAGGGAGTTTTTGAGAAAGAGCCCGCGGAAGTGCCTGCCGGCCCATTCGAAAAGGCACTGTGGATCGATTACGATCACGATGGCGACCTCGACCTGCTACTGCTGGGCGCTCATTCCGCGCTGGCCGCCAATAATGGCGAAGCAGGCTTCAGTAATCAGACGGCGGGATTCCCGTTCGTCGCGGGGCACGCCGTGGACGGCGCGATCTTTGCCGTGCGTCACGATACGGCGGCCAGTGATCTCGCGGTGGCCTACAGTGACCGCGTGGGTGTCATCTATCGCGACCGTCTGAATGGCAAGTACGAAGCGATTCCGCTCGATGCCCTTCCGGCCGACGCGACCGCGGTGCTGGCGGAAGATTTCAACAACGACGGTTTCCCCGACCTGGTTGCGCTTTCCGCGGGGGGTGCGGTGCTGATCGAAAACCATGAGGGCAAGC
>Ga0335079_10010950_pt1 | contig 10337 bp, 1 predicted proteins | sample Lox_Sample_33_FD_206719 | JGI IMG/M metagenome (GOLD analysis project Ga0335079, IMG submission 206719) | Soil microbial communities from Loxahatchee National Wildlife Refuge, Florida, United States - Lox_Sample_3.3 | ecosystem: Environmental > Terrestrial > Soil > Wetlands | place: USA: Florida...
CGGCACGCGGACAAGTCATCGAAGGCTCATTTTTCTTCTCATTGAGGGTCTGCGCTTTGGTGACATCCACTACTCGATAGGTGAAACGGATCAGCTCGCCCGATTCCACCGTTCTAGCGCTGAGAGAATCTACTCCCCACTGAAGGGCGTAATACTGAGAGGCTGACTCTGGAAGATGAGTCTTGTAGCGAGAAGGAACTGTCTTCTTGGGAGCTGGAGCTGCTGGCTTGGCGCCCTCTTCAGACTGACTAGGCGGGGCGGGCTGTTGTGGGTCGCGAGCAGAGGCCGCTCCACCGAATGCCATCAAAGACGCCAGCGCCATGCTACGAACTGCGCAAAATCGCCGATAAGCCATCTGTTTCGCACCATCCTACCGTCAGGTAGTTGAAAAGTGATACGGCCCGCAAGGAACTCTCGCCAGCCGTATCTTGGGATTCGTGTTTCAGGAACCCGAGAGAGCAATCGTTTGCATCGTCGCGCCGGTGCTGTCGACTAGGGTGACGGTGCCAACGCGCAGGTTGTTGTTGGTTGGCCTGAACCTTACGGTGATCGAGCACGAGCCGTTTGACGCCACCGTTGCGTTCGAGCAACTGTCTGCCTGAATCGTGAAGGTTTGGCCGGTCAGGTTGCTGACGGTGTTCGCCCCGAAGGTAAAGGAGCTTGCGCTTGTGTTGGTCACAGTCAGGACGGCATCGGTTTGGCTGCCCGTCGTTCTGCTACCGAAGTTAAGCGTCGGAATTCCCAAGATTGTGGCAAGTGTCACTCCAGAGGGCGCGTTCAGTGCGAATGAGAACTGGACGCCGTTGCCGGAGAGTGTGACTGGCGAACCGATCACAACTCCTCCCGTGCGGGTGAAAGTCATTTGGGCATTCACAGCGCCACCCGGAGCTGTCGGACGGAACTGAATGTTGATGGTGCAGGAGTTTCCGGCCGTCAGGCTGAAGGTTGCCGTGAGCGGACATGACCCACCGGTGAGTAAGGGCCGTACGAACTGTGCGGGAACCGTAAACGAGATACCCGTTGCAGTTGTCGTCTGCGTATTGCGAATGGTGATCGTCTGTGAACTGCTGGTTGTGCCGATGCGGACGTTTCCGAAAGCCAAGGATTTGGGAGTTACGCAGACGCCCGATGCCGCGGGCATTTCGATGGCGCCGATGTCCGGCGAGCAACCGAGAGGCCGGGCGGTACCATTGAAGTCGTCCAAGGGGGAATCAGAGCTGGCCGCATCGAGTGCCGAAGAACCGCTGCCCAGGTTGAAATTGGCCAGTGTTGTATGGCTGACGGGGTTCTCGAGTGAGAGCGGGCCCCAGTTGATGTTCACCCAGTTGTTGCTCTCGTCTACGGTCGCACCGGCAGTCAAGTTGAAGACCGGAGTGGGTACGTTGGTCTCATTCGTTCCAGGAGGCACATTGTACCAACCACTCGCGTCCGTATTTTCCGGTGGGATACGAGAGCCGTTGCAGTAGAGGCTGACCAGTGCCGGGCTGGCGCTCGTGTTGTTGGCGCCACCGTAACCGCTGATGTCCGAAAGAACGGAGAACGTCGGTGTCATCCGGTGACCGGAGTCGTGGCTGTTTGGCCCCCAATTATTGCTGCTCTGATTGGAGTCTGCGCGGAAGCCAATGTCCCAGTAGTGCTTCGGATCCGTGGGTGCGATACAGACTCCGGTGCTGGTCTGGTTCAGTTGCGGAACCAGTGTCACAGTAGCTTGTAGCTCGCCCGCCTTCGGATCGGCCACCACGATATTGAACGCACGGTTGTGCCAAATTACGTCATTGCGCAAAACCGGCTGAGAGACAACGCGACAGTCGCCGTTCGTGCGTCCACCCGTACCGGTGCCACCAGAACCATGGCCTGGGGGACAATTGATCGTCGCTGGCAACGACGCGAGGAATTCCGCGCTATGGCCGGCGCTCGAGACGCCTGCAGGTTGCGGTAGTGACAACGGCACGCAAAGGCCGCTGCCTCCACTTTGATTGATGAAGTCCGGCGGGCAGGGCGTCGGAGCGCTGGCTTGCGTCGCAAAGAATGCGCCGAACAGTGTTCCGGAGGATGCCGTCGAATCGTTGGATACGATCGTGTTATTGACCAGATTCACTGCGAGCGAATCCTGCAGCGAGACTCCGGCGCCATCCCAACCAGCAACATTGTTCGCGATGATGTTGTTTGTGACATCGACGGAGTACCAGTCGGTTTGGGTGTTCCGAGTTGGGAAGTAGGACACTTCCGCGCCGTTGACACCCTGGAATCGGATGCCGCCACCGGCTCCCGCTTCCGCAGCGTTGCCGAGGACCAAGTTGGCATTGATCAACAAGCCTGGACCGAGGCCATCGCCGACGCTGCCAAATGCATGGCCGCAATCGACGTCAGGTTCACCCGGGCAAATCGGATCCGTATCGGGAGCGCTCATGATCATGAGGCCACCGCCGTTGCTCGGCGTCGTCGGGTTGGTGCTCTGGTTGAACAGGACCACATTGTGCTGGATACCGCGAGTCGTGTCGGAAGTGTTATGCCAGACGAACCCCATCTGGGACATGCCCGCCCCGTCTCCAGTGCTCATGTTGCCGCACACCCAGTTGTAGTTGAATTTGTAGTAGTCGTCACCGGTACAGAAAGCCGCGCCTCCTGCTCCAGATGGAGTAGCCGAGAACAACTCATCACCTTCAGAAGCGTTGTTCGATATGTAGTTGTTGTGCACAGCTACGTTCACGTTGAAGCAGTATGGCAGCTGTGCGTTGGTTGAGAGACTAGCTTCTGTCCGGCAGGAGCCTGGATCCGGAACGGCGCCGCTGCCTGCGAGGTACGCGTCCGGATGCTCGCCCTGACCAACCGTGATGCCGCCCGCGAGTGTTCCCTGGTTGTTGTAGACGCGATTGTTCGCGACTTCCAGGTTGTGCGCCCAGCCATGGATGAAAATACCTCCGCCGCCCTGTGAGCTGTTGGTTACTGAAAGTCCATCGATGCTCGACGGATTGCACTGGAAGTTGCTGGGGAAAGGATTGGTCGGATTCGCATTACTAGGCCGGCACCGTGTGCTGGCATCACCCTTGGCAATCGAGAGTGGGTTGAAGTTCGCCGGCCCCAGCAGCATGGTCGTTCCGGTCGGGAACGTGTCTGCCGCGAACGGATTCGATCCGTTGGGGAAACGCACGCCCTTCGCGACAACGGTGATTCCCGCGCCTTCATATGCGCCGAGCAGTGTGGGTTCTTGTAACTGCTCAGCAAGGTTGCCGTTCAGCGTGGCATCCCACCCAACCGTGGCTTCCAGAGGCAGACGATCCACCTGTGGATTCGCCGTCGTCGGGTTGAAATAGTTCCATCCCGAGCCGCAGCTCTTGTTATATCCAGCCGGCACACCGTTGGGCGCCAGCCCGAACAAGCAGACCATACGGAGGCGCCAATCGTTCAATATGCCCGAGGGGTGGGCGTTGGCATCGATGATTGTCGACGCCGCACCGACTCCCTGGAGTCGAACCGGTTTCCACATCACCACCAGTTCGTGATGAACCGCTCCAGATTTCGTCGCGCCCGCCGTGGTGCAAGCCACGGTGGCCGAAGCTGTGTTGCAGGTTGGGTCAACAATGAGTAGGTCGCCTGGGGCCGCCGCGTCGATAGCGGCCTGGATTGAGTCGGACGCCGCAATGTGCTTCGGCGACTTTCCGCCAATGGTGACCGTGACCGAATCAATGGAGGTCTTGCCATTTCCAGCTTTGACGACCAGCTCACCGCACCGTGCGGGAGAGTTGTTGTTGGGTCCGCCGTATTGCTGTTGCTGCTGAATCGCGCAAGCCGGCACGTTCGACGGGACAGTCACGGTAATAGAGGTTGGACTCCAACCGGTGATCGTTGCCGGTTGGCCACCAATCGTCACGCTGGACACCGCAGTGCAAGCGCCTGCAATGGTGGTGCAACGATTTCCGAAGTTGTAGTGACGGGTAACGGTCTTTTGGTTGAACGGAACTGCTTTGGCCCGGGGCCCGGAGTAACCATAGTTATTCACATCCTGGTCTCCCAAGGCGGCAATTGTCAGGGTCCTGTTCGCGGCGCTGACCCAGGGGCCGACGCCATCGCCGTCGACTTCCTTGATCGCAGGCGTAAAATCCGGATACGCGCAATCGGGATGGTTATACCCCTCCGCGAATGCGGTAGTCGGAATCACTGGCGTATCCATATAAGAGGTCTGTCCCGGCATGAACGACCACTCGTAGCAGAATTGGCTGTAACTCGCCTGATACATCGGGTCTGCGGTTCCAGCGCTGCCCCGATCATTCATGCACATCACCATCATGTTCGGGATGTAGCCGCTCGGATCGGGCGGATTCACAGAGAACGTCGAGTAGACCAAGCCGTTGTAGATACCCCACTGGTCGGAATAGACGCGGGAAATCTCTGCGCCGGTCCAGTCACGAACACCCACGGGCAGGTTTGCTGGCGAGAACTTCTCACCGAAGTTCGGGGAGAACGGATCGAATTCGGACGTGAAGTCATCGCTGATGATGCCGGTGAAGTGCGCCGCGATGTGCGTGGAGGTGAAGACGTAGAACTTAGCCAAAGCGGACATCTGGTCTTCGACGATGACTTCCTTGCGGTCGCACAGACGTCGAGACGCTCCGGCGAACGGGGCGTGCTGTCCGGAATTGGGGAAAAGGCTCATGAAGTCAGGCACGATGCGCTCGGCGCCGACGCAGGGCCAGAAAGTTTCCACGCTTCCGGTGTCCCCCTCGTGCCGCGGGGTCACACCCAAATCAGTGCTAGGAATGTATGGATTGTTTGGGTTGTAGCTCGCCAAGATGGAAGCTTGGTCCGGCAGAATGAAAATATTCCCGAAGCCTGGGAACTGCTGAGTCACGGGCGCTTCATACGTATCGCCCAAGAGAATGTTCTTATCTTCTTCCTTCACCAGCTCATAGCCTGGCGGAAGAATCATCTCCACGACGTACTTGCCCGAGGGCAGCATGGGAGTTCCAGCGCGATATGGGTCGGTCAAATCGGGGTTCGGCACGCAGCTCGTGCAGTTCGTGCCGGTCGGTTTGCCGCTGACCGGATCGATACTGGTGACACTGGGGAACTGGTACATGCCATCGTAAGGAGCTGGCTGCAACTGGTTCCAGATGTGCATTCCATCGAAACACTTGAACTGAGAATGCTCTGGTAGGGGAGTGAAACCGGTGCCGTTTTGATACACGTCGAGGAATTGCGGTTGATCCATGATCGTGTACATAAACGCGGCGCCAATCGGACTCCCTTGGGGAGCCTGGCCCGGGCAGCTGATATTGGGGACCAAACCGGAATGGCTCGAATCGACGGACGGGCGGAAGCCCTGAGCCCAGTCGTCCCAACTGCTGGTCTCGGTATGATCAACGAGTTTGAGGCTCGGACTACCATCCGCAGCCTTGCCTTCCTGATACAGATTGATCTTCACGTGGGGAACCATCGGCTCCCACGTCAGCTGTAAAAGCAGCGCCGGATCGTCGAATGGACGAGTCGAGGCATATACGACGTGCCCGTGGATGCCGCCATTTTCCCCCGGAGCGTACGGCTTTTTGCCGAATTCCAGGAACTGGTTCTGTCCCATATAGCTTTGCCAGCCGTAGCTCTGAGCCCAAGGAGCATCAATTCGCCCGGTCGAACCACCCGTGCCGCCAAGGTTGGGAAGCGAAGCGATAGAGGATCCGTTGCAATCCGCGTTGTCGCAGTACACCGATCCTGGCAGACGCAAGTATGTGGGCAAGGAATAATCTTCTTTAGTCCTGGCCATATTCGCGGCAGTTACGGAATTGCCGCATTCGGGGAGACCGCCGCCACACGAGGATGAACCGTCAACTGGGCCGCCCGCGTCGTTGATGACGTGGATGCCGGTCGTTTTATAGCGCGTCGAATCCGTCTCCATCACATACCAGTTGAAGATCGGGAACACCTCGTTGAATCCGGCATAACCATCGAGGTCGGTGCTGTTCAGATTGGAGATACTTCCGTCGCGATACCGGACGTTCGTGGGCACAAGCGAAAGTCCGGGTTCACTCGGATCGGAAACACCGTTTGCGTCGATGTCGATGAACGTCCGGGTGTACAGATTGTTCTTCCATCCATGGACGGCTACTTCGCCCATGTCTGTAGTGGCGCCGGCGCTGTTGCCAGCGGTTGTTACTCGGACGGGCGTCGTGATTCCGTCGACGATCTGGTCGTTCCATTGATCAAAGATCGTGATTCTCCAGTCGCCCTCGGGAATGCCGTCGAGTACGAATGTGCCATCGTCGTTGTTGCACTTGGTGAAGGCGAAGTCCGCGCCATCCGGGCTGCCCAAACTGACGTAGCACTGCGTGTAACCATAAATATCGCGCGTGCCGGAGCTGTACAGACGTTCGTCAGACGGACGGCTCATGCGCGCGCCTGTGACTTTTCCGGTTACCTTGTGGAAGGTTTGTCCACTGAGAGAATTGCGCAGCGCAACTCCCGCGTCGTTAATCCACTGCGGATTCGCGAATCCCATCGACACGTGGTATCCGGCCGGACCGAACTCCTGAAAGTACGATGGTTCGCCAGCCTTCAGGAAGGCCTCCAAGTCCTTACCGCCGTCCAGCGTGTTGGTCTGGAGCCATTCCTCTCCGCGTGCAATTCGGTCCGCGCCTGGTGTGGCGACTACGCCGTAGCGCCCTGGCGGGAGGTTCGCTACAACTGCCTGCCCGGCGAGCGGCGAAAGCGTCTTTCCGTCCGATTCATACTTCGGGCAAACCGGAATCACTCCGGTAATACCGGTGGGGCTAATCGTCCCGTCAGCCGGCGGCGGATCCTGGTCACCGGTGTAAACGCCAGTTCGCGAACCCTTTGAGACCGGGCAGGCGTCATTACCGTTGTTGGGGTCTTTCGTGCCCGCCAGCGCATTCGACAGCGGCTGACCAAACTCGTCGTATGTCATCTGTCCCGCGGAATCGCCCGATTGACCCACGAGGTCCATGATGGTGATGTTGAATCCGCCGAGGCCTGGTTCGTTGGGAGAAAGCGTATCGATACCGCCGCTGGCGTCGTGCTCGCCGTTAAGCGGGTGATCGTCTTGGAAGACGAAAACCGAAACCTTGGCGGGCTGCAACGGCAAAGGTTGCACCGTGACGTTAACTACGGTCTGATGCGCAGCTATCTGCGCTCCGCCCATGGCGTGTCCCGGATCCACCGCATCCCCCGGTAAGACCGAGATGTAGTAGCGCTTGTTTGGGTCCAGCACCACTTGGCTCGGATCGGTCGGAGTTTTGGTGCCGGCGTCGGTCCGGCAAATGCCGTCGCCCAAATCGCACACTGCTGGTTGTCCCAGCAAGGTCTGGCCGTTTTCGCAGGAGATGGTGCCCGTGCAGCCCTGAGCTACCACCGGCATGTACGAGGTATGGAAATTTGTGCCGAAATTGAACGGCGCACCAGACGGTGTGACCGTTGGGCAACTTGCTGGAAGCGGATTTGTCTGACAGTTGGGATCTACGTAAAACGTACGGTCTTCTTCAATGATCCAGCGATAGTCCGTGATGGTCGCCTTGTCCAACCCCCCGGTAACCGTAACCTTCAGGTTGCTGGGTGCCGGAAAGCTCAAGTTGACGGCGACCGCGTTGCTGGCGGTCTTTTGCGAATTGATGGCGTTGTAGCAAAAGTAGTGATTCCCCGCCCCGGAGATGTTCGCGCTGAACGAACCGTCTTTACTCAACGTAACATCCGCCGGCGCCAACACCGCGCCAATACCCCCAGTGCACGAACCAACAGCCACCGCGGTGAGCGGATGACCATCCGGATCCGCGTCATTGGCGAGCACACCTGGCGAGGGAATTTGCAAGCGAACATTTGGATTGGTGGCCGATGGACTCAAAGCACTCGCGTACGAGTCGGCGACGGCGATCGGTGCGCCGCCGAGCGCCGTACACGAAGTACCGTGTTCGCACTGAGTGATGGTTGCAGACGCTGTCGTTGTACCGTTGAGCGCAAACGTGAACGTGCCGCCGCATTTCGTATTTGCGGAATCCTGTACGTACGTAAACGTGCCATCCGGATTCAGTGTAATCGAATCCGTTGAAGCGCCATCACCAAAGTGCAGCAACGTGTGGATCGTTGGATCGCCAACACCTTTTAGGATTGCACCGTTCGCTCCCGTTCCCGCGAGGACACCTTGTGAGGGATCCGATACGATCAGGTTCGTGCCAGCCACGCAGTAATAGCTGTGAGGAACCGGAGTAACCGCCGTGCTCGAAACGGGCGCCGCGGCTCCGGTGGGTCCGATGTAGGCGAGCATTCCGGCGTCACGAGCCGTAGCGTTTGCCGACAAACCGAGTGCGCGGTCATAAACTGGCAGGGCCGCGGTCCCGGCATTAATCATCACGTCGTAAGTCTTGCCTGCTGCCAGGAACACTTCGTTCTGCACTCTGGTAACGCCAGGCAGCGGGTTGCCATCTTCCGCGATGAGTCCAAAGCCAGGGAGAGAAGCGCCCGTGGTTGCGCCCACGATTGATGGAACGTGCATTCGCAAACCAGCGTTGACGAAGCGCACCAAAATATTTCCGCTTGTCACGCTCGGAGAAGGATGAAAGACCGATGCTGCCACCTTCGCCACGCTGAACGCGGTGCCATTAATCAAATAATAGCGCGGTGAGTAGTTGACGGCAGGCGGATAGCACGTATGGACGGCAGGATCACCGCACGCGCCAGTCTGAGCAGACCATACTGCTGTCTCACTGAACCCGACGGTGTTAGCTGCGGTGCTTACGGCGTTGTTCTGGACCGGATCGATTTCGCTGAGGAGCAGCGGAATCTCCGCGGCATAGGCAACACCGGGATAGGCTTCACTCGCATTGGCACATGCCGTTGCACCTGGAGCGCAGGTGACCACTACGATTCCGTACAGACCCATCGGGCCCTGGATCGAGGGATGTGTGCCGGATTCCAACAAATAGGTGCCCGGGCGCAAAGCGTTCCAAGTCAGACTGGTTGTCGCATTGGCGGCAACTTCCGTCGAGAACGACTGCACACGCGCCCCCTGCGGAGGAGGTGTGTTGGTAGTCGTGGTGTCCACCACCGGCCATGTGATGCCCTGTGCGCCGTGGGCAGGGCTCGGCGTTGTGGTCCTTTGCCCCGGGTCGCCCAGACCTCCACCCAACTGCCCGACGATTGTCAGCGAAGTGGGCGCGGTATTCCCATTTGCAAACGTAAGTTTGTTGTTCAAATTGATCTGGAGACTTTGTCCCGTGGGGACAGTGATCAGGACCGGCGACCAGTCCGTGCCCGGACGTAGCCGCGCGCAACTCGCCGACGAATTCGGATCCACCGCGCCGCAGCTGTAGCCCCACATTGGAACGACGTTGCCATCCGATGTGGTCGTCGTTGTTGGCGCCGCGGTCAAGTTGATCTGCTGTTGCCCCGATACGCTAGTTACTCCCAGGAGGAGACCTGCGGCTGCCAGGAACGCTGTCTTCACAATTTTCAGATAGTTCGATCGCATCGCTCTTCTCCTCGCTTACTTCTTTTCGTCAATCACAAATTCCCGGGAATCGACGAGCATCATCATCATCATTCCGCCCGGGAAGATATTGTTCGTAGTGATCTCGCGCTCGTTGTGCGAGTGCCACATGAACGCAAAGCCCGCTTCATCCGATGGTGAATTTCCAACCGTGCCCGATGGGGGCGTAGTTCCAGTCGAACCAACTGCGCGTATCGTCGCGTTAGCACCGAGATACGGACTGCCTCCATACCAGGTGCCGTTCGCGAAGATGTTGGGGTCTGGAAGTGTGGCCGGTCCGCCGTTGGGAACATCGCCGACCGGGGTTGCTTGCATCGGTTTGTTGTGATCCTGGCACCACTCGAAATAGTTAATTGCGGCGGGATTGCCCGTGTTATACCCGTTCTCGTCCGGGCTACAGGCAAGCTTGGCGTTCGGGTCCGATGAACTTGGGTTGTGCCCGTACGCGTCCCAGTTCAGGCCTTTGCCCGTCCAGTAGTAGATTCCGTCAAACGCCTGACCTGGTGTCGTGGTGGTGGTGAAAAGGAGCGGGCCGGCAAGATTGGTTTCCGGATTGAAGCTGCTGGTGATCAGATTGCCGTCGCGTCCAAGGATACGCACGTGATTGCCGTGCTCGTGGAATGGATGTTGCCACCTGCCCTGGCCAATGACGCGCAAGAGCACGAGCTCGCCGGGATGCATGTGCGGATTGCCGTTATATGGCTGGTGCGGGTATTGGGGCGTGTAACTTGCGTCCATCAAATCCGGCATTGAACGGCCATTCACCATGAAATAGGCGGGAACGTACGGTTCAGTAGCGACGTTCAGTGATTTCGCGCAGGTGACTGTCGTAGAAGGAATGCATGACTTG
>Ga0335079_10010952_pt1 | contig 10335 bp, 4 predicted proteins | sample Lox_Sample_33_FD_206719 | JGI IMG/M metagenome (GOLD analysis project Ga0335079, IMG submission 206719) | Soil microbial communities from Loxahatchee National Wildlife Refuge, Florida, United States - Lox_Sample_3.3 | ecosystem: Environmental > Terrestrial > Soil > Wetlands | place: USA: Florida...
CGCGATACCTGGCAGGCAGAACTTCCGGACTTCTCACTTCCGCAGACATCACAAGATTTCACTAATGAGTCTAGCTGCCTTAGTCCGACTGCGCCGGCGCGGTGGCCGGGACGCGCGCAGGCGCATGGAGCCTGCGGATCGCACTCTGCAGGCGGTCCAGGTATAGGTACACGACAGGGGTGGTGAAGAGTGTGAGCAACTGGCTGAAGATCAGGCCGCCGACAATGGCGATGCCGAGTGGTCGGCGGATTTCGGAGCCGGTGCCGGAGTCAATCGCCAGCGGGAGAGCGCCGAGAAGTGCGGCCATGGTGGTCATCAAAATGGGGCGGAAGCGGAGCAAGCAGGCCTCGTAGATGGCTTCGACAGGGGTTTTCCCTTCCTTTGTTTCGGCTTGCACAGCGAAGTCAATCATCAGAATGGCGTTTTTCTTGACTATGCCGATGAGGAGGATGATGCCGATGAGGGCAATGACACTGAGCTCCGTATTCGTAATTTGCAGAGCAAGAAGCGCTCCGATTCCCGCAGAAGGCAAGGTGGAAAGAATTGTGATGGGATGGATGTAGCTCTCATAAAGAATGCCCAGGATGATGTAGACGGCTCCGAGAGCGGTGATGATGAGTATCAGCTCGGAGGAGGCGGAGTCCTGAAAAGCCTGAGCGGTGCCTTGAAAGCCGGCATGGATTGTGGGGGGCATGCCAAGCTCGAGTTCAGCCGCTTCAATATGGGCAACGGCGTTGCCTAATGCTGCGCCCGGCGCCAGATTGAACGAAAGTGTGATCGAAGGATACAAACCCTGGTGATTCACGGAGAGCGAGGTGTTGGTATGCTCGTAATGGGCGAAGGTACTTAACGGGACGAGCGTGCCATGGCTTGCGGGAACGTAGATGTGGCGCAGCCCTTCCGGACTTTCAGTGTACTGGGGAAGAACTTCCATCACCACGTGATACTGATTCAGACCTTTATAAATGTTGGAGACTTGGCGCTGGCCGAAGGCGTCGCTGAGCGTGTTGTCAATGACGTCCATTGATACGCCCAGACGGGCAGCGGTATCCCGGTCAATCACCAGAGAGCTCTCGAGCCCGCGGACCTGCTGGTCGGTATTGACGTCACGGAGTTCGGGGATTTTGGCGAGGCGCTGCTGGAGGATGGGAGCCCAACGATCCAGGTCAGCGAGATTTTCCGATTGCAGAGTGTACTGGTATTGAGCGCCACCGAACCGGCCGCCGATGCTCAGGTCCTGCACGGCTTGCATGTAGAGCGCGGCCCCCGGGATCTTGGAAGCTTTCTTGCGCAGGCGCGCAATGACCTCATCAGCGCTAATCTTGCGCACGTCAAGCGGCTTGAGCTGGCAGAACATGCGAGCAGTGCTGGTGCCGCCGCCACCGCCAGTGAAGGACGTAACGGTATCCACGGCGGGATCATTCATGACAATGTCGGTGAATTGCCGCAACTTCTGGGACATGGCGGCGAAGGAAATATCCTGATCGCCCTGGATGTAGCCGGTGATGCGCCCGGTGTCCTGCTGGGGAAAGAAACCTTTGGGAATTTCGGCGTACAAGTAGGCGGTCAGAAAGACTGTGCCGATGGTAATGAGCAGGACCGCAAACTGATGGCGCAAGACGACCCGGAGACACCGGTCGTAAGTGTGAAGTAGGCCGTTGAAGGCTTTCTCAAAGAACCGGTAAACGAAATTGTGAGGCCCCTTCTCTATTCTGAGGAAGTGCGCGCACAGCATCGGCGTGGCGGTTAGGGAGACGAAGAGCGAAACGCCAATGGCCACGCTCAGGGTGACGGCGAATTCCCGAAAGAGGCGACCGACGATGCCGGTCATTAGGAGAATCGGAATGAAGACGGCCACAAGCGAACTGCTCATGGAGAGGACGGTGAAGCCGATTTCGCTGGCGCCTTTCATCGTGGCAGCGAAAGGCTTCATGCCCGCTTCCATGTGGCGCGCGATATTTTCGATAACGACGATGGCGTCGTCCACGACGAAACCCGTGGAGATCGTGAGGGCCATGAGAGACAGATTGTCCAGGCTGTAGCCACACAGATACATCACTCCGAAGGTACCTACGAGCGAAAGCGGAACGGCGACGCTGGGAATGGCGGTGGCCCAGGCATTGCGGAGGAAAGCGAACACGACAAGGATCACGAGAATAACGGCGATGGTCAGAGTTTTCTCAACTTCGGAGATGGAAGCGCGGATCGTGATGGTCCGGTCATTAATGATGTTCAAATGCAAGGAAGGCGAGATGGAAGCACGAAGTTCGGGGAGGATGGCTTTCACGCGATCCACGGTTTCGATCATGTTGGCGCCGGGCTGGCGAAAGATGGGGATGATGACGGAGCGCTCGCCCTGGGAGAGGCCGAGGTTGTAGATGTCGGCCACGGAATCCGTAACCGTAGCCACATCGGAAAGACGAACAGGGGCACCGGCGTGGCCAGCGACGATGAGCGGGCGATATTGATAGGCTTTGAAGAGCTGATCGGTGTCGCTGATGGTCCAAGCGTGATAGACGTCGGAAATCTGGCCCTTGGCGAGATTGGCATTCGCGGAGTGCAGAGCGTTGCGAATCGTTTCGAGACTCAGACCGTAGCTATTCACCAGGTCGGGGTTGACGCTCACCCGGACGGCGGGCTGCGAGCTGCCCCAGACAAAGACCTGGCCGACGCCTTCGACTTGCGCAAGTTTCTGAGCGAGGATGGAATCCGCGGCGTCGTAGATTTGCGGCGGAGGAATATTGTTGGAAGTCAGAGACAGTAAAAGAATCGGAGCGTCCGCAGGATTGACCTTGCGCCAGGTAGGCTGAATGGGCAGATCGGCGGGAAGATTGCTGCGGGCGGCATTGATGGCAGCCTGAACGTCGCGGCCGGCGGCGTCAATATTCCGGCTCAGATCGAATTGAAGAACGATACCGGTAGAGCCCATTCCGCTGGAGGAGGTCATCTGGGTGATGCCGGAGATGCGGCCGAACTGGCGCTCGAGAGGCGTGGCGACCGTCGCGGCCATGGTTTCCGGGCTGGCACCGGGGAGGCCTGCACCAACGGAGATTGTTGGAAAATCAATTTGCGGCAAGGGCGCGACGGGAAGAAAACGAAAAGCAACAGCTCCTGACAAGAAAATCGCGACGGTGATGAGCGACGTGGCTACAGGACGCCGGATGAAGGGAGCGGAGAAGTTGGAAGAGAAATTCACGTCTCAATCTCCCGGCGCGGCCTCTTCAATCACATTGCCGATATGGAAAGCGAACCGGCGCGAGATCCAGTCAAACGCCAGATAAACGACCGGGGTGGTATACAGCGTAAGAATTTGGCTGAGAATCAGGCCGCCCACGATGGTAATACCGAGCGGGCGGCGCAGCTCCTGGCCAACGCCGGAACCGAAAGCCAGGGGCAAGCCGGCAAGAAGAGCAGCCATGGTGGTCATCATGATGGGCCGGAAGCGAAGCAAGCAGGCTTCATAGATCGCATCCAGCGGCAGCTTGCCTTCCTTGCGTTCCGCATCCAGTGCGAAGTCAATCATCATAATGGCGTTTTTCTTAACGATACCGATCAACAGGATGATGCCGATGAGCGAGATGATGCTGAACTCCTCGTGGAAGAGGAGCAGGGCGAGAATAGCACCGACACCTGCCGAAGGAAGAGTCGAGAGAATGGTGATCGGGTGGATATAGCTTTCATAGAGAATGCCCAGGACGATGTAAACGGTGACCAGCGCGGCGAAAATCAGCACGGGCTCGTTCGCCAAGGCGCTCAAGAACGCCGCCGCAGTGCCTTGAAACGAACCGCGAATGCTCGCAGGCATGCCCAGATCTTCTTTCGCCGCATTGATTGCATTCACGGCATCGCCGAGAGAGCTGCCCGGGGCCAAGTTGAACGATAGCGTGACGACAGGAAACTGGCCCTGGTGATTCAGCGCCAGCGCGGTGAGCCCAGTTTGAACGGTGGTGAACGCGGCGAGCGGAACCTGCTGGCCCGTGGAAGACTTGACGTAGATGTCCTTAAGCGAGTCCGGAGTCTGCCGAAATTGCGGGTCCACTTCCATGACCACGTGATATTGATTCAATTGCGTGAAGATGGTGGAGACCTGGCGCTGGCCAAAAGCGTCGTACAGCGTGTTGTCAATGTCCGCGGGCAAAATGCCGAGACGGGCCGCGGAATCGCGATCAATGGTGAGATTGACGTAAAGACCGCCAGTGAGCTGGTCGCTGGCGACGTCGCGGACCTGGGGCAAGGTTTGCAGCTTGGCGATGAAGCGCGGGACCCAACTGTCCAGCTCCTTCTGGTCCACATCCTCAAGACTGTATTGGAATTGCGTGCGGCTGACGCGATCCTCGACTGTCAGATCCTGAACCGGCTGCATGAAGAGCGTGATGCCGTCCACTTTTTCGAGCGCGGGCTGAAGACGGCGAATGATGTCCGAAGCGGAGAGCTTGCGATCCGCAAGCGGCTTCAAATTGATCTGCAGCCTGCCGCTGTTCAAAGTGACGTTGGTGCCATCAATGCCGATAAAGGAAGAGACGCTCTCGACGGCGGGATCCTTCAAGATCACGTCCACGAGAGCCTGCTGGCGCTCGGCCATGGACTTGAATGAAACGCTCTGAGGAGCCTCGGAAACGCCGAGGATCAAGCCGGTGTCCTGCACGGGGAAAAAGCCCTTGGGAACGTAGATGTACAAAAGGATCGTGCCCACAAGCGTGGCAAAAGTGATTATCAACGTGGTGGTGCGGTAGCGTAGAACAACCTGAAGAGTGCGGCCATAAAAAGCGATGACGCGGTTAAAAAGATGCTCGGACTTGCGGTAGAACCAGGTCTGTTCCTCTTCTTTTTGATGGCGCAGGAGCCTGGCGCACATCATCGGAGTCAGGGTGAGCGAAACGACGGCCGAAACGAGAATGGTCACGGCCAGGGTGACGGCGAACTCGCGGAAGAGGCGGCCAACCACTTCGCCCATGAAGAGAAGCGGAATAAGCACGGCGATGAGGGAGACGGTCAGCGAGAGAATGGTGAAACCAATTTGCTCGGAACCTTTTAGAGCGGCCTCGAGGGGCGAGTCGCCAGCTTCAAGGTATCTGGAGATGTTTTCGATCATGACAATGGCGTCGTCCACGACGAACCCGGTGGAAATGGTGAGCGCCATCAGCGTGAGGTTGTTCAGGCTATAGCCAAGCAAATACATGAAACCGAACGTGCCGATCAGAGACAAAGGAACGGCAAAACTGGGGATGATGGTGGCGCGAATGCTGCGGAGGAAAAGGAAAATTACCATTACGACGAGAGCGACGGTGAGCGCCAATTCAAATTGCACGTCATTCACGGAGGCGCGAATGGTAGTGGTGCGATCCGTCAGGATTTTGAGGGAAATAGAGGCGGGAAGCGTTGATTGCAACTGGGGAAGAAGTTTTTTGACGCGGTCTACCGTGGTGATGATGTTGGCGCCGGGCTGGCGCTGAATGTTCATGATGACCGCGGGTGAGCGGTCAGCCCAAGCGGCTTGTTGCACGTTCTCGGCCCCGTCAATCGCCGTGGCGATATCGGTCAGGCGGACGGGGGCGCCGTTACGGTACGCAATGATGACGGAGTTGTAGCCGGCGCTGGAGAAAAGCTGATCGTTGGCGCCGATGGTGTATGCCTGATGAGGGCCTTCGAATGTCCCTTTCGCGGAATTGACGTTCGCGCTGCCCAGAGCGGTACGAACATCCTCGAGACTGAGCCCATAGGACGCCAGGGCTGTGGGATTAACCTGAATGCGCACAGCGGGCCGCTGTCCCCCGCTCATGCTCACCAAGCCAACGCCCGGAAGCTGAGAAATCTTCTGGGCCAGATTGGTGTCCGCGAGATCCTCGACTTGGGAAAGAGGAAGAGTATCGGAGGCCAACGCTAGCGTTAGAACAGGCGCATCGGCTGGATTCACCTTGCTGTAAATGGGCGGATTTGGCAGCCCTTGAGGAAGCAGATTGGACGCGGCGTTGATGGCGGCCTGCACTTCCTGCTCGGCGACGTCAATGTTCAGATCCAGGGTAAATTGCAGAGTAATGAGTGAGCTGCCGAAGGAGCTCGTGGAAGTCATCTGATTCAGGCCGGGGATTTGGCCGCACTGCCGCTCGAGGGGCGCGGTGACGGAAGAGGCCATGACGTCAGGACTGGCGCCCGGGTAGAAGGTTTGAATCTGAATGGTCGGGTAATCTACCTGGGGAAGCGCGGAAACGGGTAGCTGCCGGTAGGCGACGAAGCCCACGAGGAGCACGCCAACCATCAAAAGACTGGTGGCGACCGGCCGCAGAATGAACGGCCGTGACGGACTCATTGACGCTTGCCTCCCGAATGTGCGGCCGAAGGCTTGGAGCCGGCAGCCGTGGTTGACTTTTGCACCGAAGAAGGCGTGGAGCTCGTATTTGTTTCGGCCGACGTTGCGTTGTCCGCCGGAGAAGAGTTTGGAATCACCTTGCTGCCATCCTGGAGTTTGTCCTGGCCATCGGTTACGACCACTTCCCCGCCCTGCAATCCGGCGCTGATCCCGGTGATGCCTCCCGTGGTTTCCGCAACTGTCACCGGTTGAATCTTCACGGTATTCCCGGCGACCACCACGTAAACATAGGAGCCTGAAGGGCCGCGCTGAACCGCGGCGACGGGAACCAGAGCGAGATTGTGCTTGGTGTCCACGAGAAGATGGACGTTAACGAACTGGTTCGGAAAGAGACTGCTGTCTTCATTATTGAAAACGGATTTCAGCTTGTAGGTGCCCGTGGTGGTGTCAATCTGGTTGTCAATGGTCAGGAGCTTGCCGCTGGCGATTTTCTTGATGTTGTCGCGGTCGTAAGCGTCCACGGAGAGTTGTTCTCCTTTGCGGAGTCGGTCGTAAACCTGAGGAAGCTGGTCCTGGGGAAGGCTGAAAATCACGGCGATCGGCTGCAACTGGGTAATCACCACCAGTCCGCCTGTATCCGTCGCATGAACGATGTTGCCGGGATCCACCAGGCGAAGCCCCACGCGGCCGGTCAACGGAGAAGTAATGTGGCAATAGACGAGCTCCAACTTGGCGTTATCAATCTGCGATTGATCGCTTTTGATCGAGCCATCGAATTGGTCCACGGTGGCTTGCTGCGTGTCCAGCTGTTGCTTGGGAATGACGCCTTCCTGATAGAGCAACTTATATCGCTCGTAGTTGACGTTGGCGTCCTTGCGCTGAGCCACATCCTTGGCAAGCTGGCCCTCGGCTTGTTCCAACTGAACCTGGTAGGGGCGAGGGTCAATTTCAGCAAGAAGATCGCCCTGGTGGACGGTCTGGCCCTCCTTGAATGCCACGTTGATGAGCTGGCCGTCCACGCGGCTGCGGACCGTAACCGTATTGAGAGGGGTTACCGTGCCCAAGCCATTGAAAAATACAGGCAAGTCGCCGCGCTTGGCCGTGGCGACAACAACTGGAACGCTGAAGTTGCCTCCGCCCGCGCCCTTGCCCCGCGCACTGCTTGAACTAGAAGCCGATGCCGTGGCGGCTTTGCTGCGAGAGCTGCGGAAGATCCAGAAGCCCAAAGCAAGGACGGCAATGATGACGATCCAGATCCAAGCCCGGCTGCCACGGTGAGCCGGAGCAGCCGACTCTTCTGCTGCCCTACCCGTTTCGGGTAGATCCAAGGATTTCAGTTGATCCATTCCATCGCTCCTGTCGCTGGTCGGGAATTTGCGAGCGCGTTGGCCGTCAGGCATTTAGCCGCTGCAGCGTGCTTGGCTCAGATATTGTACAACCCCAGCCTCAAAGGTGAGCTTGTACGCATAGGTTTGACGGCCCGCCAGGCCGCAAGGTTACGCGGGCAGGAGGCCGGGGAGGTACCGGCGGAGTGGCCACTCAGACTTAACGGCGGCGCGCTTTCTCTAGACAAATAACGGATGCACGGGAGCGAATTGATGGTTAGACTGTGGCCTGCTGCGACAGGAAAGAACCTATCGGGGAGGATATGAAGAAATGTTCAAAGGCCTGGTGATAGGAATTCTTGTGGGCATTTTGTTGGTCGTGGCGGGCGTCTACCTGTATTTTGCCACTGGGCATGCCCCAGTTGCGACGTCTGCCCCCGATATGCCGTTTGAAAGATTGCTCGCCCGCAAGGCGCTGCACGCTTACCTGGATAAAATGCCACACCTCGACCCCGCCGTGCCCGCGGATGAGGTGAACTTCCTGGCAGGCGCCACAATCTACAAGGACAATTGCTCGATATGCCATGGATTGCCGGACCAACAGGGGACGGCCATCGCGGCGGGCATGCATCCCAGGCCGCCTCAACTTTTTCACGGCACGGGAGTTACCGACGACGATACGTGGGAGACGTATTGGAAGGTCGAAAATGGCATTCGCATGACGGGAATGCCGGGATTCAAGGGGCGCCTCTCGGAAACGGAGATTTGGCAAGTGAGCGTGCTTCTGAAGAACATGGACAAGATTTCTCCTGCGGTGAAGGCAGAATTCAATACGGGAATGCCCCCGATGCCCGCGCCAGCGGACGCAAAGCCCGAAGGTACAGCAGCTCCTGCGAAGCCAAAGAGCTAGACTCGTGGCGGCAGCTACTTCAGGACAAAATGAGCAAGCGGGATCGCTAGCCGGGCGCTCCGAGGAATGACCGATGTGCGCGACGTCCTCGGATTGAAGCTTTGTTTCATCCCGTGTCTTTGCTAATAGTTACGCACATTTTTCCGGGGATGCTGGCTTGCTTCAACGGGTGTTTCGCCTGGACGAAAAGCAGACCACCGTAGGGCGCGAGTTCCTCGGCGGACTGACCGCGTTTTTTGCCTCGGAGAGCCGGAGAGTCTCAGGGTTGCTTACGGTTCATCCGAGCCCATTTCTTCCTGCTGTGGAGGAGTTGCCTCGATCTTGATTTGCGACAAACCGGCGCCTTGAAGCTGACGATTGAGCGCCGGCAAGTCTGAGGACTTCAGATTTCCCCAGTCCTTACTCACGGCAGAGAAATCTTCCTCGACTTGTGCGATCGCGGCAGTTTGAGCCGCTGTGGGAGTCGCGTCGGCCTGTCCCACCGCGCCGTAAAGTCCGGCAACAGTGCCGCTCACGCGCGACCATGCGGGCTTGGTCCCCGCGTTTGGAGAACCCTTCATGAGGGCGTCCAGCTTTTTCGAAAACTCCTTGACCGCGTCCGCGGCGGTCCCCTTGGCCTGAGGAGTGAGTTTTTCCAACTGTTCTTGCATGGAATGCGCCTCACGGATCGCTTGCGTACTGGCGGACATCATTTTCGAGAGGCGCATCCCGAATTCGAATTCCAGCGCAAGGCCTGTAGAAGGCGTACCGACACGCGGATCCATCTTGACTTCAAGGGGAGCCTTGAACGACTGACCGTCTGCCGTCAGCTTAATCATGTAAGTTCCCGGCAGAGCGAGGGGGCCTTGGGGAACGCGCGGCGTATCGTGGGGAACCGCGGAGATCGGGTATTCGTGGCGGTCCGATAATGGAGCGGGATAGCGCAGATCCCATACCCATCGATGCATTCCGGCCGCTGCAGAAAGAATCCGCGGCATGCGAATCCAATACAGCGGGATCAACTGCTTCTCAAGCTCTTCCATGCTCTGTTCCGGCTGGTCGGTGCTCGAATAGCGCCGCACGAGCTTTCCCTGCGAATCGAGGATTTCGAGCGTGACCGGGCCGGAAGCATCTTTGGCCAGGTAATAATCGAGAATCGCGCCGTCAGGGGGATTCTTACCCGTGGGCTCGTCGGGAGGTAGTGGTGTGTCCGTATACGTACTCCTGCGCACCCTGTAAGCAAGTTCGGGGTCGAAAAGATGCGCGGGCGTGGCTGCGAGGCTATCGGTGATTTGTTCTAGAGGCGTGATGTCGTCGAGAATCCAGAACGAGCGGCCGTGCGTAGCGACGATCAGGTCGCGGCCGTGAATCCAGAGATCGCGCATGGAAGTGTGAGGCAGATTGAGCTGAAGCGATTGCCAGTGGTCGCCGTCGTCGAAAGAAACCCAAACGGCAGTTTCCGTCCCGGCGAACAAGAGTCCCTTGCGAACGGTATCTTCGCGAACGCTGTTCACTGGTGCATCGTCCGGCAGGCCGCTCGTGATCAGCTTCCAGGTCTTGCCGCCATCGTGAGTGCGATAGATGTATGGCCGGAGATCATCAATCCGGAAGCGGCTGACGGATGCGTAAGCGGTTTCATCGTCGAAATGTGACGCGGCGATCTGCGTCACTTTGCTCCAGGGAATCATTTCCGGCGGCGTGATGTCATGCCAGTTCTTGCCTCCATCATGCGTGACCCAAATCAAGCCGTCGTCGGTTCCCGCCCAAAGCGTATCCACGCTCTTGAAGGAGGGCGCGAGCGCATATACCGCGCC
>Ga0335079_10010954_pt1 | contig 10334 bp, 8 predicted proteins | sample Lox_Sample_33_FD_206719 | JGI IMG/M metagenome (GOLD analysis project Ga0335079, IMG submission 206719) | Soil microbial communities from Loxahatchee National Wildlife Refuge, Florida, United States - Lox_Sample_3.3 | ecosystem: Environmental > Terrestrial > Soil > Wetlands | place: USA: Florida...
CGCCGCCTCGAGTGTGGACGTGGCAAATTCTCCAGTCATGGGCGTCAATTACTGGTATCTGTCCGCGGATGCGTATCCCCAACTTAAGTCCTTTCCGCCACTGTCCGTCTTCTTGGTGGGCGTGGACAAGTGGTCCGATGGAACGCCGGCGCCGGGCATGTGAACGATCCAGTGGCAAACGGTACCGCTAAGTCATAAGGATAGAAATTCAGAGAAACAGCGGTCCGGATGCGGAGTCCAAGGAGAAAACAATGCGTTTCATGATGATGATCTTTCCGAAAGATTACGCAACTGCAAAAGCCGGCGCCGTACCCAACCTCGAAGATATGGATAGGATGGGGAAATACAACGCGGAACTGCAAAAGGCCGGTGTGTTGCTCGCGCTCGACGGCTTGACTCCGCCCGCGACGATGAGCGCGCGAGTGACCTTCAAAGTTGGAAAATCGAAAGTTACCGATGGACCATTTACCGAGACGAAAGAAGTGATCGGCGGTTTCTGGATTATTCAAGTGAAGTCACGCGAAGAGGCGCTCGAATGGGCCTCGCGCATCCCTGGAAACGATAACGAAATGATCGAAGTCCGCCGGTTGTTTGACATCACTGACTTTCCTGCCGACATTCAAAAGAAGATCGTGGAGCGGTTTGCCGCGGGCGATAAGCAATAAGCGGTGGAATTCGCATTCGAATCATTCCCGCTGAACTCGTGGATGACAGAAAAAGGGGATGACAGGAATAAAGGGAGCGGGTGTATAGTGGACCCCGTATTTCGAGTGCAACGATTTTCCGGGGTAAGGTGTGTCCGCCCGGACCATGGCGTATCAGATAGCATCACCAAGGAGCGTCTATGAATCTCAATCTCAATGCGATGACGCAAACTGCTTCGACGCTGCTAACGACCGTGGGGCTGAAGATTCTTGGCGCTATTGCCATCTGGATCGTTGGCCGGTGGCTGATCGGCCTTTCTCTTCGACTGATCGACCGCGCACTCCGGAAGCAGAAGATCGATCCCACTCTGATCCGTTACATCAACTCCTCGGTGACGGCCCTGCTGAACATCGTGTTAGTTGTCGCCATCCTCGGCTTCTTCGGGGTGGAGACCACGAGCTTTGCGGCGTTGTTGGCGGCGGCGGGCGTAGCCATTGGCATGGCGTGGTCGGGGCTGTTGGCAAACTTTGCCGGAGGTGTATTTCTGGTCATTCTGCAGCCGTTCAAGGTAGGAGATTTCGTGACCGCTGCAGGCGTGACCGGCACAATCGACGAAATCGGGCTGTTCGCAACCACCCTTAATACGCCTGACAACGTGAAGACGATTATCGGCAACGGGAAGATCTTCGGAGACACCATCCAGAACTTCTCCGCCAACCCCTATCGCCGCGTCGAACTGACCGCCCAACTGGCCCACGATGTTGATCCGCAGGCGGCCGCCGACCTGCTTAAGCCGGCGCTCGCGAAAATCCCGAACGTGCTCGCTGCGCCCGCACCCGACGTGGAAATCATCAGCTTCAACCTGGCAGGGCCGGTGCTGGCTGTTCGCCCGTACTGCAACAACGCAAATTATTGGCAGGTTTACTTCGATACGAATCGCCTGATCCGCGAGACGTTCACCCATGCCGGTTTCCCTGTGCCGGAGCACCACTATCAGATCCGGACAGGGGAAGAGATGAGGCTGGCGAAGACGGCATAGCGGTGGCGAATCCGGGGAAAATGCAATAACCAGGGGCGACTGTCAGGCGAAGGCGATTCAGAATCAAAACCCTTCCGAAATGGGTTAGAATCCGCGCAGACATGAGGGAAAGGAGAAACTATGAAGAAGAGTTTTGTGCTCGCCGTTTGCACAGCCGTTTTGCTTTGCCTCGGCAGCGTCGCTGCTCAAAAACACAGCAGCAGTGCCTCTAAAGCATCTTTCGACAAATTCGTCGAAGAAAGCAACAGAGCGCAGACAGACAACGACGTTAAGTGGATGGAATCGCATTTGGCGGATGACTACGTCGAAGGCACGAGCTTCGGAACGTGGATTCCGAAAACGCAGCTCATTAAAGATGCTGAGGATCCAGCGAACAACAAGTTCACAAAGGCCGACATCAGCGACGTGCAAACGGACGTGGTCGGGAATATCGGTCTCGCACGTTTTAAGGAAACCTACGATGCAATGATTGAAGGCCAACATCGTGCCCGAACGATTATTTGCAGCACGACGGCCGAAAAGGAAGGCACTAGCTGGAAGGCGCTGTCGACGCACTGTTCGAAAGTCGAGTAGTCAGCGAGGTGCGATTTAGAACGAAACCCGCCGGCTCTCACAAAATCCGTGAGAACCCGCGCCTGCAATATGGGACGCCGGAAGAAACACCTATTTTTCGCCTAACAGGCCCTTGGCCCGCACTTCTGCTTTTCCTATATCCTTTGAAATCTTCTCGGCTTGAAGCAGCACATTGTCCGATTCGGCAGTTTGTCCTTCTTCCAGCAGGGCGTTGGCCAGCAGCAGCAGGCCCACGTCTGTGGGTTGCAACCTCATGGCGCGCTTGAAATCCTGGACGGCAGTTGGCGTATCTCCGCCCAACTGGGCGATCAAACCCAGTTGCACCATGACGGGAGCTTGATCGGGTTCTATTACTAGTGAATGCTCAAAGCACTCCCTGGCCTTGAGTGGTTGCTTAAGGTCGACGTAGTTGTAACCCATATTGGCGTAGGCTTGAGCGCGCACCTGGGCGTAGGTTGGTTGCTCGGTCACAACCCGATAGTTCTCAATTGCCGCCGCATAGTTCTTCTGCGTGTGCTCATAGTCGCCCAGGACCATATTTGAATATGGGTCCTGCGGACGGATGGCAAGCACTGTGCGAAGCTCGGCGTTGGACTCGGTGATCTTGCCCTGCCTGCGATAAACGCCTGCCAACCCTCGATGGGCGACGTAGTTGCCTTCGGTGAGCGCAACAGTACGTGACCAGAACGTCTCCGTATCATGCCAGTAGCGCACCTGACGGGGGGTCAGCAGGCCAAGGATCAGCAGGCAGCAAAGCGATGGCGCGGCAAGCCACCGCGGCGAAACCCGGTAAGCGTTCGCCCAGTAGGCAGTCAGCCAGACGATCATCACAAAAAGGCCGATGAATGAGATGTAGGCATAGCGATCAGCCAGCGCCTGCACACCGACCTGGACTAACCCGATCATGGGTACCATGCTGCCGAGGAACCAGAACCATCCCACCGCGAGATACTCCTGCTGCCGCGCGCGGAGGATAAATGCTGTGACAACGACCAGCAGCAGCAATGCGCCGATCACTTGCCATGCTGGATACAGTTGTGTGGGATGCGGATACAGCGCCACCAGCTTCGACGGCCAGACCGCTTTTCCCAGGTAGCGAACGTAAGAAACGACGGCAGTTTCAAATCGCAAAAGCAGGCTATAGCGACCAAGGTCTTTAATGGCGCCGCCGGCCTTCTGCGCTTTCATCGTCAGCACCGCGCTTGCCAACGACAGCAGGAGTAGCGGGACTTTATCCTTTATTACCGCGCGCGAGAACCAGGAACTGCGTCGGGCAGGATCAATTCGACCCAGCGGCCAGTAATCCCAGAGCCAGAGAAGAAAAGGGAACGTAATGACCTGTTGCTTGGCCAGAAGCGCCAGGGCGTAGCATCCGAAAACTGCGGCATAGCGGCTGAGACGAGGTCCCCGTGTGTACCAGACGTAGGCAATGAAAGCGAGCAGAAAGAAAAATGTGCTGAGCACGGTCTTTCGCTCGGCCGCCCACGCCACCGACTCGACGTTGATGGGATGCAGGGCAAACAGTGCTGCCACCATCAGGCTGCGCCAGCGAAATCCGGTCGCGTATTGCAGAAATAAAAACAGCAGGACTGCATTCAAAGCGTGGAACAGAACATTTTCGGCGTGATGGGCGGCGGGGCTGAGCCCGAAAATGCTGCAGTCCAGTGCGTGAGAGAGCCAGGTAAGCGGGTGCCAGTTGGCCTGGTCGTAGGTGGTAAATGCCCACTTGACGGTGGCCCAGCTTAGGCCGGCTTTGACGTGCGGGTTCTGGGTGATGTATTCATCATCGTCATAAAGCACAAATTCGTTGTGGAAGATCGGGTAGTAGGCCGCGAAGGCGACGACCAACAGCCCGAGACAAATCAGCAGATTCTGGCGGTCGAATGCGGCGCAGTCCAGTTGCATAGCTGGTCTTGGAGATGAGGCGCCGGCGCGCTTTTTGCTTCCGCCTGGCACCTCGGTCGCTACCGTCGATGCTCCCGTGCCTCGTCCCATGCCGTTTTCCGTGCTTCTCATTGTAAGACAGGATCCTGTGGAGCACCCCCTTCAGCTACCCTTCTGCTATCCCGGGCGAAGTCAAGGAACCTGCGCTTAGCATTGCCGTTTCCGGAAGGAACGCAGGAGTTAAACGGGACTGTCCGCGAAACCTTTCCTGAGGTGGTTATAGCGATCGCAAAAAATTCAGCAAGTCTTGCATTTGGGTTGGAGTCAATGTTTTGAAGTTCTGAATAACGCCATTCGCCTCAGAGGCACAGTTGGCTTCACTGGAGGAGGGCGGCACGCTACGGCAATCCGTGCTGCCGCTTGCATGGTCAAGAATCGCTTCTATCAGGTCCGACGCGCGCCCGTCGTGAAGGAAGAACAGGCGTTGTCCGGCGCCCCATAGTGGTGCGGTGCGGAACTGATCTGCTGCCGCGGCACCTTGAATGATTCCATCCGCGAGTCGAGGTCCCATGTGGTGAAGTGCAAAGTCGGAGAAGGGATGATAGGTCACCGAACTCATGCCCGTGTAGATTGAAGCGGCTGTAGTCAGGGAAGGTGAATGGCAGAGAGCGCAACCGATGCGGTTGAAGACTTGCGCCCCATTCTGCGTGGACAGAGTGGATGGGGCAGGAACCGGGGGTGCTGAAAGGCGGGCGAAGGCCGCAAAATTCACGATGTCAGACGACATTTCCGACGCCGTTCCGTTGGTACCTCCGCCGTTCGGATTGACAATATTGGTGGAATCTTCCGGCGTAGCATCGAAGACGCAGCCGGGAACCGCGGCGCGCTGGTTAGGGAACAATTCATTCGATGTTCCAATTTCGACGTTGTAGGCTTCGCCCGCGAACATCAGAAGCGACTTGTTCTGGGCTTTCCATCCAAACCTGGTGATGGTACCGTCGTTGGCGCTGGTATTGAAAACTCCGCCGATGCCCAGTCGGTTGCGCGCGCTTTCGGTCGAGTAAAGGTTCTTTCTGAGCGTTGCATCAGGGGTGTTTTCGACTAACCCCAGGCCGAACAAGGGGGTGGGAATGCGGAATATGACGTTTCCAGCCGCCAGTTCTCGCGTAAAGGGAGGCTGCGCCAGCCTGCAGCCTGGCGCGTCGGTCCGGCCGGCAATGGTGTACAGATCATGGACGCCGCCATCGGTTGTTCCGTCAGCCTTTTTGATGAATCGAGCTTCGCGCACCGGACCGTTTGAAACGATAAACGCCGGAACTGAGTTGGTGGCATTGTCCAGAGCGGCGAGTGCAACTTGCGGATTCGGCACTGGATTTTGGGGACTTGTCAGACCGGGACTGCTGCCCCCAACGGCTGGTTGTGAATGACAAACCGAACAGCTGTTGCCATTGTAGGTGGGACCCAACCCGCTCCCCGCTTCGATGGCTCCGGAGACGGAGTCAATTTCCTGGAACCGGGCCAGTGACTGAGTGAAGAAAAATAGCTCATTGGTGTTCAGCGTCGGGTAGGGCCCCCCGGCACCCGCCGGACCTGGCCGCGGCCCGGGGTCTTTTTGTGCCTGTATTTTTGGGGCAGCTGTAACCATTGCAAGGCACACGAATACAAACGCATTCTTCCAATTCTTCATTGGATTTTGCCTCCTATGATTGACCAGAACTACGAGCACGGCGCTTGCAGACGATGAGGACGCGGGAAAGATCGCGGTACAGCTCGGTTCTGAACGGGAGGGCTGTACACCACTGCTGGCGATGTTTCTAGGTGTGAGCGGTCCCGAAGAACTTCGTCGTCTGAACGATCTCGAAGGCAAAGTAGCACCGCACTTAAAAGGTCGAGAAGCTGTCGTTGGTACATAACCAAGGTCTGGGTCATTGGCAGTTACTGCTAGCGCATGGGGAGACTACGCAGCGGTGCGCATATCGTTTTCCGGAGCCGAGGGTAAGACCAAGGCATGGATGGGCGGCGAGAAGCCTGACTCTACCTGGCTCGAACAGCGGTTGTGCTAGCGCCTGGCAGTTGCCGTCGGCCTCACCTCGATGAGCCCCATCATGCCGCCATCGGCGTGCTGCAAGATGTGGCAATGGTACGGGAAGATGCCCACAATGGAGGGATTTCTGAAGTCCATTCGCAGTTTCACACTCGGAAACTGCTTTGAGCTTCCATCCCAGTAAGGCACATCTACGGTATCAAGGAGGTAGTGATTGTCGGCGGGCTCGCCGTCTCGCTCCAAAAGTAAGAAATGCAGCTGATGGATGTGAAACACATGTGATTCCTGCGAGCGGTTCTCAATTGTCCAGTCTTCCACATCGCCCTGATGGACGACTATGTTGGGCGTGAGATTTGATGGATCAAACATCCGCGGTACCTGTCCTTCTTCTGTAATGAAAAACGATGTGGACATAGCCGGGTGTTTCGGGTCTTTTATTTCCTCGGAAAAATACAATTTCCGAGATCTGCCGGGCACTACATCGACGAGTGCTGGCTGATTGTCATTGGTTATAGGACGGCCGGTGTGGGGCAGGGCGGGCGGCTCAACCGCCGATTCCGATGCGACTATTTTCGCCAGTGGCCGCGGAGGCGTTGCATCGTCATCGTCGACAGGGAAGGCGGGGTTATTGGGCGAGTTCATGGAGCTGTCTTCGTCTATAGGTGGAGTGATCTGCGCGCCGGAAGTAATCAACTCAGCTTTCACGCCTTCTGCGGGCGCTTGCAGTATGAACTCTGCCCGTCCTCCCGGCGGAATCAGTACATCCGTTCTCCAATCAATCGTTTTTCCATGCGGATTGGCCTGTGAAATCGGTACGCCATCGAGCGCGACAATGCCCAGCTGCTGCCAATAAGGATGCGCAGCCACAAACCGGTTTTTCTCCCATTCGCCATTGAATATGAGATTGAGGTTTACATACGTGTCCGCGGAGGCATTCAGCACGCGCCAGAACTCACGAACCGATGGCTGCGATTGAATCACGGGCGCGGGATAGTCAGGATAGGGGACGGAAACGTAGTTGACCGACAGATCGCGTGAGGGCAGTGGCCGATCAGGCAGTCGATGAGCCGATCGACCAAGCTGGTGATCGCGGAGCACGACGATGCGTTCAGGGAGTCCGGCGACTTCCGGAACCTTGTTTACTATCCCTCCCACGATGAAAGCCCCGGATGCCCCCCCGAGCACCTGTTCCTCGCTGCGTCCGTGAATGTGCGGATGGTACCAGTAGAGGCCCGGGCTCTGCTGTGGCGAAATGCGGAAACGATAAACAAAAGGCTTGCCGAAGGCGGGAATAGACGTACGTAAAGAATCGTCGGCATGGCACGAGGGCGGAATGCTCAGGCCATGAAAGTGAAGATTAGTGACATCTGGTGTCATCAACATGTCGCAGGCCGACCTCGGGTGTGGATTCCTCCGATCTCCGTTATTGCCGACTGTCAGTTCGTTTTTCAGCTTCAGGATGACCAGATCTCCTGGGTTCACTCGCAACGTCGGGGAGCGATTTCCGCTTTTGTCGAGATAGCAGTACTGCATGTTGCCATTGGCATCGGCCGCATTTCGAAAGGTCAGATCGGCCCGTAAGACACCGTGGTGGCTGCGGATCTCTTTGGGTGAATCGATGGCACCCGCGACAGAACCGGCCGTGCAGGTCTCAGACGAACCAGTCCGTCCTGTTGCAAACGGGCACGCGATTAGGCATAAGGTTAGAACTGAAGGCAGCACCAGGAACTTAAACGCTGTCGCGAGATGGCTGGTTAGCGATCGGTTGGGCGAAATGGAGCCGTGATTTGGTGAACTAAAAATAACCTGAACTTTACCTTAAGCTGTGTCTTCCATAAACCCGATCGTATCCAGGGCCGAAGTTTCTACCGGACGCCGGTGTACGACGACCCCAGTTGCTTTGTTTTGCTCATGAAATCAAGCCGCTTTCTGGGGTCGCGAAGGCTCCTCGGATCGGACAAAGATGAAGACAAACGTCCTTCTATAACAGTTTTCGCAACGCACCGGACGTAGCAATAAAACGGGCAGGATGTAGCGCTCCAGAGAATTACGCGGGCGCGAGCGCCGTGCTTCGGAGCCGCCGCAATCGGTGCAGCGAAAGTTGAACATGTGATGGCTGCTTGATAAACGAAAGAAAGTTTGTCGAGAAAATCCGGCAGTTCATTATCCATAGTAGACATGCTGTGTGACAAGGTTATTACAGCCCTATAAAAATTGTGTTTTGCCTTAGAATTGTCTGCGCTCATAAATCACATACGGAAGTATTACTGAACAAGCTAGCGCGGCACATAGCGATTCAGGCGTTCAGTGACATCCTCTCCGAAAACGTGCAACCGGGAGTCAGCGGCTTCGGATTGTTCATTCGCCAGAATTGGCGTCATGATGCGCACTAAGGCGCCATCGCTGCGGTTCATCCGTACTGAATCGGCGATCAGGTAGAACTTGGCCCAATATTCATTGGCGACGCCACGATCATGTGCCCAGAACCAGTAGAGGACAAGCATGCGAGCAGGGCCTTTTCCGATTACGTAGCGATTTGCCGGAAACGGCGCGTGTCCGGGCACGTTCAGAATGACCTCACTTGATTCAATGGGCGACCATCCCTCTCCGGGCAAGCAATGCTTGGGGGAATGAATGGTGTCGCCAGTGCGCTGGCTCGGGAAATACGCTATAAACAAGCCAATATCCGGTTCCGCTTTGGCTTGGTCCTGGTAATCACGCAGCAGAAATTCGCCCGGGCCGAGGATCTGGCGAACCGCGGTATCAATGGCTAGATCGGTGCCTTTCCACTCTTCCAACTGCTCCGGGAAGGAGGATAGGTTCTGATGCGGCGGCAGAATCTCGATTCGATTGCGGGCCTGGAGCAGGAGAGCCGTGGCGCCCAATATTACCGTAACGACCGCGAATCTCAAGTATGCTCTCATGCACTTCGACAGCCCGTCTTGCCGCCCTCGGCGCGGCATCTGACGAATTTTAACAACCGGAAAGCCCCAAAGTTGAAGTATTATTAGCTGTCCGTAAAGGTGACTATGGCCGGTTTGTCTTGCAACCTTATACTCGCGTGTGTCCTTGGTTCCGGCATGCTTGCCGCGTCTGCCCAATCAGCGGTTCCGAGGCACGCGAACAGCCATAGAAATGGCAGGCAACTCAATGCCGAACTCGGTCACCTTGAACGACAGAGCGTAAGGGGCGCGCCTAACCGTAAAACTCGGTCGCGGAGCCTCGCCGCTGAAACCGAGCGCGAACGTCCTGCCAGAGTCCGCGCCCGACCTTCCCGCTCGGCAAACTCTGTGAGAAGAGCGTCTGCTCCACCTCACTCCCGCAAGTTATCCCGCTCGCGATAGCGGGTTAGCCTCGTCCTGCATGAAGGTAATATCCAGGTTCTAAATTGTGAGCACCGTGGCGACAATAGCGGGAGCAGAGCAATTGGGCGCTCTACACCGGCAGTTCTGGCAGCTAACAACTTGACTCAGTTGTAGATGGTCCAGTTTTCGGGAGTTGGATCGTGATCAACTTATGAACTCCCGCAATCAGGACGAGCGATACCACGAAGATCAGCCATCCCGAGAAAAGGTGGAAAAACCCTTCGCCTGCGGGAGGTCCCCAATACTGAACCAGAATGCCTGCAACGATAATGCGCAGGCTATTGGCAGCAACCGCAATCGGAGCTGCTGCCAAGGCAAGCAGAAATCGTACCCAGATCCTCCGTTCGAAAAGGTAACCATACATCACAGTTAGGGTGATTAGCGAGATCAAAGAGCGAATTCCACTGCACGCCTCCGCGATCTCAAGCGGCATTGCCGGGATATTAATGATATTGCCTTCACGAAAGACCGGCACTCCCGCGACCGGCAACACTGCGGCTGCAACCTTCGACGCCGCAAGTTGCAGCGGAAAAGTAACCTCGTTCATCACCAGCGCCGGGAGCGGAATCATGAAGATCAGCAGTGCCCAGGGAAACAACACTGCGCGAAAGAACTGCCAACCCACAAAGAAAACCATCAGGCCCCATAGCAGAACCAGCAGTGAGACTCGAGACAGGAACAGTTCAGCGCCGAACACACCCATTACCAGCAGCAAAAGCGAACTGAAAATAATCGGCAGCCCCCAAAATGAAGGCTTGGGTGAAATCTTCTGGAGGTGAGAACG
>Ga0335079_10010956_pt1 | contig 10333 bp, 8 predicted proteins | sample Lox_Sample_33_FD_206719 | JGI IMG/M metagenome (GOLD analysis project Ga0335079, IMG submission 206719) | Soil microbial communities from Loxahatchee National Wildlife Refuge, Florida, United States - Lox_Sample_3.3 | ecosystem: Environmental > Terrestrial > Soil > Wetlands | place: USA: Florida...
AAGGACGACCACGCGCTCCATGGGTAAGAATTCCAACGCTTTCCGTATGCGCTCGGCGACGGTTTCCGGCGTTTCGACAGCCTGCGTCTTCACGTCGATCACGCCGACGCCAATCTCGAACGGCACGGCGAACTCACGAAAAAGGTCGAGATCCTCGCCCCCGCGGCGAGCGAATTCGAGCGTCAACTGGTGCACCTTGGCGTCCAGGATGCGGGGAAACAGGTAACGGTAACTCCCTTCCCAGGAAGGCTTGCCGTAGCGGTTTCCGTAACAGATGTGCACGCCGATTTTCGCGTCGACGCCGGCGGCCAGGGCGTTCAGGGCTTTGACGCCCCAGTGCAAATCTTCCGGAAACCCGGAAAAGTATGGCTCGTCGACCTGAATTCGTTTCGCGCCTGCCTTCGCGAGCGCCTTCAATTCCTCGTTCATAACGCGCGCCAGATCCATCGCGAAAGCCTCTTCGCTCGGGTAATGCTTGTTGCGAATCCGCTTGGCGAGAGTGTGCGGGCCCGTGATGCAAACTTTCGTTTCGTGGTCCGTGTTGGCGCGCAGGAAACGGAAGTCGTCGGTCAGGCCGAGGAGGCCGCTGGGGAGTTTTCCCAACACTTCGCTGTCGTAAAAATCGTAGTAGAACTTCTTTGCGGAGCGGTCGAACTGCACGCCGGGCAGGCGTTCGACGAAGTAGTCGATCATGTTGTCCCGTCGCAGTTCTCCGTCGGTGAGGATATCGATTCCGGCCACTTCCTGGTCCTTGATGGCGGCTTTCACCGCGGCGTCGTGAATCTCGTCGAGGTCCTGCCGGCTGATGCGGCGCGCGTGGTAGTCGGTTTTCAGGCGCTCCAGCCAGCCTGGCATGGAATAGCTGCCAACCACCGATGTGGGAAGAATGGGCAGAGTCATGAGCGCTACTCCCGTTGCGTGGTGTAAAGAACCGAGGTGTGCGAACCGGGCCGATAGTGAAACGGAGCGAAATGGAGGTCGTATCCGGCGCGCTCCGCCACCTCGCGCAGCAGCACGCCGTTGACCCAGTTCACGATCGCGCCGTCCAGCTTCCCTGGCCCGTAGAAGCCCATGCGGTAATCGTTCATGTCCGTGACGAAGATATCCTGCACTTGCAAATACCCGCGCGGCCTCAACAGTGGCAAGGTATTGCGGAAGCTCTCGAGCGCGCCGGTGCTGAGATGAAAGCGAATATCGCTTGGCGCATTGCGCAGAACCTCCTCGATGCGAAACAAGTCGAGCCCCTCGGGCAAAGTCTCTGCCGGAAGATCGTCCAGGCTGACCAAACGTTCTTCCAGTCGGATGGCTTTCCAAACTTCCTGCCAGAACCGCACGCCGTCCTCGTGAATGGCAAAGAAATCCGGCCCGATTTCGAGTAGCCGCCGGACCGTCCGCCGTAGGTCGGCGACCGCGAAGCGAAACTCCTTGCTGACACGCTCGGCTTCCGCTGAGGGCAGAAAGGAGCGGACCTGCACGAGGTAAAGCTTGCCGTCCCGCCGGACGAGCTCTTCGTCGGGCAGATTGTCATACACGTTGGCCAGATGAATGTGCAGGACCTTGTGACGCAAGAACGAGAGAGTGCGGATCGGGTTCAACGCATCCAGGACCAGGAAGCTGCAAACGTCGAGATGTTCCTTCATCGCCGGCCGTGAGCGCTCCAGCGTGGTCTGTGAGTAATCCGCCAGAAGGAACTTCAGGCGCGCATAGTATTTCGTGCCGCGCTGTTGATCGAGTGCGCGGAAACGGTCCAGCCAGAGCGCGGCACGGGCTCCCAACCCCACGCCAATTTCGAGCACGAAGATCTCTGGCGGAAGCTGATTGTGTTTCTCGATGTCCTTCAACAGAGTCCAGAAATCGCCAACGGAGTCGGCAATCGCTTGGGGATGATTGGCGTCCGACTTTCCACCTGGCAGCGCTTTTTCGTAACTTCGGCCACTGGTTCTTTCCCAGTCCGGCAGACGATGCCAGTACAGGCGGTTGAATTCCCAGGCAATGCTGGATCGAAAGGAACCAAAGTCTTCGATGGACACCCCATCCGGGGGTGATCCATTCGGAGCGGTCTGTCTGGTGCGGAGGATGCCTCGCAGGATGTCTTCCCGGACTGACTGTTGCCCCACCTGCCGTGTGTTCACGTGGACATCCAGCAAGGCCGTCTCTTCTTCTCGTGGAGTGCCGCAGGGTGCGACCATGACCGTTTCGCGAAAGCTGTTGCGATATTGGATCCAGTCCAACTGAATCGTGAGGCGCGCAAGTTGGCTGCGCTGCAGGTGCCCCTCTTCGTAAAGCGTGAACAGTGTGTCGATCAGGTCGCGAGCGGCGCCGGCGGCGGGGTTTTTCTGCAAGTGGTTGATCTGAAGGATCATGGTGAGCGCCCGGTATCCCCTTCCCTATTGCCGATTTTCGTCCGCCCGTGGACGACTGCGAGGCCCGTTCGTCCTGAGTCCGATGATTTAGAGGATAGACAGGTGGGGAGGAAAGCAGTGATTCAAAATCGCACGGACTGCCGATATTCGCACGCCCTTAGTGCACTCGGCGATCAGTTCCCTGCCAGTAAGGCGCGCGCAGTCTCTTGCGATCAATCTTTCCGGCGGCAGTCTTCGGAATTTCCGCACAGAATTCCACCGATTTGGGTGATTTCACGCCGCCGAGCTTGGCCTTGCAGTACGCGATGATTTCTTCCTCGGTCGCGGCATGACCTTCCTGCAGGACGACGAACGCTTTGACGGCTTCCCCCCAGGTGTCATGCGGAATGCCGACGACGGCGCATTCGTGAACGCTAGGAATGGCCATGAGGCAACTCTCCACTTCCCCGGAGAAAACGTTGAAGCCGCCGGTGATGATCATGTCTTTCTTACGGTCGACGATGTAGAAGTAGCCGTGTTCGTCGTAGTAGCCGACGTCACCGGTATGATGCCAGGCGAAGGCGCGAATGTCCGCTGTCGCCTCCGGCAGATTGTGATAGCCGGGCGTAACCAACGCGCCTCGCGCGACGATCTCGCCCGTCTGGTTCGCCGGCAGCAGGCTTCCATGTTCGTTCATAATGCCGAGCCGTACGCCGTAGGTGGCCTTTCCACAACTGCGCAGCCGCTCCGGGTGGTCGCCTGCGGCGGACGCTGCCACCGTTTTTCTGTCCAGGAAGGTCATCAGCATTGGCGCTTCCGTTTGCCCGTAGGATTGGCAGATGCAAGGGCCGAACAGCTCGACTCCCTGTTTGACCCTATCAGGCGACACGGGCGAAGCAGCGAGTAGGAGTAGCCGCAGACTGGAAAGATCGCGCCGGCGCGCATCCGGGTGTGCCAGCAATCCGTAGAAGGCAGTGGGGGGAAGAAAGAGATGCGTGATCCGGTGATGCTCGATACTCTCAAGAACGGTCCCGGCGTCGAAGCGCGGCAGGACCACGTTGGTAGCGCCGATCGTGAACAAAGCGAAGGCGACAACTCCCGCCGCGTGCGAGAGCGGCGCCGTGCTGAGGCAGACAGGCTCGCAATCTTCGACCTGCCAATAGTGCGCGGCCATTTCCGTGAACGCACCCCAGGAGTCGCTGGTGACGCGCACTCCCTTCGCGGGGCCGGTCGTGCCGCCCGTGGGGACCAACCCGACAAGGCGCGCGGGATTGCCGCGCGGATCCGACCAGTCCGGTTGAATTGCGCCTTCACCCTGCTCCATGAACTGCGCGAGCGAAAGATCTCCCCTGTTTTCCACATCGATGCAGATCAGGTGCTGCAGCGTCGGCACGCGCGCGCGAAACTCCCTGACCTGCTCACCGTAACTGCTGTGGTAGAAGAGCCATCTCGTTTCCGAATAATTCATGTACTCCACATTGGCGCCCGCGGCGTTGCGGTAATTGATGGGGACCCATGCGCCGCCAGCACGCATCAGAGCCAACATGCAGACGAGGACGCGCGCGTCATTGGGAGAAAGAATCGCGACGCGGTCTTCGTCGCGCAGTCCATTCGCCCACATCGCGCGCGCCACGCGCTCGCTGGCGGCGCGCAGTTCGCGGAAGGTGTAGCGGGTGGCGCCGTCGGTCAGCGCCAGCCGGTCGGGATAGGTCTCTGCGGCTTTGTCGAAATAGTCGATGGCGCGCACGGTATCTCTCTGTCCTTACAGGCGCGTCATTTTGGAAAGGCCGTGATCGGAAAGGACCTGCAGGAGTTCGCGCGCCCCAAACGCTTCCGCAACCGAAGCGAATCCCGCCTTGCGCGGGGCCCGGCGCACGAGGTTCTGCGCCGCAAACGCCTGGATCAACCCCGTTTGCATGTAGCAGCAGGTGCCCACGAGGACGCACTGGAAGAACTCCGTCGAACCGCGCCCCACGATGACGTCGATTGTGCGGTTCTCGCGAGGGTTCTCGCGCGGCGGCGTGCCCCCTTGAACGGAATTCGCCATTTCGGCCAACCTCCGTTCGCGCTCTTCCTTTGGCAGCGGCGCAATCTGCTCCATATACAGTTTTTCCGTGGCGGCAACACTCTCCATGATGTGCCGGTCCAACAGTCCTCCGAACGACTTCACGTTGGCGATCTGCGGATGGTCTTTGAACCAAACCGGATGCGGAAATCCGCCCCACGCCAGGGCAAGCTGCGTCTGAATCTGCCCTGGCGTGACCACCTCCAGCCGGGACAACGGCGGCCACCGCTTGTACTCGTTCTGCTCCAGGTAATGCGCCTCCGTCTGCAGCACCGCGAAGATGGTTTGTGTCGAGCCGAACGTCGGAGTGCCCCGGAACATCGTCAGGATTTCCAGCGTGTCGATGCCGCTGTTCTCAATACAGAGACGCGCCGCCGCATCGCTGGGCGCGGACATGAACGCGGTTGCAGGCGCGCAGAGCAAGCCACGTTGCGCGAAGAGCGGACTCCACTTTTCCGCCACCTGCCGGATCCACGCCTGCTCCCCGCTAATGTCCAGGTAATGGCAGCCGGATTTCAGGCAAGCCTCGATGACCAGCGGACCGCTATAGATGAACGGGCCGACCGTGTTGCAGACGACCTTTGCGCCGGAGAACAACTTGGCCAGATCGTCGACCGCCCCGGCGTTCTCGGCGATCTCGTAATCGGCCGTCTCAATGCCGGGTACGTGGTTCAGGACGTCGTGGAGTTTCGCGCGATTCCTCCCCGCGGCTATGAAAGGCACGTTAAACTCCCGCAGGTATTCTGCAACCAGGCGGCCTGAAAATCCGCTGGCCCCGTAAACAACCACAGGTCTCTTGCCCGCCATTGTTCCTCCACTAGAGACAGTTCGCATGCCCTCAGCGGTGCTGGGCCCGCGGCAGATACTAAGGTGCAGGTCAAGCCCGTACAAAGAAGCGATTTGCGGGAGTTAGTCGATAATCGCCCAGAAACCGCTGAAATTACGAGCGGAACGGGCGAATGGTGGTCTCGAACGCGTGGGTCGTGAGCCTGTCGAGCGGCCACTTCCGGTGCTCCTCAGAGAGCACTTCGATTCCCCACGGGCCGGGGTAGCCGATTTCCTGCACGGTACGCAGAAAGCCCCTTACATCAAACTCGCCCTCGCCGCAAAATCGCCGGTGATTGACGGTGTCTTCCTGGAGGCTCCAGGGTGCGTGAAATGTTCCGTCGTTCAATTCGACGCCGACGATGGCATGCAAAGGCAAGCTGCGCAACGCGGTGTATGGAATCCCCAGCTTCACCAGATGCCAGAGGTCCAGGACGATGCCCGCATTCGCGGCGCCACTGCCTTCCACCATAAGCAGGGAATCCGTCAGGCTGTCAATCATGGCAAAGGGCATGAGTTCGAACCCGATCTTGGTGCCATGGTCGGCGGCGTCGGCGCAGAGCCGCGTGAAGCTCTCGATGAGTTGTGCCATCGGACACGTCGCGCGATTGAAATCGCCGACTTTCACGTGATGTGCTCCAAGCACTTCCGCGGCGGTCAGCAGTATCTCCTTTTGCGTGTCCGATTTCTTCTTTCTCTCTCCGCTCAGGAACCAGTCCGTCAAAAACTCCAGCTCCACGTGCCTGATTCCGTGGTCGTCCAGAATCCGCTTCATCTCCTTCAAGCTGCGCTTCTCAAGGATGTGCTCCAGGTCCGCATGCCAGATGCCGATGCCCGTGAAGCCCGCCCTGGCGGCGGCTTGGACGCGGTCCCGGAAGTCGAAGGGACTGAATTCGCGATCCGTGTGGGGCATGGCGCCCCCGGCGATTGTCCAGTACGAAGCGAGCAGTTCAATTTCGTTTTTCATCGGCGGGAGGGAAAAGATTCGCCGCGCCTCTCACACGACAGTTGCATGTTTGCTCATCACGGATTTCACGGCGTCGATGATCTTCTCTTCATTCGGCAAGACGAACCTCTCCAGCGGTTCGCTGAACGGCACGGGCGTGTCCGCGGCAGTGACCAGCCGGACCGGCGCCTTCAAAAAGGAGAACCCCTGCTCGGCGATTTCGCCGGCAATGGTGATGGCCGCAGACGCGTGGCGCGGCGCCTGATCGACGAGGACGACCCGCCCGGTCTTTTTCACCGAATCCACGATGGTGTTCACGTCCAGCGGCGCGAGCGTGCGCGGATCGATCACCTCAGCGCTGATTCCTTCTTTTGCCAACTGCTCCGCGGCCGCTAGCGATTTCTGTACCATCCAGCCCGTCGCGACGATAGTGACGTCGCTTCCCTTCCGCTTCACGTCCGCTGCGCCGAACGGAATCACGTAGTCCCCCTCGGGCACATCTCCCTTTTCGAGCGTAAGCAAAAAGTGCTGCAAGAAAACAACCGGGTTGTCGTCGCGGATTGCGGCTTTCATCAGGCCCTTCGCGTCGGCGGCGGTGGAAGGCAGCGCCACCTTCAGCCCCGGAGTGCCCATCACCAGGTGATACAGGCAATTGGAGTGCTGTCCCGCCCAGCCAGCCGCGAATCCGTACCCCGCCTTGAAGACAACCGGAACTTTAACGCGCCCGCCTGACATGTATCGCAAGCGCGGCGCTTCATTGATGACCTGATCGAACGCGACCAGCATGAATTCGCTCATCCACAATTCCACGATCGGCCGCAGCCCGGTCAGGGCCGCCCCCACTGCCACACCCAGTTCCGCGGTTTCAGAGATGGGCGTGATGCGGATGCGGTCCCTTCCAAACATTTTCAGCATGGGATCGCGTTCCGTCATCCCCATGTTCTGTCCGTAGAAAATGACGGTAGGGTCGCGCTGCATCTCTTCGATGATGGCCGTGGCGATGGCCTCGCCATACATCATTTCCTTGCCCATGGCGTTTCCCTCCTACGCGGTGACGTACTTGAGCGCGTCATCCGGGGATGGCGGTGGACTAGCCAGGCCAAATCGCACCGCTTCTTCCATCTCTGCCTGAACTCTGCCCTCAATCTCGTTCGCCTGCGCTGTGGTCAGTATCCCGCCGCCGAACAGGCGCGTGCGGAACTTCGGGATCGGGTCGTTGGCTTTCGCGGCCTCGTATTCGTCCTTTCTGCCGTACACTTCCACCGATTCGTGCTTCGGAAACTGCGTCGGCACGGGCGGAACCGTGATCGCATTGCCGTGCGCGCTCAGCCGGTAGAATTTCGATTCGATTAACGTCGGCCCCTGGCCCGCCCTGGCGCGCTCCGCTGCTTGCTGGACTTCGTCGTAGACCTCCAACGGATCGGTCCCGTCAACGGATGCGCCCGGAATGCTGTATGCCAGCGCCTTGTTCGAGAGCGGTTCGCCGGCGACATGATTGGCGTCTTCCAGGCTGATGTGCGTATAGGCCTGATATTCATTGTTCTCCAGAATGAAGACGATCGGCAGTTTCCAGACCGCCGCGAGGTTCAGCGTCTCGTGAAACGCGCCTTGCTTCGACGCGCCGTCCCCAAAGAAACTGAAAACAACCTGCCCGGTCTTTTTCACCTGCGCTGTCAACGCGACGCCGGCCGCGTGCGCGATGCCCGCGCCGATGATTCCCGTCGTGCCCGGAAAATCGCGCGCGGGATCCGCCAGGTGCATCGATCCGCCAAACCCTTTGCAGATTCCGCCGCTTCGCCCGTACAGTTCCGCCATCAGATTTCCGGGCGGCGTTCCCAGCACGATCGGATAACCGTGACAGCGGTAGCTCGGCATCACGGGATCGCCGCTGTTTCGCGCGGCAAGGGCGCCCACGATGGAAGCTTCCGCCCCGTCGCCGAGGTGCGTATGTCCGCGAATGACGCCGGGGTGGTCGACAAAGGTGCGCTTCACGCGCTCCTCAAATTCGCGCACCCGCAGCATTTGCGTCCACATCCAGACCAACTGCTCCTTGTCGAGGTGCAGGGAAGGCCGCATGGCGGATCTCCTCTCTCTATTTCTGAGGAATGGCGTCTCCGGGCTGGCCGATGTGGCAGACCGGATCTCCCACAGGAACTTCCGTCCCCTCCCGTGTCAGAATCCTCAGCACAATCCCTTCGACGGGAGAATCCAGTTCGTAGTTGACCTTTTCGGTCTCCAGTTCGACGACGGCATCGCCACGTCTCACGCTCTCCCCTTCCTGCTTCAGCCAGCGCACGACGTTCACTTTGGTGGTGGGCAAGCCGCCCGTCTTGGGCACTTTGAGCGTGGTAACGATGGCTATCCCCTCGCGGCGGCCGAACCTGACCGCCCCAAACCGTTGCAGTGTATTCTTCTGTCCAAAAGATTCAATTCTAGGAAATGGAAGAGATGTCCGATAAACGGCCACGTGGGCCGAAGACTAACCCTTGCCTATCCCCTTTCGGGCGGCACGACCGATGTTTGCGGCGTTACCGCAACAGAGGACACAGCTCGTGCGCGGCGGCCCGAAGGTATGGCAGGAACCGCGTTTGCATGTCCTGCACCGAAACGCGTTGTCCGTGCGCCCCCACGTTGATCGCCGCAACTACTCGGCCTGTCGGGTTCTGCACAGGCACGGCCATGGAGCGCAATCCTACTTCCAGTTCCTGGTCGATGATGGCGTAGCCCTCCCGGCGAACCGTCGCCAGGGCCTGCCGCAATCGTTCGATGGAGGTCACCGTTCTCTCGGTGTAACGCGTGAATTCAATCCGGGGAAGCAGACTCTCCAACTGGTCCGTGGGAAGATTTGCCAGGAGCACTCGGCCCATCGAAGTGCAGAATGCGGGCAGCCGAGTCCCCACTCCCAAATCGATGGCCATGATTCGCGTCACGTTCGCGCGTGCCACATAGACAATATCCACGCCGTCCAACAGCGCAATCGAGCAGGATTCATGCAGGATTTGGCTAAGGTGTTCGAGGATTGGCTGCGCTGCCGTGGCTAACGGCATCGAGGACAAATAGGCGTGCCCCAGTGACAGCACCCGCGGCCGGAGAAAGAAATTCCGGCCGTCATCCGTGCCCGCAAATCCCAGTTTCGAGAGCGTGTAGAGGCACCGGCGCACGGAGGCGCGCGAAAGCCCGGTCCGCTTGCTCAACTGCGAAATGGAGAGTTGGAGTTTCTGCTGTGAGAACGCTTCCACTACCAGCAGCCCGCGCGCGAGCGAGGTCATGAAGTTCGGGTCGCCACCGTACTCCCGCAATTGCGCCGCAAGAGGAACCGCACCCTCGCCGGTGGATTGTCGCACGGAAGCAATGTCAACGACTCCGGGCGCCCCACTCGCCGCTTTTCGTGCCGCCAAGCCTGTGCCCGCGCTGGCCATGTCCACCTCCCTTGAACTTCGTCTCAGGGAGGGGAGGATACACCAGATGTTCGATATACGCACGCGATTTCGTTTATCGACCTTGTTTTCCCCCGCTTCTCCCTTACCATTGCCTATCCCCCGTTAGGCGCGCTCCCACCTGGGACGGCCCCTGGCGATTTTCGCCTGCAGGAAGTGCTGTCCCGGGACCGGGGACCATCTTCGAACTTCTTTGGCAGGAGGCTTTGCTCATGGGAAACCTCATTGGATATCGGCGGCCGTACCCTGGGACCCAACCCAATCATCTGCACCCGCCTTACGTCTCGTCCATCAAGCGGGCCCCCACCCAGCCGTTGGTGCATCTCCCGCACACACTCTCTGAGGTCACTGGTCCGGTTTTCGGCCCGTCCCGCGTTGACGTCAAGGCTTGCGACCTGACCCGCCAGCACCATGGGGAGCCACTCGGCGAACGAATTATCGTGAGCGGGCGCGTGCTCGACGAAAATGGCCGTCCCGTGCCGCACACGTTGGTGGAAATCTGGCAAGCCAACGCGGCCGGACGCTACCTGCACGAGATGGACCAGCACAACGCGCCGCTCGATCCGAACTTCACCGGCTGTGGCCACACCCTGACCGACGCGAATGGCCACTACCGGTTCGTCACCATTCGCCCGGGGGAATACCCGTGGAGGAATCACTACAACGCGTGGCGGCCGGCCCACATTCACTTTTCGTTGTTCGGCCCGGCCTTTGCTAC
>Ga0335079_10010960_pt1 | contig 10330 bp, 8 predicted proteins | sample Lox_Sample_33_FD_206719 | JGI IMG/M metagenome (GOLD analysis project Ga0335079, IMG submission 206719) | Soil microbial communities from Loxahatchee National Wildlife Refuge, Florida, United States - Lox_Sample_3.3 | ecosystem: Environmental > Terrestrial > Soil > Wetlands | place: USA: Florida...
GACGGCGAGGGTGCCGGGAACGTGCGCGACCGGAAGTGCGCGCGGGGCGTAGTCGTGCAGCTTCACCGGCAGTTGCAGCTGGCGGGCGCGCTCGGCGAGGAGCGCGCGATCGGCGAGGCACACCAGCTCGCACGGCAGCTCCTCGGCGGCGAGCGCCAGGCACAGCTCCGGGCCGATGCCGGCCGGCTCGCCCGAGGTCAGCGCGATGCGGGGCGTCTTAGGACTTGTACTCGACGTAGGCTTCGTCCCGCATGTGGCGCAGCCACAGTTCCGTTTCCTCGTCCGCCTTGCTGGCGCGGATCGCTTCCATGGCCTGGCGGCGCTTCATCTCAACGGTGTTGTCGAAGCGGCGGTGCCCCAGGACCTGCGCGATGTGCCAGCCGAACTGCGTCTTGAAGGGCTCGCTGATCTCGTTGTCCTTCAGCGAACTGATGTTTTTCTCGAACTCCGGCGTGAACGTGCCCGGTCCGGACCAGCCCAGATCCCCGCCGTCGACCGCCGAGCCCGGATCCTCCGACACCGTCTGCGCCAGCCCCGAGAAGTCCTCCCCCGCGAGGATGCGCTCGCGCAGCTTGGTCAGCTTCTGCTTGACGGTGGCATCGTCGGCGAGCTCGTTGGTCTTCATGAGGATGTGGCGCACGTGCACCTGGTCCTCGACGGTCGCCTGGGCACCCGCACCGCGCACCTCGTTCAGGCGGATGATGTGAAAGCCGGTCGGCGTGCGCAGCGGCTCACTCACCTCGCCCGGCTTGAGCCTCGCGATGATGTCGGCGAGGAAGGTCGGCAGTTCGCTCCCCTTACGCCACCCGAGCGCGCCGCCATCAAAGGCGGTCTGGCTGTTCGAGTAGGCGACCGCGAGCTTGGCGAAGTCCTCGCCCCCCTTGGCGCGCTCGTAGATGTCCTGGGCACGCTTCTGGGCGGCATCCACCTGCGCGGGGCTGGCCTCCTGCCCGACCGCGATGAGGATGTGCGACACGTTGTACTCGTTGTGCTCGGAGGGGGTCTTGGCCTGCTTCTCCAGGAACTGGTCGATCTCGCGCGAGGTGACGCTGATGTGCTGCAGCACGTCGCGCTGGCGCAGCATCTGCAGCGTGATCTCGCGGCGAATCTCGTCGCGGTAGGTGGGGTAGTCCACGCCCTGCTTGGCGAGCGCATCGGGCAGCTGCGAGAGGGTGAGTCCGTTGCGCTTGGCGACGTCCTGCAGCGCCGCGTTCACCTGCTCGTCGGGCACCTTGATGCCGGCCTTGTTGGCGCGCTGCACCTGCAGCTCCTGCAGTACCAGCCGCTCGAGCACCTGCTGGCGCAGCACGTTCTGCGGGGGCAGCTCGAGCTTCTGCTCGTGCAGCCGCTCGGTCACCGCGGCGACCTCGGCGTCGAGGTCGCTGTTGAGCACCACGCCCTCGTTCACGATCGCGACCACGCGGTCGAGCATCTCCCCCTGGGTGGCCAGTTCACGCGTCTGGGCGCGGGCCGTCATACCGTGCAGCGCGAGCAGCACCGGAGCTGCGGCGCAGGCAATAATCGTCAAAAACCGACGCATGATCAAAGAGTTCCCTTACCAGATGGTCTTCAGTGGCCCCTGAGTGCGGGGGCTGGCCGCCTCGGGGGGCCGGTAGCCGCGGATTTCCCCGGTGAGGAAGGCGTCCGACGCCGATCCGACACTGGCCAGGCCCGCGAGTTCCAGCTGCAGCCAGATCCCGGTGTCCTGGCTGCCGTCGTGATTGTTCACGAAGCGCCGTACGCCCAGGCGCACCCGCCAGCAGCAGGAGCGGTATTGTAAGCCCACAAAGCGCTCCAGTTCCCCGCTGGTCTCCTGCAGGCTCCCGGGTACGGTCGCGGTGCCCCCCACATTGATGTAGTCGCGCAGCGCGTAGATGTCGCGCGCGAACATCTCCCAGTTCTTGTAGACCGGCCAGGCCCCGGAGAGCTCGAGCTGGTCAAAACCCTGCCAGTAGGGCTGCTGCCCCGGCTGCTGCGCGGGGATGAACTGGAAGCGCTCGTAGCGGTAGGCGAAGTTGATGACGGCGTCGTCGGCGGGCTTGTACTGCAGGTTGAGCAGGGTGCGCTCGCTGGTGGAGCTCTGCGGGTCCCACTGTACCCCGATGTTCGCGCTCCAGTTCTGGAAGGCGGTCAGGGCGATCTGGGCGACCAGGTCCGAGCGGTTGCCGCTCGCGGGGGCCTCGTAGGGCAGCGTCACGCGCGGGGTCTGGAAGTAATAGGACTCCCCGAAGGTGGCCGCCAGGAACTGCCGCCCGTCGGCGGCATCCAGCAGGCGCGAGGTGACCCCGAGGCTCAGTTGGTTCGCATCGCTCATGCGATCCGCCCCCACGTAGCGGTTGGTGCGGAACAGCTCCACCGGGTTCAGGTCCGGCACGGCCGTGTCGAACACTGGCAGCTGCTGCTGGTTGCGATACGGCACGTACAGATACAGCAGGCGCGGCTCGAGGGTGAGCTTTCTCTGGTCGCGTGAGCCGGCGAAGCGCTCGAACTGCATCCCGGTGTCGAGGCTCGCCACCGGCAGGGCGCGCGAGGGCGCGTGCTCGTACTGCCCGACCGCGAGGGTGTCGAGCTCGTACTGCGTGAGGCGGTAGGCAAACGTCGGGCGCACGAAGTAGCCCGGGCCGGTGAGGTCGAGCCCCAGGTGCGGCGTCGCATCCGCGCGCCAGCCGTTGTTGTCCGGGCCCGCGATGGAGCGGTGGAAGTCGACCACCTCGGAGTTGAACCCGTAGCGCAGCTCCAGCGCGGAGCCGACACCGTAGTCCGCATCCACCAATACGCGCGGCAGGCGCGCGTAGGGGCGCTGCGATTCTGCGAGGTTGATGATGTCGAGGGTCTGGTATTCCTGGACCTCCCCCTCGATGCGCCAGTGCTCATCGCGATAGGCGAGCTCGGCGCTGCGGTTGAGGAAGGCCGTGCTCGCCCCTTCCGGCCCCTTGGCGAAGTCCTCGAAGTACTCCGTATCGCTCACGTTTTCCGCGTTGAGCGTCAGGCGCACATCATCGGGCAGGTCGGCCACGTCGAGCAGGCGCACGCGGCTGCGGCTCGCCCCGAAGCTGCTGTCGTAGGGAAGGTAGTTCCAGTCGAGTTCGCCGCGCTGTCGCTCGCTCAGGTAGCGAAAGTCCCCGCCGAGGTCGATGCCGCGCCGGGTGTATTCGGTGGGCTCGAAGGTGAAGTCGGCGTTGGGCGCGATGTTCCAGTAGTACGGAACCGACAGCTGCGCCCCGCCGGTGGAGGTGTTGGCGATGGTCGGAAAGAGAAAGCCGCTTTTGCGGTCGCTGCTTAGGGGGAAGGACACCCACGGCAGGTACAAAAGCGGCACGCCCAGGAAGTCGATGTGCGCATCCCGCCCGGTGCCGATGTTGGTGCGCGTGTCGAGGCTGATGTCCTTCGCCTTCAGCTGCCAGGCGGTGTCATTCACCGGGCAGGTGGTGAAGGTGACGCCCTTGAGCTCCAGCACCCCCTGGGGGGTGAGGGTCATGTCCTGTGCCGTGCCGCGGGCGCTGCGCTGGGCGAGGCTGAACTGCGCCTGGCGGAACGAGGCTCCGGTGAGGGCGTTGTAGCTGCCGCCGGCCCCGGTGACGTGCACCAGGGGATCGCGGTAGTCGATGTGCTGATCGGTACGCACCGTGCCCTGCGTACGGTCGTACTGCATCTCCTCGGAGCGGATCTGCCGATCCCCCTGGGTCGCCACCACGTTGCCGCGCAGCGTCCCCTTGCCGTCGACCCCGACCGTCGCCGCATCGCTGGTGATGTCGACCGCCCCGCCGGCGGGGGCGCGGGCGGCGGGCGGGGCCGGCGGCGGCCGCGCCGCGGCGATGCTCAGATCCAGCTGCGTCGGGCACGGCGGCTCGGCGCCCCAGGCCGCAGGCGATAGACCCACGCACGTCAGCACGGCGGGGAGGAATGGGCTCGAACGCGGCATGAAGGGCGGCATTATAATGGCGCGCCCCACCCAGGCGGACCGAAAAACCTCGCCGCTTCACATGCTTGAGACCGACGCGCGACTCGCGCTGATTCAGGATTGGCTGACGAGTGCGCTGCGCCTCAAGGTGCGGGCGGTCGAACCGGCCTCGAGTGACGCCAGCTTCCGGCGCTATTTCCGCGCCTTTGCCGAAGACGCGACTTACATCGTCATGGATGCGCCGGCGGACAAGGAGGACGTGAGGCCCTATCTCAAGGTCAGCTCGCTCCTCGAGCCCCTCGGGGTGCACGTGCCGCACGTGCACGCGCAGGACATCGAGCGCGGGCTCCTGCTGCTGGAGGATCTGGGCACGACGCCGTACCTGGCGCGGCTCACCGCCGGGGAGGACCCCGAACCGCTCTACGCCGATGCGCTCGCCGCACTGGTGAAGATCCAGGTGGGCGGCGCGCGGGCGAGCGCTGCGCTCGCGCCGTACGCTCGGGAGGAGCTCGAGCGCGAGATGGCACTCATGCCGGAGTGGTTTCTCGCACGCCACCTCGCCCTCACACTCACGGCCGAGGAGGTGCGGCTGCTGCACTCGACGTTCGAGTTCCTCACGCGCGAGGCGCTCTCGCAGCCGGCGGTGTTCGTGCACCGCGACTATCACGCGCGCAACCTCATGTGCGTGGCGCACGCGAACCCCGGCGTCATCGACTTCCAGGATGCGCTGCGCGGCCCGGTCGGCTACGACCTCGCCTCGCTGCTGAAGGACTGCTACATCGCCTGGCCGCGTGAGCGCGTGCTGGGCTGGGTGCACGCCTATCGCTCCCGCCTCGGCGCGGCCGGCGGCCCCGTGGGTGCGGATGCGCAGCAGTTCCTGCGCTGGTTCGACCTCATCGGCGTGCAGCGGCACGTGAAGGTGCTCGGGATCTTCTGCCGCCTGTGGTACCGGGACGGCAAGTCCGGCTACCTCCCCGACCTGCCGCGCACGCTCGCCTACGTGCGCGAGTGCTGCGCGCTGTACCCGCAGCTTGCGCCCTTCGGCGGCTTCCTCGAGTCGCGCGTCGTGCCGCAGCTGGCGGGCGCGCAGGTGCGCGCGCTGGCGCCGCCGGCCGCCGGAGCGCACCGGTGAGGGCGATGGTGCTCGCCGCCGGCCGCGGCGAGCGGCTGCGGCCGCTCACCGATACGCTGCCGAAGCCGCTCGTGCTCGTCGGCGGCCGCCCGCTCATCAGCTGGCACCTCGCCGCGCTCGCGCGCGCCGGGGTGCGCGAGGTCGTCGTCAACCTCTCCTGGCTCGGCGAGCGGTTGCGCGCCGCGCTCGGGGACGGGCACGAGTTTGGCCTGACGATCCACTACAGCGAGGAGGGGCCGGTGCCGCTGGAGACCGGCGGCGCAATCGTGCGGGCGCTGCCGCTGCTGGGGCCGGAGCCGTTCCTGGTGGTCAGCGGCGATGTCTGGACCGACATCGACTTCGCCCGCGTGCACCTCGAGCCGGACGCGCTCGCGCACCTGGTGCTCATCCCGAACCCGCCGCACCACCCGCGGGGGGACTTCGGCCTCGAGGGCGATCTCGTCGTCGACACCGATCAGCGGCGCCTCACCTACGCCAACGTCGGCCTCTACCGCCCGGAGTTCTTCGCCGGCTGCACGGCGGGGCGCTTCCCGCTCATCGAGCCACTGAAGCGCGCGATCGCCGCGCGGCGCGTGCGCGGGGAGCTGCACCGCGGGCAGTGGTGCGACGTCGGCACCCCCGAGCGGCTCGCCGCCCTGAACGCGAGGCTCGCTGCGGTACAATGAAAGGGTATGTCGAGCCTCAAGGGCATCCCCGTCGTCCCGGAGTCCGCGCGCCCGCGCAGCGGCGATAAATACCTTACCCCTCAGGGGTTTACGGCCGTTCGTGACGGCATCAAGGCGCGCACCGCGCCGGCCCCCGGCCCGTCCCTGCGCAAGCCCCCCTGGCTCAAGGCACGCGCCCCGACGGGCGGCGGCTTCAGCAGTGTGCGCGCGCTCGTCAAGGAGCATCGCCTCGCCACGGTGTGCGAGGAGGCCAAGTGCCCGAACATCGGTGAGTGCTGGAACGCCGGCACCGCCACTCTCATGCTGATGGGCGCGGTGTGCACGCGGGCGTGCCGCTTCTGTTCGGTCGACACCGGCAATCCCCACGGATGGCTCGATCCGCAGGAGCCGCACAACGCCGCGCGCACCGTCGAGCTGCTGAAGCTCAGGTACGTGGTGCTGACCTCGGTCGATCGCGATGACCTCCCCGACGGGGGCGCTGCGCATTACGCCGCCTGCGTGCGCGCCATCAAGCAGGTCAACCCCGACACGGCCGTGGAGGCGCTGACGCCGGACTTCCGCGGCGTGGCGGCGGACGTCGCCACGGTGGTGGACTCGGGGATCGAGGTGTTCGCGCAGAACATCGAGACCGTGCGCCGCCTCACGCACCCGGTGCGCGACCCGCGCGCCGGCTACGAGCAGACCCTCGCGGTGCTCGCGGCCGCCAAGGCTCACCGGGCCGGCCTGCTCACCAAGAGCAGCCTCATGCTCGGGCTCGGGGAGAGTGAGGCGGAGATCCTGGAGACGCTCGCGGACCTGCGCGCCGCCGGGGTCGATCTGGTGACCCTCGGGCAGTACCTGCAGCCGACGGCGCATCACCTGGCGGTGGAGCGCTTCGTGGCGCCGGCAGAGTTTGACCGCTACCGCGAGCAGGCCCTCGCGCTCGGCTTCCTCGAGTGCGTGTCGGGCCCGCTGGTGCGCTCGAGTTACCGCGCCGAGCAGGCGTTGAACCGCAATAACGCCGGGCTCGACAACGCCTCCCTCACCCCATGAGCCGCGCGCTCGCCGCGCCCGGCGCGCGAGGCGCCGCGCCCGCCGCGGTACTGATCCGCCGTCTCGGGCTGCTCGAGTACGAGAGTACCTGGCGCGCCATGCAGCGCTTCACCGCCGAGCGCACCGCGGTGACGCCGGACGAGATCTGGTTCCTCGAGCATCCGCCGGTCTTCACCCTCGGGCTTAACGCAAGCCGCACACACCTGCTCGCGCCCGGGCAGATCCCGGTGGTGCAGATCGACCGCGGCGGGCAGGTGACCTACCACGGCCCCGGGCAGCTGGTGGTCTACCCGCTCATCGACCTGAAGCGCGCCGGCCTTGGCGTGCGCGATTTCGTCACGGCACTGGAGAGCGCGGTGATCGCGCTCGCGGCCGACTACCACATCGGCGCCGCCTGCCGCCGCGGCGCCCCCGGGGTGTACGTCGGCGATCGCAAGCTTGCGAGCGTCGGCGTGCGCGTGCGCCGCCAGGGGAGCTACCACGGGCTGGCACTCAACGTCGCCCTCGACCTTGAGCCCTTCGCGCGCATCAACCCCTGCGGCTACGCGGGGCTTCAGATGACGCAGCTTGCCGACCTCGGCGGCCCGGCCGCGGTGGCCGAGGCCGCGCAGCGGCTCGAGCCGCACCTGCTCGCGGCGCTGGGGCTTGCCGGCATAACCACTTCATAACCGCGCGCCGACTGACAGCGAGCCCCCCGCGTGGCTAGGATCGCGTGTGCTTGCCCGCCCTGAACCGTTTCGTGCCGCAGCGTCCGCGGCGCTCGCCGTGGTGCTCGCGACGCTGCTCGCCGCCTGCCAGCCGCCGGGGGATACGGCGCGGCGCGTCACGCTGCTCAACGTCTCCTATGATCCGACGCGCGAGCTGTACGTGGATTTCAATGCCGCCTTCGCCCGCTACTGGAAGGCCAAGAGCGGCCAGGACGTGCGCGTCGATCAGTCGCACGGCGGCTCGGGCACCCAGGCGCGTGCGGTCATCAACGGGCTGCAGGCGGACGTGGTGACCCTCGGCCTCGCCGCCGACATCGACGCCATCGCCACGCAGGCGAAGCTGCTGCCGCTGAACTGGCAGAGCCTGTTGCCCGACAACAGCTCCCCGTACACCTCGACCATCGTGTTCCTGGTGCGCAAGGGCAACCCCAAGGCGATCCACGACTGGGGCGATCTCACGCGCGCGGGCGTGGCCGTGATCACGCCGAACCCGAAGACCTCCGGCGGGGCGCGCTGGAATTACCTGGCCGCCTGGGCCTGGGCGCGCGGGCAGCCCGGGGGTGATGATGCGAGTGCGCAGGAATTCGTGCGGCGCCTGTACCACAACGTGCCGGTGCTCGACACCGGGGCGCGCGGTGCGGCCATGACGTTCGTGCAGCGCGGGCTCGGGGACGTGCTCATCGCCTGGGAGAACGAGGCACTGCTGGTGCTGCAGCAGGTCGGGCATGAGCGCTTCGAGATCGTGATCCCCTCGATTAGCATCCTGGCGGAGCCGCCGGTGGCGGTGGTCGATGCGGTGGCGCTGCGCCACGGTACGCGCGAGGTGGCGCAGGCCTACCTCGGCTATCTCTACAGCCCGGAGGGACAGGAGATCATCGCCCGCCACTTCTACCGACCGCGCGATCCGCAGGTTGCGGCACGCTACGCGCAGCAGTTCCCGACCCTGAAGCTGGTCACCATCGCAGATTTCGGCGGCTGGGCGGCCGCGCAGAAGACGCACTTCAGCGACGGCGGCCTGTTCGATCAGTTCACCGCGCGCTGAAGGCGCGCTTCACCCCTATTCGACGACGAGCTTGTAGCCGGCCGCCGCGGTCAACAGCAGCGTCGGCGCGGCCGGATCGGCCTCGATCTTCTGGCGCAGGCGGTGCACGAGCTGCTTCAGCAGCTGGCGGTCCCCGCCGCTGCGGTGCCCCCACACCTGCTGCAGCAGCCGGTCGGAGTTGACCGCGTGACCGGCGTTCGCCAGCAGCATCTGCAGCAGGCGCAGCTCGAGCTTGGTGAGGCGCACCGGCGCGGCAGTGCCGATGCGCGCGGTGTACTCCTCGAGGTCGATAGACACCCGCCCGACGCTCAGCGGGGTGTTGTTCTCGATCCCCGCCCGGCGCAGCAGCGCCTTGATGCGCGCAAGGAGCGTGCGCGGGCTGAAGGGCTTGTTGAGGTAGTCATCCGCCCCCAGTCCGAGCGCACGCACCAGGTCCTCCTCCTCGCCGCGTACGGTGAGCATCATGACCGGCACGCGTGAGCGGCGGCGGATGGCCTCGCATACCTGGAAGCCGCTCAGGCCCGGCATGTTGATGTCGAGCACGACGAGATCGGGAGCTTCCTCCTCGAAGCGCTTCAGCGCCGCCGGGCCGTCGGCGGCCTTGATGACGAGGTAACCCGCCTGCGTGAGGGTGAAGCTGATCAGATCGCGCAGATCTGCGTCATCATCGGCGACCAGTAGCTTCATCGTGCCCCTTCCAAGGGCAGCACCAGGGTGAAGCGCGTACGCCCCGCGGCCGTGCGCGCGAAGGCCACGCTTCCCCCGTGGCGCTCGATGATCGATTTCACCAGCCACAACCCGAGCCCGAGACCGGCCGCCTCAGGTTCCGTGCCGCCACGGCGGAAGCGCGCGAACAGCGCGACGCTCTCATCCGCCGGACCCGGCCCCTCATCCTCGACCCAGCTCTCGAGCGTCCCCGCGTGCGCGGCCGCACCGATGCGCACCGTGCTGCCCTCGGGGGCGAACTTGTTGGCGTTGGCGAGCAGGTTCACGAACACCTGGGTGAGGCGCGTCTTGTCGCCGCTGAGCAGCGGCAGCTCCGGCGGGAGCGCGACCTCGAGCCGCTGGCCGCGCTGGCTGAGGAGCGCACCGACCAGCGCCCGGGCGTCCTGCACCACCTCCTGCAGCGCGACGCGCTGCGCGCGGATCGCGAGCTGGCCGGACTCGATGCGCACGCTCTCGAGCAGGTTGTCGATCAGCTGCGTCAGGCGCAGCGTGCCACGCTCGAGCGAGCTCACAAGCTCGCGCTGCTGCGCCGGCGCCATGTCATCCAGTCCCGCGAGCAGCAGCTCGATGGAGGCGAGCTGCGCGGCGAGCGGCGTGCGGAACTCGTGCGAGATGTTGGCGAGCACCGAGTCGCGGGCGCGCCGCACCGCCTCGAGCTCGGTCTCGTCGCGGATCACCTGCACCTGCAGGCCATCGACCTGCGCGGCGCTGGTGATGACCGTGGTGCGCAATTCCCCGGTGGCGCCGCCGAGGTGCTCGATGGCCTTGGCGCTGCCGGCGCTGCGTGCCGCGACGATCGGGCAGTGCGACTCGCACGGCCGGCGCCCGTCCTCGGCCTGCGGCCGCAGCACGTCGCCGCAGAAGCGTCCGACCGCCTCGGCCGCGCCGACACCGAGCAGCTTCTGGGCCTGGGGGTTGAGGTAGCGGATGAGGCGGTTCTTGTCGACCGCGTAGACGCCCTCGACGATGCCGGCGAGCACCGCCTGCGCCTCCGCCTCGCGCCGCCGCAGCGTGTCCGTGAGATCGATGAGGTTGCGGCGCATGTCCTCCATCGTGCGCGCAAGGGTTGCCACCTCGGCCGCGCCCCCCGGCGGGATCGAGGCGGAGAAGTCTCCGGCCGCAAGG
>Ga0335079_10010962_pt1 | contig 10330 bp, 9 predicted proteins | sample Lox_Sample_33_FD_206719 | JGI IMG/M metagenome (GOLD analysis project Ga0335079, IMG submission 206719) | Soil microbial communities from Loxahatchee National Wildlife Refuge, Florida, United States - Lox_Sample_3.3 | ecosystem: Environmental > Terrestrial > Soil > Wetlands | place: USA: Florida...
GATGCCTTCTGTGGCTCACCACGGCAGCGGACGATTTTGAGGATAGTCCGGAGGGTAGCCGGACGCGGTTTTGACGCTAAGTCTTTTGGGATTATAGGCTGGCGGAGAGAGTGGGATTCGAACCCACGATACGGTTACCCGTATACACGCTTTCCAAGCGTGCGCCTTCAGCCACTCGGCCATCTCTCCGGAGACGAATTTAGCGGCACGACCCGCCGGGTTTGATTGTACCGCGCCGTTACTCGCTTTCGTGCAATTGCTCGGAGAGGTAGTTATCGAGGCCGATCTCGTCGATGGCGTGCAGTTGCGCTTCCAGATGGTCGATGTGCTCTTCCTCTTCGACCAGGATTTTCTCCAGCAGCTCACGCGAGCCGTTGTCCTTGGCGGCGACGCAGGTATGGATGCCGGCGTTCAGGCGCTTTACCGCATCCAGCTCCAGCTTCAGATCGTTCTGGAACTGCTGCTTGACGTTCTGGCCGATGTTGATCTTGAAGTAGTCGCTCATGTTGGGCGTGCCCTCGAGCAGCAGAATGCGCTCCATCAGGACCTCGGCGTGCTTCATCTCGCCGATGGATTCCTTCTTGGTCTCGTGCGCCAGACGATGGTAGCCCCAGTGCTCGCACATCTCGGCATGCAGGAAATATTGATTGATCGCAGTCAGCTCGGCCTTCAGCACTTCATTAAGCAAAGCGATGACCTTTGGCTCGCCTTTCACGATTGGCTCTCCTCGGTGGATTAGAACGGGAAAGGATACCAGAGCCGCGAGCGTCCGTGCGTACGAAACGAGACGCCATCGATGCCGATTGCCTTCTTCCTGTGCCACCTCCAGCGGCAGCGAAGAACCAGGCGGAGAACAGGTACGACCTGCGATGAAATTATTTTGCCACAAAATCCGATGCCCTGGGAGATTACAATACGGGCGGAACGCAGCCCGATCGGTTGGCCGAAGATGTGCGCGTGCAACTGTCCGGGGTAACTGCACATCTAAAACGGGAAATCGAACCGACGGAGAACGCTTGCGCCGCCTCGAAGGCTTTGCACCCACGAAAGTCCGGATACGACGCCTCGGAGCCGCAGCTGGGTTCTTTTTCGCGCTAGCGTTGGCATTGCCGTCCGTCCTCTGTTCCCCGGCCTATGGTGATGTGGGTGTGGTGCTCGGCGAGTCGCTGGGCACCAGTTTCGACCGGATCACCGGCACGGGGCACAGCGCCATCTATCTTTCCCGCGTCTGCACAGATTCTCCCGTCAAGCTTCGGCTTTGCGGTCCAGGCGAGCAAGGCTCCGTAATCAGCACCTACACCACTCTGGGCGAGGACCAGCGTTTCGAGTGGAACGCGGTCCCGCTGAGTGTCTATCTGTACGGCGTCGATGATGCGCGGGAGCGTCCACTGTTCGGTTCGCACAAGATCAAGCGCTTTCTCGAGGAACAATACCGGGCGAAGTACCTGGCGGAGTACTGCACCACGCGCTCGTGCCAGACCAGCAACAGCGCCGAGTGGAGGGAGATGGTAGGCGCCAATCTTGAACGTGGCATCTACATTTTCGTAGCCGAAAACACTGAAGAACAGGACGTCAGGTTCATCAGGGAGTTCAATTCCCTGCCCAATGTGAACCATTTCAACGGAATCAGGCGCAATTGCGCGGACTTCACACGCCACGTCATCAACAGCTACTTTCCTCACGCTGCCAGCCCCGATTACATCAACGACTTCGGAATGACCAGCCCGAAGGCCATCGCGCGCTCTTTCAGCCGCTACGCGCTGCGGCATCCGGAAATGCACTTCCGCGTCCTGCACTTTGCCCAATTGCCCGGAACCATCAAGCGCAGCAGTGAGGTACGGGACGGAACCGAGCAGTTGTACCACTCCAAGAAGCTGCTGATCCCGATGATTCTGTTCGCGGAACATACCTTGCCCGTGATGGCCGCCTTCTACATGCTGACGGGTCGATTCAATCCGGAGCGCGAGTCGGAAGAGTACCCGACCGCCGAGGTCAGCGAGACCAGCCATAAGGCCCAGGCCGCTAAAGCCGAGGATCAGCGCGCCCGCGCCACTCAACTGGAAGCGCTGGCGGGCGAACGACGCGCCGAAGTTGTCGGCACGGCCAAGGAGTGGAAGCATTATCGCCAAGCCTTCAAGGCAGCGGTTGGCGAAAGCATCAGCAGCGGAACCATCCCGGAACGTGGATACCTGAAGCGCATCTTTAAGCAGCTCGACGCGGCCGGCACGCCGATTGCCGATCCGAGCGGCGCCTTGTGGTTGGAGGTTCCGGGGGCGAATGGTCCTTCCAGGCTGGGACTAACGGCAAGCAATATTCTGGCTCCTGATTCCGACACGCGGCTGGTGGACGATTTGCTTCTGGCACGCGTAGGCCAAGTCTTGAAAAGCCCCAAGCATGGCCGCGAGACGATGCTGGAGTTCAAAGAAGACTGGACCTTGTTGCAGACTGCCCTGGCGAAAAATGAGGATTCCACGGCCAGGGGCGCCGTGGCGACGAGCAACCCGACCGCCGCCTTATCCAGCGACGGAGATCAATGAAACAGTGAACCGCCTACGCTTTGTGGCCTGAGGCGGAAGCGGCTTCAGGCGGTATCACGCTGGCAGCCGGTTTGGCGGGTGGGGCCTCGCCTTGCCGAGGGACCTTGACGCCCTGCAGCAGGCGATGATGGATGCAGTAGAGCGCCAGCTCCAGGCGATCGGAAACCCCGAGCTTGTCGTACACCTTGCGCAGATAATTCTTCACCACCTGCTCGGTAGTGCCGACCTCGGAGGCGATCTCTTTGTTCTTCATGCCCTGGGTGACGCAGGCGACGATGAGCAGTTCCTTGTCGGTGAGGCGTCCCTTGGGCTTGGCGGCATTGGGATGGGCGGTCTGGGTACGGTAGGCCTCGATCACCCAGTTGACGCCCTGGTTGTCGAGCCAGGTCTCGCCTTCGGCGACCTTGCGCACGCACTTGATCAGCAACTCCGGGGCCACCGAGCGCTTGATAATACCGCGCACTCCACGGCGCAGGTACTCCACCGTGTCGTCTTCGTCGGATTCACCGGTGATGACCACCAGCTTGGCGTTGGGCACACGCTTCTGGACCTCGGCCACCGCTCCCGTGGGATTGGGCGAAAGACCGGATTCCATCAGCACTACATCGGGCTCGAAACGGCTGGCCGCGGCCAGCGTCTGTCCCAGGCTTTCCGCCTGGGCCACTACGCGCAGGTCGTCTTCCAGGGCAAAGATCTTGCGGATGCCTACGCGGTAAATCGCCTGGCTGTCGGCAATCAGGATCTTAATGGGATTGGGAGCGGAAGCTGGGTTCTTTGGGACGGGCCCGGGCTTCTCAATTTGATGGTTATTTCCCGCTGGCTTCGCTGGTTCGTTCCCCATGTCCCACCCGAGTTGCTACCGGTTCGTTCCCCTAGTTGTCTTAGGAACGCTCAAAACGGTACTCGTCAATTACCGCCGCTATGGCCCTCCGAGCGCCTTCCTCGGAGCAACGCACTACCCGGCCCACACACAAAACGTTGACGTCGGAAGGAGTGCCTAAAACCGAGGCCGGCAAGGAGATATTGAACTCGATGCGCGACCCAACCTCGACAGCGGCGTCCATATACAACAAAACCCCGCCCGCAGAAATATCCTTGGTCTCGGCTTGCACATTGGCGGCTTCCTCGGCCCGCACTGCGACCGGCAACTTGATTGGAAACCGCGTGGCGCTCCGCTGATCTTCACTTTCCCGCACTCTGGTCATGGATGTCCTGTAGGTAGTATGACGCCTCAAATTCTTTTACACCCGCACTCCGCCTGGCGAGAAGTTACTTTAGGGTAACGCATTCTAAAATTTAGTTACCTCGGTAAAGTTGAAATCTCGAACCTTCATGGGCGGCACCACCATGTCGAACGATTCCTCGCCGCTGGCACGCACGGGAGTACCCATCTCCGCCACGTTGCTCAACATGTGGATCAGGCTCTGGTTGAAGCGGAAGTTGCGCAATCCGTGGCGCAGCCTGCCGCCCTCGATATAGAAGGTGCCATCGCGAGTCATGCCGGTGAGGATCTTCTCGTAGGGCTCGACTTCGCGGATGTACCAGCAGCGCGTCACCAGGATGCCGCGATCGGTGGAGGCGATCATCTGCTCCACCGTGCGCCGAGCGGGCTCGGGGCCCGCATCGAACACGATGTTCATGGGAGCTTCGCCGATCTCATTGGGCAGCGGAAAGCCGTGGCCGGTGGGCGCGATGTGGCCGACCTTGGCGGCGTGCTCGGATTTCTTCATCTTCTCCGCCGTGGCGCGCGCGTACACCAGGTTCTGCACCACACCGTTCTCGATCAACCGGACGCGCTGGCGATGGACGCCCTCACCGTCATAAGGTGCGCCGGATTGCAGCGGATGGTACACGTCATCGTCTACGGTGATGTTCTCGCCGAATAGCTTCGTGCCCACGCGGTTAGTAAGGAACGACCGCTGGTCAAGAATCGCCATTCCTCCGAAATCGAAGAACATGAAGCCCACCAAGTCGAGCACCGCGGCGGGTTCCAGGATCACCGTGTACTTGCCCGGCGAAGCCTCGCGCGGCGAAGCGGAGTCACGTGCCTTGCCGGCGGCGGTTTCGGCCAGCGCCACCGCGTCGAGATTGCGCGCGTCGGGAGAGTTGGCCTTCTGCCAGCCCGATGAATCGCCCGCCAGCATGGTGATCGATATCTCGGACGAGGTCTGCGCGTGGAAAACCGAGAGGCCACGCGAGTTCATGATGGCCTCCGCCGAGCGCGAACTGGAGAAGATGCCGGCCGTGGTGAGGCCGTTCTTCTTGGCGATGGCGACAATGCTCTCGACGGCGCTGGCCCGGTCTGCCGGAGTGAGCGCGGCGGTGTTCTCGAAGTAGCGTTCGGTCGGAGGACCCTCGCTCATGGGCGCGGGCGCCAGAGGCACCAGGTCAGGATCCTCGACTTGCACTTCGGTCATGGCCTCGGCCGATTCCACCGCGCGGCGCAAACTTTCGTCGTCGAGCTTGTTGGTGGTGGCGCGGGCGGTCTTGCGGCCTATAACGGTGCGCACCGAGACCACGTAGTTTTCTTCTTCAACGTTCTGGTGGATGGTGTTGTTGGCAAAACGCGTGAGCGCGGAGTGGCCGCCGGCGATTAGCATTTCGAGTCCGTCCGCGTTGGAATAGCGGCTCAGACGCAGGAAAATCTCTTCGGCTTGTGCGTGAGTGAGCATTTGGCTTTGAGCTTCGTGAGTCAGCATTTGGTTGCGAGCCTCTACGTTCCCTTGTACGCACTCCCCACCTTCACCTTACTGAACCTCGCCGGTGAAGCGCCGTGACCTGTGCCCATGGTCTGCATGGGCTGGCCCTTGCCGCAGTTGGGTGTGCCCCACAGCGTCCACTGGTCGCGCGAGCAGATGGCGTCCATCGAGTTCCAGAACTCGGTAGTGATGCCGGAGTATGACGGGTTCTTCAGCATTCGTCCCAGCTTGCCGCCCTTTATCTCCCAGCCGATTTCGGTGCCGAACTGGAAGTTGTACCGCTTGTCGTCAATCGACCACGAGCGGTTGGTCTTGAAGAAGATGCCATGATCGGTAGATGCAATCAGTGCGTCCAAAGTCAGCGGCTTGTCGCCTGGCAGGATGCTGATATTCGTCATGCGGATGAGCGGGATGCGGTTCCAACCTTCCGCGCGCATGGTGCCGCTGGAGTGGTCGGCGCCGATGGCAGGCGCAGTCTCGCGCGACGACAAGTAGCCGGTGAATAAGCCGTGGGTAATGATCGGCGTGCATTGCGCCGGGACGCCTTCGTCGTCGTACTTGAAGGTGCCCAGGCCGGGGCCGTGCTCCAGCGTGGCGTCGGCGACCACGTTCACTAGATCGCTGCCGTAGCGCAGCGTGCGCAGCTTGTCCGTCGTCAGGAACGAAGTTCCGGCGAAGTTGGCTTCCATGCCCAGCACGCGATCGAGTTCGATGGGATGCCCCACTGACTCGTGGATCTGCAAGCCGAGTTGCGAGGAATCGAGAACGATGTCGAATGTTCCCTGCGGACACTGATCCGCCTTGTGCAGCGCCACGGCTTCTTCCGCGATGCGGCGCGCGTTCTCCACCAACTTTAACTCCTGCACCAACTCGTATCCCTTGTTCTGATACTGCCCGCCGAAAGAGTTGGGATAAGAACGCTTCTGGATCTCAGTCCCAGCGAAGGCGTAGGCGCTGTAGCCGGCGCCGGTGATGAACTTGGTCTGGTGGATATCCGAACCAAGGGAAGAAAAGAACCACTGTTCGTAGCGGCGGAAGCTGAGCAGCGCCTCGGCCAGCGTGACCCCTTCGACCGCGCGCAGCTCGGAATCAACCTTCAACAGCAGCTCGATGTTGTCGGAAATCGAAGTGTCAAAGGGATCGATCTTGTAGGGCGTGGTCCACTCGTCCACGTAGGCCTTTTCCGGAGCGAGTTGCAGCTCATGCTGCTTGACCCGCGCAGAGGCGCGGGCGACTTCGACCGCCCGAGCAGCGGTAGCCTCGACCGAGGCGCGGGAAAGCTCCTGCGTGGCGGCGAAACCCCAGGCGCCATCGGCAATCACGCGAATGCCCACGCCCAGCGACTCCGAGTTCGACGCGTGCCCGACTTTTCCATTCTTGGTGGCAATCGTGCGGGCGCGCTCGTCCACCGCGCGCAGGTCGCAGTAGCTGGCGCCGCGCGCCTGGGCGGTGTTCAAGATCCATGAAGCGATGTCCTTCATGCCGACGGTCTCCCCCACTTCGGCGTGAGCACCATTGGGCGTCCGCCTCGGCTGGCAAACTTATGATGATAAATGCCCGGAGGGATTCTGTGGGGGCGCGCGTCGGGAAGTTTTCCACAGGCCGCACTCGTAGCAATGCCCTGTTTACCGATGATCTCGACCCGCCAAAGCTGCAAGGCCCGGAGGGCCGACGTACATTTCGCCCAGGCCGGAAGGCCTGGGTGGCCGCCAAGAATACACAGCCCCTTCACAAGGCGACCATTCCTAAGCGATGCGTTTGGTGTGCCGCCCCTACGGGGCTCGGTCTCGATCTCTCATCGTTCCCAGGGCTTCCGCCCTGGGCTAAATTAGCTCGGCCCTCCGGGCCTTGCAGTTTTGACGGATTTTGTGCTGCACACTACCTAGCTAGATTCTCCGAAGAGAAGGCATTGAAGTGCGTTCAGGCTGTCAAGGAATCACAGCACCACAACCGAAATTCCCTTGTTTCCCTTTCCCAAGTCACGATCCTGCTTTAGCTCGCGACACTTCTGGATCAGCCGCCACGTCGTCTCATCGGAGATGCGCCAGTCTTCCCCGGCGACGAACCCGTGGATCTCTCCCCTCTGCGTCATCTGCGCCAGCATTCCCTGGATGGCAATCCGTAGCTCGCCGCCGACGCCGTGCGAACCGTAGCCGTGGATCACTTTCACCACTGCAAAGCTCTGCTCGCGCGCCAGCCGCAACTGGTCCAGCAGACGCGAACTCGCCGACGCGACGGACGGCCGCCCTTCCTCCAAATTGATGATCTTGATGGCTGGCACCAGACCGCTCAGGCAGGTTGCGTCCGAAACGAAGCCGCGGCGGCAAACTCGTCGGGAAACACCTCGAACACCATAATGAGCTTGGTGAGGGTGAGCGCGTCGCGAATGTGCCGGCTGACGCTGGCCAGCTTCAGGCAGCCGCCGACTCTCTGGGCGGAAGTAAAAAGCTCGATCAGGGCGCCCATTCCGGAACTGTCCATGAAGGTCAGGTCGCGAAGGTTGAGCACGATCTGCTGGTTCGTGGGCAGCAGCCCCTTCACCTGCTCGCGCAGCAGCGTAGTCTCATCGCCGAAGACAAGGTGGCCGTAGCAATCCACGATGAGGGCACCCTCAATTTGGCGAGTGCTGATCTTGAGACGCATAGTGTTCCCGACAATAACGCGTTTCGTGACTTTCGTCCACGACGAATAAGAACGCCGCGGATAGGCGAGGATGAACGCGGATTTCGGTTGCCCCTCAGCGTTCGATCTGCGTATCCGCGGCTTGGTTTGAATCCATCCGCGTTAGTCCGCGTGAATCAGCGGCGAGAAAATCTAAGTTCCTTCCGACCAGCTCGCCAGATATTCCTCCTGCTGCGGCGTGAGCCGGTCGATCTTGATCCCCATGGACTCCAGCTTGAGCTTGGCCACGCGTTTGTCCTGCTCTTCGGGCACGGCGTAGACCTTCTTCTCCATGCTGGCATGGTTCTTCACCAGGAACTCGGCGGCCAGCGCCTGGTTGGCGAAGCTCATGTCCATCACGCTGGCAGGATGGCCTTCAGCGGCAGCCAGGTTGATGAGCCGGCCTTCGCCCAGCAAGTAGAGCTTACGGCCATCTTTCATCACGTATTCCTCGACGAACTCACGGGTGGCGCGATGTGAGGAAGCCATGCTCTCGAGCGCCGGAATGTCGATCTCCACGTTAAAGTGCCCGGAGTTCGCGAGTATGGCGCCGTCTTTCATGAGCTCGAAGTGTTCGCGCGCGATCACCGACTTGTCGCCGGTGACGGTGACGAACACATCGCCGATGCGCGCCGCTTCCGCCATGGACATGACGCGGAAGCCATCCATCACAGCTTCCAGGGCGCGCGTGGGGTCAACTTCAGTGACGATGACGTCGGAGCCCATGCCGCGGGCGCGCATGGCCAGGCCGCGTCCGCACCAGCCGTAGCCCGCAACCACGAACTTCGCTCCTGCCAGCAGCACGTTGGTGCAGCGCACGACGCCATCTATCGTGGATTGCCCGGTGCCGTAGCGGTTGTCGAACATATGCTTCGTGAGGGCGTCGTTGACGGCGATGATCGGGTACTGCAGCACGCCCTCCTTGGCCATCGCCCGCAAACGGATGACTCCGGTAGTGGTCTCCTCGGTGCCGCCGATGACACCAACGGCATCGCCGGGGCGCTTTGTCAGCAGTGTGGTAACCAGGTCGGCGCCGTCGTCCATGGTGATCTGCGGACGGTGGTCGAGCGCGGCCAGAATGTGCTGATAGTAGGTCTCGTTGTCCTCGCCCTTGATGGCGAAAACCGGGATGTTGTAATCGCGCACCAGCGAGGCCGCGACTTCATCCTGTGTGGACAGCGGGTTGGAAGCGCAGACCACGCAGTCAGCCCCGCCGTCGCGCAAAGTGATGGCCAGGTTCGCGGTCTCGGAGGTCACGTGCAGGCACGCCGCCACCCGCACTCCTTGCAGTGGCTGGTGCTTGATGAACTCCTTGCGGATGAGCTGCAGCACCTTCATCGACTGGTTGGCCCACTCGATGCGCTTTTTGCCCTGGTCCGCCAAGTCGAGGTTCTTTACGTCGCCTTTATCTTGAGAAACGGTCGGCATAATTTCCTTATATATGAGCTTTCGCTCCCCCCAAGTTAAAATTTGGCTGCTAATGCAGAGTCCATGCTGGATTTTAGATCAGTAGACGGTGGTCGCCCAGGAATGCAGAACCGAGATCCTTCGCTTGCGACCGTGCAACCCCGAAGGCGGGGCCGCACACAGGCAAACACGCAGCCGCAAGCTCAGGATGACACTCCTTAAGATTCATCGCCCTGCCATTCACCTCATTTGGCAAGCACGGATTCCCCGCTCTTCTGCCCGGCCTGCTCGCGCAGGGCGGCGGCTTTGTCGGTCGCTTCCCAGATAAAGTCTGGGTCTTTGCGCCCGAAGTGTCCGTAAGCTGCGGTCTTCTTGTAGATGGGCCGCCGCAGCTTCAACGATTCGATGATGCCCTTGGGCGTGAGCTGGAAGTTGTTGCGCACCAGCTCGACCAGCCGGCCTTCGCTGACCTTGCCGGTGCCGAAGGCGTCAACCATCACGCTGACCGGCTCGGCGACGCCAATGGCATACGCGAGCTGCACTTCACAACGGTCGGCCAAATGGGCGGCCACGATATTCTTGGCGATGTAACGCGCCATGTAGCAGGCGGAGCGATCCACCTTGGTCGGATCCTTGCCGCTGAAGCAGCCGCCGCCGTGGCGGCCCATGCCGCCATAGGTGTCCACGATGATCTTGCGGCCGGTCAGCCCGGTATCGCCCATGGGCCCGCCCACTACGAAACGGCCGGTGGGGTTGATGTGGTACTTAGTGTCGGCATCCAGCATGTTGGGCGGGATCACTGCCTGGATCACGTACTGCAGCACCTCGGCCCGCAGCTTCTTATTTTCCACCACCTCCGAGTGCTGAGTGGAAACGACCACGGCGTCCACGCGCACCGGGCGGTGGTTCTGGTCATATTCGACCGTGACCTGGGATTTGCCATCGGGACGCAGCCATTCGAGCTGGCCGCTCTTGCGGACTTCGGCGAGACGATGGGTGAGCTGGTGAGCGAGGGTGATGGGCATA
>Ga0335079_10010965_pt1 | contig 10329 bp, 9 predicted proteins | sample Lox_Sample_33_FD_206719 | JGI IMG/M metagenome (GOLD analysis project Ga0335079, IMG submission 206719) | Soil microbial communities from Loxahatchee National Wildlife Refuge, Florida, United States - Lox_Sample_3.3 | ecosystem: Environmental > Terrestrial > Soil > Wetlands | place: USA: Florida...
CGCTTTTCTCCGCGCAACATTCCATCGTGGCGGTCGCGGCCTGCGATATGCCTTTTGCCAACGCCGAACTTTTTAAAGCCGCGTCCGACATCTTAGTCAAAGAAGAAGCGGATGTTGTCATTGCCAAAACAGATGAAGGTTATGAGCCGCTTCATGCAGTGTATCGCCGCGAAACTTGCATCGCTGCCATTGAGTCCGCAATCGCTTCCGATAAATGGCGCATGGACTCATGGTTTCCGCAAGTCAAGATGCGATTGCTCACGCGAGAAGAAATTAATCGTTATGATCCTCAAGGCGTTGCGTTTTCAAACATCAATACGCCTGAAGAATTCGCGCAAGCCGAACAGCGCGCTCAACTATCCGGCTAAGCAACGAATAACTATCTAACGATCAACACCGGGCACGAGGCGTGACTGACGACTTTATGGCTGGTGCTTCCAAGTACCAGTTCGGCAATGGTGCTCAACCCGCGTGAGCCCATGACGATCACCGTACTGCCGCGCGTCTTCGCTACATTGATGACCGCCTCGGCTGGCGAACCTTCGATCAATTCGGTGTGGATTTCTCCCGGAATTTTGCCAACAGCATTCTGTGCTTTCTGAAGAATCACATTGGCTTCCTTCATACGGGCGTCAATCGCCTGTTGAAGATTGGGTTCGCCCAAATACGGTGGAATCCCGTCGAAGGCCACCACAATGCGCACGATATCTGACTTCATGGCGCGCGCTAAATCGCCCGCTTCCTTTGCGGCATGTAGGGAATTTTCAGAACCATCTACGGCGAGAAGAATTTTTTCGAACATATTGGCTCCTTTCTGTCACCTCTAAATTAAGTATACAATCGATTCGAGATGGATTCAAATCAGGCGCTGAGGTTCATCAACGCCTGATTCAATTGTTCCACTTCCTCCAGTGTATTGTAATGCACCGCGCCGATGCGCACCATGCCGCCGCTGTCTTCCAAGCCCATCCGCGCCGTCACGTTGATGGCGTAATAATTCCCATCCCAAACATAAATGTTTTGCTCGGCAAATTTCTCGGCGACTTTGCGCGGAGGTAGATTCTTTATACGGAACGAATAGGTTGCCACGCATTCATCGAGTCGACGCGCGTCGGTGAGATCAAAGACCGTTAATCCGGGACTCGATTGCAGGGCGGAGAGAAGCGCGCGGCTTATTTCGATTTCGTGATCGTGAATCACAGCCATCACTTTCTTCAATTCGAGTCGGCGACCAGAATAATTTAATTGATTGTCATCGCCAAACTCTTTGCCAATCTATTCAAAGTTCCTACCGCGCCGAGCACGCCCGCGATGCCTTCATGGTTTTGTGTACCGGTTTCAAATTTACCCGGAAGATGATTTGTAGCGGGGCGCATCTTGCAGGCGAATAATTTTTCGAGAAGATCATGTTTGCCATATAAAATTCCAGCGTGCGGACCAAAAAATTTATAGTGAAGTGCGCAATTCACAAGATTTTCTGACCTTTACGGTTCGGCTGGTCATCGGGCAAGCTGTGAGCTAGACGATCTTGACCCGAAACTGCGTCCGATGAGTGTTGGGCTATAATCCAACCGACCCATCATTCATTTTGTTTCGGAGCCTGCTACATGACCCTCGACCTTTTCGCCATTCGAAGCCAGTTCCCATCGCTCAATCGTCCTGCTATCTTCTTTGATAATCCAGGGGGAACCCAAATTGCAAAACAATCCCTGGATCACATCAACAAATATTTGCTGGAATGCAACGCCAACCACGAGGGCGCTTTTGCCACCAGCATCGCTTCGGATGCCATCCTCGATGAAGCCCATCGCGCTATGGCCGACTTTTACAATGCATTGTCTCCCGAAGAAATCATCTTCGGCAATAATATGACCACACTGACTCTGCACATCAGCCGCTCGATCTCGCGGGAGTGGAAGGAAGGTGATGAGATCATAGTTACCCGCCTCGACCATGATGCCAACGTCACCCCTTGGGTGCTGGCTGCGCAGGACCGGGGCGTCAAGGTGAACTGGGTGGATTTCGATGTGGAAGATGGCACATTGAAATTGGAAGAATTGCAAAAAGCATTGGAACGAAAGCCGCGGCTCTTGGCGGTCGGGTACGCATCCAATTCGCTGGGGACGATTAATCCTATTGCCAAGATCATTAAGATGGCGCATGATGCGGGAACGCTGGTTTACATTGACGCCGTTCAATATGCCCCACATGGTCCCATTGACGTGCAAAAGCTGGACTGTGATTTCCTAATTTCTTCGAGCTACAAATTCTTTGGGCCCCATTGCGGCATCCTGTATGGAAAACGCGAATTGCTGGAGAAGTTATTTGCCTACAAGGTACGGCCTGCGACGAATAACTTGCCGGGCAAGTTTGAGACGGGCACACAAAACCATGAAGGCATCGCTGGTGTGTTGGGAGCTATCGAGTATTTCGAATGGATCGGTAAAGAGTTTGGTGAAATTAAAGCGCTCACAAATTATTCTGGTCGCCGACTTGAATTAAAAAAAGCGATGGCCGTTATTCACGATCATGAACTCGAAGTGAGCCGTGCGCTCCTTTCTGCCCTGCAATCTGTTCCCGGATTAACGATCTTCGGTCTGACCGATGCGAATCGACTTGATGAACGCGTGGCGACATATTCTTTCCGCTTAAAAAACTTAGCTCCGCGCAAAGTCGCTGAGAAGCTTGCGAAACAAAATATTTATGTGTGGGATGGGAATTATTACGCCATCAACGTGACGGAGCGGCTTGGACTCGAAGACAGTGGCGGCCTGGTACGTGTGGGAGCAGCTCACTATAATACATTGGAAGAAGTGTATCAACTGAAAACAGCGCTGACGAAAATCAGCACAGAGTAGCCTTGTATTCAAACGTCCGTCGCCATTTCCACTCTGAGGATTCCGCTGAATTCCTGTTATGCCTAAATGAATAAAAATCCTTTGACTCGAGCACCCAATGACCACCATGAATCCATGAGGACAAGGATAGACGCAATAGAACATATTTTTCGTGCTCAGTGGCGGCTAAAGGGCTGATCTTATTATCACATTTCAGGCTGTGACATTGGATATCTAAATGGGCACATTGAGAGGTTAAGTACCGGGAGGTTTCTTGCGTACTGCCATTGATACTCAGTACTTCACGAAAGGGCTTGAACATGAGAAAGCGGCGGCAATATCAGTCAAATATTTGCACTTCAAAGTTCGTCCCTTCCCAGCGATCCCCTTGGAACCAATAAAAAGTAAATTGAACCTTATTTCCGCTTGAAAGTGCCTGAGTCGGCAAATCCGCAAAGTACATGCCAAGATGACTGTCCTTCATCTTTGTATCTTTGACTGTTGACCAATTATCCGCGCTCCAGTGAACCACACCTTCCGCCATTGCTTCAATGCGTAAAATCATTCCTTTTTGCAGAGTACGAATCTTGTGATTGAAGCGCCATAGAGTATAAGGCGAAACTGATTTCGATTTGATATACCGCTGCACAGTTTGCGGAGGCATATCAAAAACATGACCTTCTCGCACAGATCGAAGCAACTTTACATATTCAGCATGTGCCCAAACCAACGGCATGGCAGACCCGGAAGGGTTGCCAAAGAAAAGCTCCTTCTCAGGAATATCGGGCGAATCCCATATTTGCTCAGGCAATAAGCCGCCATCATTTGCAAATGCTTCAAAGGCGATCAATAGTTTCATTACATCGGCGCTGTGTCCGGCGGCCAATTCATAATGAGCGCGTTCACCTGTCAACAATGGCCAAGCGCGGCCAATTCCCGTTCCATCGAAAGGTTCACCATCTTGATGTTCGCCGTAACCGTCATCGTTATAACGATGCCAGATGGGACCGTTCGGAGTATCAGTCTTCAACAAACTATCAATCACTCTAATTGTGTTGATGATTCGTGGATCATCTGCGGCTCGAAGTCCAAAGCGGACTAATGCTAACGCGTCCGGGCTGACAATATGAGCCGATGGTTCAAGGCTCTGACCGGGCGGCCGATTCTTGATCGGAACGAATCCGCCCGCCGGGGAAGCGGAGTCCGCTACTTCTGGCGGAGCGATCCGCACGTAATATCCGTCCACACCGATTTCATTGGCGAGGTCTGTTCCAGAAACATAAATCCAATGTTCGATACTATCGTTCCAGGCATCCGCTGTTTCTCGAAGATATGCGGCGGTCTCGGATTCTTTATTTAGGTCAGCCAGTTCTGCCGCAACCAGTAAAGCCGCAATCTCCGCGGACAGCGTGAACGGAGAATAACCGGGATCTTCCTCCCAACGGTCTTGCTGCGTGACCGGGCCGTTGCCAACCAAAAAAGCGGCCGCTTTCCGAACCATAGGCCAGAGGCGACTCAAATCATTGGCGGCTAGCGCGTTCTCGCGCCGCGCAAGATCAACCAACAAAATGGGAAAGGCCGTCTCATCCATTTGAATGCCTCCCCAATACGAGCCGCCATCCAACCACATATTCTGCGGCCAGTGGCCATCGTTTTCCTGCGTGACTTGCAGATAATATAGAACGCGGCGCGCATCCGCGTGAGCGCCAACAGCCAGCAGGCCGCCAGCCGATTCAACTAGATCGCGCGGCCATGACAGATGATAGCCGCCGAGGTCGTCATCGCCTTTGGAAAAGCCCCAAGGAATCGAAAGGCTTGCAATCAATCCGCCGGGGAAACGTTTCGACTCGTGTATCCGCATCACTGCCGCGCTGACTTTATAAAGATTACCAATTTCTTTGTCGCCATCTTTCAAGGTTAATGGCGTTAGTGTGTTTAGCCAGCTTTGCCATTCGTGAATGTAAACTGATTTGGCGGATTCAAAACCATCTAACAGACTTGCTAATGCGCGTTGCCCGGCTTCAGAAGGAGTGAGTCCGAATCCTAATGCCAATGTGAAGTTTCCCTTTGAACCGGATAAATCTATTTCCGCCGTCAAAGCAATATTCCCGTTTTCAGCGCGCGGATAACTCCACAGCAATTGCTTATGTCGACTCAAGTCTTGCCAGCCGTCCGAAACACCAACGAATCCGGTTGAACATTTCAACCACGGAGCGGAACAGGCCAACGCCAAGCAAATACTTTCGCGCTGGGCAAACAACATAGGCACGCCTTTGTAATCACCAAGCCATGCTGTATTATTTGCACCTTCATTTCCGAGATGCGGTGACAGCAAAACATAAAGGTGATAATCTCCAAGACTTCCCTTTAGTGGGATGAATTTTGTTTGCTGCAATGCGACATCACGATGCGGATCAGTGAGAATTTCTTTTTCGATCCGATATCGCCCATCCAGGCATGTGTTTGTTAGTTTATATGCTGGAACTCCATCTACCAGCATTTCCACTTGTTGCGAGGTTTGTCGTTTTTCTTCAGAGAAAAAATCTTTCCCATCGGTAACAAGCATGCCCATATCGCGCGTGCAGGCTTGATCCACGCGCGGATAATAGATTTCATCGAAGATGCCGTGGCTGAGCGTAAACCAAACCCGGCTGGAATGATTCAATGCCGTTCCCACGCCGCTCTTCGCGCTGGATGTCCAGCGAGGCGGGATTCCCGGTGCGCCGGGAGCAACTGATTCGTTATTCATAAAGCACCTCTTGAAGTCACTGATAAATATTCGACTCGACTTTCAACCGACTCCACGACATCCGAACATTTTTATTCCGTGATTTATTCCGGCGTTGGATTGTGCCAGCCGCCATCTTTCGCGATCAACGCGTCCGCTTCTTTCGGCCCCCAGCTTCCGCGTTGATACGGATACGCCTTCGGATGATTCTCCAGCACCGGATCGACGACTGTCCACGCCGCCTCGACCGCATCCTCGCGAGTGAAAAGCGCCCCATCGCCGGACATGGCATCGCCCAAGAGTCGCTCGTAAGGCGTTTCCTCGTTCGGCTGTTCTTCGATCAGATAGAGTTCCTCCTGATCGCCAACGAATTCTTTTCCGGCGTGTTTAACGCGTGCGGCAAGCGCGATCACAGAATTAGGGGAGATACGAAAACGCAAATAATTTGCGCGGCCGACAGCCGGATGTGAGTCATCGAAGAGTCTTTGTGGGGGCGGCTTCAGCTCAATTAGTACTTCGTCTGCCGTCTGTGCCATGTATTTGCCAGAACGTAGATACCATGGGACTCCTTCCCAGCGCCACGAGTCAATGAAGAGACGCACGGCGCAGAAAGTCTCTACATCGGAATCCTTAGCTACGTTTGGTTCGTTTCGATATCCCTCATATTGTCCGCGTATTATGTCGGTCTGATGCAGCGGGCGCATGGCTTGGAAAACTTTTGCCTTCTCAGTTTGCACTGCTCCATAACCTTGATAGGCTGGTGGCTCCATCGCCAAAAGGGCTGCAATTTGAAAGAGGTGGTTTTCAATTACATCGCGCAGGCAGCCAGCTGTCTCGTAAAATGCACCGCGGTCTGCCACACCGAAATTTTCCGATAAAGTGATCTGCACGCTTGAGATGAAATTTCGATTCCAGATCGGTTCCAGGAATGAATTTGCAAAACGGAAATAAAGAATATTCATGATTGCTTCTTTTCCGAGGAAGTGATCAATGCGGAAGACTGAGTCCTCTGGGAACACGGAGTGTGCCATGCGGTTAAGTTCTTGCGCGGAGGCCAGATCGCGTCCGAATGGTTTCTCGACGATCACACGCGCGTCTTTAGCTAAATCCGCCGTGCCAAGCCCTTGAATAACCTTTTCAAACAAAGCTGGCGGGATAGCAAGGTAATGTGCCGGACGCCGTGCCTTACCCAGTGCTTTCTTGATCGAGGCGAATGTATTCGGATCGTTATAGTCACCGCTCACATAAGTTAGAAGTGAAAGAAGTTGGTCAAAAGCTTTTTGATTATCGATCCCGCCAGATTGTTCGAGACTATCTTTTACGCGCGCATGTAATTGTCCAAGGCTCCATTTTGGAAAGGCAACACCGACCACCGGAACGGTCAAGGCGCCTTGTTTAACCATAGCATACAGCGCCGGGAAGATCAATTTGTGTGCGAGGTCGCCGGTGACTCCGAAGAGTACCAGTGCATCGGACTGAACGGGGTGATTGTGATTTCTGGCCATATCTCATCCTTTCTTCTCTTGATGCCCGCCGAATTGCTTTCTCATGGCCGAAAGCAAACGGTCGGCATAATCAGCTTCGCCGCGCGAGGCAAAACGTCCATAAAGTGCTGCGCTGATCGCTGGTACCGGCACGGCTTCATCAATGGCGGCGGCAATCGTCCAACGCCCTTCGCCTGAATCAGAAACGCGGCCTTCAAAATCTTTGAGATCGGGATCATCGAATAGTGCAGTAGCGGTAAGATCCAACAACCATGAGCTGATTACACTGCCGCGTCGCCAGACCTCTGCAATTTCAGCCAAGTCCAATTCATATTGGTAAAACTCAGAGTTGCGCATCGGAGTTGTTTCAGCGTCTACAGCATCTTTCTGTTTGCCGACATTGGCGTTGTATAAAACATTGAGCCCCTCAGCATAAGCGGACATAATGCCATATTCGATTCCGTTATGGACCATCTTGACGAAATGCCCCGCTCCCTGCGGACCGCAATGCAGGAAGCCTTGTTCGGCTGTTCCGCTAATTTTATCTCGACCAGGCGTACGCGAGGCTGCATCAACGCCGGGAGCGAGGCTGGCAAAGATCGGATTGAGATGACTCACGATATCTTTTTCGCCGCCGATCATCAGACAGTAGCCGCGTTCGAGTCCCGCGACACCGCCGCTGGTTCCCACATCCACATAGTGGATTCCACGCTGATTCATTTCCGCGCCGCGCCGGACATCGTCGCGATAAAAGGAGTTGCCTCCGTCAATGACAATATCACCTGCTTCGAGCAACGGAGTGAGCTCCGCCAATTCCTGATCCACGATAGCCGCTGGCAGCATGAGCCAAATCGCGCGCGGCTTGGTTAATCGAGAAACAAAATCTTTAAGAGAATTTGCTCCGACCGCACCTTGGGCTGCAAGCTTATCGACCGCGTTCTTATTCATATCGAAGACTGTGCACGCGTGGCCATCCTCCATAAGGCGCTGCACCATGTTCGCCCCCATGCGACCTAACCCAATCATACCGATTTGCATCTTATCTCCTTTCATGCGGCTACCGTTAAAGTTTTTTACATCTACTATCAGGCCGAAATCTTAGTTGGTCAAAGTGAGTCCCACCTCTTCTAATGACTTTCTTGTCGCTTCATAACTGGTATGCGTAATGCCAGTAATTCCTAACCCTCTCGCAACCTTGACAAACATTTCTCGATCATCAATATAAACGACTTGTTCCGGCTTTACTTGCGAAATATCCAACGCGACGCGATATATGTCTTCATCTGGCTTGCGATAATGGACAAAGCAAGAAGAGATAAAATAATCAATAAAGGTCGCCAACTTGAATTGCTGGACGCGATAGGTTGTAAGCTCACGTCCTTCATTGCTGACCGCCGCGATTTGAAGGTTATAACGAGTCTTCAATCTGCGCATCAATTCGATCATCTCAGGGAACGGTTTTGATTGGTCATACATGAATTTCTTGAAATCCTCCCGCGAGAAGGAACGTTCCTGATAAAAAACGATCCGGTTGAGATACTCATCGAGGCTGAGTTTACCCGCTTCGTAGGTGTCGAACGTCAGGTGATGGCGTTCGTTCATTTCTTCATGATCGAGGCCGAATTTTTCAGCGGCATGCAATCGAATGTTATGGTCCCAGCCATTCGTGAGCAGAACCCCGCCTATGTCCAAAAAGAGTGTTGTGATTTTTGAATTCGGATTCATTCTTGAATTCCTCTGAGGGATAACATCTTTTAGAAGAGGTGTCAACCTAAGATTATACTGAGGGGTGCGCTAAAAGTTTGTAAGTGGGTTTTCAAAAAAAGCATCTGGAGGAGGCTTTGAGCTGCTAAAAGAACAAAGGGACCCAGGAGGCTCACAGAATGGGGTTTAGCTCAGGAACGGTGACAAAGATGGCGGAAATAATGGCAAACGGTATGCGAGGGAAGGCAGATGCAGGCATCGTAGAGATCAAACGCACACCGCGTTTCCAACATGCACAACGCGAAGGTCACCCCGCTTCATCTTTAACCTATCCTTTTGACACGCCCTTTATCGGTACATGGCGCTACAATGCCACACTCGACCAGCGCTCGCTCGCAACACTTGCACCTGCGCTGCAAGTGCAGGTGTGACATTATTTTGTCTTCGGTTCGTAATCGCATAAACGTTTGATGGGACACTTCGGGCAATCGGGTTTGCGCGCCTGACAAACTTCGCGTCCCAAACGAATCAGGTTCAAATGCGCGGCATAATAGGTTTCGGGCGGAAATAAATTTTCGAGATGTGGATGTGCTTGTTCAACGGTCATCGCTTCGGGGTGCAGACCGATGCGACCTGTGACGCGATAAATATGTGTGTCCACCGGAAAGGCTGGACGATTGAGCGAAAAGCATAACACAATCGCGGCAGTCTTCGGTCCGACACCGTTGAACTTCATCAGCCAGGCGCGCGCTTCTTCAAGCGGCAAATTTTTCAGGAACCACAAATCCAAATCGCCGCGCTCTACCGTAATTTCTTTTAAAACTTTTTGGATGCGCGGACCTTTTTGATTAGCCAAGCCCGCCGGACGAATGGCATTGACCACGTCTTTTGTTTTTGCATCGCGCACGGATTCCCACGTTGGGAATTTGAGTCGCAGCGCGTTGAAGGCGCGGTCACGATTTGTGTCGTTGGTGTTCTGCGAGAGAATGGTCGAGACCAACTCATCAATCGGCGGAAGCGGATTGCGCCAGGTTGGATTCCCGAAGGCTTCCAAAAGTTTCTCGTGGACTTTGACGGCGCGCTTGGAAAGAGTGGACATGACCTTGATTATATGCGGGATATAATCGAATACAAGAGGAGTTAAAGATGAAGAAGATTCCAATAAGCTGCTGGCTAACTCTCTTTGTATCGTTTACTTTTCTATTCAATGCTTGTTCGACTTCAACGCAAAACTCGGGCGCTACTTCAATTATTCAAGTTACAGCAACGCCAACGCTTACGCCTTTAACCCAAACGGTTCGCCCAACAGTTTTACCAACCCTAACCCCAACGCCTCAACAGGAATCAATTCGCGAAACTCCACAACAAACCAGCGAGGTAAATCGAATTATTTCTCCTGAAGCAATCAAAGATTTTCTGGTTGAAAAGGTAGGCGTAACTGCCTTTGGAGGTAAAGTTTTTTGTGCTTATCAAGTTATGGGAATAGAACAAGAAAGTCAAGTGATCAAAATTTATTTATGGGCCTTTTTGCAAGAGTATTTAGTTGAGCAACAATCCCTGGTGGAAGGTACAGGAA
>Ga0335079_10010969_pt1 | contig 10328 bp, 12 predicted proteins | sample Lox_Sample_33_FD_206719 | JGI IMG/M metagenome (GOLD analysis project Ga0335079, IMG submission 206719) | Soil microbial communities from Loxahatchee National Wildlife Refuge, Florida, United States - Lox_Sample_3.3 | ecosystem: Environmental > Terrestrial > Soil > Wetlands | place: USA...
GCGCAGTTTCCGCCATCGCCTGCGGCCCCCAAGCCGGCCAATGCCAAGGTGGGAGCGTCGATTGATCTCACCGGTTACTGGGTTTCGGTAGTTACGGAAGACTGGCGCTGGCGCATGGTAACGCCGCTCAAGGGAGACGCCGCCAGCGTTCCCACCAATGCCGAAGCGCGCAAGGTGATCGATGCGTGGGACCCGGCCAAGGACGAAGCCGCCGGTTTGCAATGCAAAGCTTACGGCGCTGCGGCCATCATGCGCGTGCCAGGGCGTCTGCATATCACCTGGCAGGACGACAACACGCTGCGCATCGAAACGGATGCCGGGCAGCAGATGCGTCTTCTCCATTTCACCGGAGAGGCGCCGCGCGGAGCCGCCCCCACGTGGCAGGGATACTCGGCGGCCAGGTGGGAAGGGCCTCTGCCGGTGACCAATCCGCCGGTTCTATTCGTTCCGGCTCCGCGGCTAGGCGCGAAATCGCGGTCGCTCGAAGTGGTCACCACGCAGCTCCGCGCGGGATACCTGCGCAAGAACGGCGTTCCCTACAGCGACAAGACCGTGCTCAAAGAGTATTACGACCGCTTCGACGAGCCGAACGGCGATAATTGGTTCATGGTGACCACGGTGGTGGAAGACCCGGTGTACCTGGCGATCCCGTTCGTCACCACCTCGCACTTCAAAAAAATCGCGGATGCCTCGGGATGGCATCCGGAACCTTGCAGCGCGCGGTAGGAAGGAGCTGATTCCATGTCTGTCAGACCGCTGGCCCTCGTGGCCGTAATCGGCGCAGCGCTGGTCGCGCCTGCGCGAGCGCAGCGTGTGGCGAAAACTCCGGACGGCCAGCCGGATCTCCAAGGCATCTGGACCAACGCGACGCTGACACCGTTCCAACGGCCCGCCGAACTGGGCAACAAGGAATTCTTCACGGAAGACGAAGCCGCGGCATTCGAAAAGCAGCGCATCCAGCAGAACGACGTGGACCGCCTGGAGGGAACCGGCGATTCCGACCTGGCCCGCCGCGCTTACAACAATGCCTGGTTCGACCGCGGCACGCGCGTGGTGAAGAGCCGCCGCACTTCGCTGGTGGTCGATCCACCGGATGGGCGCATCCCGGCGATGACGCCCGAAGCGCAGAAGCGAGCGGACGCTTTTCGCCAACAGCAGGCCCTGCACCCCGCTGATGGGCCCGAAGACCGATACCTGACCGAGCGTTGCATTCTGTTCGGCGCGGCGGGTCCGCCGATGCTTCCCGAGCCATACAACAACAACTATCAGATCGTGCAGAGCCCCGGCTACGTGGCCATTCTGGCCGAGATGAACCACGACGTTCGCATCATCCCGTTAGACGGCAGCCCGCACCTGGCGGCGAACATGCACCAGTGGAAAGGCAACTCGCGAGGACATTGGGAGGGCGACACGCTGGTGGTGGAGACGGACAATTTCAAGTTCAACGACCAAAGCCGCTTCGGTGTCAGCTACCTCACGGGAATGACCGACCAGAATCTCCACGTGACGGAGCGCTTCACGCGCACGGATGCGGATACGATTATCTACCGCGCCACGGTGAACGACCCGACCGTCTACACCAAGCCGTGGACCGTCGAGATCTCGATGACCAAGCGCACGGACCCGATCTACGAGTACGCCTGCACGGAAGGCAACTACGGGATGTTCGGGATTCTGTCGGGGGCACGGGCGGACGAGAAGAAGAAGTAAGGCCCCGCAGGCCATCGCTTTTCAGTGGCCTGCGAGCGTGACTGAGGACAGAAGCAGACAGACGACAAAAATCGATCGTCTGTCCTACCCAAAGATAACGGGATGTTCGGGATTCTGTCGGGTGCGCGGGCGGACGAGAAGAAGAAGTAAGGCCCCGCAGGCCATCGCTTTTCAGTGGCCTGCGAGCGTGACTGAGGACCGGACCAGACAGACGACAAAAATCGATCGTCTGTCCTACCCAAAGCTAACCCCTTGCATAACTGATATTAGAGCCTTATAGTTCTATTGGATGCCATCGGCACGGGCATCCCGGGCAAGTGGAGGTAGCTATGAAAACCGCATTGGGTCTGCTAGCGCTAACAGCCTTTGGAATCACCACGGGATGTTCGAGCGGGCCTCCGGAGATCAAGCCGGGAAGCCCGGCTTTCTTCTGGGCCGTAGCGAGGGAAAGCTATCGGACCGGCGATCTGGTGAAAACCGACGCCACCCTGATTGATCTCGGCCAGACGGATAGCGAGTTTGCGGCGCCCGCGCGTACGTGGCAAGCCGTTGTCTCGGCGGGCATGACGCAAGGCTACACGGCGATGGCCGAGGCGTATGAAGCCGGCAGCCACGCAAACCCGGCCAATGCCCTGGCATTTCGCAAGCAGGCCAGCAATCTGCGGAGTTTGGCGGCGACCACGGCGCTCGAGTTCGCCCAGGCCACCTACAACATGGCACAGAGCGATCAGAATGCCCAGGTACTGCTGGCGTTTGGCTTCCCGCCCGGATCGGCCGCGCCTCCCGAAGCCCTTGCGAAATTGGCCAACGGCACCTGGCTCACCGATGCCGACCGCGATTCGCTGCTGACGGCGATGTTGCAGCGGGGAGTGGTGCGGGCCGTGTCGGAAGCGGTGGGCACCCCCGGCGACCCAGGTAAAGCACAGGCGGCATTCCAAACCGCCGAGGTTCGTATTCCACGCGAAACGTTCCTGTTCGGCATGGCGAAGCTTATGTATCAGGAAGCCGATCTGTTCAGCCCCATGGGGATGGATCGCCAGGACCGGTTCATCCTGATGTGCCGGACGGCCGTCGAAACGTTGCGCACGATTCCACAAAACAAGGATACCGAGGCCCTGGAATCCGAGATTCAGGCGACTTTGAAGCAATTCGCCGGCATCTGATCCCGCGCGCGCGCTTGCAGTCAACCAAACCGCCGTTAGACCGCCTCCGGTACCTCCAGAACTGTGCTACGCATCCAATTAGATAGAGACTGAAGGCACGTTGCGGCCCAGTAGCCGCGGCGATTCGGTTTGCTTCCCGGGAAGCTCCGGGGGGTGGTGTCTGTGCTGGGGTCCTCAGAGCGTCTACGCAACGTCGCGCCGCTTCTAATCTGTTTCCGCGGTTCTGTCGAACTGTATAAACGGAAGGCCCGGTTACGAGGGCGTGCCCGGCCCCGCAAAGGCTGCCATGCCATTGAAAACGGAAGAGTTATCGATGTTGGCCGCGGCATGCGGAAAGCACATGGCCCGGCCTGTCGAATAAGCTAGAAAAGGGACTGGTATGAAGTGGTTGGGCAATTTGCGATATCCGCCGGAAACCATGACCGATTTGAGCGATGCAGAATGGCTCACGGCGCTGCGCGCTCGCTACGGTGACGACAATATCTGTTTTTTCAAACCGCAGGACGGGGGCGTCCCCTGGCGCTCCGCAGCTGAGTGGGAAGCACGCGGGATGCTGGGCGTCTACTTGAAGAAATAGCCTTCCTGCTCCCGGCGGCCAAGCGTGGCTGCTATGCTCGGAAGCGGTGGGTCTGAATCCGTCTTCCGTCTCGCGAATCATGGTCCGCGCCACCAACTGGCTGGGCGACGCGGTCATGTCCCTCCCCGCCATCCGCACCATCGGTGAAATCTTTCCACATGCACATTTGGCCGTAGTTGCCCGGCCGTGGGTGGCAGATCTGTACGCGCGGGAACAGGCCATCGATCAAGTGATCGTTTACGATGCGCCACACAGCCTGGCGGCAAGAATCGCGTTTGCGAAGACGCTGCGAGCCGAGCGTTTCGAATGCGCCATTCTGCTGCAAAACGCGTTCGACGCCGCGGTAATGGCCTGGATTGCCGGAATTCCCGAGCGCATTGGCTATGGCCGCGACGGACGGGGGTGGCTGCTTACCCAATCCATCGCTGTTCCGGAGCCAGGCGATATCCCGCGCCATGAGCGCTTCTATTATCTGGAACTGCTGCGGCGGGCTGGATTGCTGGAGCACCACCCGCCCACCACCGCGATCCGTCTGGATGGCATCGAGGCGGCTCGTGAGAGCGGCTTGCGCCACCTGGCGGCGTTGGGGATCGGCGGATCGATTATCGGCATCAGTCCTGGCGCGGCGTACGGGAACGCCAAACGCTGGTTGCCGGAGCGCTTCGCCGAGAGCGCGGCCCGGCTGTCACGATCCGCCGTGGTGTTCGGATCGGCTAGCGAGCGGGCTCTCTGCCAGCAGGTGGCCGACCACATCGAGAAAGCCGGTGTCTCCGTGAGGAACCTGGCGGGCGAAACCAGTTTGGGCCAGTTTATCGAACTGGCAGCGGCCTGCCGCCTATTTCTGACGAATGACTCAGGCGCCATGCACGTCGCGTCCGCCCTCGGTGTCCCAACCGTGGCGGTGTTTGGGGCAACCGACGATACCACCACGGGTCCCACCGGCCCGCTGGCAAGTGTGGTCCGCGCGCACGCCGAGTGTAGCCCCTGCTTGCGGCGCGAATGCCCCATTGACCACCGTTGCATGACGCGGGTCACTACCGACAGCGTTACGGCTGCCGCTCTGCAGTTGTGGGAGGAATCCGCGCCCGCGTGGACTCACGAAGCAAGATCGTGACGCCAGATCGCCTGCCCCGCCCCGTTACGCTGGTAACCGGCTACTTCGACGTCCTTCGCGTGGAGCATGTCCGCGAGTTGGAGGAGATTCGCAAACGCTCCGGTGGACACCCCGTGGCCGTCATCGTCGAGGCCAAGGCGTGCGAGATTCTATCCTTGGCGGCGCGGGCCGAACTGGTGGCTGGGCTGCGCGTGGTAGACTACGTCTTAACTGCGGATCATGAAGATCTTAATCGACTTATCGACCAGTGCCAGCCCGCGGACGTGGTGCGATTGGAGACCACCGACGGGGCGCATACCGACCAACTGATCGGCGATGTTCAGCGCAGCCAAACCCGCTAACGGCCGTATCCTGGTGGTCCGGCTGGGCGCCATGGGCGACATCATCCACACGTTGCCCGCGGTAGCCTCTCTCAAACACAGCTTCCCGGGCTGCCGCCTGACTTGGGCGGTCGAGCCCAGGTGGGCGCCACTGCTCGAAGACAACCCGTTTCTGGACGAGTTGCTGCTGTTTCGGCGCGACGGGCCCGCGGGGTGGCTGGAGAATTGGCGGGGCCTGCGCGCGCATCACTATGATTTTGCAGTGGATTTCCAGGGGCTGATCAAGTCGGCGCTGGTGGCGTCGGCAGCTCGTCCAGGGCGCCTTTTCGGCTACCACCAAAGCCAGCTTCGCGAACGCACGGCCGCGCTGTTTTACTCGGACAAGACGGAGAGCCGTTCGACCCATATCGTAGACCGGCACCTGGATTTGGCGGCCTCTGCGGGCGCTGCCAGCGCCGTCCGTGCCTTCCCACTGCCGGCGGGGCGGCCGGAAGGCGACTTGCCCCCGGAATTCGTCCTGGCGTCCCCCTTGGCCGGTTGGAAGGGCAAGCAGTGGCCCATCGAACACTACCGGGCCTTAGCGGCGCTGGTTCGCCGGGAATGCGGGATTCCCCTGGTCCTTGACGGCCCCCCCTCGGCCCTGCCCGAGTTGGCCGAGGTTCCGGAAGCGCTGCCGCATGGCTCCGGCATCCCGGGCCTGATCCATGCGACGCGCCGCGCGGCTGCGGCGGTGGGCGTGGATAGTGGGCCGCTGCACCTGGCCGCCGCTTTGGGAAAACCGGGCGTGGCGATCTTCGGCCCAACCGACCCGGCCCGGAATGGCCCTTATGGGGACTCCATGCGCATCCTGCGCAGCCCCGGCGCCATGACTACGTACGAGCGCAGCACCTCGGTCGCGGAGAGCATGGCTGCCATTTCCCCCGGCGAAGTTTTCGAAGCGCTCCGCACTGTGTTGGGCGAACGCCGCCGCGCCGCAGATTGCCTCACCTGATGCCGGCGTTTCCGAAGCGCTACGCGGATATCGTCGCCAGGTTGCGCGTCCCCTGCGGCTTTGTGATGGTGGGGGCGTTTGCCTGGTTCTCGCGGCCCACGGTGCAGTGGCTGGCCATGGGGCTGCCGATCTCTCTCGCCGGCTTGGCGCTGCGCGCATGGGCCGCCGGCTGCCTGGCGAAGAACGAGGAACTGGCCGTCCGCGGGCCATACGCATACACTCGCAATCCCCTCTATATCGGCACTCTCCTGGTGGCCGCGGGCTTGGCGATCGGGTCGCGCAGCCTGGGGCTGGGAATCCTGTTCGCGCTGGTTTTCCTGGTGGTGTATCTGCCTGTGATCCAGATCGAAGAGCAGCACCTCAGGAAGCTGTTCCCGGATTACGAATCTTATTTTTCCGCAGTTCCGCAGCTTTGGCCGCGCCTCACGCCAGTTCCGCGCGGGAAGGCGGGCGGGTTTCGATGGCGGCTGTATCTACGGAATCAGGAATATCAAGCCGCGGCGGGGTGGGCCGCCGGCGTGGCATGGCTACTGTGGAAGGCGTTGGCGTAGAGCCCCCCGCTCCCTCACGGTCGCGGTTCTTTGGCGGCTACTGTTGCGTCGGGTTGATTCCGCCCTTGATGTGACCTTCCAGGAAATCTTTGTTGTTCTCTTCGCAGGAGTACTCCATGATTTCCCAGTCCGGCCGCAACGTGAAGACGCGGGTGTTCTTCCACGGATGCGTAAAGGTTTTCGGGTCGTCGACGGTCACTTCGTAGGCGATGTGGCCGAGGTCGGTTCGCCGGAACCGTTCGATGTAGTGAACCTGGTCGCTGTGCGGGTGGCCGATCGTATCGAGCCGCGTTTTGCCATTGAAGTTGACGCTGTCGACCACTAATGTGTCGCCGTCCCAGCGGCCAACCGAGTCGCCGAACCAGGTAGCCACAATGTCACGGTGCTTGCGCCCATCGATCGGAATCACTTTGAACCAAGTGTTCTGCTCATACAGCAACGAGAGATACGAGTTGCTCTGCATGATCTGGATGGGGTCGGGTGAGTTCATGGATCGCATGAGACCGAAAGGCAAGCAACCGCCGGTGTAGTCGCCATTCGCGGGATCGTACGCCTCCCACAGCTTCTTGCCCCAATCCGTAAACGGCAGGAGTTTGTGGCCCTTCAGCTTTGGGTCGTCGGGCAACGAAGCGTCGGCTACCTGGGTCTTGCCGTCCGGCGAGGTCACACTCATATCGGGGACATAGGGCCGCTGCCACAGCCCGCTGAAGTCCGGCTTGCCGTTCAGGGTAGGGGCGGGGCCGTCGGGCGGTTTCGGGACGCGCTCGCCGCGCCCCTGAGCCCACGCGGCTGCCGCCAGCAGCGACACTACCGCTAACCCGGCCGCTGCCGTCACGATGCGGCCATTCCAACGGATTTGCATGGTCGATCCTTTACTGTGACTCTTGTTTCTTGGCGCCAGGGCCGCCATCATCGGGCGAGCCGGAGAACACCTTGCGTCCATCGGGGAGCGTCACCGAGCGGGAATTGCAGGTGTTCGTCCCATCCTTGGAGCGGAAGCCTTCGATGGTGACATCGTCGCCAGCCTTCAGGGCATTCTTGCTCCAACCTTGACGGGTGAGCGTATTGGGCGGGCTTCCCTCGCATTGCCAGTGCTCCACGATGCCGGCTTCGTTCTTGGCGTCGAGATACACCCAGATATGGGGGTTCATCCAGTCGATCTTGGTCACCGTGCCCTTCAGCGTGACCGGTTTCTTCGGGTCGAACTCCGCGGAAAACGAATGGTGTGCGAGAACCGGGATCACTGCCAAACCCAGAACCGCAATGGTAAGACCCAACTTAGCTTTCATGTGGTATGTCTCCGGATTCGGAATGTTGATCCGAATCGAACTCTTCTATTGTTGAGGAGACCCCTCCCCAGCAGATCCGTTAAACACCTTGCGGCCATCCGCCAGTGTAACCCTGCGGGCGTTCGCGAGGTTCGAGCCGTCCTTGGCGAGATAAGCTTCCACCGTGACCACGTCCCCGACCTTCAACGAATCCCTCGACCAGCCCTGGCGTTTCAGGACGTTCGGGCTGCCGAGTTCAAAGTTCCAGTTGGTCACCTTGCCGCTTTCGTCTTTGACGTCGACGTAGAAGCGGGCGTGGGGATTCATCCATTCCATCTTGGTGACGGTCCCTTTTACTTCCACGGACTTCTTGGCGTCGTACTCGGCCTCGAAAGAATGATGCGCCCAAACCGGCCCAGCCGTGGCAAGCAAGCCAAGTCCCGCAACCAACACGCAGAACCGAGACGTCACTCTTGATCCCTCCAGGATTGGGCGAAGCATTGCGGCGCGATTACCTCGACCCAGACCACCAAATCTCGCTTTTGTTTATCAAGTTCCAGGGCGGAAGTCAAGTTGTGGAATTCTTAAGGCAGTTCCGCCACTGGAGCGGGAGCGCGGGAACTGCCCAAACGCGTAGAAGGTGCCGCTCATGAGATAACGTCTCGCTTCGGTCGCATCAAGGCGTGCCAGCCCTTCCGGGCTGCGGCCGCGCTTCCGCGTGACCGGCCGGGCAGCCCGGAACGGGTCCGTTACCGGAAAGCCCGGCGGCGGGCGGAGGCCCGACCCCACGTGGCAACGATCACAACGCGTAGAGCGCACGAATCGGGAGTGCTATCGCAACCATCGGGTCACTCCGCTAGAGGATGATTCGGATGTATTGTCTTTGCCGGAGTCGTATAAGGCAGGGAGAAGAAGAATAAGATAGGCCCCAAAAAAAGTTACTCGGGTGACCGGAGTATTAGTCCGATTACCCGAGTAAGGTTAGACTAACTGTTAGCTACGAAGTTAGTTCTTCGCAGCGCCCTGGGCTCCGACTCTGCAGGAACCGCAGATACCGTAGCCGCTGCCATCTGCTTCGATGAAGTTGCAGAGGCTGGTCATACGGTACAGTTCAGTGTGATCCAAACCGGCCTGAGAGAACTCGGTCTCGGTCACGGCAAAACCACCATTCGGAGCAGCATGCAGGGTGGTTCCCCAAGCGCGAAGGCCAGGAGCGGTGTCGATATCCCACTCGCCATAGCCGTTCATGTTCGTACCACCACCCGGATGGGCAGCGTCGCAGGTACCGCTGGAAGGCACTTCGGTCGCCAACAGGGCAACCGTGACGCCGATCGGCACGCCAGGAGTCAGCGTGTTGCTGATCAGATCACTCTGGACCGAAAGGGTCTGCAGGTGGTTCGGGGTCAGCTCGCAAGCGCAGCAAGCGATGAGCTGTTGATCTTCCGCGAACACGTACACGTTCGCGCAGATGTTGCCATAGGGTTCGTACCCGCCGTTGGAACCAGCGTTGGTCAAATTGATGACCGACTGGCCAGCGCCGAGGTTCGCGGCATAACGCACCTGGAAAGCATCGGACGGGTGGTTATGGCCAGGGTAAACGTCAGTGGCGTCAGATTGAGCGAACGCAGCCGTCGAGAGCAGCGCGGCGCCCAGCATGATGTTAAAAAACTTACGCATGTCAAATCCTCCATGGCGAAAATTAGCATTGCTGGTGTTAGTGGGTCAATTATTCAATGCGCCTAGCCTTACTGGCTAATTGCCGCCGATTTCCTTGAACATCAACAAGAAACGGACGCAGATGCCCTGTAATAACAGTACGGAAATGGGCTTTGCTCTAGTATTTGTTGGCCTTCTTTATTGAGTGAATCTTGAACTTTCGGAGGGCTTTACTGAATCCGCGGCAGCAGGGGTTAGCATGGTCCCGTTACGATCTCCGATCCGCCAGGAATGTCCCTGTTGCTGCTGGCTAAGCTGGCAGGCTGCTGAAAAAGCCCGCCAAACCTGCGCTCCCTAACCCGGTGGAGCCGGAACCAAACAGGAAATTCACGGCCGAGGCGCCGGGGCGCCGAGAAACGAAAAGGAACAGCGTCTCGGCTGGTTGACGAGCGTCACCGCAGCTCGAATTCGAGCGCCGAGGTGGCAGAGGAAATCCCGCGCTGACGCGTTGACCGGTCGCGGAGAAGAGCGGGCGCGACTTAGTAAGTGGGAAGTTGATGTTATTTTCGGAGTGCAGCCAAGTGGCTGTCAACATTGCTTGAAACCCACTTACCTAAAAAATATTCTGCCAGCGGCGACACGAGTTTGACGACCTAGGTACTAACCGTCGCGGCTCGGTCATCACCGATGTGATCGGCCGGGCATAACTGCCTGTGAACTCGATGCCGCGTTTCAGAGCCGCGCGCGTTACCAAGCGGTTCTTGGGCTTTTCATCAGCCTGCTAAGATCGTAGTTAGTTGGAGAGTTGCAAGGTGAGGAAGGTTCAGATATGCGGCAAAAAAGAATTACTCGGGTAACCGGAGGATCATCCGATTACCCGAGTAAGGTTAGACTAACTGTTAGCTACTGAAGTTAGTTCTTCGCAGCGCCCTGGGCTCCGACTCTGCAGGAAGCGCAGATACCGTAGCCGCTGCCATC
>Ga0335079_10010970_pt1 | contig 10326 bp, 9 predicted proteins | sample Lox_Sample_33_FD_206719 | JGI IMG/M metagenome (GOLD analysis project Ga0335079, IMG submission 206719) | Soil microbial communities from Loxahatchee National Wildlife Refuge, Florida, United States - Lox_Sample_3.3 | ecosystem: Environmental > Terrestrial > Soil > Wetlands | place: USA: Florida...
CACCAGGTTCAGCCTGCGCCACCCCTTCGGCTCGTCCGGCAGCGGCGCGGGAGCGGGGATAGCGATGCCCAGCAGGACCGCGAACCTGGCGCGCTCCGCCCGGCCGCCCAGGCCGGCCAGCCAGACAACGCCGACCAGCACCGGGATGCCGACCAGGAAGACGGGCAGCAGCCCGATCCCCACGCTGATGCCGGTCACCACCACGGTGAACGAAACGAGGCCGATCACCAGGCCGGCCAGCAGGTGGATGACCGCCAGCCAGGTCCGGGGCGACACCAGCGCGCCCAGGGCCGACGGCAGGCCGCCCGGGGAGGCGCGGCCCGCGGCCGGGACCCCGGAACCGGCTCCGGCTGCCGCCATCCCCGTGCCTCCTCGCCGCAGTGGTGATACTGCCGCCGACCCTACGCACCGGGCGCCGGCCCGCCCATACCGCTGACCCCCGGGTACGCCCGGAGGTTATCCCTACCCCGGATTCGGCGGCCAGCGGGATCCCGTTCCGCGGCCAGCGAAACAAGGCTGTCAGCACGCGCTCTGCTCATCCCCGCAACCGGATGGAGATCGACATGGAACGCCCCTCAGCCCTGGCATCCGCGCAGGCATCCGCCACCGGGCCGCCGTCCCGCGCTCGCGTCCGTCCTCCGATGGTCGAGCGGATCGCGGGCTGGAGCGCCCGGCACCGCGCGATCGCGCTCATCGGCTGGCTGCTGCTTGTCGCCGGCGCGATAGTGATCGGCAACATGCTCGGGACGAAGAACATCAACAGCTACGACCCGGGCCAGGCAGGGCAGGCCGAACGGGTGCTCAGCAGGCCCGGCGTGGTCCAGCGGGACGCCGAGAGCGTGCTCATCCAGACGCGCGCCGGGCACACCGTGGCCAGCGACCCACAGGCGCGGCAGGCCATCAGGCAGGTGACCGTGGCGCTGCAGCGGATGCCGGGCGTGGCGACCGACATCGCCTCGCCACTGGCGCCGGGCGGGGGCCTGGCGGCCGGCGGCCACGGGCTGATCTCGCGTGACGGCCGGTCCGCCCTGGTCACGTTCGAGGTGGCAGGTAACCCGGATAACGCCGACCAGATCGTGACCGGCGCTCAGCGCGCGGTGGCTGCGGTGCAGGCCGCCCACCCCGGCCTGCGGATCGCGGAGGCGGGCGACGCGAGCGTCGACCGGGCCATCAGCAACGTCGGGAGCGATGACTTCCGCCACGCCGAGGTGACCTCGGTGCCGGTCACGCTGGTGCTGCTGCTGGTGGTGTTCGGCGCGCTGATCGCCGCGGGCATCCCGCTGCTGCTGGCCGGCACGGCGGTCGCGACCGCCATCTCGCTGCTCGCCATCCCCAGCCGGTGGCTGCCGATCGACAGCACCACGTCGTCGGTGGTGCTGCTGATCGGGATGGCCGTGGGTATCGACTACTCGCTGTTCTACCTGCGCCGGGAGCGGGAGGAACGGGCGGCGGGCGCGAGCCAGTCCGAGGCGCTGCGGACCGCGGCCGCCACCTCCGGGCGCGCGATCGTGGTGTCCGGGCTGACCGTGATGATCTCCCTGGCAGGGCTGTTCCTGACCGGCATCGACGTGTTCACCGGGATCGCGGTCGGCACGATCGTGGTCGTGGGCGTGGCGGTGCTGGGCTCGATGACCGCGCTGCCCGCGCTGCTGTCCCTGCTGGGCACGTGGGTGGACAAGGGCAAGATCCCGTTCCTGGGGCGGCGGCGGACCACGGCGCGGCAGTCCCGGTTCTGGAACGCGCTCACCCGCCGGGTGGTGGCCCGGCCGGCCCTGTGGGGCGGCACCGCGGCGCTGGCCCTGCTCGCGCTGGCCGCCCCGGCCTTCAGCCTGCGGCTGGCCGATCCCGGGATCCACGACCTGCCCACCGACGTCCCCGTGATCCGCAACCTGCTGGCGATCCAGCATGCCTTCCCCGGCGGCCCGCAGCCCGCGGAGGTCGTCGTCACCGGCAAGGACCTGTCCGGGCAGCCGGTCCGCCAGGCCATCGCCGCCCTGCAGGCGCGGGCATCCACCGGCGGGTCGCTCCGGGAACCGGTCACGGCCACCCTGCTCGACCATGGCCAGGTGCTGATCGTCTCGGTGCCGCTGGCGGGCGACGGCACCAACCCCGCCTCGATGAGCGCGCTGGCCACGCTGCGCGGCCACGCCCTGCCCGCCACCCTGGGCAAGGTCAGCGGCATCAGCTACGCGGTCACCGGCAACACCGCCGGCACCCATGATTTCTCGGCCCGCCTGCACAGCCGGGCGCCGATCGTGTTCGCGTTCGTGCTCGGGCTGGCGTTCCTGCTGCTGCTGATCACCTTCCGCTCGCTCGCTATCCCGCTGATGTCGATCGCGCTGAACCTGCTGTCGGTCGGCGCCGCCTACGGCCTGCTGACGCTGATCTTCCAGGACGGCCACCTGAGCGGCCTCCTGGGGTTCAGCCCGTACGGGGGGATCGTGACCTGGCTGCCGCTGTTCCTGTTCGTGCTGCTGTTCGGGCTGAGCATGGACTACCACGTGTTCATCCTGTCCCGGATCAGGGAACTGCGGCTGCGGGGATGGCCCACGCCAGCGGCGATCACCGGCGGGATCGGCGGCAGCGCTGGCGTGGTGACCAGCGCGGCGGTGATCATGGTCGCGGTGTTCTCCATCTTCGCCACACTGTCGGTGATCGAGTTCAAGATGTTCGGCGTGGCCCTCGCGGCGGCCGTCCTCATCGACGCCACCGTGGTCCGCGGCGTGCTCATGCCCGCGGCGATGGCGCTGCTCGGCGAGCGCAACTGGTACCTGCCGGGCTGGCTGTCCTGGCTGCCCGGCCGGCCCAAGGCCGTCCCGGCCGTTGACGGCGCCGGCCAGAAGGAGCCGGTCGGCGCGGCCACCGGCGGCTGATCATCCCACCGACGGACGGGCCGGCTCCTGCCGACGGGGCCGGCCCGTCCCGGGTGTGCGAGCGCAGACGGGCTGCGGATCGGTGTAGGGCGTCCCCGACTCACCCGCGGTACCCAGAACCTCCGGATCTGGATGGCCACTGGTGCGCCGGTGATCAAAAGATCACATCGCCCTTCGGGCTCGGCATAATGCCTGATCATGCCTGGGATCGAGGCGCAGCGCGCCCCGATCCTGGTGCCTCACGATCACAGGCATATCAACCAGAGTCGGGTGTCCAGATAGTTCCTTGTACAGATTGATTTGTATTGCTAACCTATTGCCTATGGCAACCGAGGCTGCATACCAGGGAGACGACCCGGACCGGCTGCTGTCGAACACGCGTGAACTCGCGCAACGGGTGCGCAAGGACCAGCGCGCGACCTGGTTCCCCCTCCTGGTCTTCGCGGTACTGACCTTCGTCTCCATCCCCGTCCGGCGCTACAGCGGCCACCATCTGGACTGCCTGGCCGTGCCGAGAGTCTGCACGGTCTACTCCGACGCGGAGTTCGTGTACTGGCCGATCGCCCTGGTGCTGGCCTACGTGGCGATCGCGGCCTTCTACATTCGCCGGTCCCGGGCACGCGGCGTCGGGACACGTGTGCGGCCGTACGCCATCGCCGGGATCATCATCGCGGTGGCGCTGACCGGTGTAGCGCTATGGGAAGTACACAATCCCCCGGCCGACCCGATGGGGCTGAACCGTATGGTTTACCGGCTGGCCACCCCGGGAGCTGCCATCGGGCTCGCGCTGCTCGTGCTGGCCTGGGCCGAACGCAACCGCGCCCTGCTTCTGCTGACCCTCGCCTACCTGGCGGCCGTGCTCTTGCCCATCATCTTCGGCCCGGTCCAGCCCGGCTCCCCCTGGTACTTCTATCCGGCCATCCTCCAGGGCGGCGTGCTGCTGCTCGGCGGCATCGGCTTCGCCCTGGCCCAGCGGCCGCTCCGGTCACCCGCATCATGACCGGTCATCCCGCTAACGGGCTCGACGACACCGTCCACCAGCGGGTCCGGCTCGGCATCCTCACCATCGCGCACGAGGCGCGGCTGGTCGAGTTCAGCTACCTGCGCGACAACCTGGAGCTGACCGCCGGAAACCTCTCCCAGCACCTCGGCGTGCTGGAAAACGCCGGGCTCATCACGATCGAGAAGGGCTACGCCGGGAAACGCGCCCGCACGTGGGTCACCCTCACCAAAGCAGGCCAGACAGCCCTCGCCGAGGAGATCACCCAGCTCAAGCTCCTGATCAGCCAGGTCGAACACACCGATACCTCACCGGGCTAGCGCGGGCGGCGGGGAGACGGCCGGCATCCGGGATGGCTTCTTTCCACCGTGCATGCCTACACCAGCACGCAGTCGCTGACCGGCCAGCCGATGAAGGAGCGGCGCGACTCCTGGGCGGCGGCGGAGAACATCATCCCGTCGTCGTCGGGGGCGGCGAAGGCGCCTGTCATGAGCGTCTGTCACGACAGCAAGACGTCCAGCCGGCGGGGAGCGCGGAACTCCCAGCCGCGGAACTCGGGAGGCCGTTGCGGGTCGAGTGCGAGCCGCGGGAACCGCTGGAGCAGCTCCTCGATGGCGATCTTGATCAGGGCGCGGGAGAAGGCGTGACCGGCACAAAAGTGCCGTCCGGTGCCGAAGGCGATATTCGCCCGGCGCGGCCGGAAGATGTCGAAACGGTCGGGGTCGGCGAACTTGGTCTCGTCCCGGTTCGCCGAGGAGACCAGCGAGCCTACGGCGGCGCCCCGGGGCAGCCGCACCCCGGCGAGCTCGGTGTCGGCCGCTGCCTGACGGGTCTGGGTGCCGATGGGCGAGACCCAGCGAAGGCCCTCCTCGACCACGGCCGGGAGCAGTTCCGGATCAGCGCGGGCAGCCGCCAGCTGGCCGGGGGCCGAGAGCAGGCCCGCCAGCGTCGAGGCTGCGCCGTGGCCGGGCTCTTGCATGCCGCCCAGCAGGATCACCTTGAGTGTGGGCATCACGAAATCCCGTGCCCGGCAGCTGCCCTCGGGCATGCCGCTGTGCAGCAGGTGGGCGATCGTGCTGTCGCCGCCGCCTGCTTCCAGCCGGTCAAAGACAGGCGCAAGCACCTGGTCGATCTCCCGCGAGCAGGCCGTGCCGACCTCTTCCCGCTGCGGGTTTCCCTCGAAATTGATGACGCCTTGATGGAGCCGCCAGAACCAGTCACGCAACTGGGCGGCGCCCAGATGCACCACGCCGAGCACCGAGCCCAGGCTCAGCACCGACAGCGGCTCCAGGTAGTCCGCCATCAGCTCGGCCCGGCCGCGGCCGGCCAGCCCATCGAGAAGATCGCAGACAATCGGGCGCACCAGGCCATCGATATAGGCGTTGACCTGCCGGGGCCGGTACTTGGCGTCGAGCGCACGGCGCAACTCACGGTGCAGCTCACCGTCGACGGTGATGATGGTCGGCGAGCCGAACGTGCGGTCGACCGGCGAGTCGTCGAGCTGAGCAGAAAACAGCTCCGGGTGGGTGCCCACGAACTCCACGTCGTCGTAGCGGGTGACAAACCACAGGCCCACCGCGGGAATGAAGCAAACCGGAGCCTCCCGCCGCAACCGCGCATAGATCGGGTACGGGTCTTTCTCCAGCTCTGCCACGGTGACCGATTCCGCGAAAGCGGAGATCGAGCGACTGGCCATGGCGCAGATCGTATGGACGCAAACGAACCACCGTCAAGGCACCCATCAGGCGCCGGGGCTCATGCCCGGCGTGGCGCCGGCGCGCTGCCGGGCCCGCCCCGGCGTCATGACCGGAAAATCGTTTCGGCGCGGCGCGGGTCTAAACAGGTGGCGGACGAGAGGGAAAGGAACCCGATCCCATGCGTAAGGCTCGTGCCAGCACCGAGGCAGCCACCACCCGCGAGGTCACCAAGCCCGACGAGCAGTGGCGCCAGGAATTGACCCCCTTGCAGTACCGCGTGCTGCGTAAGGCGCACACCGAGGTGCCGTTCACCGGTGCGTACGTCTACAACCACCAGGACGGCTGGTACCGGTGCGCCGGCTGTGGCGCCAGGCTGTTCAGCTCCGGCGCCAAGTTCAACTCGGGCACCGGCTGGCCGAGTTTCGACCAGCCCGCGGTCGCCGAGGCGGTCGAGTTGCGGCCGGACAACAGCCTGTTCATGCGGCGTACCGAGGTCGTGTGCCGCCGCTGCGGCGGCCACCTTGGCCACGTCTTCAACGACGGCCCCAAGCCGACCGGCAAGCGGTACTGCATCAATTCGTGCTCGCTGGCGTTCGAGCCCGTGACCGCGGGCCAGGAACAAGGCGGCAGCTGACCGCCGCGCCGGGCGGTGCGGCGCCCGGTGCGCCCCGGCATTCCGCAGATCATCATGACGTGCGAGTTCGACGCGCCACGGGACCTGGTGTTCCGCGCGCGAGCCCGCTCCGGGATGCACGGCCCCGGAGCGGGCACATTGCTGGCATGAATCCACAAGGCATGGGCTAGTCATGCCCGTTGTCGTGGGCACCTCGGGCTGGCAGTACCGGGACTGGCGCGGGCCGCTGTACCCAGCCGATCTGCCGGCCCGCGACTGGCTGGCGTATTACGCCAGCCGGTACGCCACGGTCGAGAACAACAGCACGTTCTACCGGCTCCCGGCCCGGGACACGTTCGGGGACTGGCAGGCGAGGACGCCCGGCGACTTCGTCATGGCGATAAAAGCGAGCCGGTACCTCACCCACGTCAAGCGCCTGCGGGACCCGGAGGAGCCGGTCGCCAAGCTGATGGCGGCGGCCGCCGGGCTGGGCGGGCGGCTGGGTCCGGTGCTGCTTCAGCTCCCGCCGAACCTGCCCGCCGACCCGGCGCGGCTGGCGGCCTGCCTGGCGGCGTTCGCCCGGCACCGCGGCACCGGGCCAGGCGGGCCGGCAGGGCCGGGTGGACCTGGCCCCGCCGCAGGCATCCAGGTCGCGGTGGAGCCGCGCCACCCGTCCTGGTGGACCGGCCAGGTGCGGCAGGTGCTCGCCGAGCACGGCGCCGCGCTGTGCTGGGCGGACCAGCGCGGCCGCCCGGTCACGCCGTTGTGGCGGACGGCCGGCTGGGGCTATCTCCGCTTCCACCAGGGGGCGGCGCAGCCCTGGCCGCGTTACGGGCCGGGCGCGCTGCGCTCCTGGCTGGAGCGGGTGGCCGCCACCTGGCCGGACGAGGCGACCGTGTACGTCTACTTCAACAACGACCCGGGCGGCGCGGCCGTCGCCGACTCGGCCGCGTTCGCGGCCGCCTGCCGCCGGGCCGGGCGCACCGTCACCCGGGCACCCGGGTGACGCGCGCCGGCTACTTGTTGACGGGGAAACCGAGGCTGACCCCGCCGTGGCTGGGATCGAGCCACCGGGAGGTGACGGCCTTGCCGCGGGTGTAGAAGTGGATGCCCTCGGTGCCGTGCATGTGGGTGTCCCCGAACAGCGACGCCTTCCAGCCGCCGAACGAGTAGTACGCCATCGGCACCGGGATCGGCACGTTCACCCCGACCATGCCCACCTCGACTTCGGACACGAACCGCCGCGCCGCTCCCCCGTCGTTGGTGAAGATCGCCACCCCGTTGCCGTAGGGGTTGTCGCTCACCAGCGCGAGCGCCTCGTCGTAGCTGGCCGCCCGCACGACGGACAGTACCGGGCCGAAGATCTCGTCGCGGTAGCAGCCCATCTGCGGGGTCACGTGGTCGAGCACGCTGGGGCCGAGCCAGAAGCCGTCCCCCGCGCCGCCGATCACCGGGTGCACCCGGCCGTCCACCGCCAGCGTGGCGCCCTCCTCGACGCCGGAGTCGAGGTAGGACGCGACCCGGTCCCGGTGCGCGGCGGTGACCAGCGGGCCCATCTCCGAGCGCTCGTCGTTGCCCGGGCCCACGCGCAGCCCGCCGATCCGGCTGGCGATGCCGGAGACCAGCTCGTCGCCCACCGGGCCGACCGCGACCACCACCGACACCGCCATGCACCGCTCACCCGCGGAGCCGAAACCGGCGGACACCGCCGCGTCCGCGGCCAGGTCCAGGTCCGCGTCGGGCAGCACCACCATGTGGTTCTTGGCCCCGCCCAGCGCCTGCACCCGCTTGCCCGCGGCCGTGCCCCGCTCATATACATAACGAGCGATCGGGGTCGATCCCACGAAGCTGGCCGCGCGCACGTCGGGGTGGGCCAGCAGCGCGTCCACCGCCTCCTTGTCACCCTGCACCACGTTGAACACGCCGTCGGGCAGGCCCGCCTCGGCCCACAGCCGGGCCAGCATCAGCGACGCGGACGGGTCCTTCTCCGACGGCTTGAGCACGAAGGCGTTGCCGCAGCCGATGGCGACCGGGAACATCCACATCGGCACCATGGCCGGGAAGTTGAACGGGGTGATGCCGGCCACCACGCCCACCGGCTGGCGGATCGAATAGGCGTCCACCCCGGTGGAGACGTTCTCCGAGTAGCCGCCCTTGAGCAGGTGGCCAAGCCCGCACGCGAACTCGACCACCTCCAGCCCGCGGGCCACCTCGCCGGCCGCGTCCGAGGCGACCTTGCCGTGCTCGGAGCTGATCAGCTCGGCGAGCTCGCGGGAGTGCTCGCGGAGCAGCTCACGGAACGCGAACATGATCTGGGTCCGCTTGGCGATCGAGGTGGCCCGCCAGCCGGGGAAGGCCTTGGCGGCCGCGGCGACCGCGTCACCGGTGACCGCGGCGGAGGCGAAGTCGACCGTGCCGGTCACCTCGCCGGTCGCGGGGTCGTAGATGTCGCCGTGGCGCTCGGCGGCGCCGTCCCAGGGCTTGCCGCCGATCCAGTGCGTGATGTGCTTCACCGGGATGCCTCCGCGTCCACCGCGCGCAGCGCGTCGATCAGGATGCCCACGCCTTCCTTGGCGTCCGCCTCGGACAGCGTCATCGGCGGGGCCATCCGCAGCGCGTGCCCGTACAGCCCGCCCTTGCCGATCAGCAGCCCGCGCTCGCGGGCCTCCTCGAGCACCCGGGTGGCCAGCGCCGGGGCTGGCGCGCCGGTCCGCGGATCGACCAGGTCGACGGCGAACATCAGGCCCTTGCCGCGCACGCCGCCGACCGCGGCCAGCGGCGCGGCCGCCTCGGTGAGGCCGCCGATGATCATGCTGCCCAGGGTGGCGGCGTTGCGCTGCAGGTCGTGGTCGAGCAGGTAGTCCAGGGTGGCGCTGGCCGCGGTGGTGGACAGCGGGTTGCCGCCGAAGGTGGAGATGCCGCTGCCGGGCAGGCCGTCCATCAGGTCGCCGCGGGCGATGACCCCGCCGATCGCGAACCCGTTCCCCAGGCCCTTGGCGAACGTGATCATGTCGGGGGTGATCCCGTGCGCGCCGAAGCCCCAGAAGTGGTCGCCGGTCCGGCCCCAGCCGGTCTGCACCTCGTCGGAGATGAACAGGATGCCGTGGGAATCGAGGACCTTCTTGTACTCGCCGAACAGGCCGTCGGGGGGCATGGTGAAGCCGCCCACGCCCTGGATGGGCTCGGCGATCAGGCACGCCACCTCGCGGGCGGCCCCGGCGGCGAGCAGGTGCCGCAGGTCCGCGGTGCAGGCGGCGACGTACTCCTCGTCGGTCAGCCGCGCGAAGGCGGGCAGCTCCCGGTCCGTGCCGTGCAGGTAGTGCACGCCGAACGGCGCCAGCGGGGAGCTCTTCCACGCCACGTTGCCGGTGATCGCGACGGCGCCGAACGAGCGGCCGTGGTAGCTGTTGCGCATCGCCAGCACCTGGTTCGACCCACGCGCGGCGGTGGCCAGCATGAGCGCGGTCTCGTTCGCCTCGGTGCCGGAGTTGGTGAAGAACACCTTGGCGCCCTCGATGCCGGACAGCCTCGCGAGCTTCTCCGCCAGCTCCACCTGGCGGCGGATCAGGTACAGGGTCGAGGTGTGCACGATGCCGGTGGCGAGCTGGCGCTCGACGGCCTCGCGTACCTCGGGGACGTCGTAGCCGAGCATGTTCGTGAGGATGCCGCAGAAGAAGTCCAGGTAGGTGTGGCCGGAGGAGTCGGTGACCCGGGAGCCGGAGCCGCTGACCAGCTCCAGGGGGTGCTCGTAGTACAGGGCCATCCAGGCGGGGAGGACTGCGCGGTGACGGTCTACTAGTTCAGGCATGTACCTCAGTCTGGGGCTTACCGCCGGGTAGATGGACCGGCAAAGTGATAGGTAATCTCGTTAGATCCTTACGGTTTGTATAGCGGCTCTGCCGTGCGGCCGTCCAGCGCACAGGCACGCCGCTGCCAGCAGAAACGGCATCGGCGCACCTGTCCGCCGGCCGGCTGGTCACGTTCGGTCCGGGAGGCCTCCATGCTGCCTACGGTTGCTCAGGTGCTGGGGATGGAAGCGGTGCTGGCTGGGGAGCCGCGGGTGGTGGCGGGCGAGGGGTCGCTTGGCCGGCTGGTGCGGTGGGTGCATGCGATCGAGCTGCCGGATGCGGCGCGGCTGCTGCG
>Ga0335079_10010973_pt1 | contig 10325 bp, 9 predicted proteins | sample Lox_Sample_33_FD_206719 | JGI IMG/M metagenome (GOLD analysis project Ga0335079, IMG submission 206719) | Soil microbial communities from Loxahatchee National Wildlife Refuge, Florida, United States - Lox_Sample_3.3 | ecosystem: Environmental > Terrestrial > Soil > Wetlands | place: USA: Florida...
GCGAATCAGGAAGACGAAAATCAGCAAGAGACTCACGAGAATTCCTGAGGTAAGTCTTCCAATCGTCGGCTTCAAGACCACATCCAGCACGGAGTTGCCGCCGCCGGTATAGCGGTAGTAGTCGGCCATGGCCGCGCGGAATTCGTGAATCCATCCGGGGAGGAGAACTTCGCCCGCGATGACCAGGACAGCCATTGTGCCGGCGAAACTCCAGAAGAGACGCTGGCGATGGGCCCAATCCCCTGCCACCCAGATACAAAGCCAGAGAATCAGCAGGAAGACAAGTTGCGGCTTGATGGTTGCGAAGGCCAACAAGATTCCGGATACGACGAAAAGCCGCCGCGCCAGCGACCACAGCGAAGCCGCGATGAGTGCCGCCACCAACACTGACAACTGCTGTAGCTTCAGGCCTTGAATCGCTGGGAAGCATCCCAGGGTGAGCAGAACCCAGATCAGCCTCCCGGAAAGCGACAAACGATACCCCAATGTCTGTAGCCAGAGCAGAACCGACGCCGCGGTGAGGGCTGCCAGCAACCAGAAGAAGACTCTGTGCACTTCGGCAAACGGCAGACGCACGGTTGGGCTTAGCATCAAGGCAACATAGACGGGATAGGCGAATGCCTGCTGATCCTTGGGATCGTTTGGCCGCCTGGGGTCGAGTTCACGGCCGTAGTAGCCGACTTGGATCTCGCGCGTGATATCGGGGCCATAAGGATCGCGGCCGTGCAGCAGCAACTCTCTGGCGCCGAGCCAGCGCGGATAGAGATCCGAGAGATTGCCGCGAGGGGCGCCGCGCTCGATCGACTCGGCTTGCTGATGAGGAACAGCGATCGCCTGCACCCACACCCACATGGCGACAGTCAATGAAGCGGCTCCGAGAACCGTAAGAATCTGTTTGAACATGTCAGGCCGGAGATCCCTCCAGACGCGCCTCCTCTGTGTTCTCCGTAACGCGCAGAATCTCTCCTCGGATGGCAAGCAACCACCACACCAGAAAGACCGCCATGAGGTTCAACCTTTCCCAGCCCATCCAAAGAAAGAACCACAGCGGGCTGATGAGCAATGGAATCGCCGGACCGATCAAGTTCCGCCAAGCTGCGGGATTCTTGTTCGCGCAATAGTCTGTCAGCAAAGCGAGCGGAAGGATCAACAGCGAGAGATCATAGCTATTTGTACTGTATCCAGACAGGACTGCAGTGATTACTGCGCAGGCGCAGCACAGCTTCAAGAGACGCGGATCACCTGCTGCACGCTTGACGCGGGCCATGGTCGCCAATAAGAGGAGAGTGCAGGCCAGCACGGCAAGTTGCACGGGCCAACCGATTCTCTCCAGGAGAGGCCATCCGCCGATCAGTCCTAGCAGATTCGGCAATTGACGAACCGGAATGCCTCCAAAAGCGGGTTGAGAAACGATCCGCCACGCATAGACCGGATACTGCAACGCCCCATGCCACCCGACGATTCCCACCGAGATCAGCACCGCAGAGGAAGCACTCACCGCGAACCCTCCCAAGACCCTCCAGCCCTTCCAGATCACCAAGAGCAGCACGAGCGGCAGGATCAAGTGATACTTGAAGACAGCTATGCCAAACCAACATCCCGCTGTGAAATCGACTTCCCTGGCAAGTGCGCGTACCCCGCATACTACGAGGAGCAAGAGCAAGATCGCATCCTGCCCCTGATGGAAGTTTGCGAAGATGGGAAAGAATGCCAGCGAGAGCACAACCAACTGCCAGAGCCTCATTTGCCGAAGAGAAGACAGCCAGTTCCTGAGCACCCAGGCGACAAGAAGCAGGAGGCACAGATTAATCCCATTCCAGGCCACGAAGGCGATCGGATACGGCAGGAATGTCAGGGGCAGGAAGACCAAGGCCTCAAATGGGGGATGGATGTAAGGTAAAGGGCCTCGGCGAATATCCGTGTCGGTTGCGAATTCCTGTTGCACGGTCTTCTGGGTCGCGCTGTTATAGAGTTTGTGTCCGAGTCCCTCCCGGACAATCTTCCCGGCCGTGTAGAAGACCGTGAAGTCCGGGTCGCCCTTGGCGATGCGCGATCGCACACTCCAGAAGAAGAAAGCATGCGTGGCCAGCATGCCGGCCAGAAAAAGATAAAGACCCGTCTTGTAAGCTTGGGCGGAAATCGCAGTGGACTCGGACTACTTGATCACCTGCAGGAACGGCAGGCGATTGTACTCTGCCGCTCTTAACGTCGCCACCAGCCTCGAAATCGATTGCCGAAGGACTGAGCGAAACGACCCTCTTTGGTTACTGATGTTTAGCCGCGGAAGTGCAAGAATTTGTCACTATTCCGCACGATGCGGGGTATGATTACCGTAGTTGGGTGCTGGAGCAAGTCGCGAGGAGTTCCCAGCCTGAGCTCCGCGAGAACTACCCCCTTAATCTCGATACGGCTGGTTTAGGAGAAAACAGAGATGAAAGAACTTGCGCGCAGACTGTGGTGCGATCAGGAAGGCCAGGATATCGCCGAGTACGCGGTGATGCTGGCGGTCATTCTCGTCATTGTCGTCGGGACCATTCGCTTGATAGGCTCCAACGCTAACAACGTGTTCTCCAACGTTGCCAGTTCCATGCAGTAGCCAAGCACCGGATGAAGCGTAGTTTCGAGCGCGCCGCCGCTTCGATGGCGGGGGCAGCGCCTTTTGAGGAAGTAGCATGAACCGCACACGCTTGTTGATGATCGGAGTTCTGGCGGTCGCACTGGGTTTCATTGCTTCCGTCATGGTGTATCGAAATTTGCAGGCGAAAACCGGGGGGAGCGGCGAGGCCAGCGCAGACGTCATCGTCGCCGCCAACGATCTGCAGGTAGGCGCGAGAGTCGAAGAACGCGACATCAAGGTTATTCGGATTCCGGCGTCTGAACTCCCTCCCGGCGCACCGCGGAAACGCTCCGACGTGATCGGCCACGGAGTGATCATTCCCATCTCAAAGGGCGAATTCATTCTGCCCAACCGTCTCGCGGGTGAAAACGCCGGGTCGGGACTGCCATCGCTGATTCCGCCCGGGATGCGCGCGGTTTCGGTGCGCGTGAATGAGGTTGTGTCCGTAGCTGGATTCGTGACACCGGGGACGCGAGTTGACGTGCTGCTCACGGGAACGCCGGGCACTGCCAGCGAACAACAGACCACAACTGTTCTGCAGAACATCGCTGTGTTGGCTTCCGGCCACACTCTCGAGAGAACTTCGACCGGTGAAGCGCAAAACACGGCGGTCATCACGCTGCTGGTCACGCCAGAGGATGCCGAGCGGCTCACGCTGGCGAGCTCCGAGGGCCACATCCAGCTTGCGCTGCGCAATCCGCTTGATACCAAGCAAGACGAAGTTGCGGCCGCCATCTCCCGGGGACTTTATAAGGGAGTGGCAGCGCCCGCGCCGGTGCACGTAGCTCCTCATGCAGTGAAAGCCACAAAGCCCGCGCCGACTGGGCCGGTTTCTACGGGAGTGAGCATCGAGGTCTATCAGGGTGAGAAGAAAACCGATGTAAAACTCCCAGACGAGGGTTCCGAAACCAAGTGATGCGGAAGACTTCGACTCTGCAAGATGACAAGTTGCCTGCCGGCAAATTTCGTGACCAAGTTTCGTGGCCAAGTTTCGGAACATGGAGATCACTTCGAAAATGAACGTTCGCACGACCTTGATCGGTGCCTGGTTTGTCGCTGCTACTTTGGTCGCTGCTATCGCTGTGCTTCCGGCTTCGGCGGAGATCATGCAACAGCCGGACACACCGACTCCGGCCCCGGCCCCGGCTCCGGCACCAGTGCCCACTGGAACTCAAACCGCGACGCTTCCCGCTCAGGGCGCTCCGCAAGGGTCGGCGCCATTGCGGGTGATGGTTGGCAAGTCCCTGTTGATCAACACCACTGAACGGTTGAAACGCATTTCGGTAACAGACCCCAATATTGCTTTCGTCCAAGTCATCACTGCCACTCAGATTCTGGTTCACGGCAAAACGCCCGGCGAGATTTCACTCCTCATCTGGGATGAACTCGAACGCTCGCGCAGCTTCGACCTTCGAGTGGACGTGGACGTCAGTGCATGCGCGGAAGAAGAGCACCGGGTGTTTCCTGATGAGCAGATTTCGGTAACACCTTCGCGCTCGGCGATTGTTCTCTCGGGACACGTGACCACGGAAGATGTCGCTAAGCGCGCGGCCGAACTTGCCAGCGCCTACTCACCGAAAGTCGTGAACGTCTTGACGTTTGGCCCCGTGGGCGCGCAGGAAGTGTTGCTGCAGGTCAAGTTCGCGGAAGTCGACCGCACCGCCCTGTCGCAGATGGGGGTCAATTTCCTTTCCACGGGAGCAGCGAATACGGTTGGCACCGCCACGACAGGGCAGTTTGGAGGTTTCGGGCCGCAGACATTGTCGCAGGGAGCCAACGGGGCAACGAATGTAACCTCACAGACTCTCAATAACGTCTTGAATCTGTTCGTGTTCAGGCCTGACATCAACTTCGGCGCGGTGGTCGAGGCGCTGGAGAACAAGAATCTGTTGCAGATTCTGGCTGAGCCGAATCTCATCGCGGTGAACGGCAAGAAGGCAAGCTTCCTTGCGGGCGGCCAGTTTCCCTTCCCGATCGTCCAGCCGGGCAACGGGTTTACAGCGGTCACGATTTCGTTCAAGCAGTTTGGCGTGAGTCTGGAATTCACTCCGGTCATCATGCCCAACGGCAATATTCACTTGCAGGTCGCGCCGGAAGTCAGCACTCTGGATTTCGCCAACGCGCTGACCATCTCCGGATTCACCGTCCCCGCTCTCAGCACGCGCAAAGCTGAAACTGAGTTTGAGTTGCAGGATGGCCAGAGCTTTGTCATTGCTGGGCTGATGGATAACCGTGTCACCGACATTTACAACAAGATTCCCGGCCTCGGCGACATTCCGATTCTGGGGAATTTCTTTCGCAGCAAGAGCATGCAGAAAAGCAATTCCGAGTTGATGGTCCTGTGTACGGTGCGCCGCGTTACCGCCACGACGGAACAACCGGCTGGGCCGAAGTTCGCGCAGCCCTTCATGGATCCGGCCAAGTACGACAAGTCAATTAAGCACTAGGGGCTTCAGGAGTGAGTTGAGTTAGTTCGTTGAAATTCTGATCGAGTTCGAGATGCCAGAGCTTTCGGTCGTCATCGTAGCCACGGATAACGAGCAGCGCGCGCTGCTGCAGGTGCTGGTCGACGGCACCAGCGTCGCACGCACCGTGCATACCTGCGCGAGTTTCCCAGTGGCGGCGGCGGATCCGGTGACGCGTCGCGTGCGAACGGCCAATCCCGATGTGACGCTCGTGGACATTCCAGCGGATGGGCCCGCGATCGCTTTGCGCGCGATCGAACTTTTGCATCAGGAAATGCCCGACGCCGCGATTTTTGCGATCGGCAATCTCAACCAGCCCCAGGTCATCGTGAACGCAATGCGCGCCGGCGCGCGCGAGTTCATCGAACGCCCCACCAACACAACCGATCTGCTGGAAGCCTTTGTCCGCCTGACGACGGCCCAACGCCGAGGACGACAAGAGGGCATCCGCGGCAAAGTCTATTCCGTGATTAACGCCAAGGGTGGAAATGGAGCAACTACCGTCGCCGTAAATCTTGCTCTGGCATTGCAGACGGCGTACGGACAGACAGCCCTCATTGACCTCGCTCCCCTCGGTCACGCGGCGCTGCACATGAATTTGAAGCCGGTGTTCACGGTCGCCGACGCAACGCGCAACTTGCACCGCATGGACTCTTCCCTGTTAGAGAGTTTCATGACGCGGCATAGCGGCGGCTTGCAGCTGCTGGCCGGGGCAACGGTACCCGCGGCGATGGATCCGTCGACCACAGAATTCGTGCGGCTGTTCGACATGCTGGTGACGCATTATCGCTATGTGGTCGTCGATGCCTCGTCTCGTTTTGACGCCGCCAGCCGTCTGATCGCCAGCCTCTCCGAAACTGTTCTGCTCGTCGCTTGCAGTGACGTGGCTTCGCTCTGGAGTGCGGCGCGGGTGCAGCAATACCTTGGTGAATCCGGCAGCCGCGAGCGCGTGCGGCTGGTATTGAATCGTTTCCGCAAAGTGCCGGGCTTCAGCGAGGCCGATGCCGAGGCTGCCGTGGGAGCGAAGCTGATCTGGCGGGTTCCAAACCAGTATTTTGCAATCTCCAGCGCGATCGATCGCGGTACTCCGGTCATGGACCAGCGCAATTCGGAGATTGCCCGCTGCTTTGCAGGGTTGGCGCAGGAATTAACGCGCAACGACGCCGATGTGAAGCGCGCGGCGTGGTCACTGTTCAAGTCAGTTTAAGATGTTAGAAGTCTATGGGGAACCTTCAATCGTTCGAGCGGACTGATATCCAGCAGGTGAAGGCCGACCTGCATCGCAAGGTTCTCGACCGCCTCGACCTGGAGAAACTGGGCAAGACTTCCGGCGACTCGGCGCGCGATGAAGTGCTAGTCATCATCCGGGGGGTGGTGAATAGCGAGGTTGTCCCGCTCAGCTTCGCCGAGCGCGAGCGGCTGTCGCGCGAGATTCTCGACGAGATCTTCGGGCTGGGGCCACTGGAGCAACTTCTCAAAGACTCCAACGTTTCGGACATCCTCGTTAACCGGTTCGACCGGGTGTACGTGGAAAAGGCTGGCAAGCTTGAGCTCACCACTCTTACATTCAAAGACAACACGCACCTGATGCAGATCATTGAGCGCATCGTCTCGCGGGTCGGCCGGCGCGTTGACGAATCGTCTCCGATGGTCGATGCGCGCCTGGCTGACGGATCCCGCGTGAACGCGATCATTCCCCCGCTGGCGATCGACGGACCGTGTCTCTCCATCCGCCGCTTCGGGCGCGAACCGGTCACGGCGCGGCAGATGCTCGAGAATCAGACTCTGACCGAGTCGATGCTCGAACTTCTCTCCGCGATGGTCAAGGGACGGCTCAACCTCATCGTCTCCGGCGGAACTGGCGCTGGCAAGACGACGATCCTCAATGTGCTTTCCGGATACATTCCGAACTCAGACCGAATCGTTACGATTGAAGACGCCGCCGAATTGCAACTGAAGCAGGAACATGTGGTGCGACTGGAGACCCGCCCACCGAACATCGAAGGAAAGGGCGCCGTCCGGCAGCGGCAACTTGTCATCAACAGTTTGCGTATGCGCCCCGACCGCATTGTGGTCGGCGAGGTGCGCGGCGAAGAGGCCTTTGACATGCTGCAGGCGATGAACACGGGCCACGAAGGCTCGCTGACAACGGTCCACGCGAACTCGCCGCGCGACGCTATGGCCCGTATTGAAAACATGGTCTCGATGGCGAACCTCAACATTCCAGAGCGCGCAGTGCGCGCGCAGATAGCGTCTGCCGTACATGCCGTTATCCAGATCGCGCGTCTCTCCGACGGCACGCGCAAAGTCATTACGATCTCAGAAGTCACGGGCATGGACGGCGACGCGATCGCCATGCAAGACATTTTCTCTTTCGACCGCACTGGAATTGACGAGACAGGAAAGGTGCGGGGAATGTTCCGCGCCACCGGCGTACGCCCGCAATTCGCCGAACGACTGGCGACGTCCGGAGCGCGGCTGCGGCCGGCTTTGTTCGAGTCGAAAGCTGAGGTTTGAAGAGACATGACTGCGTTATTCATGGCATTCATCGTTTTCGCGGTGGTTGCACTCGCGGCGTTCTCGCTGATCAACCTCATTGACAAGCGCAACGCTCAGGCCCGCCTGATTAAAGAACGCCTGGCCGCCGAGCGGAAAGCTCCCGAGCGTAACCCTGAAGAAGAGCTGGCCCTCCTTCGCGACGAACAACTCAGCCAGATACCTGCCCTTGATACGCTGCTCCGGCGCTCAGCCCGTGTTTCGCAATTGCAGAAGACACTGGCGCAAGCCGGCATGCAGATGCGCGCCGGGAATTTCCTGGGCGTTTCCGCTCTGTCGTCGGTTGCCTGTGCCATCGTTTCCTACCTGCTCACAAAACGAGCGGAAGTCGGATGGTTCGCCCTCATCGTCGGGTTTGCAGTTCCATACGCCTACGCCCAGTTCCGGCGCAATAAGCGCTTCGAGAAGTTCGAAGAACTTTTCCCGGAAGCCATCGACACGCTGGCACGCGCCGTTCGTGCCGGACACGCTTTCACCACCGCTCTGGAAATGATCACCGATGAGGTGGCGGAGCCGGTTTCGGGTGAATTCCGGCAACTCTTTGAAGAACAGAAATTTGGCATGCCGGTGCGCGATGCCCTGATTAATCTCACGGACCGGATGCCTTTGGTCGATGTGAAGTTCTTCGTCACCGCCGTCATGCTGCAACGCGAAACCGGTGGCAACCTCGCGGAAATTCTCGACAACCTTTCGTACGTCATCCGGGAGCGCTTCAAGATCCAGCGCCAGGTCCGCGTTTACACTGCGCAGGGCAGGCTCACCATGGCGCTGTTGATGGGCATGCCGCCGATTATTGTTGTGATGATGATGGCACTGAACCCGAGTTTCATTCACCCGCTATTTGCTGATCCGATCGGGCACGCACTGCTGGTTCTCGGAATTACTTTGCAGACGATCGGGTATTTCGTGATCCGAAAGATTATCCGGATTCAGGTATGAAGTTATGACGCCCTTGCTGCTTGTCCTCGTCGTCTTCCTTACCGTGGCGGTGGCGATCTTTGCTTTTGGAGCGGCGGTGTTCACGCCCAGCTCAGTACTCGGAGCACGTTTGCGCGCCCTCGGCAGCCAACAGCAAGCTCCGGTCGAGAACAAGCCTGCAATTAAGGAGCGGATCGAACAAGCCCTCGACCCCCTCAGCAAAGCCATCCCGCTTTCTCCAGCGGATGTTTCCCGTACACGCAAACTGCTCATCCAGGCCGGATTCCGCGACGCCGGCGACGTTAATTACTATTTCGGGTCAAGAGTTCTGATGGGTGTCATCGGCTTTGGTCTGGTGGCGGGATTCACCGGGGTCGACAATCTGCCGCTCCTGATCGGCATCAGCGCCCTCGGTTTCCTGTTGCCCCGCTTCATTCTGAAGCGGTTGATCAAAGACCGCCAGAACCGCATCCGCATCGGACTGCCCGACGCCCTCGACTTGACCGTCATCTGCGTCGAAGCAGGTCTAGCGCTTGATCAGGCCCTAATGCGTGTCGGTCAGGATCTGCACCACGCGCATCCCGACCTCAGCGGCGAATTCCACCTGGTCAATCTGGAGATGCGCGCTGGTAAACCCCGCGCCGAAGCCTTGCGAAACCTGGTGGACCGCACTGGGGTCGACGATATCCGCGCCCTCGTGGGTACACTGATTCAGACGGACCGTTTCGGTACCAGCGTTGCCCAAGCCCTCCGCGTGCATTCCGATTCCCTCCGCACGGAACGCAGGCAGCGCGCCGAAGAACAGGCTGCGAAGACCACGATCAAGATGGTTCCCCCACTGGTGATTTTTGTTTTGCCGTCGATCATTTTCGTCACGATCGGACCAGCCGTCATCGAACTGATTCGCCAGTTGGGTCCGGTGGCAAGCGGCCACTAACGGCTACGACGGAAGATCGCAGGTGTGGGGAGCAAATGGCAGTATTCTCCGGAAAAGCCAAGGCATTCAATCGCACGCGCGATGCCTATCTGGCAACCGCTCTCGCGGTTGCCGACACACCCTGGACGCGGCTGCGTGGATTGCTCGGTCTTGCTGCGGATGACTTCCGTAATGGTTCCGGCCTCTGGATTGTTCCCTGCCATGGCGTCCACACGCTGGGCATGGGGTTCCCGATCGACGTTGTCTACCTCGACACCGCCATGACCGTAGTCGATATCCAGCCCGGAGTGCGTCCGTGGCGCTTTGCTCCGGTGCGCCGGCAGGCTTCGTCCGTACTGGAACTTCCGTGCCATATCGCGGCTGAAACAAGAACCGCAATCGGGGATAGAATTGAGATAACCCTCCCTAAGGACCATCCGCTTCCCGCATGAGCGAGACCTTACAACTCGAAGTCAAGGTCATTGCCACCGGTGACACTCCGAAGCTGGCGGTTGAGTGGTCGTCGCGCTGGGCTGAGTTCATCGGTTCGATCAAGCCGGCGTTCAGGCGCTCAGAAGCGCGACTCGCCGGGGAAGCCCCATTCGGATTGATTCCGCTGCGGATCATGATTCCTTCCTATGTTGCGGAAGCCTTTCTGATCCTGATTGCGGTGCTGGGATACGCCAAGATTCAGCAGTTTCAGCCGACGGTCGCGCCTCGTCTGCCGGGCCACGAGGTGATCTATTATTCCGGCGACGAACTGCCGCGAACCGAAGACCTGGGAGGGGCAGAAACTGGCACCGCTGGCCGGGCGGGCGGCGATGAGTCCCACCATCGAACTCAGACCATCAAG
>Ga0335079_10010976_pt1 | contig 10323 bp, 7 predicted proteins | sample Lox_Sample_33_FD_206719 | JGI IMG/M metagenome (GOLD analysis project Ga0335079, IMG submission 206719) | Soil microbial communities from Loxahatchee National Wildlife Refuge, Florida, United States - Lox_Sample_3.3 | ecosystem: Environmental > Terrestrial > Soil > Wetlands | place: USA: Florida...
AACGTGAAGGTGCCACCGTGAGCGAGAAGAACACAGCAATGGTCGTCAGCGCGCATTCGGCGGATTTTGTGTGGCGGGCGGGAGGAGCGATTGCGCTTTACGCGGAGCGCGGCTGGGACATCACCGTGGTTTGCCTTTCGTTCGGGGAACGCGGCGAATCGGCGAAACTGTGGAGGGAGCCGGGAATGACGATCGAGAAGGTGAAGAGCATCCGGAAAGAGGAGGCCACGCGCGCCGCCGAGATCCTGGGAGCAGAGCCAATCTTCGTCGATGTCGGCGATTACCCGATGCGGGTCAACGATGCGACCTTGGTCGAGTTGGCCGCGCTCTTCCGGAAGATCCGTCCCGAATTCGTGTTGACGCATTCGCTCAACGATCCTTACAACTTCGACCATCCGCTGGCTTCGCATTTGACGCAGGAAGCGCGCATCGTGGCGCAGGCACATGGACACGAGCCGGGCATACCGGTGATCGGCGCGCCACCGGTCTTTCTCTTCGAGCCGCACCAACCGGAGCAGTGCGAGTGGAGGCCGCAGGTTCTGTTGGACATCACTTCGGTGTGGGCAAAGAAATACGCGGCGTTTCAGGAGATGAAGGCGCAAGAGCATCTGTGGCACTACTATGAGCGCGTGGCCCTGCAGCGCGGGGCGCAGGCTTCGCGGAATTCGAACAAGAACGTCAAGTACGCGGAAGCGTACCAACGCGTCTTCCCGCAAGTGACGGAGGAACTGCAATGAGCAAACCCGTGGTGGTGCGGAACGTGGAGCGGCCTCCGGCGGAGATTGTGGCCGCCCTCGAAAAGTGCGGCGTCTCGACAGTGCACGAGGCCCAGGGACGCTGCGGCCTGCTGGCGTCTTATATGCGGCCGATCTATTCGGGCGCGGCCATCGCCGGGCCGGCGGTCACGGTGTCCGTGCCACCAGGAGATAACCTGATGATCCATGTGGCAGTGGAGGTCTGCCGCCCTGGGGACATCCTCGTGGTGGCGCCGACTTCGCCGTGCGTGGATGGCTACTTCGGCGAGTTGCTGGCAACTTCCCTGCGCGCGCATGGGGTGAAAGGATTGATCATCGACGCGGGCTGCCGCGACGTGCGGATGCTGACGGAGATGAAATTTCCGGTGTGGAGCAAATCGGTGAGCTCACAAGGAACGGTGAAGTCCACGCTGGGCTCGGTGAACATAAGCGTGGTGTGCGCGGGCACACTGGTGGAAGCGGGTGACGTCATTATGGCGGATGATGACGGAGTCGTCGTAGTGAAGCGGGCGTCGGCGAAGGACGTAGTGACCGAATCGGAAGCGCGCCTTCGCAAAGAAGAGGCGACAAGGGAAAGGCTGGCGCGCGGAGAGCTGGGACTTGATATCTATGGCTTGCGTGCGAAATTGGCGGAACTGGGCCTGACCTATCGGTGAAAGCGAGGAGACGCATGGCAGAGTCGTCGCAGACTCCCATTGCTTGCACGCTGATGCGCGGCGGCACGTCGAAGGGGCTTTTCTTTCTGGCCAGCGATCTGCCCGGCGACGCGGCGACGCGGGACCGCGTGTTGCTCGCGGCGATGGGTTCGCCCGATGTGCGGCAGATCGACGGCGTTGGCGGCGCCGATCCGCTGACCAGCAAAGTGGCGATTGTTTCGCGGTCGTCGCGGCCGGGGATCGACGTCGATTTTCTGTTTGCTCAGGTAGCGGTAGACCGGCCGTCGGTCGACGTTACGCCGAACTGCGGGAACATGCTGGCCGGGGTCGGGCCGTTTTCGCTCGAGCGAGGGCTGGTGGAGGCCCGCGATCCCGTCACGCCTGTGAAAATCTATATGGTGAACACGGGGAACGTCGCCGTGGAGCATGTTGCGACGCCGGGCGGTACAGTGGCGTACGAGGGGGACACCGCGATTCCAGGCGTGCCGGGAACTTCGGCAGCGATCCGCATCGACTTCCTCAACACGGCGGGTTCCGTATGCGGCGCGCTGTTGCCGACCGGGCATTCGCGCGACGAAATCAGTGGTGTTGGGGCAACGTTGATCGACAATGGCATGCCCGTGGTCGTGCTGCGCGCGGCGGACTTTGGGAAATCCGGGCACGAGGCTCCCGCCGAACTCGACGCGGACAAGCAGTTCAAGGCACGGCTCGAGGAGGTCCGTCTTGTGGCGGGCGAGCGCATGGGGCTCGGCGACGTGCGCCCAAAAGTGGTTCCGAAGATGACCCTAATCGCGCCGCCTCGGGGCGGAGGGCATGTGGCGACGCGCACCTTCATTCCGCACAGATGTCACGCGGCGATCGGCGTCCTGGGAGCGGTGACTGTCGGAACGGCATGCGTGCTGCCGGGCTCGGTAGCTGAGGGGATCGTGTCCGCGCCGGCGGGGAGCGTGAAGCGCCTCTCGGTAGAACATCCGAGCGGCGAATTTTCGTTAGAGCTTGAAGTAGCCGGAGCAAACCGCGTTGAGCTGAAGGTGCTTCGCTCGAGTTTGATCCGCACGGCGCGCGCTCTCTTTCGCGGTGAGATTCTTGTACCCGCAACTGTGTGGAGCGGACCAGGGCGCGACTAGAACAAGCCAGACATCCTTTTTCATAAACCAAACAGCTTAATTGCGTTTTCCCTGAGGATGAGGGGCCGGACCTCGTCGCGGATGGGAAGTTTTTCGAAGTCGGCGAGCCAACGGTCTGGGGTAATAAAAGGATAGTCCGAGCCGAACAGGACCTTGTGTTGCAGGCGTGAGTTCGCATACTGCACGAGCGTGGGCGAGAAATACTTTGGCGACCAGCCTGAAAGATCGATGTAGACGTTCGGCTTGTGCAGGCAAATCGAGATGGCCTCGTCCTGCCAAGGGAAGGACGGATGCGCCATGATGATGGGCATGGTAGGAAAGTCGACGGCTACATCGTCGATGGGCATGGGGTCGCCGTATTTGAGGCGCACACCGCCACCGCCGGGCATGCCCGTGCCGATGCCGCTGTGGCCGGTGTGAAAGACCACCGGCAAGCGCGCCTCGGCGAAGACTTCATACAGAGGATAGACAAGTTTGTCGTCTGGTGAAAATTGCTGCACGGGAGGATGAAGCTTCAGTCCGCGAACAGCACCTTCGGTGACGAGGCGTTTCGCTTCGCGTACGCCTTCCGGGCCTCGATGAGGATCGACGCTGGCGAAGGGGATGGCTACATCCGCATTCTCGGCGGCAAAGCGCAGTACTTCCTGGTTGGTGACGCGGGGCCTGCCGGTGAGGCGTTCATCCACCGCAAAAATAACGAAGGCCATTTTTCGCGAGCGGTAGTAATCCGCGAGCGCGTTGCGCTCCCGTGAGGCGCCGCTGTCCCCGAAATACTTCTTCGCTGCGCTGTCGGTGGCGTTGGATTCGTCGATGGCTTCGAGATGCACGTGCACGTCGACAGCTGCAAGTTTCGTTGCGTCGATTCGCAAAGGAGCGCTCATACGGGATTCTCCGAACACGTGAGAACGTGGGCGGAAACAGGTTCGCGATAGAGGTCTTCCACCAGATCCGCTCGGTTCCTCAGAACAGATTTCTGATTGATCGTACCTTTATCCGTCATCTCCTGCACCTCGATGGAGGGCGGCGTTTCGAGCAGGATGCCGCGCTCGACGCGCGTGGAGCTTCCCGTGCTGGCCGCAGCAAAGGATTGCAGGCGCTCCCGGAATACCGCGCGCACTTCCGGGCGCGAGAAGACCTGTGTCGGCGTCGCGCCGTCGGCAAGACCAGTGCAAAGCTTTCGGCAAACTTCGAGCGCGGGAAAGAAGAGAGCCCCGGCGTACTCGCGGTCCGGGCCGGCGATCACCACGTCCTGCAGGAGAATCCCGAAGTGAGCGAGGAGGCGCATTCGCAGAGGGCCCACGCGCACCCAGGTGCCGCTCGAGAGCTTGAAGTCCTCGTTCAAACGGCCATCGAAGAGAAATCCCTTTTGAGGTCTCTCCGGGTCCAGGAATTTAACCGCATCTCCCAGGCAGTAGTAATGTTCCTGGTCGAAGGCGACGGCGTTGAGATCCGGCCTGCGCCAGAAACCGGGAGTGATCGAGGGGCCGCGCAGACGCGCTTCGATCTTTTCCTCTACAGGGACCAGTTTCAGCTCCACGCCGGGAACGGGCAGCCCCAAGTGGCCGGCGGCGGCGCCATCGACTCCCGTGGAAAGCGCGTAGGGCGAACTCTCCGTGGCGCCGAGTCCGGTCACCACGAGAATCTCTTCACCGCACGTTTCGTAGGCGAGGTCCTGCAGGCCGTCCCAGATGCGCTGGCTGAGTCCGGCGGCGGCAAAGAAAAGGCATTGTAGACGGCTGAAGAAAGTCTTGCGCAGACCGGCGTCGGCGCGCAGATGCTCGACGAGCATCTCGTAAGCCTTCGGAACGTTGAAATAGGCGGTGGTGGGAATCTCGCGCAAGTTGCGAATGGTTTCGCCGAAGAGTTCCTCGGTCGGCTTGCCGGAATCGAGGTAAAGCGTGCCGCCGTTGTAGAGCACGATACCAAAGTTGTGGCTCCCGCCGAACGTGTGGTTCCAGGGCAGCCAATCACACAGCACCGGAGGCTCATCGGCAAGGAACTGCAGCACTTCACAGAGCATCTGCTGATTCGCGCACAACATCCGATGCGTGGTAATCACGCCTTTGGGTAAACCAGTGGACCCGGAGGTGTAGAGAATCTTGGCGATGGAATCCGGACGCGGCGCCCGATTGGCCTCGTCGACGGCAGGAGAAGGGTCTGAGCTCTCGAGCTCCGCGAGAGAAATAGAAGGAATGTTGCCCGGCCGTGAAGTGTGGCAGATGACTTTTGTTTCCGGCTGGATGACGGCCTTCAGCGGGCGCTCGAATTTGGCCCCGTCATCGACGAAAACCATGGCCGGCCCAAAATTCTTCCAGACGTACGAGAGCGCAACGAATTCCTTGACTGCGAGCGAATAGGCCGGAGCGATGGGAGCGTAGGGGATGCCGACGTACATGGCTCCCAAGGCAAGCAAACCGTGCTCGACGCTATTACCCGAGAGAATGATCAACGGACGCTCTGCGGAGAGACCGTGCGAGAGCAAGCCTTGGGCCAGTCTGCGGACTCGGCATAACGCTTGCGCGTACGTGGTGGTCTGCCACTCGCCGTCTTGCCCGCGTTGCGCCAGGAAAACGCGATCTGGAACGTTCACGGCCCAAGACTCCAGACGATCTGTAACGAGGGCGGGATATTCTCCGAGAGGCCGCGTCGAGCGTACGTATATGACGCCGTCTGGGCGGTGATCAAACGTCGCGCTCAAAGACGCCACGCGCACAGGACGCACCGGGCGGTTCGCGAGCGATTCCATTCCCCTCCCCGAAGCCATTAGCCGTTGCGCTCCGCATCGTACTCGCGGAACGTCTTGTTCGTCTCTGCGAGATGGCGCAAGAGACTGGCGGGCCGCCACCGCGCCCCGTGCTCGCGTTCGAACTGCGCCACGCACTCGAAGATTCTCGGAAGGCCGACCGTGTCCGCATAAAACATTGGCCCACCGCGCCAAGCGGGGAAGCCGTAGCCGTTGAGGTAGATGACGTCGATGTCAGCTGCGCGCAGGGCGTAACCTTCCTCGAGAACACGCGCACCTTCGTTGATCAGGCCGTAGAACGTGCGCTCGATGATCTCCTGATCGGTGAACTCGCGCTGAGGGATTCGGGCCTTGCGCGCAACGTCGCGAATCATTGTCAGCACATCGGGATCAGAAATGGGCCTGCGATCCTGCCCGTAGAGATACCACCCACTGCCGGTCTTCTGGCCGAACCGGCCCATTTCGCAGAGCCGATCCGCCGCGAGAGGCCGTCGCGCGCCGGGTTCGGAAAACTGATGCAATTCTTTCCGGACGTGCCAGGCGATGTCGATGCCCGCCATGTCATCGACTTCAAAGATGCCCATGGCCATGCCGAATCGAGTGAGCGCACGATCAACCTGCGCCGGCGTCGCCCCCTCCTCAACAAGGAATTGTGCTTCGTACATGTATGGGAACATCAGCCGGTTCCCGACGAACGCAGGGCAATTCCCCACCACCACGCCAACCTTCGACAGGCGCTTGGCGAACGCCAGGGCGGTGGCCAGCGTGGAATTCGACGAAGCTTTCCCGCGTACGATTTCGAGAAGCCGCATGACATTTGCAGGGCTGAAGAAGTGGAGTCCCAAGACATTCTCGGGATAGCGCGTGGCGGCTGCAAATTCGTCGATGTTCAGCGTGGAGGTATTGGAGGCCAAAACCGCATCCGGCCGCGCGACGCCGGCAAGCTCGGAAAAGATCTTCTTCTTCAGCTCAATGTTCTCGAAGACCGCTTCAATGACCAGATCGACGGAGTCAAATCCGGAATAATCGAGCTGCGTACGGATATTCGCGATGCGCTGCTCGACCATTTCCGCCGTGAACCGGCCGCGTTGCACGGAGACATCGTAGTTCTTCCGGATGGCGGCCATGCCCTTGTCCAGCGCTTGCTGGTTGCTGTCTTTGAGCCGGACGGGAATACCTGCATTCACACACGCCATCGCAATACCCCCGCCCATGGTGCCCGCGCCGACAACGGCGACGCCGTCGAACGGTGCCACAACCGTGTCTTTGGCAACGCCGGGCACTTTTGCGGCACCGCGCTCGGCAAAGAAGGCGTGAATCAGGGCGCGACATTGGTCCGAGGTGACGCATTCCTGGAAGAGCTGGCGCTCGCGGGCGCACGCGTCCTCAAAAGGGAGAGTCGCCGCAGCTTCGATCGCGTCCACAGCTTTCACTGGCGCGAACATGTTCTTTTTGGTTTTGGTCCCCAATTCGCGGCCCCTGGTCAGCGCCTGGTCCAGTGTGCCGCCCAGTTTGAGTTCTACCGGGCGCTCGCGCGTTTTCTGATGTGTGGCCTTTGTCTCGGCAATCCGTTTGGCAAACGCCACGGCCTCCGTTCGCAAATCACCTTCAACGACCGCATCAATAACGCCGGCTTCGAGAGCATCTGCGGCCTTGATGGGTTTGCCCGTCACGCACATTTCGATGGCCTTTTCTATGCCGGCCAGACGCGGCAGGCGCTGCGTTCCTTCAGCGCCGGGAATAATTCCGAGATTGACCTCTGGCTGTCCGAGCTGTGCGCTCGGCACCGCGACGCGGTAGTGCCCCGCCATGGCCAGTTCCATGCCCCCGCCGAGTGCCGTGCCGTGAATCGCCATGACCACGGGCTTCGCGCAGTCTTCGATTTGTAGGAGGAGCTTGTGCAGGCTCGGCGCTCCGGAGCCGCGTCCCCAAGCCATCTCTTCGAGTTGCTTGATATCGGCGCCGGCGATGAAGGTCTTTCCGGCGCCCATTAGAACGAGAGTGCAAACCTTCGGATTCGCCTCTGCCGACTGGATTGCGGCCGCAATTGCATCCGGTACGCCCGCGCTCAGCGCGTTCACGGGCGGATTGTTCACTTGCAGAATAGCAACTCCATCCAGTTCCTGGATCTCGACCAGTTCGCTCATAATCCCGTTCCGTTGAGGCAGCAAATTTCGCTCAGCGATTTTCCTCGATTTCCAGAATAAGGCGCAAGCGCATGCGAAGACCGTTGGCCAACCAGACAATGGCCGATTATCGATCATGTATGCGACCCGCGAACGGCGATAGCATTGACAACCTTGGCGCCGGGAGAGTACAGGTTGCATAGAAAGATGGGGGCGGCAGGGCAAGGCGGCGCTGGATTCTCCGCACCACGCCTTAGCGAGTATCCCCCTAAGAATCGGTGGAGGATTAGCGTGAATATCAAGATGTTTCGTGGGGCTTGCTTCCTGGCGGCTCTTGTTTTGACTGGCGCGGCACCAGGTTATTCACAATCACAGACGAAAGAAGTCAAGAAAGCTCCCATCCAGGCAACTCCGGCAACTTCGGGAAAGGAGATGTTCGATTCCTATTGCGCGCCCTGCCATGGGAAGGATGGCAAGGGGATCGGACCGGCGGCCACATCGCTAAAGAACCCTCCGGCGAACCTGACCCAGCTCTCGAAGAAGAACAACGGCAAGTTCCCTGCCGAGCATGTGACCACCGTGCTGCGAACCGGCGTCTCAGGCGCGCACGGCTCCTCTGACATGCCCGTCTGGGGTCCCCTCTTTTCTCAAGTCAGCGGCAGAGACGACGCGCTGGTGCAGTTGCGCGTTTCGAACCTGGCGAAATACATCGAGTCGCTGCAGGAGAAGTAGACGGCTCCGAACCGATCGAGACTTTATTCCGCCCGGACAAGCCTGGCTGCACGGTAGTGCGCGCGGTACGGCTTGTAGGTCGCGACGAACAGGACCCACATCAGCACGGAAGCAAGTCCAATCGTCAGGGCGAGCGAAGGGCCAATCATCTTTTCGCTGCGAAATACGTAATCGTTGAGAACCCCTGGCAGAAGTGGGCCGAGGGAAAGTCCGCCGAGGCTCAAAATGAACAGGAACAGCGCGGAAACCTGCCCGCGCAACTGGTTGGGAAAGATCAACTGCAGGGCCGCGTAGGAACTTCCAATTGGAAGCGCCAGAGCGAAGATTGCAGCCGCGAGAAGAGCGGAGCTTGCAGCGGGATGGCCATTCAGTAAGGCAACGGGAAAGAAGACTGCAGTCCCTGCAGCGCTGAATACGCCCACGCGCAGCGGGGCCTCCAGGATTCCCTGGCCTTGCCAGCGGTCGCACAGGCTTCCTCCCGCGTACATACCTCCGCATCCGAAGATCAACGTGAGGACTCCGAGCGTGCGGCCGGCCTGGCCGGGTGTCCAGAGATAGGTGCGCTGGAGAAACGTGGGGCCCCAGGCGAAAAAGGCGTAACCGGAAATCGCCTGAAACACCATCCCGAGAGAAATCCCGGCGACCGATCCCATGCGGCTGCGCAATTGCTGCAGCACTTCGCGGAAGAGCGGCTCCAGAACGCTTCCATCGGCGGCCCGAAGCAACGCGCGGCGCTGCGGCTCACGGATGGTGAGCGTGAGGAGCGCCACGAGGAGCCCAGGCAGACCGACAACGAGAAAAGTGGCTCGCCACGACGCGATGGTCCCCAGAACCGGCAATGTCAGTTCCGGCGTGCGCGACAGGCTCTGCACGACCGACCCGCCCACAAACATGGCTACCCCTGAACCGAAGTAAATACCCATGGAATAGACGCTCAGAGCCAACCCCAGTTGACCTGGGGGAAAAGTGTCGGCGATTAGCGAGAACGCTGACGGCGAGAGCGTGGCCTCTCCCACGCCAACGCCCATGCGCGCAAGAAAGAGCGACCAGAAGCTTTTTGCCATGCTGCAAGCGGCGGTCGTTGCGCTCCAGACCAGAATGCCCGTGGTGATCAGCCTGCGTCGGGAATTCGAATCCGCCAATTTGCCCAGAGGCAGGCCTGCCAACGTGTAGAACAGCGCGAAGGAAAGCCCCTGAAGAAGGCCAATGCGTGTGTCATTGATGTGCAAGTCGTGCTTCAGGGGCGCGACCAACAGGCTGAGGATCTGCCGGTCGATGAGCGAGAGCGCGTAACAAAGCATCAGAACCAGAACGACGTACCAGCCGCAACGGGCAGAGGTTTGGCGCTCAGGTGTCAAATCGAATGTGCCCCGACCAATCGGTCGTATGACATGCCGCTTGCTCCGCTGGAAGCATATCAGGATACCCTCGGGAACTCCTGCCAGGCGCAGTCGCGGCAGATAAACGGGTAACTCCCAAACCGCCAGAGATCGAGTGAAATGGGGCCCGGCCGCGTCGCCAGGTGCAGGTCGCGGCCGGGGAATGGGCGGAGCGGAGAATCAGAACGACAGCTTCAACGAAAACTGAAACTGTCTGGGATTGAACATGGTCCTGGGCTGCCCAAAGACCGGATTAGGCGTGTTCGGAATGGCCACCGGCAACAGCCCCAGGGAAAGCCACGCGACCGGGTTGCCGACTGCTTGCTGGGTGGCGCACGAAACGCCTCCCGACTGAATGGCGAGAGTAGTGGAATCCTTATAGTGCTTCGGGATTGCGGGAGAAGAGCCGCAAAACACCGGTGAACCGTACACGGAACTCACCTCGTCCACGTTTGCGCGGTTCAGCACGTTAAAGGCATCCACGCTCGCTGTAAGGCGGTACCTTTCCTTGAAGTCGAAATATCGGCTGAGGCGCAAGTCCCACGCGCGCAGGGGATCGCCCACGTATGTGTTGCGGGACACCGTGGTCGAGCAGTCCGCCACGGATGGACACGCGGCAGTTCCCAGCGGCGGGCCGCCAACGCGATCCGTCGACTGGCTGGCAATGTCCCCAAAAGTGCTGTTGCCCACGAACAACGTGAAGGGACGCCCGGCCTGCACAGTAATGATGCTGCTGAACTCCCATTTGCGCAGCCACCGATTGTCCTCCGGCCCCGTCGCCGTGAAATTTGCTACGAAGCGATGG
>Ga0335079_10010978_pt1 | contig 10322 bp, 9 predicted proteins | sample Lox_Sample_33_FD_206719 | JGI IMG/M metagenome (GOLD analysis project Ga0335079, IMG submission 206719) | Soil microbial communities from Loxahatchee National Wildlife Refuge, Florida, United States - Lox_Sample_3.3 | ecosystem: Environmental > Terrestrial > Soil > Wetlands | place: USA: Florida...
AAGCCGAGAGATTGCTCGAACCCCTCCTTCCAGGAGAACACCGACTGAGTGGAGGCGTAGACCGTCAGCACAGAGCCGTCGTAGGCAACCACCAGCCCTCGCCCCTCCAGGGGGTTGGGAACGACCCGCGCCATGCTGAGCGTCTCTTCGATTTCCACTGGGGCGCTGAGGTTGAAATCCTTGCCGAGGGTGCTCTCGGAGCAGATGTTACTCGACATGGACGGATGAATCGGTTCGGCGTTGACGGCCTGCTCTGGGTCGACCAGAGCCTTCAATGGCTCGTACTGGACGTCGACCTCGTCAGCCCTGTCTTCTGCCTCATATCTGTCCCTGCCCAGGACGGCTGCGACAGGCTGTCCGACGTAGTTCACCCGTTCCGTGGCGAGGGCTGGGAAGGGGACGACCGATTCCCCACCCGCATCCTCTCCCACCGCGGCCATGTCTGCCTTGAATTCGTGGCCCGTTATCCCACCGCTTACTGAAAGCACACGGGCTCGTGCATATGGGCTCCTGACGAAATGGAGGTGCATCATGCCTTCGAGCTTGATGTCGTCAACGTACCTCCCCGTCCCCAGGACGTAGCGGCGTTCCAGGTCAGTCCCCTCGGTGCGCTCTGACACAGTTCTCAAAGTGGGAGTCTCGCAGGGGGTTGTATCATCGTCAGAGATAAGCCTTCGAGCGTGTTCGCCGCCCCTGGCTATCTTATCCCGGTGTCTATGTCGACGTCGAACACAAGTTGCATCCCGCCTTCCACTTTGATAGTCTGGGGGAATGCAGAAGCGCAGCCCGCCCATCGGCAGGTTGGCGAGAGCCCCGTCACAGAGTAGTCTCCCGGAGTCAGCAGGACAGAGTAGTGACCACCGGGCGTCAAGGACGCCAGAATGGATCCGCAGCCTGATTGTGAGGCGCACTGTGGCGTGAACACGAGACTGTAACCTGTCATGTCCACGTCGCAGGCCTGGTGTGCCGGGCAGTTGGGTTGAGATGGAGAAACGGCAACGTAGCCAGCGACGACCCCTTGTATCTGGGAGTTCGATGACGAGGAACTTGATGATTGCGAGCCTGCTTCATTGACGTAGGTACCGACGAATAGTGCCATGATGATAAGACAGATGGCGAGAGGGAAGGCAACTGCTCCCGCGCTCGCCTTGCTCATTCCATCCTGCACTGGAACAACGCCGTTCAAATGGGTTGCGAAGATTCCCAAAAATGAGAAGGAGGGACGTGCAGGTTCCTGGTACGCGACAGAGGTGCGGCCAGAAAGGTGCATATGGGAATAGCGGGGGAGGCCCAGGCGCACGACATATCTATGGTCCGGCGGCTGCTCTGGACTGAAATGGCTTCAGAGGAGCTGATTGGGAATGTGGCCTCGAGCGTGGAAAGCGACGCCCAGGCGATTCAGGATTTCTTCGTCGAAATGCTGAAGATAAATGCCGTGAACCCACGAATGGGGGGTCCGGGTGAAAGGGAAAGGGCTGATTTTCTTGAGGGCTTCCTGAAGGACAACGGGTTTCCGGTGACTCGCGTCGACGTCAGGGATTCTGAAGCACCTGGAGGGATACGGCCGAGCATTTCGGCAAAGCTGGGAGGCAAGGACGGAAGTCGGAGCCTCTGGTATATCTCGCACATGGACACGGTTCCGGAGGGGAGCAGGGACCTTTGGAAGACCGACCCGTTCGAGCCCACGATAAAGGACGGCAAGGTCTACGCCAGGGGGGCCGAGGACAACGGCCAGTCGCTCGTTGCATCGCTTTTCGCCCTTCTGACATTGAAGAAGCTCGGCCTCCAGCTTCCGTACAACGTAGGTGTGTGGTTCGTCTCCGATGAGGAGTTCGCGAGCAACTACGGAATCAAGGCGCTGCTCAGGCGCCGTCTCTTCAAGGAGAGCGATTTGGTCGTGGTCCCAGACTCGGGATCTCCGAGAGGAGTCGACATCGAAATAGCCGAGAAGGGCCTGCTCTGGATGAAAGTCACGACAAAGGGGAAGCAGGTGCACGCGAGCCTGCCCAAGAAGGGACTGAACGCCCACAGGGTCGGCATGAGGTTGGCCATGGAGCTGGACGGGTTCCTCAATGGAAAGTACAGGCGCAGGAACAAGCTCTTCGACTATTCAGTATCCTCCTTTGAGCCAACGAAGAAGGAGGCGAACGTGGGGAACGTGAACACCGTTCCAGGTATGGATGTGTTCTACTTCGACTGCAGGGTCCTCCCTGTCTACAGTCTGGACGACGTTGAGTCAGACGTCAGGAGGACTATCAGGCGGTTCGAGAAGAAATACCACGCCTCGATTGAGTTCGAGGAGATAGAGAAGGAGAGAGCTGGTCCGGCAACCCCCCAAGACAGCGAGGTCGCTGTCATGCTTCGTAGGGCGGTCAACAAGGTCGCAGGGGTGAAGCCCCGCTTCGTGGGCATCGGAGGGCAGACCGTGGGTAACCTATTCAGAATGGAGGGGATTCCAACCGCTGTCTGGAGCACCATCGACGATGTACCGCATGAACCGAACGAGTACTCCAAGATAGCGAACCTGATCAACGACACGAAGGTATTCGCGGCAGCTCCACTGCTAGGCTAGCCTCGAGCTCAAACGCCCATCACTTCTCTGGGGCGGGCACTTCTTTGATGTCAGCCACCCTTCTTGCCAGTTTGATGTTTGCCTCGATCTCCGCGAGCGCGTTGATCATCAGCTTCGCACCGTCGGGGGAGCCTCCGCCGTGCATGCACCCGGGCACCCCCTCGCCTATCGTCAGCCATTCAACCAGCCTCGCAACTCTTGCCCTGGCCTCTCCGTCCGTCCCTGCCTTCAGGTACTTGCGAAGGAGCCCTCCGTAGACCGGCGAGCCGATGTCCTGCGCCGATGGCAGGCAGCCCGTCTCGGCGATGCCGCCTGCGATGTCCTGGGCCAACCTCTTCGTCTCGTATGGGAGGGTGGCCACGTGGACCTTGTTGACGTTGGCCAGCTTGGCGTCGGGGATCCATACCCCAGACGGGTGGAGCTTCCCCATCACAGATGCGGCGATGCCCATGCCGAAGGTGGTCTCGTTGTTGACCGTCATCTGGACGAGCTTGTCCCTGAAGACCTTCTCGGAAAGGCCGTTTGCCCTCGCCATGAGTGCGGCCGCACCCACCATGACGTCACCCTGGCCTGCCACGCATCCGCCAATGGCTGATCTGTAGGGGGCCACGAAGTTGAGAACTGCCTTCAAGGAGTGCTTCCATTCCCCGGCCATGAAGACTCGGTCACTGGGGACGTAGACGTCCTGGAAGAGGAGGTACCCCTGTGTTATTCCCCCATGCTCCACCGGGTTGTCGAACCCCGACTCCATGTCCCGCCCGTCAGAAGGGTGCCGAGCCTCCACTACTGTGAGTCCCTGGGAGTCTCTTGGGATGACGAATGAAACGGCGTATTCGCCCTCGCCCTCCTTGTACCCCATTCCTGGAAGGACGAAGACCTCGTTGGCCTCGGCTGCCCCAGCGATCATCACTTTCGCGCCGTTGACGACGATCCCTCCGTCGCTTTCCTTCGCAGTCATCCTCAGGAACATGTCGGGATCCTTCTGTTCGAGCGGCCTCTTCGACCTTTCTCCCTTCGGGTCCGTCAGCGCACCAGCCAAGGCGATGTCCTCCTTCTGGGCGTTCGCTAGCCACTTCCTGATCCGCGCATGATAGTCGGTCCCCAACTCGTGGTCCATGTCGTAGGTGGTCGCCCACATGGAGTTGATTGCGTTGAAGCCTACGCACCTGCCGCCTGTGCAGGTGCCCGTGAGGTTGAACATGAGCCTCTTCATGCGTACGTTCATGACCATGTCTTCGGCGGAGCCGATGACCGAAAGGTAGCGCGAAACCCGCTCCCCGGTGATCGAGGACAACGTGGTCAGGATCTCCTGGTACTCGGCGTTCTTTGCCGCGTCGAATATTTGCGCGTGGCCCTCTACCGCTCTTCTGGTGGCAGGGTGAGCGGTCACATCCCTGATGAGTTCGCCGAACTTGTAGACGTTGGGTCTCATCCGTTGGAGGCTCTCCCTGTACTCCTGCGCTGTCCGCATATGGACACCTGTTAGGGAAAGCTCCTATTCGTGCGATTTCCCTAATGACTTGAACGGTTTGACCGACGTCGAGCGGGCGAGGAAGGCGGCTTGAAGGCGGCAGTCTTCCGCGAGTACTCCCAAGACCCGACACAGGTCGTCAAGATCGAGGAGGTGGAGATGCCGAAGCCGGGACCCGGCGAAGTGGTGTTGCGAGTAGAAGCAGCATCTTACAACTACAATGACCTGTGGGCGATAAGAGGGGAGCCGACGAAGGTGCCCATGCCACACATCTCCGGGAGCGATGCAGCAGGCGTGGTCACCGGTGTCGGAACGGACGTGAAGAGGCTGAAGTTGGGGGACAGGGTCGTCTCCCATTCGAACATGAGCTGCCGCGCATGTGAGATGTGCACGTCAGGACGGGAGTTCGACTGCCCCGAGAGGAAGATCTGGGGGTTCGAATCAGGCCCTCTGTGGGGGGGCTTCTCCCAGTACACGCACCTCCCAGAGGTCAATGCAATCAAGCTGCAGGACAACGTCCCCTTCAACGATGCAGCCGCCGTATCGATGGCGGGGATGACGGCATGGCACGCGCTCGTCGGGAGGGCAAGGATACGCCCCGGGCAGACCGTCCTTATCATGGGAGGAAGGAGCGGGGTGGGCACCTTTGGAATTCAGATTGCGAAGCTTTACGGCTGCGACGTCATTACGACGGTCGGAAAGGACGACCAGGAGGAGAGGTGCAGGGCGCTCGGGGCAGACTATGTCATCAACCATAGGAGGGAGGACTGGTTCAAGAAGGTCAGAGAGGCCACGAACAAGAAAGGAGTGGACGTCATATTCGAGCACATCGGGCAGACGCACTTCCCGCAGGAAGTCGGATTGCTGAAGATGGGCGGGACGCTCGTAACGAGCGGCGCCACCACGGGTTACGACAGCAAGATAGACCTGAGGTTCCTGTTCTACAAGGGGACGAACCTGATGGGGGCCACCCAGGGTACCCTCGCCGAGACGCAGGAGCTGATGCGCTGCGTGAGCAGAGGAAGGATCAGGGCGGTGATTGACTCGGTGCTCCCATTCTCCAGGATGGTGGAAGGCCATGTCAAGATGATCAGGGGAGAGCAGTTCGGAAAGCTGCTGACGGCTCCGCAAGAGCTCTGAAACCCCGCGGCCGCCATTTCCTAATTTTCTATCGCGATGGTCGAGTGCCTGCGCAGGGCAGCCTCCATCCGTCTGACATCGAACTTCCAGTCTCCATCTCGGTACATGTTGTAGGGTATGGTGAAGGACGTGGCGTTCGCGAAATCGATGAAATTCTTCTCCATCTTGGATCCTAGATCCGGGACGGCGCTGCTGACATAACTGGAGACGTTGATGATGTCGGTGAGAGGGACGTACATCATTGCAAGGTAGGTTCCGTCATTCAAGAGCTCCTCGGTCCACATGAGCGGCACCTTGGAAACGGCGGTCTGCACCCTGCCGAATTCTGATTCCGTCAGCCGCCGGAAGGCCATTCGCGTGAATACCGTTGAGTGAATCGGCCTCTTCGCGATGTCCTGGGCCCATCTAACCCTGTAGGACGGCACAAGCTTCAGCTTCTGGATGTGGGTCCGATAATGGTACTCGAGGGTATTTCGATGGAGCCCGACAGTCTTGGCCATGGTGGTTAGATGCTGCAGGGCGTCCTTCTGGAGCTCTTTGATCACAAGAAAATCGGAATAGTCGAAGTCCTCGGCATGAGGTTTCGTGCCTGGAACCAAAGCGGATGGCTGTGCTGCTCCTATCTCTGCCCACTCGATCTCCCAACGTCCGGACCTGAAATTGAAGAATCTCGAATCCATCACCTTGTGCCTCCTCGCAGATACCTCGGTTAGCTCGAAGCCCGCCAAGATCCCCCTCTCCTTGAGCCCTTTCAGGAACCCTAGGTATTGATCGGATGTATCGGATGGAAGCGTGAAGAGCGAGATGTAGCCTCCCTGGGGGACAAGTCTGGCATAGTAGATTAGGTAGCCCACCTCGTTCAGACCCGTAAGCACCTGCGGGGCCAGCCGAGAGCAATTCCTTGTGAATTCTAGGGTGGCCCAGTGCAGGCTCAATCCCAACCTGGCGCAGTCGACTTCCGCGTGGAACCTGAAGCCTAGACGCGAGAAGCGCTTGTTGACCTTGTACCTGACGGTTTCCTGGTTGGCACCCGTTAACCGCGCAATCTTTGCCACGTTCCTGGGGCCCACTGCGCCAATCGCCGAGATGATCCTCCCCTCGAGGTCTGCTGACGCTCCCCGGAGGGTCTGGGCTGACTCCACGGCTGTCGTCCCTCGGTGAGTAGAATCGCGTGGTTAAGCGTGATACCCTGGCGATTTCCCAAGAAGCGGTCCCTTTTTCGGCATTGTCAGGGCCAAGGAAGCTCGATTCGTTGCCTAGTCTCGAATGCGAGCCAAAGCCCCGTCAACAAGATGCTTAACACCTCCGGCGATGGAAGGTACCTTGGTCTTGCAGAACATCGATCCTATCTTTATCGTACAGCCCGCAATCGTGATAGCCATCTGCGTCGCCCTTCTGTTATGTCTGCACGAGCGGCGAGGTTTCAGAAACACTGTTCTGATGTACTCACTAGTCGCCTATGCTGTTGCAATTGCGCTCAAGTACGCCGTCCAACTTCGTACATTCGGCTTGGTGACGAGCTACTTCGGGCAACAAAGCATAGGACTGGGATTGTACTATGGGGTTCAGACCATGTTCTTCGAAGTGGGCCTGGCCTACGTGGTCGCTGCGTACGTCGTCCGGAAAGGAAGGTTAAGCAAGAGAGATGCCGAGGGCTACGGTGCAGGTCTTGCCTTCTGGGAGAACGCAGTCCTGCTCGGCGCCCTTTCGCTAATCGATCTCGTCGCATATTATGTCATCCTTTCAACCAACTCGTCTCTGGCCCAAACGGTCTACGACATTCTGAACAAGAATTCTCCCGGACTTTTCGATCCCGCGCGACAAGCGCTCTCCTCTGTTGCATTGGGCACGGTCGAGAGGATTTCGTCCATCCTGATTCACTTCGCATGGGGTTTCCTGTGCGTCATGGCTGCAGTCTACCGCAAGAAACGGCTGCTCCTTGTCGCGATGCCCATGGGAATGGTCGACTTCTTGGTTCCCTTCGCAACGTCAATCGGCCTGGTCAGATTCGAAGCGCTTGTCTTCGCAATCAGCGCAGTATCCCTCCTCGCAGCCCTTGTAGCGGTGAGGCGGGTGGAGAAAGACGTCGATGGCCAGAAGGGGCCAGGGACCACAGGCGAAGCGCTGCAGAGACCTGTCCACGCGTCGAATAGCTCAGACCGCCAGGAGTCCAGGCCCACTGTGAGCTCTGCGGAGCAGAGTGCGTCCGACTCTAGCCGAAGGTGAATGTGTAGAGCCTGAAACCGGATGCCGCTGTGATAACGACTTCATGCTCCCCGTAGGAAGGCCCGTCGACGATGTCATAGAGCCTGGCTGTTCCTATGTACACAGAGGCCGAGCCTCCCGCCAAAGAAAGGTCCTTCCCCAGAAAGGACCGCGACGGGGTGTTGCCGTCGAGGCTTACAGCAATCAGGGTGTTGTTCCCCTGTGCAACGATGTTGACGGCTTTGGCATCGTACAGCAGGTAGACTTTGGCGTTGTTCCCGGCCGCGACCATGCTGTCGTCGGCATTGTACCAGTCCCCGGTGAAGTACACGAGGTTCTTCTGCAGTCCCCCCTGGATCGTGTAGTTAACGACCTGATTCGGCGAGAAACCCTGCGCGTTGCCTATGGGCTGCCTTGCAGTCGCATAACCGACATACAACTCTGGTGTTCCGATTTGCGAGAAGTTCACGCCGGTGCCGCTGACGGTGCTGTACACCGCCGAGGAGGGCAGGTTGTAGTGAGCGCTCTGCAGCAGCTCGCGAATTACCGCTTCAGTCCCATTGTAGTCTCCTTCACCGAGGTGCTCGTACCGAACGGTGCCGTTGGCGTCGATGACGTAGTCCGCCGGCCAGTATTGATTTCCGTACGCGTTCCAGGTGTCGTAATTGCTGTCGAGGGCTACCGGGTACTTGATTCCGAAGTCGCTGACCGCAGTCAGGACATTGCTGTAATTCTTCTCGAAAGCGAACTCTGGAGTGTGGACCCCGACGATCACCAATCCGTCGCTCCCGTACTCGGTGTACCAGGCGTTCAGGTACGGGATGGTCCTGACGCAGTTGATGCAGGAGTATGTCCAGAAGTCAACCAGAACGACCTTCCCGTGGAGCTGTGAGATGTGAAGCGGCGGGGAGTTGATCCAAGCGGCGATGCCCTGGAAGTCCTGGGCTGTGCTGTAGCTAGGCAGTGTCGAGGGGTTGCCCGTCGCCTGGCCATATCCTTGCGAGCTGAACAGAGTAGAGACCGCAGCTGCTATTACTACGATGGCAACGATTCCGAACACCACCACGTACGCGTTACTTCTCACTGTTTTGTCGCCTTTACCGACGTGCCTGAGACGTAGGCTAGAAACGCAGGTACGAGAGGAAGTATGCAGGGCGAGATGAACGTCAGGAATCCGGCGGCCAGGGCTATCAGGAAACTGAGCTGAGACTGGCCGAACGGATTGGCAAGGGAACCCAGCGGTCCCACGCCGTTGAGGAATATCTGCAGCATGCCGATGTAATTCGTGACCACGAGCAATCCCACACCAGAGAGGAATAGACCGCTCACGACGCCAAAGTAGCGCAGGAATCGGCCTGAGCGCCGAATGAGCCCTGATACCCTCGAGATGAATGCGCCGGCGATGAGAAAGGGAATGCCAAGGCCCAGGGAGAACGCCACCAGGTAGAGAAAACCGAGACCGGGAGAGATTGCCGCAAGGGTGTACACGGAGCCGAGAATCGCTCCGACGCAAGGAGTCCATCCCAAGGCAAAGGCGACACCGAAGGCGGAAGATGTCACGTAGCTGTTGTTGAATCTCGTGACATGTATCTTGTGCTCGACGCTGAAGAAAGGTATTGCGAACCAGGTGGACGCAATCATCAGCAGTCCGAAGACAACAATGACCGAGCCCCCGGCCAATCTGATGGCGTTCACAGCCTCAAGCGAGGCCCTCGACAAGACTGTCTGGAGGAGAACTCCCATGATCGAGAATACCAGTGTGAAACCGAGAACGAAGAAGGTGGAGTTGAGAAACACCTCCTCCCTTGATCTTTCTGCCTCAGCCGCCAATTCTACCTATCACGCGTCCCTGGTCGCTGCTTGATGCCGGTCATTGGGGCCACCCGGTCTCACTCCGTTCTTCGCTGGTTTCCTCAGCCCGGCCGCCCTTGCTCGATCCCTCTATTGCCCTAATCATGCCGTAATCGCACCGCTAGAAAGTCATCTTCAGCAGTCCGAGGAGCCCGGCCAGTTCGGTCCCTCCAATGATTGACAGGTACGGCAGAGCATCAGGTCCGAACAGGGGAGACATCGTCCCATAGGCGAATGCCGTCAGGAGGTTCTGAAGGAGGAGCATCGCGGCGAAGAAACAGAGACCGAAGGAGTACGCGGCCCGGGACCTGACCGATATCTTCGCGTATAGGTATACCAACCCCGCGAGAATGACCGAATTGATGCCGGCTATCCCGATGGCGACGTCCATCAGTGGTTCCAAGACTGATAGAATTCGAGCTCTACCTTTCAATGTTTAACTCTTCTTGGAAATCTCTTAACTGAACCACGAAGATGGCCGAGAGGGATGACGGACGACCCTGAGCTGAGGAGGCTCCTCTGGTACATGTTGGGCGGAACCCGCGGCGCTGAGAACAGGGCCAGGATTGTGCGGGCCATAAGGGAACGCCCGAGGAACCTGAACCAGCTCGCCAACGACCTGGGGTTTCAATACACACTGGTGCAACATCACGTTGGGGTGCTGAAACGGAACTCTCTCGTCGTTGCCGTGGGAGAGCACTACGGACAAACCTACTTCCTCAGTCCCTGGCTTGAGGCCCACTTCGACGTTTTCGAGCGGGTGGCGAAAGAACTAAACCTCTGACTGTTCATAGATTAGCAAGAGAATCACAAGACATTCAGACCTAACCTCGAACAATGGAAAAATAGATTCTCCCAGGCTTCGAAAGATACGATGAAGAAAACAATCTTGGTCATTCTCAGCATCTCACTACTTCTTCTCCTAGCAACTCCCGCGCTCCTTAGCACTGCAGCTGTACCACCAAAGCCTGGAATCGTGTACACCATCGACAACCAAGCAGCCAACTCCGTGCTGGAATTCAAGACGGGTCCCGGCCCCTCCCTGAACCTGGTCGGAACATTCTCTTCCCATGGCAGCGGCAC
>Ga0335079_10010980_pt1 | contig 10320 bp, 5 predicted proteins | sample Lox_Sample_33_FD_206719 | JGI IMG/M metagenome (GOLD analysis project Ga0335079, IMG submission 206719) | Soil microbial communities from Loxahatchee National Wildlife Refuge, Florida, United States - Lox_Sample_3.3 | ecosystem: Environmental > Terrestrial > Soil > Wetlands | place: USA: Florida...
GCTTCGATGATCTCGACGACGCCGACGTTGATCTCGAGCGCTGTGAGGCCCTCAATGGGTTTCCCTGTTTTGATGGCATTCACCAGGCAGGCGATGGGCTCGGCGCGCTCGGGCGGAAGCGGCGGGAGCTCCACCGCCTCGGCTCCCCGGCCGGTGCGGAACTCGACGCTGCCACTCTTCATATAAATGCTGCCTTTCAATCCGAAAATTTCCAGGTCCTGGAAGCCGCGCGGAAGGTCCCAACTGCCTTCGAAGATTCCCACGCTACTGGGATAGGACAGCAGCAGATCGGCATTGTCTTCCACTTTCGGAAAAGTCTGCGGCCGCAGATGGTTTACCTGCGCATAGACTCTTTCCGGGCGTCCGAAATACCATAGCGACCACAGGGCGTTGTAGCAGCCAAAATCCATCAGCGCGCCGGCGCCGTTTTTCACCGGGTCGGTCAGCCAGTCGAAGAAATATTTGTTCAGACCCTCAGGCAGTCCCGGCCCGCCGTGCCCCACAATGCCGCGCAGGCGCCACACTTGGCCAAGGTCGCCGGCATCCACACGCGCTTTCGCAGCATAATTGGCAGGCCACCAGGCCATCTGGTAATTGGTCATGACGTGGATGGCGTGTTTCCGCGCCAGGCGCTGAATGGTGAGTGCGTCGGCGTAAGTGGCAGCCAGCGGCTTCTCGAAGATCACGTGAATCTTCTTGGGCGCGCAGGCTTCCACGATTTCCAGATGGCGGTTGTTCTCGACGAACGCCCACACAAAATCGGGCCGCACTTCATCCAGCATCTTGCGGTAATCGTTGAAGACGGGAACATCGGCAGCGCCCCGCTTCCTGCCTTCGGCGATCAGATCCGGCACGGTTTCGGCGATGCCCATGAGTTTCGCGTGTTCGCCCTTGAGCATGGTGCCCAGATGTCCCCAGACGTGCGAGTGAACCAGGCCGATGATGGCCATCTTGTATTCGCCCGCCGCGCGTAGCGGCGCTGCAGCCGCCAGCGCAGCCGCCGTCTGGCTGAGGAATTCTCGTCGCGATTTCATGGAATGAATGTATCAGGAAATGGCACCTAACACCTGGCACCTGAAACCTGTTTACAATCGGACGATGTCACTCGTTGTGGTTGGCTCCGTCGCTTACGACGGTTTGGAAACCCCGCATGGGAAAGTGGATCGTATCCTGGGCGGCTCGTGCACCTATATTGCTCTCGCCGCCAGCTTCTTCACGCGCGCGAAGATTGTGGGGGTGGTGGGCGACGACTTTGCTTCGGGGGACGCAGCGTTCCTGTCCAGCCGCGGCATCGATCTGGAAGGCCTGGAGCGCGTGCCGGGGAAAACTTTCTTTTGGTCGGGCGTGTATTCGGCGGATATGAACGACCGCACCACGCTGGTGACGGACCTCAACGTCTTCGCGAACTTCGATCCCAAGCTGCCGGAATCGTACCGCTCCGAGCCCTACCTGTTGTTGGGGAATATCCAGCCGGCGTTACAGCGCAGCGTGCGGGAACAGATGAACGGTTTGCGCTTCATCGGCGGCGACACCATGAATTACTGGATTCGCGATTATCGCGACGAGCTGCTGTCGGCCATCCGTCAGTGGGATTTTCTGCTGATCAACGACAGCGAGGCGCGCATGCTGGCAGGCGTCCACAACCTGCGGCGCGCAGCCGAAAAGATCATGGGCATGGGACCACGGACGCTGGTGATCAAGCGCGGGGAATACGGCGCGATCCTGTTCCACGGCGACCAGCATTTCATCGTGCCCGGCTACCTGCTGGAGGACATCTTCGATCCGACCGGAGCGGGCGACTGCTTTGCCGGCGGATTCATGGGATACCTGGCCCAGCAGGGCGTCCACCCGCACATCGAGAAAATCGATCACCAGGTGCTGCGGCGCGCCGTAATCTACGGATCGGTGATGGGCAGCTTTTGCTGCGAGCGATTCGGGCCGGACCGCTTTCGCGATCTCTCCCGCGCGGAAATAGATGCCCGCTATCTCGAATTCAAAGCCTTCACAGATTTCTGAGAAGCCCGGGCTGGCGAACCGCTCTGGCGCGCCGGTGGTGCTGGTCGCGGTCCTGGCGGCATTATTCAGCGGGGGCGCGGCTTGGCTGTGCTCGCGCCAGGGCTGGACGCTTTATTACGGCGATGCCGAAGCGCATCTCAACATTGCGCGGCGCGTCGTCGATTCCCGCACGCCCGGCTATGAGCAACTGGGCACCGCGTGGCTGCCGATGCTGCACCTGCTGATGCTGCCGCTGGTGAGAATCGACGCCCTGTGGCGGACGGGACTTGCCGGCGCCATTCCATCGGCGGCTTGCTTCGCGGCGGGCCTGACTTTTCTGTTTGCCGCGGTGCGGCGCATTTTCGAAAGCACGCTGGCGGGCGCGACGGCCGCGGCGCTCTACGCACTCAATCCGAATGCCCTCTACCTGGCCTCCATACCCATGACCGAGGCCGTCTTCTTCGGGTCGCTGGCAGGCCTGCTGTATTTCAGCGTCCGCTTCCGCGACACGCAGTCGCTCGGGAGCGTGGCCGGCACTGGTGTGGCGGTTTTGGTGGGGTCGTTGACGCGTTATGACGGCTGGTTCCTGATTCCATTCGCGACATTGTATTTCCTTTTCACCGCGCGCCGCAGGAGATTCACCGCGGCATTCGTATTCGGCGCGCTGGCCTCCGCCGGACCGCTGCTATGGCTGGGGTACAATGCCTGGGTTTTCGACAACATCTGGGAATTTTATTCAGGGCCGGCATCCGCCAAAGCCATCCAGCGTGGACTGTCTTATCCAGGCCACGGAGATTGGAATACTGCGCTGAATTATTTTGGCTGGGCGGTGCGCGCGTGCGCCGGAGCGCCCCTGTTCTTCATCGGAGCTGCGGGCGCGCTCGCTGCCCTGTGGAAGCGCACATTCTGGCCGTTCGTGCTGCTGTCGCTTCCCGGTGTGTTCTATCTCTGGAACATTCACTCCGGCGACTCGCCGATCCATCTGCCTTACTTATGGCCTCACGGTTACTACAACTCGCGATACGGCCTGTCGCTGCTGCCCCTGCTGGCGTTTTGCGGTGCAGCAATGGTGACGTTGACGGCTCGCAAGCGGCTGGCTGGTTTGGCGGCTTTTGTGATCCTCACCGCCGCCATCGCGCCTTGGCTGCTGACGCCGCGCCCCGACGCCTGGATCACCTGGAAGGAATCCCAGCACAATTCCGTGGCTCGCCGAGCTTGGACCAGGAAAGCCGCGGACTATCTTCTTGCCCATTACCATCCGGGCGACGGCATCTTTACGTCGTTCGGCGACTACACCGGCGCTTTCCGCGAAGCGGGAATTCCGCTGCGCGATACCCTCACCGGGGACAACGGACTCGCCTGGCAAGCTGCCGTCTTGCGGCCCGACCTCTGCTTATGGGAAAAATGGAGCGTGGTGCAGGGCGGCGACCCAGTGCAGACGGCCATCAACCGCGCGCGGCGCCGCGGTCCCAATTACGAGCTGGCGAGGCAGATTATCGTAAAGGGCGCGCCGGTGATCGAAATTTACGAGCGATCGACCGCGCCCTCCAATCTCTATCATCCGCCCTATGACGATTCCATTCCTGAAAGCACACGGCGCGAAGAATGATTTTCTTCTGACCATGGTTCCCGAAGTGCCCGCGGGAGTTCCGCCGGCCGAGCTGGCGCGCGCGATCTGCGACCGCCATACCGGCGTGGGCGCCGATGGCTGGCTACACGTGTCCGCGCCCGCCCGTGAAGCCGAGGCCGAAATCCGCCTGTTCAACGCCGACGGCAGCGTGGCCGAAATCTCGGGCAACGGTACCCGCTGCGCCGCAGCATTCGTGATCCATCGGGGAATCGCGACGCGCGATCATGTGCGCATCCGCACGGGCGCGGGTGTGAAGGATCTCGATCTTCTCAAACGTGACGGGTTGTGCTTCACGTTCGAGATGAACATGGGGGCCCCCGATATTCGCGACCGGAACTTCTCCCTCCCGGTCTCCGTCGGCGCGCGCGATGTCACGCTGGTCTGGGTGGGCAATCCGCAGTGCGCCATGCCCGTCGAGAATTTCGATTTCGACTGGCGGCGTATGGGCGCAGAGATCGAATCGCACTCGGACTTTCCCGACCGCACGAATGTCTCATTTTTTCGCGCGCTCGATGAGCATTCGCTGGATGTCCGCTTCTATGAACGCGGCGCCGGTGAAACCATGAGTTCCGGCACGGGCTCGACCGGAGCCGTGGCCGCGGCCCTCGCGCGCGGGCTGGTGAAGAGTCCGGTCACCGTCCACACGCCCGCGGGGCCGCTCGAACTGCGCTCGAGCGCGTCCCAGGAGATCTTTCTCGTCGGTCCGGCTGAGATCGTGGCGGAAGGCTTCTTCCACTATGAGAATTAGTGGGGCGGACCCCCTGGTCCGCGGCCGACGCCTTCGTCGGCCCGTTATTGCTTCTGCAAACTCGCCGTCCAGTTCACCATCAGGGTGAGAGGGGAGTTCCCCTCGTTAAGCACGTTGATCACAAACTTTTTGCCGTCCGGGTTAACGTCGTACGGGGCAAACGAAGATGACGAGACCGCTGACCTGAACAGAGCCTGCGCCGTCCCCACTACAAGACCGTTGCCTTTCTCTTCGACTTGCGCGGCCATCATTTGGCTCGTCGGCGAGAGGTAGAAGATTTCCTTGCTGTCCCTTCTCCACCTCGGGCTACGGCCACCGCCGACCGAGATCTGCCATTTGCCGCCTCCGCCGGCGTTTGCGGCCCCAGGGCCCGTGTTCAAAACCCTCGCGGCGTCGAATGACACTACGTAGACTTCGTCCCTGCCGGATTCTCTGGAGGCGTAGGCCACCCATCCGCCATCGGGAGAGAACTGTCCATCATAAGCAGCCGCCGGGGCCTGGACAAACGGACGCGGTTTGCGGTCCCCTTCCAGAGGCAAAACCCAGATATCGGCTCGTGAAAGGCTTATCGTCCCAAGCGTATAAAGGATGAATCTGCCGTCGCGAGACCAGCTGGTAGGCCAAATTTGAGCATCCTGCTTTTCGGACGGCAGCAACAACTCTTCGGCGCCTGCACCGTTGGAAGGCTTCTGGTAAATGCCCCGGGGGGCCTTGCCATCCAGCGCGCCGAATACAATCCTGGTGCCATCCGGCGACCAGACCGGAATGCCGTGGTCGGTGTCTGGGTCGATCGTAAGCCGCATACGCACATCACGCGCCAATTCGTGCACCCAGATTTCGCTGTTTGGAGAACCGGCTGGGTAAGCGGCGTTAGACGCGAGCTTTTGCCCATCCGGCGAAACCCGCAAATCAAAATAGTCCGCTACCTCGCCTATGACGCCCAAATTCTTGCCACTACGGTCAAACCAGGTCAATCGCTTTTCGGCTCCGCCGCCCGTCAGATAGATCAGAATGCCGTTTTCGGAGACGCTAAACACGCCGCCAATGAGATTTGCCGAAACGCGTTGTGCGACCGGATGAGGATCTCCCTTCAATTGGCCCCGTGCCGGATCGAAAGCCTGTGCCATGAGAATGGTCTCGCGAAGGTAGAGCAAAAACCCGGAGGCGTATGCGGCGCCTCCATCCCCCCTCACCACCAGTCGTCTTTCTTTGCCGTCCCGCGAGGCAAAATACGCTCCCGTCGATGCAGGATCGCCAACTCCAGCAGCCGTATAGAGGAAATGCTTTCCATCCGGAAGGAATCGCGGGTCCCTGTAAGAGGAGAATTTGGAATTATCCACCCCGATGACCAGCACTGGGCTCCCGCCCGCGGCCGACACTTGATAGAGACCCTTGGAGTAATCCGGCACAAAAAGGATGGTTCCGTCGCGGTTCCAGCTTCCGCCTGCATCCGCCGGGGCAGCAGCCAACACCATCGCCGGCCCACCCGATGTGTCAATGGTCTTCAGCTTGCTGTCAGCGAAGAACCCGAGCGCCCGGCTGTCCGGCGACCAGAACAGATCACCCGCTCCCTCGGTTCCCTGCAGAGGATAGGCCGCAAGTGAGTCCAGGGAACGGACCCAAACCATGGTCTTCCCGTTCTCGTCCGCCGCACAGAAGGCCAGAGCATGTCCATCGGGAGACATTACCGGTGCTCCGCCATTGGATCCTGCTCCGAAGCTGAACCGGGTGCCATTCGGCGGGGGAATCTCAGTGACGATGGCGCTCACTGGAGCGCGTGCCGGACGCCAGTACGGAACAGCGCTGAAAATCGCCGCCAGAAGGGAAACAACGGCCACCGCCCCATACAGTACCTCGCGCTTTCGCGGTTTGGCGGCGGCCTCGCCACCTGCTGGTGCTCCGCCTCCCTCGGCAATCCAGCGCAGCTCGGCTGCCAGATCGCGGCTATTTTGCCAGCGTTCCTCCGGGTCCTTGGCCAGACACCTTCTCACGACTCTTTCCAACGAGACTGGCGTCAGAGGTTGCAGAGCGCTGAGAGGTTCCGGGTCGTTCTCCAAAATGGCGCTCGCCACTGAGAGCTGGCTCTTGCCCGCGAAGGCCCTCTTGCCTGACACCATTTCGTAAAGCGTCGCTCCAAAGGCGAACAGGTCGCTCCGTGCGTCCGCCTCATGCCCCTGGATCTGTTCCGGGCTCATGTACTGCACGGTGCCCACCACCGTGCCCGCCGTAGTGATCGGCGAAACCGGGCTGGTCATTGTTGCCACCGCGGAAAACGCCGGTATCGAACCGCTGCCCGCGAGCCCATGCGGCTTGGCCAGGCCGAAGTCCATCAGCTTCGATCCGCTCTTGGTCAGCATGATGTTCCCCGGCTTCAAGTCGCGGTGAATCACGCCGTGTCGATGCGCCGTATCCAGGGCCTCAGCGACCTCGATAGCGATGCGCAGCGTCTCATCCAGCGCCAGCGGCTTGCGCGCCAGCCGCGCCGCCAGTGTCTCGCCTTCCAGGTATTCCATTACCAGGAAATCGACGTCGCCTTCTTTGCCTACGTCGTAGAGAACGCAGATGTGAGCGTGCTGCAACGCCGATATGGTCTTGGCCTCACGCTCGAACCGCGCGCGCAGATCCGGGTTTGTGGATAGATGCGTCGGCAATACTTTGATGGCTACCGTGCGATCGAGCCGTGTGTCTCGGGCGCGATAGACCTCACCCATCCCACCCGCGCCGAGGGGAGAGAGAATCTCATAAGGGCCGAGGCGCGTTCCAGCCGAGAGAGCCATACCAGGTGGATTGATTCTATCTCACGCGCAATTGTCGGCTTGGACATCAGATCAAGCCGCCGAATCTATTGAAGGTATAACTGATTTGTTCTGGAACGGTTACACCCCCTAAAACGTCTCACCGGCCGGGGGACGGGATGGCCCTCAAGGGCTAGTGGTTCAGAAAGGTAAAGGATCGGGGAACCGATTGACACATCAACAATTTAGGAGCATGATCGAAAGTGAGGTAACCCCATGAAACCCCTCGTGCGCTTGGCGTTGGGCGTCACGGCGTGGGCAGCAGTGGCCATTTCGGTGGCGTCTGCCCAAACCGTCATCTCGGCTAAATCGGGATTGATCCACTACGTGGAAGGCCGCGTCTACCTGGGCGATCAGCTCATCGAAAGCAAATTCGGGGAGTTCCCGGATCTGAAGGAGAACGGCCAGTTGCGCACCGAAGAAGGACGCGCGGAGGTGCTGCTCACGCCGGGTGTCTTCCTGCGCGTGGGAGACCATAGCGCGATCCGCATGGTGACCAACCGCCTGATCGATACGCGCGTGGAGTTCCTGGGCGGGTCGGCGCTGGTGGAGGCCGACGAACTGCTGAAAGACAACGGGGTGACCATCGTTTACAAAGACTACGCCGTGCAACTCGAGAAGAAGGGCGTTTACCGTTTCGATTCCGAGCCGCCCGCCGTGCGCGTGTATGACGGCGAGGCTATGGTCCTGTACAACGGGAAAAGTGAAGAGGTGAAGCCGGGCCACATGCTGGAAATGAACGGCGAGCTCAAAACAGCGCATTTCGACAAAGACAAGAGCGCTGACGAGCTGTACTTGTGGAGCCGCAACCGCTCACAGTATCTGGCCATGGCCAATGTATCGGCTGCGCAATCGGTGAATAACTCCGGCATGTACTGGGGCTCCAGCAACTGGGCCTGGAATCCCTTCTTCGGCATGTACACTTTCATCCCCATGAGCGGCGCTTACTACAACCCGTTCGGCTGGGGTTTCTTTAGCCCGTACTCCGTTTACTCCTACCTGTATGGCCTGCCGTACTATGGTGGCTATTATCCGGGTAACGTGTATGGCGGTGGTGGTGGCGGCGGCAAAGGCAGTGGTGGCGGCAGCACGCCAGGCCACAAGCCCGGCCGCATCGGTCACGGACCCACGCCGCCTCCTCGATTCCCCGGTGGTATGCCGCGCGGCGTATCCACGGCGGCAGCCGCCATGCGGACTTCAGTGGCCAGTAACTCGCACGCCAGCGGCGGTGGCTTTGCTGCAGGCGGTGGAGGTGGTCATTCCGGCGGCGGCTTTAGTTCCGGCAGCGGCAGCGCCATGTCCAGTTCTTCGCACAGTTCCGGCTCCTTCAGTAGCGGCGGCGGCCATGCGGGTGGTGGCGGGGGCGGCGGCGGACACGGCAAGTAGCGCTTACTTCACGTTCTTCTCGAAAAACTCGACCATTGTTTCGTAAAGGTGTTTTCGCAACGGGCCGGACACGCCGTGTGATTTCTGCGGGTAGAGCATCAACTCGAACGGTCTGTCGGCGCGCTCCAGCGCATCCATAAATTGCACCGTATTTTGAAAGTGAACGTTATCATCCTCCAGGTTGTGGATCAGCAGGAGCTTGTCCTTCAGATCCGCCGCGTGGGTCAGGGCGGAAGCGGCTTCGTAGCCCGACGCATTTTCTTCGGGCAGTCCCATGTAACGCTCCGTGTAGATGCTGTCGTAGTTGCGCCAGTGCGTCACCGGCGCCCCCGCGATACCGGCGCGGAAAAGTCCCGGCGCGTGCGTTAGCGTGTACAGCGTCATGTAGCCGCCGTAACTCCATCCGTAAATTCCCATGCGTGACGTGTCGGCGAATCCCAAGGACTGCAAATATCGAATTCCTTCCTTCTGATCTTCGAGTTCGTGGGCCCCCATGTTGTGGAAGATGACGGATTCCCAGCGATGGCCGCGGCCCCACGTGCCGCGATTATCCAATTGCCAGATGACAAAGCCGCGATGGGCCAGAACCTGGTCCCACTGCCGCTCCGGCCATGCGTCCAGCACCTCCGGGCCAATGCCCGGGCCGCCGTAAATGAAAACGACGACCGGATATTTCTTGCCCTCGGTAAATCCCTTCGGTTTGATGAGCCTCGCGTAGAGCAGCGCGCCATCCGAAGTCTTTATCTTGTGGATTTCGGTGGGCAGGATTTCATATTCGTCGGCCAAGGAGCGATCGGCTTCGTGGAATACGGCGGTCTCGGCGCCGTCGTTCCGGTGAATCGTGCGGCGAGGCGGGGAAGACAGGCTCGACGCGGTATCCAGATAGAGAGCGAAGTCCGGGCTCATGGAGATCACATGCGTTCCAGGCTCGGACGAAATCCGGCGCCGGTGCTTGCCATCCAGCCGGACGGCGTAGAGCTGCCGTTCGAGCGGGCTCTGTTCCGTGGACGTGTAGTAGATTTCGCTCGCTGATTCATCCACGCCCGCCACGGTGTCCACTCCCCATTCGCCTCGTGTCAATTGCCGGAGTTGCCGGCCTTCGATCGAATACACGTAGAGATGATGAAATCCGTCGCGTTCACTGCCCCACAGGAATTCTTTCCCGTCCTTGAGAAACTGCAGGTCGTTATTGACGTTGATCCAGGCGGGATCTTCCTCGTGCAGCGCCACGCGCGCCTCGCCGTTTGCCACGTTCGCAATCATCAGATCGAGCCGGTTCTGAATCCGGTTCAGACGTTCGACGGCCACGGCCTGGCTATCCGGCAGCCAGGCAACGCGGGCCAGCAGGTTGTCGCGCGTTTCACCGAGGTTCATCCAATGCGTCTGCCCGCCGCCAGCTGAGACGATTCCCAGGCGTGCATCGGCGTTGGGGTCGCCTGCCTTGGGATAGCGTTCTGGTTCGAAGCGCGCTCGGACGTTCAACGCGTCCACCTGAGGAAAAACCGGCTCGCGGCTGATGTCTAGCTGCAAATAAGCGATCTGCTTGCTGTCGGGCGACCACCAGTGCGCCGTTCCGATTTCCAGTTCCTCGGGATAAACCCAATCCAGTTCGCCGTTCAGCAAAGTTTCCGAACCGTCACTTGTCAGGCGCACCGTTTTCTTCGATGCGATTTCGAGCGAATACAAGTCGTGCTCGCGGCGAAATGAGACGTGGCGGCCGTCGGGCGAGAGCTTGGCGTCGCGCTCGGCTTCAGCGGTGGCCGTCA